>Ga0207416_1000470_pt1 | contig 69756 bp, 61 predicted proteins | sample PaiPotPPM11metaG_FD_184107 | JGI IMG/M metagenome (GOLD analysis project Ga0207416, IMG submission 184107) | Iron sulfur acid spring bacterial and archeal communities from Banff, Canada, to study Microbial Dark Matter (Phase II) - Paint Pots PPM... ... | reverse complement strand
AAATTGACACTGTAGAGGCCCGAGGTTCGAGACCTCGCGCGCCCACCATGGGAAAACCTTTAGCGATGAGGGTTTTCTGCGTTTACCAACGGATTGCCAACGTCTTTCGCTGGAGCCTACATGACCAGCGGATAAGCCTCCTCACCATGGAGCTCGACATCTAACCCGCGCTCCTCCGCGACGGGATCGACCTTCGCGGGTGTGATACGATTGATCAACCACAACATGCCGTAGGTGAAGCCAAACGCCCAAGCGCTGCAGACCGACGCGGCCGTAAACTGCTTGCCAAAAAATGCGGCGCCGCCGAGAAGCAACCCGTCAGCGCCATTCGGATTCCATGCCTTGGAGGCGAACACGCCCAGCAGGAGGATGCCAAGGAAGCCACCCACTCCGTGAACGCCCCAGACGTCAAGCGCATCATCCCAACCCTGACGGTTTTTCAACGCAACCGCAAAGTAGCAGATCAATCCTGCGCAAATGCCGAACAGCACCGCCGTGGTCGGCGAAACATAGCCTGCAGCGGGCGTGATCGTTGCAAGTCCCGCCACCGCGCCGGTGAGAAGACCGACAAACTTGGGCTGACTACCGCGGGCCCATTCCACCAATAGCCACGTGATGGCGGCGAAGGACGCCGCGATGTCGGTATTCAGAAAAGCGGAAGCCGTCACCGAGTCGACTCGCAACTCCGACCCTGCATTGAATCCATACCAGCCAAACCAAAGCAGTCCCGTGCCAAGCGCGATCAGCGGAACGTTGTGTGGTTTGTTGTCCACCACGTGGCGGCGCCCGATGTAGAGCACCGAAGCCAGCGCAGCAAATCCGGCAGAGGCGTGCACCACAATGCCGCCGGCAAAGTCGAGTGCGCCCCACTTGGCAAGAATGCCGTCGGGACTCCAAAGCATGTGCACAAACGGAAAGTAGACGAGCACGAGCCAGCCGGTGAGGAACAAAAAGTAAGCCTTGAAGGTAACGCGATTCGCAAATGCGCCGGTGATCAACGCCGGGGTGATGATCGCAAACATCATCTGATAGGCCACATGCACGACAAGCGGAATTCCGGCGTTATTGCCGGTGAACATGCTCTGCAGGGTGATTCCCCTCAGAAATGCATAGTGGGTTGGATCGCCCACGATGCCATGCCAATCAGGGCCGAAGCTCTCGGAGTATCCGAAGGCATACCAGATAACCGTCGTCCAGCCGAGCGACACGAAGCTCTGCATCATGATGGTCAGCACGTTCTTGCGCTGCACCAAACCGCCATAGAAGAACGCGAGGCCAGGAGTCATGAGCATGACGAGGCTCGCGCAGATGAGCATGAATGCTGTGTTGCCGATGTTGAACGGCGGAGCGCTCACAGAGTTTTCTCCATTTCGGAAATTGAAAAACCAATAGACGACACAACATGAACCTGTCGCGGCATCCCAAAGATTGCCTCCGACGGTTAGGCATCCGCTGAGGTTTTCCCGCTCAAAAGCGGCGCCGCTCATTCGGCTCTTCGGCGGCCTGCGCTTTCGCCCACGGAATCCTGTGGGTGGTGCGTTGAATTCGACCCTACAGATTCTCGCGCGGCCATGGATTCGTGATCGTTCGTCGCGTCGCGTGTCAGCCCAGCATAAGCATCATGCGCATCGCGGCATTTTCCTTATACGATGCCGAGGCGAGCGCCGAACACGCCTTTGCGTGCGTCAGCTTATCTACTGCGCAATAAAAAGCGAGGCCCAAGATGAATGGAGCCTCGCTAATCCTTGAAATCAACGGCTCGCGAATACTATGTCTTCGTAAATGCCTTTCCCGTTCTAATGTTGTGAACTTGATATTTCTTTGGCTGAACGCGCGGCGGACCACCAGCTGCTTGGATTTCCTTGTCTATTCGCTGAGACCACTTTTGGAAAGCATCTTCAGATTCCCAGCACTCGACCACGAAGAGCCCGCCACCCTCCCTTTTACATGCGACGTGGACAATTCCGCCTTCCGGCACTTCGTCGCCGATTTTACTGGAAACGCGGTCGTAGAGATCGGTTGTGGCGTTCGGGTTATCAAATACGCATAAAATCGCCATGTGACACCTCCGAATCGGGTATATCCCACCCGCAAGGGACTTGATTGGAACGAGCCGGATAGTTTCGCTGATCCACATACAGCACCTTGATAAGAGCTGTCGTAGACAGCACGGCCCAACCGCTGGCTGGGTCGTAATACGTGACGAGCTCGATGACGCCCGCACAGGCGGCCTCGGGTCCGAGGTGATCAGCAGGCGTGGACATTACGTTGGCGCCACCTTTGACCGCGGGGATGTCGGGGCATTGTGGACAAGTACGCGGCGTAGCACATGGCCTTCTTGATCATCGTTGTCATCATCGTCATCGTCATCGCCGCTGCGTCGAGTTTGCGCACGACCCGCGGTGAGACCCCAGAGAATCCCAACGCCAACAATCCCGATGCATTCGAGGCAGATCTCGATCCCGAGGGCGATGAGCCGGAAGGGTATTAGGGGTGACGGCCAATCAGGAACAAGCGAAAATTTCGGCTATCTAATTATGTGGCAATTGTATCCGTTCGCCTTCCGGCCTAGACCGGGGGTCTGGTTGGGTAATCACCGTGCTGACGAAATTCACGCTCCAACAAGGCCATGAGGGCGAGCACGATGTCGTCGCGTCCGTCTCGAGCTACTACCTGAACTCCGACCGGCAGACCGGCGCTTCCACGTTCCACCTTGCGTGCGGTCGAATCTTGTAGGTCGGCGCATTTCGGACGGTCGCTTTCCTCGTCCGCCCGGACGCGCGTTGCCGCAACAACGCCTGCTGGAAAACCAAGCAGATTATATAGCGAGGTGTGGCTCAACGCATCAAGCAAGTTCGCCGTCGCTCCGTGCGTGACCGCGGGCAGTGCGAACGGCGGACATATGAGCGCGTCGAGCCGACGATGGTCCAGCAGGCCGAGAAATTCAGCCCGATAACTCCTGCGCCACTCGGACAGCTGCTGGATCTCACCGCTCAGGCGTCGGCGCACTGTGCGGACGGCATCAGCAGTTCTACACTGTCCGAATGTTTTGGCAAGCGCAGCTATCATCGGCCGCAGCCCGTTGGGAACGTTCGCAAGGCCAATCAGCATGTTCACGCGCGCGTCGCGCTTGCTTCCTTGGAGAGCTTCTTTCTGGCGAGCCGCACCGTCCAAGCTCATGCAAGCCATGTATGTTTGAAACGCCGCGGTCGGTCTCGGCACCGCGAATTCCTCAACTTCAACGCCCAGCTCGGCCATTGCTTGCGCGGCTTCACGGACTGCGCGGCGTAAAGCCGGCGATGCGGAAAACACGCCATTATCGATATAAAACCCAACGCGCAGCCCACGAATCTCCACCGCATGTGGATCGATGCCCCCGCCCGTCAGTACGTCCAACGCCAGCGTCAAGTCACCGACCGACCGCGCAAGCGGCCCCGCCTGACTGACGATGCCGCCTTCACGATTGTTTGGGTCAAATGCACCAGTGTACGGAATTCGCCCTGGCGTCGGCAAGATACCCTGTATTCCGCAACAGTGCGCGGGGTTGCGGATGCTGCCGCCGATGTCGTTGCCGAGGCCGATGACGGAACCACCACTCGCGATAATCGCGCCCTCGCCGCCGCTCGACCCGCCCGGTGATCGGCGCAAGTCCCAAGGATTGTTCGTGCGTCCAAACAGCGGATTGTCCGATTCGACGAACAGCATGAGTTGCGCGAGATTCGTTTTGCCAAGAAGTATCGCGCCTGCCTCGCGTAGCCTCCGCACGGCCGCAGCGTCCGCGACCGCCGCATGCGATCGGCGCGAGACGATTCCCGCCGTCGTCGGAGTGCGGGCGACATCAAAATTCTCCTTGACGGTAACCGGTATTCCATGCAACGGTCCGAGCGATTCGCCGCGGGAGCGTTGCGCATCCGCGGCGTCGGCATCGGCACGGGCGCGATCGAAAAGCGGCACGACGACCGCATTGAGCTGTTGGTTGACCATCTCGATGCGTCGGATATGCGCTTCGATCGTCTCCCGCGCTGAAATCTCGCCAGTTCGAAGTCGCCTCGCGAGATCGACTGCGCTTGAATAGACGATGCCGTCGCCGCTAGCGGCTTTACCCACTGATGAACCCGACGTGCTCCAATTATTAATCACCGGGAGTCTCGACGCGCCTCTTCGCCGAACCGTTGGGGGGTTCGTCTAACCATTCCTTGCACACGGACGCTCGTTCGGAGAGGCGTACGCCGCCAGCCGATTGCATTCCTCATGACTTCCTCTTCTGTCCGACGAGACCCGAGGCATAAGACCGCGCATCGACGGGCGTTAACCTGCGAGCCATCGCCCGGCTGATCAGCGGCGTGTGCGGTATTTCCACGAGGTACTCGGGGACGAACCAGATGCTCTTTTCCGACGTCATCCACTTGCGTGCGTCGAACCGCCTCAAATTCACGGGGCGCGAGTACCGCCGCAACGTCCGCTGTCGCTGCAAATTGAAATAGTTTTCAAAATAGCTCATCGCAAGCTCGCGCACGGACCGGTACACCGGCTCGCGATAGCGGCATCCCGCAAAGTTCGATGTCGCCACGGAGCCCCACGCCCCGTTCAAGCGAAAAAGTGCGACGACGTGATCGGTGTCGCATTCGGCCTCCAGATCCATCACGAGCGGCGGGAAACCGAGCACGCGCAGCGCTGCGGCGGCGAAGATCGCACCCTCCAAACAATGTGCCGTGCGCTCACGTAAGACGGCACGCGGCGACCAGGCGGTCGACGCGAGATGGTACGGCAGCGCATCGAGAAACTTCTGGATTCCGGCGGGCGTTCGCAGGGAACGCAACTTCCGAAGCTCCGACGCGCTCAGGCCATCGCACTTTAGCATGTTTTTCTCGACCTTCGGTCGAGAGGCGACAGCGAGCTGCGCTCGCGCACTGCACCTCTCGCGACAGCGGGCTGCGCTCGCGCGCTACCTCCTCAAAGAGGGTCGAGCAAGCTCGACCCCTACATTACTTCGCGGATTTGACCTGCGCTTCTGAGACTTTGCTCGCGTGATTGCCCCACGACGAGCGGATGTATGTGATGACCGCGGCGATCTGCGCCGGCGAAAGCGTGGCTTTCCACGACGGCATCTGACCATTGTAACGCTGGCTCTTCACAACGATCTTCCCGCTCAAACCGTTCTTCACGATGCCGATGACCTTGCCCGCACCGCCGCTCACGACGGCATTGCCGGCCAGGGGCGGAAAGACGCCGGGAGTTCCTTGCCCCTGGGCGCCGTGACAGCTCGCGCAATTTTGAGAGAAAATGGCCGCGCCGTTGCCTACCGCAGCTGCAACCTGCGTCGCACCGCTCGGAGCAGCGGCCCCGGCGGGCGCACCGACCCCAGGCACCTGCCCAGATTGAATCTGCTTGACTAATTGTGCGTTTGCCGCTTGTCCCTGCGACACCGATGCCTGGCCGTAAAGACCCGTTGCGATGACGACGATCACGACGAGCGCCGAAATGGTGAGCAACCACGGCCTGCGGCGCCACGAACGATCCGGATTTCGGTCGATCCACGGCAGGAACAAGAGCACGAGCACGAAGATGGTCGGCAGCACGATCGTCGCCACGACGTCCAGCTCCGGCGGGGTCATCCGCAATATGCCGAACAACGGCATGAAGTACCATGCCGGATACGGCTGGAATTGCGATAACGAGGGCTGAGCTTTCGGCAGCAGCTCGGGTGGCAGAACGATCGCCAAAATGACGATCGCAACAAACGCCAGTACTGAAATGACCGTATCCATGAACAGCTGCGTGGGGAAAAATTTGCCGATCCGGCGCTTGGCGGCTTCTTCTTCCGTCGGGCCCGCCGGCCCGTTGTGACGGAAGATGAACAGGTGTGCGCCCACAAGCAGCAACAGAACGATCGGCGTCAGCCACACGTGCAGCCCGAAGAACCGGTTGATGGTCAGCGTGCCCATCGTCGGGCCGTCCTGCAAGAACTGCTGCACGAACGGTCCGGCGATCGGCGCGCTGCCCGCGATATTGATGGAGACCTGCGATGCGAAGTACGCGTTGAGATCCCACGGCAGCAGATAGCCGGTCAAGCCGAGCACGAGGGTGCAAATGAACATGATCACGCCGATGAACCATTGCAGTTCGCGCGGCCGTTTGTATGCTCCCCATACCAGCACTTGCAGCAAGTGCAGCGTCACGAGTATGATCATCACGGACGCGCCCCAGTAGTGCACGCCGATCAGATATTTTCCGAGAATGACTTTGTCGTAAATGAACCTCGTCGATTCCCATGCGGTGGCGGCGGACGGCGCGTAATAGAACGTCAGCAGAATACCCGTGACGATCTGGATGATGAGCACGATGAGCGTGGCGCTGCCGAACACGTACCAGTAGCTGGTACCGCCCGGCACGTCCTCGTCGAGCAAGCCTTTGACCAGCGAGACCATGCCGGTCCGCTCTTCAACCCAGCTGAGAACGCTCTCTACCATGCCGCCCCCTTAGCTGTACGATACGATGATGCGGGCAGGGATGATCGATCGAAAGTCGATCCAGGTGATTTCGGCGACTCCGCTCGCTTCTCGGAACGGCAGCGGATCAAGGCCGCGCGGCGCCGGACCCCCGATGTGCTCGCCCAGCTTCGTGTAGACCGAGCCGTGGCACGGGCAGACGAATTTGCCGGCAGTATCGTCCCAGTTGTAATGGCAACCGAGATGCGGACAGATCGGGCTGAACATCACAAAGCCCATGTTGACGACCGGGTACGGGACCTCGCCGTCTTTTGCAGCGAAGAGATCGGGTCTGCTGGAGCGCAACTTGGACTCCTCGCCCGGTGCAAGTTTGATGCCCCACACGTACTCGGGGTTGGTCGACGTGATGTAGCCGTCGGCGACCTTGTGCTGGAAGAAGATCTTGATCGGTTTGTCGGTGCTGGCTTCGAGCTGCTTGAACTCGTTTTCGTCCAGCGGGTACCACTGTTTCGAGCCGGTCAGCAGCTCTTTGGTCGGCACGGTGGATGCGATGACCGGGATCGCCACGCCTAATCCCACGAGTCCGCCCAAGACGACGGTCGCGTTGGCGAGGAACGTCCGCCGGCTGATCTCTTGCGGCGTGCCAGGGTCTTGGGGCGGGTCGAATCCGGACACGATGATATCCTCCCTGACTACAAGCCGCAAGTAGCCGTGCGCATTTGGCGAAACCTTCTCTGGGGGGCGCGGCGGCCCTTCGACGGCGTCTACTAAGGTAGCTCGTTAAGGTAGCTCGCGCACTACAGTCCTAGCTCGCCGCCGAAGAACACCATCTCCGCCGCGGTGTTGTTCAAGCGCTGATTGAAGCTCGCCCCGACGCCGTGACCGGCTTGTTCGCGCGTGAGAACCGCGATCGGTAACCCCGACGACGTCGCCGCTTGAAGACGCGCCGCCATCTTCCAGGACTCCCATGGCGCGACGCGCGGGTCGTTGACGCCGGTGACGAGCAGGACCGCCGGATACTTCATGCCGTCTCGCACGTGATGATACGGCGAATAGGCGTACATCGCTCGGAACTGATCCGGTTTGGTCACCGTGCCGAACTCCGTCACGTTGAAGTAACCGTTGGGTGTTGTTTCGACGCGCAGCACGTCGTAGATGCCGACGAAGCTCACCACCGCGCGGTAGAGCTGCGGCGCCTGGACCAGCGCGCCGCCCATCAGCAATCCTCCGGCGCTGCCGCCGGTGATGCCGAGGCGCTGGGACGACGTCCAGCCGCTTTCGATCAGCGCGCGTGCGGCCGCATCGAAGTCCTGGAAGCGGTGCTCTTCGTTGAGCAGCGCACCGCCTCGATGCCACGTCTCACCGAATTCTCCGCCGCCGCGAATGTTCGCGTAAGCGAGCACCCCGCCGGCCTCAAGCCACGCCAGACCGGTGCCGATGAAATGCGGCGCCGTCGTGATCCCGTAAGCGCCGTATGCCGTTAGAATCGCGGAAGACGGACCTGCGTGCCTGCCGCGCATCGCGACCACCGTGACGGGAATGTGCGTCCCGTCCGGCGCCGTTCCCTCGAGCTCGGTCGCCGCGACGTTCGCATAGTTTCCCGGAGTTTTCAGCGCATAGACGTTCGTCATCGCGCCGGAGCGCGAGTCGTAACTGTTCCAGCGCGGCGGCGACGTCCAGCCTTCGTACGCGATGACCGCGAATGGCGATCCGCTGTCCGATGCCACACCGTCGATGGCGACGTCGTGCTGCGGCCCGATAGTGCGGACCTCGCGCCCGTCAAGGCCGAACTGGCGGATGCGCCAAGCGGTTCCCCAGACCTCGGTCACCAGAAATCCGCCGCGGATTGGAGCGATCGAACGCATGGCCCAGCCGCCTTGTGGAACGATCGTGCGCAGGCCGACCGACGTCAGCTCAACGACTCTGCCGCGCGGTGTCGCAGCTGTCGAAATGGCGAGCAATCGCCGGCCGACGAAGCTGACGGTACCGTCATCCCAAGATTGAATGCCGTCACTCGGCGAGGCCAACAGCCGCCAGACGCTGTGATCTCTTGAATAGACGTAATCGGCGGATCCGTCGCCGAAGTGGACGACCGCGGCAGCCCGAGAGGCATCCGCCGACGCGATAAGCACGTATTCGGCGACGCGCGACAAGCCTTTGCCGAACACCGGCGCGTCTGTCGACGCTGGCGTGCCGAGCGCGTGGTGGTAGAGCGCCGCATCGAAGCCCAGCTCGGCGTTCGGCACGGAGCCGCGCAGCGGCATGCGGACGTAGGTGAATCCGGCGCCGCCCTCATCCCAGACGAGCGCCTGCGGCGACGTGCCGCCCCCGGCTCGGGGGCATGCGTCGGGCAGGACGCGGCCCGTTGCGGTTTCGACGACGTGGATGGTGGTGTCTTCGGTGCCGGCGGTCGCGGTGCCGTATGCGACGTATCGCCCGTCGGCTGACGGCCAGACATTCGTGATCGCAGTGAGCTCACCGGCTTTGTTCGGATCGACGATCACCCGCGGCTTGCCGCCCGGCCACCGCTGCGCGACCAGCACGGATTGCGCTTGCGGCGGCGTCTCGCGCAAGTAGTAGAGATAGCCGGCGGTCATCTGCGGAGCGAACTGCTGCGACGATGTGATGGCGAGACCGCGAACGCGCGACACGAGTCGCGAAATCCCCGAGGAATCCTTGTGGATCTCATGCGAAAGTACTTTGTCGGCGTAGGCGTTCTGCGCTTCGATCCAGGCCTGCGCCTTCGGCGACGATGCGTCCTCGAGCCACCGATACGGATCGCGGACGGTCGTGCCCCAGTAGGTATCCACCGTGGCCGACGCAGCAGCTCGAGGGGGCGTCAACGACTGGCCCACCGACGCAGTCGGCATGGACGCGGCAACGAGAATGGCGAGGAGCGCAAGACGTCGGTTCATTCTGAGTATCTCCTAGTGGCGCGCGGACCTTCCTTGCGTCATCCACAAAGCAGAGGGTATCGCCCAGTAGGTCGCCATCCGCTCGAGCGGCATCGCATACTTGCCGCGCAAATTCCGGAAGAAGCGCCACGCGACTTCGCGGTCGTTGAGCCGGTAGCCCGCCCTCGCCAGCCGCTCCAGCACGGATTCGAATTCGTCGCGCTGGATGCCAGGCTCGCGCACGGCAGGAATTCGGAAATATCGGCACAGATCTTCGCTTAGGTGCGTGCCGACATCGACCATGAGCCGGGCCTGGCCCGCGTCGCCAGATTCGGCCTTGACGGCCGTGACGATCAGGGTGGCCGCATCGAGCATAGCGCCGAGCGCGCTGATCCAAGACTCATCCCGGTGGGTCGAGCGGAAATAGCCGAGCATGGGATACGCCAGGTGCGTTTCGAGGATCTCGGCTGCCCACCGCTGTCCGTCGGCGAACAGGCGCTTCAGATCGCCCCGCATGCCGAGCCGCACATGCGTTTCGAGGATGCGGATCCCGGAAGGCGGCGCGCCCGCGCTCGCGTCGAGCACGATCACGAAATTTTCGCGTCGCTGAAACGAACCGAACAACAAAAACAAGTACGCGACGACGATCGCGAACGTCCCCAAACCGCTCGACGCGGCGACGATCGAAACGAATCGAGCGACGCCGCCGATCGGCACGCAGAGGCCGTGCCCGAGCGTGAGCCAGGTCGAGCTGCAATACAGGGCATCGCCGAAGCCGAGTGGGCGCGGATCGATGCTGAGGGACAGCGCGAGAACGAGAAGCGCGTATCCGACGATCAGGCCGACGAGCCACAACGCGAACGAAACGATGATCGCGGCTGGAGCGAAGATGCCGAGGTACGTCTCGCGTGAGCGCTCGGAACGGCGGCTCGAGCCGATGCGGCGCCATATCGGCCATGCGAAGCGATTGAACTGCGAGCTCAGGCGAAACGTCGAGCCGACCGGACGGGGCACGATGATCGACGCGAAAACGTCGAGGAAGATCAGGCAGACGAGCGCGATACCGCCAACGACTTCGAGGGCGGTTACGATCACGCCATCGCCTCGTCGATGAAACGGACGTCGCGAATCTGATCGAGGTGCGTGCACTCACCGGTCACCGCTGGATTCCTCCGCGTACAAATCAAAACGGGCGGCTGCAGCCGCCCGTTTCATTGGATGCGCGAGTCTCGAGTTCCCGGACTAATATTCGGCGTACGCGATGACTTTGGTTTTGCCGGGGACCGTCTGGCTCACGTTCTGCAGCGTAGCGTCGCGCTGCAGGCCGCCGCCGTTCCCGCCGCCATGGAGGTCGACGTTGCCGTTGGAAACGATAGCGCCGAGCACGAAGGCGTTGCCGTTGAGCGTCACGTCGCTGTTGGCCCAAATCAGCGCCGCCGCGGAACCATTGCCGCCGACGTCGGCGCTGCCGTTAACCACCAGCATGCTCTTGGTTCCGGATTGCATCGTCAGGCTCGATAGCCCCGTCGAGCTATAACTGCCGTTGATCACGAGGGTGACTCGACCGGTGAACGTCAAGCTCGTCTGCCCCGCCATGGAGAACGCCCCGTCATAGAAGACGACGCACCCGTTCGCGCCCGCCTTGCTCATATCGCACGTGAAACTGGTGGGCATGCTTCCGCCGGAGTTCGGATCGATATAGCTATTGTAGCTGTATTGTTGGGCCAACGTTTTTTCTTGTGCGATGAACGGCGGCATCACAGGAATCGCGACTTGGGGAGCGTTGTTGACGGTGCACGGAGCGGTATTGCAGCTCGCATTCACGCTGCCCGTGACGCTGCCGGACGCGCTCGCGATGCCGTCGACAAAACACGCATTTGCGGTGATGTTGCCGTTGGCGTGAACGTTCGCATCTTTCGCGCCGTTCGAGCTGTCTTTGACACCGATGCAGTTGCCGCTGTTCCAATTGCCCTGAATGTCGCCCTTGGCGTCGATCGCGTCATTCGTGAACGTGATGGTGTTCTGTCCGACCTGGACGACCGCTTCGATCGTCGAGCTGCGGCCGGCGTTCGGGCCGACGCCATTGCTCGTGACGAGCGCGCTCCCGGGCGGAAGTTTCACGTTGCCGGCGATCGGGTCGTTGATGTTTTTCGGGTTGGTGCCGATCAGATTCGGATCGATGGAAAATGAGTATTGATAGCCGTTCGCCAGCGCGACGTTGTTCTGCGAGCCCGTCGAGGCGAGCGATCCGTCCAACTGGTCCATCGCGGCGTTGAGGCCGGCGTCGGCCGCATCGAACGCCAGGTTCTTCTGCTCGGTGCTCATCGTGTCGATCGCTGTGTACTGAGAATTGGTCAGCATCGCGAGCCCTGCCAAGAGCAGCAGCACCACGACGAGCAGCGCCAGGATCATGACAAAGCCTCGTTGGGCGCGCCGGGGTTGACGCGTTATCATCGGAACATTCACCTCGTTTAGTTGCGAGCGACCGTATCGCTCTCGAGCGATGATTCGTTGGTGCGGCCGTTATCGGTCGCCATCGACGTCAGTTTCAGGCCGATGATGCGGATTGTTGAGCCACCGGCGGTGTTCAAAAATGTCTGCACGTCGGAGATGTTTTGCGAAACGATCTCGGGGTTCGACGCCGCAAGCGCCAACTTGACTGCCGCGTTCGCCGTTCCGGGCGTTTCGCCGTTGTCTTGGCCGGAGTTCACGGAGCTTGATGGCCCAAAAGCGTAGAGAAGGTTATTGCTATCGTCGAGCCAGTAAACTTGAAACCCCGTCCAACGCGGGTTCCCGCTGCCCCCGGTGTCGTACTGTTCGGGCCCGTTGCCGTTCGCGCGCGGCGTGAGTATCGCCAGCACCGGCGCGCTGGTGAGCGTCGACGTCGCCGAGCTGCAATTCGGGTTGGTGGCGTCGTTCTGGCAGATAAAGATGCCGGTTTTCGAGCTCATGCGGATGTCACGCTGCATGCGGTACATCGCTCGCGCGGCAGCTTGCACGGTGTCGACTTTGGCTTGGTGCTTTTGCGGCGCGGAGATGATCGGCCCGAACATCAACGCGATCATACCCGAAAGCACCCCGAGAATGACGATGGCGACGAGCAGCTCCGGTAGGCTGAAACCGCGGCCGCGGTTACTGCTGGGATGTGACATACGACTCCACCGATACCGTGCGCGGGCTGCCGGATTCGGTCCATGTGACCGTGACCGTGCAATCAAATTCGGCATTGGACCCGGACTTCGCCGGGCAATTGCCAACGATCGTGAAAACGCCCCCGCTCGATGCGGCGGTGCCGGTGCCTTCGAACACGTCGCCGGAATCTATCGCCACCGTCGGCGGCGCCGGCAGATTGGTCGTCCCGTTGTACGCTACGTAATCGGTAAGCTGGTCGAGATACTGCTGACCAGCCGCGATGGCCTGAACGCGCTCGCTGTCGCGCACCGTGTTGCTGTATGAACTAGGGATGATCGCGAGCATCGCGAGCATTCCGATAAGTAAGATGACGAACGCAATAAGCGCTTCAATGACGGTGAAGCCGCGCGTTGCGTTCCCGGCGCTTACTTTCGGGTCGGTCATGGTTACCTCTTCCAAATAAACCTTGCCGGTAGATCTTGCCGGCAAATCCGTCAAATCTGCGTGAATCGCGCCTTCGTTAGACACTTCGCGAGCCGTCTTGTTACATCCTTAACGATAATTTCGGCAGATCCGCGCCCCGTCATTACCCTTCGCCAGGGCACCTATTCGGCCTGTACGAACTGACGATGCCGTGTCATATGAATCGGCAAGTGATCTGGGTCACCTGCGCCACACCGCGGCGCACTTGCTGGCGCACGCCGTCGTCGATCTCTTCGGCGAGGGTGTCAAGCTTGCGATCGGCCCGGCGATCGACTCCGGTTTCTATTACGATTTCTTGAAAGACACGCCGTTCGTTCCCGAAGATCTGGCCCGCATCGAACAGCGGATGCGCGAACTCGTCAACCAGAACCTGACCATGGAAGGCCGACCAATCGCTCGGGAAGGTGCCGAAGCGTACTACCGCCAGCGAAACCAGCCGTTCAAGCTTGAAATCCTGCGCGATATCCCCGCCCGTGAACCGATCACGATGTATACGATCGGCGGCTTCACCGATCTTTGCCGCGGCGGTCACGTTCATTCGAGCGAGGAGATCGGCGGCCTCAAGCTGCTCTCGATCGCCGGCGCGTACTGGCGCGGCGACGAAAAGAATCCGATGCTCCAGCGAATTTACGGCACGGCTTTTCCGACGAAAGCCGAGTTGGACGGCTATCTCCGGCAGTTGGAAGAGGCGGAGAAGCGCGATCATCGCAGACTGGGCAAAGAACTCGACCTCTTCTCGATCCATGACGAGGTCGGGCCGGGGCTCATCTTTTGGCACGCGCATGGCGGTCGCGTGCGCGCCGTCATCGAGGATTACATCCGCGGCGAGCTGCGCAAGCGGGGCTACGAACCCGTGTACACGCCGCACATGGCCAGCGAGCGCTTGTTCGCGATGAGCGGCCATCTCGAGAACTACGCGGAGAGCATGTTCGGTCCGATGGAGATCGAGGAGCAGCGCTACCGCGTCAAGCCGATGAACTGCCCCGGCCACATCATGATCTACAAATCACGGCAGCGCTCGTATCGCGATCTTCCGTTGCGGCTCGCCGAGTTCGGAACCGTCTACCGCTACGAGCGTTCGGGCGTACTGCACGGTTTGCTTCGCGTTCGCGGCTTCACGCAGGACGACGCGCACTTGTTCTGCACGCCGGATCAGCTCCAAGCCGAATTCGAGAGCACCGCCGAGGCTGCGCTCGCCGTGCTGCGCGCGTTTCAGTTCACCGATTACACCGCGTACATCTCCACGCGCCCGGAGAAGTACATGGGCGACCCTGCAACCTGGGATCGCTTCACCGCCGCGATCCGCCAAGCGTGCGAAAAGATGGAGCTGCCCTATCAGATCGACGAGCAAGGCGGCGTTTTCTACGGACCAAAGCTCGACGTCAAGGTACGCGACGCGATCGGCCGCGAGTGGCAGCTGTCGACCGTGCAGGTTGACTTCAATCTGCCCGAAAGGTTCGATCTCAATTATGTCGGCGCGGACGGTGCCGAACATCGCCCGGTGATGATCCACCGCGCTCTGCTCGGGTCGCTCGAGCGGTTCTTCGGCGTCCTGATCGAGCACTACGCCGGAGCATTTCCCTCGTGGCTGGCGCCGGTCCAAGCGGTGGTCCTCCCCATCGCGGACGAGCAGGCCGAATATGGCGCGTCGGTCCTTCGAACGTTGACCGGAGGCGGATTCCGCGCCGAACTCGACGCTTCGAACGAACGCCTGCAGAAAAAGATCCGCACCTGGCAGCTGCGCAAGGTGCCGTATATGCTCGTCCTCGGCAAGAGCGAGCTCGCGGCGAAGCGAGCGAACGTGCGTAGTCGGGACGGTGCGCAATCGACGATGACGGCGGACGAGTTCGCCGCCAAACTGGCGGCCGAGGTCGCCGCCAAATCGCTGTGAGGATCCTCGGCATCGAAACGTCGTGCGACGACACCGCGGCCGCGATCGTCACCGACGGCCGTGTCGTCGAGAGCAGCGTGCTTGCGAGCCAGGACGAGTTCCATCGCGAGTACGGCGGCGTCGTGCCCGAGATCGCGAGCCGCAAACACGCCGAAAGCATCAACGCCGTCATCGACATGGCTTTGAGGAAAGCGGGCCGTGCGCTTGGCGACGTCGATGCGGTCGCCGTGACCTGCGGGCCCGGATTGCCGGGAAGTCTCGTGGTCGGAGTTGCGGCCGCGCAGGCGATCGCGTTCGCGCGAAACCTGCCTGCGTATGCCGTCAACCACCTGCACGGCCACCTTTTCGCCAACTACCTCGAGAATCCGACCCATCCGCACTCGCCGCCGGAACCGCCGTTCATCTGCCTGATCGTCTCCGGCGGGCACACCGATCTCATCTTCGTCGAGTCAGCCGACCGCCACCGGCGCATCGGGCGGACGCTGGATGATGCCGCGGGCGAGGTCTTCGATAAAGTTGCCCGACTGCTCGGGCTGGGTTTTCCGGGCGGCCCGGAACTGGACCGGCTCGCGCGCGACGGCGATCCTTCGGCGTTTGCGTTTCCGCGTGCCCTGTTGAAGGACGGCAGCCATAACTTCAGCTTCTCGGGTTTGAAGACCGCAGTCCGCTATCACCTCGAGGCTCATCCGGAGGCTGCGCGCGAACGCGCGGCCGACATCGCTGCGAGTTTCCAAAGCGCCGCCGTCGAAGTGCTGTGCGCCAAGACGCTTCGCGCGGCGCGGCAGTTCGGCGTCGGAACGGTGGGACTCGCCGGCGGGGTCGCGGCGAACTCCGCGCTGCGCGAGCAGTTGCGGCGCCAGGGTGAGGCAGCCGGCTTGCGCGTGTTGGCGCCACAGTTGGCGTATTGCACCGACAACGCGGCGATGATCGCGGCCGCTGCGTTTTATCGCGGCGCAGCAGCACGGGTAGCGCCGGCCGAGCTTCGCGCGGACCCGAACTTTGCGTGGTGAACCGAGGCGTCGGGGATTCGGAGGCGACGTCGCACACGTCTTAGCGGGATGCGCGTTCGTCGTTATCGTAATAGCGGCCGTCTACGTCATCTACGCGGTTCTTTTAATGCACAGCAGCTGGCGAGGTTGATCGCACATGGATGAGAACAAAGAGAAGACCGACATTGACAAGCTGGTCGACGATGCGAAGAAGAATTTCGGGCCGGGCTTGAAGTCGTTCGGCGAAAAGCTCAAAGCCGGATTGAAGGATGTGCAAAAAGGCGTGATCGAGGGCGTCGACAAGCTCAAAAAACCGGATTGATTATTAATTGCAGAGGCGCGCCTTCATGCGCATCGTCGCATCGCGCCGCTAGGCGTTCGCCGATTCGCCGGCGCGCACGATCTTCAAGAGGTTGGTCCGGCCGCGCACGCCCATCGGCGTGCCCCCGACCACGACGACCGCCTCACCTCGGTCCACCGCGCCCCTGCGCAGCAATTCCGACTCGACGTTCTCCAACATCTCTTCCGTCCGGCGGCCAAAGTCGATGACGCACGGCAACACGCCCCAATCGAGCTTCAGCCGACGTGCGATGGCGTCGTCAGGGACGAAGGCGTAGATCGGCACGTTCGGCCGGTCTTTGCTCACGATGCGGGCGGAGAACCCGGAACGCGTGAACGCCGCGATCGCCCGCACGTCGATGCTCTCCGAGATGGCGCAGGCGGCGCGGGAGATGGCGTGTGAGTCGTTGTCGACACGCTGGCGGCGGCGCTCGCGCGGCGGAAAACTGCCTTCGGTCTCCAGCGCGATGCGGACCATCGTCTCGACCGCCTCCACCGGATATTCGCCGGCGGCCGTCTCTTCCGATAGCATGATCGCATCGGTGCCATCGATGATCGCGTTGGCGACGTCCGACGCTTCGGCGCGCGTAGGTCTCGACGCGCGCACCATGGATTCGAGCATTTGTGTCGCGGTCACGACGGGGATCAGATTCGCGTTGGCGCGCCGGATGATTAGCTTTTGCAGCGTCGGAACTCGCTCCACCGCCATCTCGACGCCGAGGTCGCCGCGCGCGACCATGACCGCGTCGGATGCGCGCAGGATCTCGTCGAGCTGTTCGATCGCCTCGGGCTTTTCTATTTTCGCCGCGACGGGCACGTCCGAGCCGAGCTCGCGGACGAGCCGCTTGGCTTCCAAAACGTCTTGCGGTTGGCGGACAAACGAGATGGCGACGAAATCGGCGCCGCCTTTGACCGCGTGCGCGAGATCTTCCTTATCCTTGTCGGTGAGCGCGGGCGCCGAGACCGCGACGCCGGGAAGATTGATGCCTTTCCGCTCGCCGAGCACGCCGCCGTGCACGACGACGCAGTTCACCGTGTCCCCGCTCACCGCCGCGACGCGCAGTTCGAGCGCGCCGTCGGCGAGCAGCACGCGATCGCCCACGTTCACGTCCTTAGGCAACGCCTGATATGCGGTCGACACGAGCCGACTCGTCCCGACGACCGGCCGCGTGGTAATGTCGATCGTCTGGCCGTCCATCAGCGTGACCGGCCGATGGCTCTCCAGCTCGCCGATGCGCAGCTTCGGGCCTTGCAAGTCGGCAAGCACGCCGACGGTTTTCCCGCACGCGCTCGAAACGCTCCGGACATCGCGCACGTAGCGGTCGAATTCGTGCTGGCTCGCGTGGGAAAAATTCACGCGAAAGACGTCGACGCCGGCCTCGACTAAGCGGCGCATCGTTGCGGGTTCTCGCGAACTCGGACCCAGCGTGGCGATGATCTTCGTCCGGCGGATGGGATCCGTCATCGAACCCTCGCCGCAAGCCACTCGAGAACGCCTTGTTTCACGACTTCGTGTTCCACCGGGTGCAAGCGCGCCAGCGCGGAGGCTTCATCTTCTCCGGGCTGCAGCGCGAACGCGGTGCGCGCGAGAACGGGTCCGCGATCGACGTCCGCCGTGATCTCGATGAGCGTGACGCCGGTGACGGCGACGCCGGCTTCGATTGCGTCGCGCAGCGCGCGCGGACCGCGAAAACATGGCGTTCGCGTGCCGTTCGGCAGCGTGACGAAATCTTCCGACGGGTCGTCGGGCAGGTAGCTCGGATGGAGATTCAAGACGCCGTCAAAGCCGGCGGCGAGAAATTCCGGCGCGAGCACGTGCATCCAGCCCAGCAGCAGGACGAGGCGAACCCCGCTGTCGCGGAGCCGCGCCGCGAGCCGCGTCGCGTATTCGCCGCGGGATTCCGATTGACGGTCGAACGGTATCGCGTCCACCGGGATCCCAGACCGACGCGCTTTATCGAGCGCTCCCGCGTTCGGATCGTTCGAGACGACGAGCCGCACGTCGAGCGGCAACTCTCCGCGCGCCGCCGCGTCGATGACGGCTTGCGCGTTCGTGCCGGTTCCGGCGGCGAGGACGGCCGTCGGGATGCGCGAGTCGTTCATTCAGATGATGACGCGCGGTCCGGAAGGATGGCTTGGCTCGACCTCACCGACAACCGCGGCCATCGGCGCGGCGGATGGGATCGGTTTCGCCGAAAGTGCAGCGTTCGCGGCTTCGACCGCGCTCCCCGCATCGCGCCGCGCAACGATCGCACAGAATCCGACGCCCATATTGAATGTGGAGTACGCCGTTTCGTCGCCAAGGCGCGCCTCTCGAACCACCTGGAGCATGATCAGCGGCGGCCGCATGCTCGCGCGATCGAGGCGCGCTGCAAGCCCATCGGGCAACGCGCGCGGCAGGTTGTGGATCAATCCGCCGCCGGTGATGTGCGCCATCGCTTTCAGTCGTATGCCGGCTTGCTGGATCGCGCGGACGTACGGCAAGTAGCACGGGTGCACTGCGAGCAGCGCGTCGCCGATGGTCTCGGCCGAGTCCGCCGGTTTTTCAGCCCAACGTTCCGGCGGCAGCGTCGCGCGTACGAGCGAATAGCCGTTGGTATGAAACCCGTTCGCAGGCAACCCGACGATCGCGTCGCCCGCGACCACGTCGGCGCCGTCGACCAGTTCTGCGCGTTCGACGGCCCCGACGATCGTGCCCGCGACGTCGAAGGCGCCGTCGGCGTAGACACCGGGCATCTCTGCGGTTTCTCCGCCCAACAGCGCAAGTTCGAACTCAGCGCAGGCTGCGGCGATGCCGGAGACCACGGCGCTCGACATCTCGACATTCAGTTTCGATACCGCGAAATAGTCGAGAAAAAACAGCGGCTGCGCCCCCGCGCAAAGGATGTCGTTGATGCAGTGGTTGACCAGATCGCGGCCGATCGTGTCATAGCGGCCGAGCGCAGCCGCGACGAGCACTTTCGTCCCAACGCCGTCCGTGCTCGCCACGAGCACCGGATGCTTGAAGCCTTCAAACTGAAAACAACCGCCGAACGCGCCGATCCCTTCGAGGACTCTTGGGTCCGCGCGTCGCGAAAGCAATCGGCGGTAACGCGCAACGGCTTCATTGGCCGCTTCGATGTCGACGCCGGCTGCAGCGTACGCGTCCTTCATCATAAGCGCCGTTTCGGCGGCCAGGGCGCGCTCGCCTAGCCGTCGAAACGCGCGCCATCGCTTCGAGCACTGTGATCCGGCGCTGAAGAAAGGCTTTCGTTCACCATGAAGTTCCAAGTCGCTTCCGGCAAAACGCTGAGCGCGCGCGTCGACGCCGTGGCTGTTCCGATTTTTTCCGACGGCGCGGACTCCGCCATCGTCAGACAAGCGGATCTCGCGCTCGGCGGGTTGCTCAAGGACATGCGCAAGCGCGGCGAATTCAAGGGAGACGTCGACGAAGTCGCCGTCCTGCCGGCGGGCAAGCGGACCGCGGCGAAGCGCATCATTCTCGTCGGGCTCGGCAAGAGATCCGATTTTTCGACCGGAGCGAACGCGAAATTCGCGGGCCTGGCGGTGCGGGCTGCAGCCCGCCGCAACTTGAGCAGCGTGGCGCTCGCGCTGCCGGAATCGGCACGCGGCGACGATCGCGAGACCGGAGAACTGATCGCAGAAGGAGCGACGATGGCGGCGTTTGATCCCGCTCCATATAAGACAAAGCGCGAGAAGCTGATCGGTGTGGTGAAATCGGTGACGTTGATCGCTCCCGACGCAGCGTCGGTTGCGGAGCTCAAGAAAGGCGCCGTGCGCGGGACGATTTTAGGCGAGATGGCGAACGCAGCGCGCGAAATGGTGAACGCGCCGTCGAACGACATGCGTCCGACGCACTTGGCGGAGCGCGCCAAGGCGTTCGGGACGAAGCATGGCTTCAAAGTGACGGTACTCGAACGCGCGGACATGAAGCGCATGGGCATGGGATCGTTCCTGTCGGTCGCGGTCGGCAGCGATGAACCGCCGAAGATGATCGCCATGGAATACCGCGGCGACCCTGCGTCGAAACGCGTGCTCGCTCTGATCGGCAAGGGGATCACTTTCGACACCGGCGGTATTTCGCTGAAACCGTCGGCGAACATGGAAGCCATGAAAGGCGATATGGCCGGCGGCGCGACCGTGATCGGCGCCATGAGCGCGATCGCGCGGCTCAAACCCAAGGCGAACGTCATCGGCATCGTGTGCGCCACCGAGAACATGCCGTCCGGTCACGCCACGAAACCCGGCGACATCGTCCGCGCGATGAACGGCAAGAGCATCGAGGTCATCAACACCGACGCCGAGGGGCGACTCGTGCTGGCGGACGGGCTGTGCTGGGCCCGCAAACTCGGCGCCACCCACTTGGTCGACATCGCCACCCTGACCGGCGCAGTGGTCGTCGCGCTTGGCAACACGACGACCGGCGTCATGTCCAACGATCGCGAGTTCGTCGATCTTTTCCACGACGCGGCGCGGCCCTACGGCGAACGCTACTGGGAATTGCCGCTGTTCCCGGAATACGCCGAGCTCATCAAGAGCAGCATCGCCGACATGAAGAACAGCGGCGGCCGCGAGGCCGGGACCATCTACGGCGCCATGTTCATCAAAGAATTCGTCGAGGATGCGCCGTGGATTCATCTCGATATCGCGGGCACTTCGTGGACGGACCGCGACGACGGTCATCTCGTGAAGGGGCCGACGGCGGTTGCGCTGCGGCCGCTGGCGCATCTGGCGGAATTATTCGCGCAGCGCTCACTCCACTCGAAGGCGGACAACGCGGCTCACGAGCGATTCGTCGCGTAACGGGCGGACTTAAAAAAAAGAAGCGGCCGTTGGAGGCCGGCCGCTCTTTTTCGCGTTGGGGGTCGCGATTACGGCGTGCAGTAGGCTCGACGTCCTTTCGCCGTCGTTTTCGTCACGCACGTCGCATTGTTGGTCTTGGCGACCAAAGCAGCGGTCACGCGCGGTCCCCGCGTCAGCGTGACCGCTGATTTTGGCTGCGCAGCGTGCTTGGCGATCGATGCCAAGCGGACGTCGACGCGTTGTGCCTGCAGGCAATCGACCTGGATCTGAGCGGACTGGACCGACTTGTAGCCAGGCCGGTCTACCGCGACGGTATAGCTGCCGGTAGGCAACCGCAAGAATCGGATGGCGCCCGCGCTGCCGGTGACCCATTGCGTATGCACGACGCCGATGAGTTTCACCAGCGCCCCGGCGATCGGTTTACTGGTCTTGCGGTCTACCACGTTGACGATCACTTGACCGTCATCGCTGCAATTCGCGACGCTTGATGCGACCCACGAGATCGTGCCATAGGCGACCTGGAGCGGCATGAGTTCGATAGGCCTGACGGCGCCCGGAAAGCTCCCGCCGCCGCCGTTGCCGGGACCGCCGCCGCCGTTACCGGGGCCGCCGCCGCCGTTGCCGAGGCCGCCGCCGCCGTTGCCGGGGCCGCCGCCGCCGTTGCCGGGGCCGCCGCCACCGTTGCCGGGACCGCCGCCGACCACGGATTCAGCGCATGCGCCGCCGTTGATCGAGACGCATCCGTTCCCGCTGGCGCTGTTGCCGCCACCCGCCGCTTGAGTTCCCGAATTTACTTGAGCGCTCGCCGGGCCGCCTGAAGAGGCGCCGGCAGAGCCTGGATTGCAACCCGCTGCATTGAGCGTAGCGCAAACGTTCGCGGCTGCGCTGTTGCCCAGAGCCGACGCCGCCGTTTGTGATGCGAGCTTCGCGCTCACCGGCCCGCCGAGGCCGCCACCGGTGGAGGCGACGCACATCGCGTTCAGGCTGGCGCAGGCGTCGATATTAGCGAGATTCCCGACGTTGGCGCCCGCTTGCACGATCGCGTGCGTGTTGTCGAGCGGTTGGACGATGACCGGCAGGTTTGCCGCCAAGCCGAGCCCGCTCGTCGACCCGTGGAGCTCGATCTTGCTGCCGTCAGCCAGCCCGACCGTCAAGCCGTCGGCATTCGTGCTGAGCACGGTTCCGGGCATATCGTGACAACCTGCATTGATGGTCACGCACGCGCGCGCGTCGATCAGATCGGCGATCTTTGCGCCCGCGCTGACCCGCACGTGCAGATCGCTGAGCGGCGAGATCGTGACCGGAACTCCGACACTCAGTCGGAGCGCGCGAACGTCTCCAAGAAACGTGCGCAAGTCGCCGTTGGCGAGGCGCACCGCGATCGATGCGGGGTCGATGGCGATGATCGTGCCGCCGACCTGCCCCGCCTTGCACCGCGCGTTCACGGTGACGCACGCGCCGGCGTCGACGGCGTCGAACACTTTGGTGCCGAGTTTGATGCGCGCATGGAGAAAATCGAGCGGCGTCAGCGTCGCTGCGATCCGCGTGCGGCTGTTCAGCAACGGCGTCGTCAGCAAGTAACTCACGACGTCGCCGTTCGGCAGCTGGAGCGTCAGGCGGTTGCGCGAGGCCGCGATGACTTGGGCCAGAACCCCGCCCCTCGGGCGGATCTGACCGCTCGCGATGCCGATGAGCTCGTCGACCATCGGCGACGAGATGAGCGTCTTGACGTGCACGCCGTCCGAAACGGCGAGCACCACTGTCTTACCGCGCAGCGAATTCAAGATGCGCGCGACGGGCGCATCGACGACGAACGATTGCAGCGAGCCACCCAGCGCGATAGTCGCCAGGTTGTTCGAAACGTTGCTGACCACGCCGACGTAGGCGTCATTGAGCAGCGAACTCGGTGCCACGTTCAGCACGCCGAAGCTCGCGCTCTTATCGAAATCGTTGGATACGGCGACGACGCTCGCGCCGATGCGCACGCTCAGCCTGCCGACGGCTCCGGGCGCGAGTTTGATAGTGTGTATCTCGCCGTTGGACGTGACGAACGTCACCGTGTTGTCCGAGATCGCGGTGACGAGGCCGCGGATCGCGTCGTGTTGACCGACGACGGACGTCACGTGGATGCCGTCCGCCGAGCGCAAGATAACGTGCTTGCCGACGAATGGACGCAAAGCCGCGGCCGCGTCATCGGAAGCGATCAAACTTTTCTTCCCGTCGGCCGTCGCCACGGTGACGACGTCACCCGATACCCCGAGCAGCTTGCCTTCAACGCGCTGCTTCCATTCCAAAAGAACGGCCGCCGCCGCGCTTTGCGGGAGATGCAGCTGCCACGCCAGGTCGTCGAGCATCGCGGGATCGGAGAAGAGCTGCTCAGATCCCATCGGACTGGAAAGAATCGAACTCAAGGTGTCGGATGGGCCCTGAAGCGCTCCGCCTAGTCCGCTCGAATCTCCCGCTCCGCCAAGCGCGCCGCCGGCGACACCATTGATCGCTCCGCCGATCGCGCCACCCACGCCGCCCAGGAGCCCGCCACCACCCAAGTTCAGGGCCGCCGAAACGGATGACGTCGAAACCAAGGTGAGAAACAAAACCGCGAGCGCGCTCGATACGGCTCGCGATGCAAAAGTCTTCATGGGAGGCCTCCTGACGCTGTATGCGAACGAAGTCGCAACCGGCGAAGGTCGGTCCCCCCTCTCATTCATTATACGGTCGTTGAGCGCCAAATCTAACGTGACGCGCGTCACACTATTGAAGAGTCGCGGTCATTTTGGAACCGGTGGCGCTTATTTTGGGACCGATGGCAGGCGTATCGTGAACCGCGTCCCGGTTCCCGGTGCGCTGTCCACGTCGATCGTGCCGTTGGCACGTTCAACGACGCGCTTCGCGATGGCGAGACCCAGTCCGGAGCCGTCTACGTCCCGATCGGCGCCACGATAGAAGCGGTCGAAGATCCTCGCCTGCTCTTCAGGCGTCAGCCCCGGACCTTTGTCCGCGACACGCATGATCACGCTTCCATCGCTCGGGCTGACCGATACGTCGACCGGCGAGGCCGGCGCATATTTCAAAGCGTTTTCCAGCAGATTCGCGATCGCTTCGTGCAGTTCCGATTCATCCGCGCAGACCAGCGATCCGGGCTGGGCCTCAAGACGTATCCGGCTGGCTTCGACCAGCGGCTTGTACGATTCCACCACTTTGCCGGCAACTTCGGCAAGATCGATGGTCTTCGCGGCGGGAGCTACCGGCCGTTCCAATCGAGCGAGCACGATAAGCTTGTCGATCGAGCGCCGCATGCGACGGCTTTCCGACGTCATGGTTTCGAAGATGCGCGCCGACAGCTGCGGATCGCGCACCGCGCCTTTTTGCAGCACGTCGATGTAGCCCATCACGACCGTGAGCGGCGTGCGCAGCTCGTGTCCGGCATCCGCAACGAACTGGCGCATTTCCGCCTCCGTGCGGCGCCGTTCTTCGAAAGCGGCGCTGACGTGCGCTGCCGCCGCGTTGTAGGCGACGGTCAATTCGCGGAATTCTCCATGCTCGGAACCTGCGATGACCCGCGGCGAAAAGTCTCCCTGCGCGAGCTTCTCCAGCGCAGACGTGACTTCGACCAGCGGCCGCAGCGCCTGGCCCGTGACGTATCTCGCGAGCCCCCACGCCAGCACCCCAAAGACGAGGATCAGCGCGAGCAGACCGAGCCCCAGATTGATGGCGAAGGAACGCAGCCTGTCCGGATCCGGACCGATGCCGATCGCACCGCCCGGCACGTCGACGCGCTGGAATCTTATGCCGAGCAGCGTTCCCAGGGCGAATGCCGCGCGCTGGCCCGAGCCCAGCGCGCTTCTTCCCCTGCCGGCGATGGGATTTCTGTTCTCGTCAAAGACCACGACGTGGATGCCTGGTCGCCTCAACTGAGCGACGATGCCCGGCGCCGCTTCAGGCAGCGATTCGCCCCGAGCGGCGTACAGCGACACGAGGGCGGGAACTTCGCCGGCCGCGGAAGCGATCGCCTCATTCGCATTGCGCGCGACGATCGAAAAGGCGAAGGCGGTTCCGACCAGCGCCACCGCGATCAGCAAACCGATCGCGACGAGTCCGAACCACGCGTTCAATCGTCGAGCGAGCGAGCGATACACCCGTTATTCCTCGCGCAGCGAATAGCCGACGCCGCGCACCGTTTGGATCAGTCGCGGCGAAAAGTCCTGATCGATCTTGGCGCGCAGATACGAGATGTACGTCTCGACGGTCGCTGGTTCGACATCGCGTTCGGAACCCCAAACCCGATCCAGCAGCTGGTCACGGCTCAAGACATGACCCGGATCGCGCATCAGCGCCACGAGCAGATCGAATTCACGCGCGGTCAGGTCGATGCGCTTGCCGGCGCGCGTGACGATGTGCGCGTTCAGATCCACGATGAGGTCGGCGTAGCGCAGCACCGCCGGCTGTGCCAGCCGCGGCCGGCGAAGAGCGGTGTGCAATCGCGCAATGAGCTCGCCGATCTCGAAAGGTTTGCTCAAGTAGTCGTCCGCGCCGTGCGTGAGGCCCTCGATCTTGTCGGCCGGGTCGCCTTTGGCGCTGAGCATGAGGATAGGCGCCTCGGTGAGCCGCCGGACCATCGGCACGAGAGCGATGCCGTCGATTTTCGGCATCATGACGTCCAGCACGATGGCGTCGGGCTTCCATTCCCGCACAAGCGAGAGCGCCTGCTGGCCGTCGGCAGCAGAACGCACGACGAAGCCCTCCTGGGCGAGGGCGATCTCCAATAATTCACGCACGTTTCGCTCGTCGTCAACGACGGCGACGCGCGGCTGGTCCAGCTCCACGCTTTCATCCTAGGCGGTCGAGCAGGGAATTCGCTGGGAGCGTGCGCCGCGCTTCCCAGGACCTTCAAAGCCAGCATGCCGCATAATAGTTGGCGTGGCTCCCCTCATCTGCCTAGACGAGGCAGTCCGGTGAACCGCAGCCTGTACGCGCAACGGGCGGGACCGCAACTCGAGTCCCGTCCTTTTCATTGATGAGGTGCGCTTGAGAATCGCTGCCCGCTCCGCCCGCGCCGTTCGGACGCTGGCATCCGGCTTGGCGGCAATGATGCTGCTGGGAGTTTGGCCGCTGGGCGCGCGAGCGCAGGCCGATACGGGCGTCATCACGGTGACGGTTGTCGACGCGGCCTCGAAGACGCCAGTGTCCTTGGCCCGCGTCCTGCTCGACGGACCGGTCATCTCAAGCGAACTTTCAGGTCCCGATGGCAAGGTCATCTTCACGGACGTCCCGAGCGGCATTTATCGTGCGCGTGTCGCGAAGGGCGGTTTCGGCCCAGTGACGTCGAGCGATTTCGAAGTGCTCGAAGGAAAATCGGTCACGCTGAGCGTCGCGCTCGCCAAGCCGCAGGACGTGAGGAGTCTGGGGACGGTCGTCGTGCGCTCGACGGCCACGATCGGCTCGACAAGCATCAATGAATCGAGCCCGGTGCGCAAGCTCTCCGATACCCTCGCTGATGCCCTGAACAAACTTTCCGGCGTGAGCGTCAGCACGGATCCCAACGGCGACAGCGACGCGTCGGAAACCGTATCCCTCGAAGGTCACGACCCGACGCAGACGATGCTGACCGTCGACGGTATCCCGCTGAACGCTCCGGGTGTGGCCGGCGATCTGCGGCAGATCAACACGGATCTGTTCAGCGGCGCCTCCGTCAGCCAGGGACCGCGCGCCGGCGCGCTCGGCGGCGGCGTCAACTTCACCACGCTGCAGCCGACGCTCACGTGGCAGGGTCGCATCACGCAGAGTTTCGGCACGTTCGACAAAGCGTCGACGCAAGCGACGCTGCAAGGCACGCTCGGCGGTCTTGGGATCGCGGTGGTGCACGCCACACGCGGCAACGACAATCCGCTGACCGGAGCCACGTTCCTGGATGCGAGCGGGCTCGATTACGTGCATCAGGGCGGCAATCTGACCGGCGGCGATCTCATCAAGCTGCGCGCGCGTCTGGGCGACGCGCAAACGCTGACCGGCACGTTCATGTCGTCCAACAATTACGACGACCTGCTGTGCACGCGGATCTCGGGCCCGTTGCCTTGCGGTTACGGCCCGGATAATTTCAGCTTCCGCCATTTCACGTTCGGCTCGCTCAACGATTCCGCGCTGCTCGGCGATGTCGGCGTCCAATTCGCCTTGTACGACACCCGCGGTTCGTTCAATCGCGACCTGCTCAATCGGTTCGTGAACGGCGTTGCCTCGCCGTTCGGTGACACGGTCGTGCAGGGTTCCCGCGGCGCGAGCCTCAACGCGATCCTGCCGTCGCGCGAGCGGCATACGATCTCCATTCAGGCTTCGACGACGAGCTCAACGGTCGATGTGAACTCGCTGCGCCCTCGTTCGCAGCCGTTCGCCAGCGGCAGCTCCACTCAAGCCTACAACCTGCTGAGCATCAGCGACAAGATCGACTCGAGCCCGCAGCTCGCGCTGAACGATCACGTCGGCATCAGTTCGTCGTCGAACGCGAACTCATCGGTCGTCGGCGGCCTTGCAGCTGCGTGGAATCCGAATCCGAATGACGCATTCTCCGGAACGCTCGACATCGGCGGAGCGAATCCCGGACCGGCTCGCCTGGGTGTGCTCACCGATCCCGCAAGTCTGCGGTTCGTATGCGATTCGGGCATCGCATACGGCAACGGGCAGGGAGATCTGCCGGGACCGTCCAGCTCGAATTCCGTGCGGCTCGGCTGGCAGCATCGGACCGGCAGCGGTCAGTTCACCGTGACGCTCTACCGCCAGGCGCAAAACGACGTCTTAGTCAACACGTTCGTCAATGGCGCCGTGTTGCCGGCCGGTTATTTCCCGCCCGGCTACTTCACGGCCGCGCAGGAAATCTTTCAATCGTCGGCTGGTTGCGGATCGTCCGCTCCCTTCGGACCGTCGAATCTGTACATCACGCAGCCGGTCGGCAACTCGCGCGATCTGTATGAAGGGGCGCATTTCAGCGGCGGTTTCAATCTCGGCCCGAGCTTGGTGGTCGAGCCATACTACGACATTCAGGTCGCAAAAGTGTTGTCCGGCGATTCGCGGCTGAGCAATCCGTCGTCGATCACTTATCCCGGGGCGCAGCTGCCAAACGTGCCGCTGCACCGCGGCGGGATCACGTTCGATTATCGCGCGCCGCATTCGTCGGTCGAAACACTGTTCGACGCGCAATACGTATCGTCGAACAATCAGAGCAATCTGCCCTCGTACGTGACGGCCGATGCCGGCGTCGAGGTGAATCTCACACACGGAACGTTGACGCTGGCCGGAACGAATCTCTTCAACGCGTATGGCCAGACGTATTTCTCCACGCCGCAGAACGCGGTGCCCTACGTCACGGCGAACGGCACGCTGCTGCCGACGCTCGCGCGGCCGCTTTCGCCCCGCCAATATTCCATCACGTACAGCGTGAAGGTCGGCGAAGGCGCGTCGTCGTCTGCGCCGGCCGATCGGCTCGTCGCAACTGCGCCGACCCCGCGGCCGCAGGGCGGCTTCTTCTCGCGGCTGCCGAGCCTCGATCAGCCCGCGCCGGCGCATCCGCTGGATGCGGACACCTCGCGTTCCTCGTGCACGCCCGACATCGCCAAACAGACGCAGCCGATGTTCGACGCGCTGAAGGCATATGCGGCCGCGGTGGAGGCCGCGAAGACCTCGTCGGGTTATCCCCGGTCAGCACCGGCCGGCGTGCCCGACGTTCCGGGATTGGCCGTGGCGTATCACGGCATGGGTTCGACGTATGCCTTGTCGTTGACCCCGACGCAGATCACGTCGATCCGCTCGCTGATCCGCTGCGGCCCCGTGCGCCTCGGAACGCAGGAGCAGGTGGCCGCCCGACATCTCTACGTGCCGCAAGGCAATGCGTTCAACCGGTTGCCGCTCGCGTACTCGCCGGTAGCCGGGCTGTACGCAGTTCGGCTGCCGCAGCGGGCCGGCCAGGAGCAGTTCCGTTTGTATCGGTTGCCGACCACGCCCCCGAGCACGCCCTTCGCGCTCGCGAGTTCGCCGCTGTGCACGGCCGACATGAAGCCGACCGCGCAGAAGTTGCTCGGATCCCTGGCCGCATACGTTGCCGTCTTTGATCCCGCGCATCCGCCGGCGGCGCAGCCAGCCGGCTGGACGGTGATGCCGCATTCCGCTTCGAACGGCTTCTGGCTCGAGCTGAAGCCCGCCGACATCTCCACCCTGCCGGACGTGCTGACGTGCGGGCACGTCGCGACCGCCGCGAAGGCGGACATTCAGGGGTTGGGATTCGACGGCGCGAGCGCGCCGGAGCTCAACTACGCGCCGCAGCTCGGACTGTACTTAGTTCGACCGAATTTTCAGAAGCAGCGGCCGCCCAACGATTGATCGCACGGTCGGGCCGGCACGATCATTCGAGCGCGTCACGCCCACGGCGTCGCGCATGTACGATTTTCGTTCCGATCGGTCGAGCAAGCTCGACCTTTACGTTAACGCGCCTTTGCGCGCGCGCGATGCGAACGTCAGTTCCGCGATGCCGGACTTGTCGAGCTCACCGAGACCGAGCTCGACCATTTTCTCGTATTGCTTTTTCGTGGCTTCGGCCAGCGGCGCATCGAGCCCATGTTTGCGCGCGAGCGCGAGCGCGATGCCTGAATCCTTCGCCGCGTGCGCGGCCGAAAAATAGCACTCGTGCTCTCTCGCCTGCATATCAGCGCCGTCGGTCTCAAGCACGCGCGAGTTCGCGCCCGTCCTGCTGAACACGTCGCGCAGCACGTCGAGATCGAGTCCCAGCGAATCCCCAAGCCCCAAGGCTTCCGCGAGCCCGGCCGTGTTAATGTTCATCACTATGTTGACCAGCGCTTTGACCTTGGCCGCTTCGCCGCTCTGGCCGACGTAGATCAGCGACGAACTCAGTTTTTCAAGCATCGGCTTGAGCTGGTCGAAGACCTGTTTGCGGCCGCCGATCATGAGGAACAGCGTTCCGTTGCGCGCCTGCGGGATGGAGCTCGCCATGCACGCCTCGACACTCTGCCCACCGCGGCTCTCTACCAGCCTTTCGACTTCTACGTGTACGTCCGGCGTGATCGTCGCGCAGTTGATGAAGATCTTGCCCTTGGCGCGTTCGAGCAGGCTGTCGCCGCTGCGAGCGAAGATCGTGCGCATGGCCGCGTCATCGGTCACGACGGTGATGATGACGTCGGAGACCTCCGCGACGCGGGCAAGCTTCGCCGCCGCTTCAGCGCCAAGCTCGGCAGCTATTTCGTTTGCCGTCTCGCTTCGCGCGTCGTAGACGGCGGCGATGGAATACTCGACGTCTTTCAGGCGCCGCGCGATGTTGGCGCCCATACGGCCAACGCCGACGACGCCGATCCTCCATAGTTCGCTCATGCTTGGTCCTCATTGCAGCGGCCTCGTCCGCATCGGCTGACGGGCGTCCGGCCTTCTGCGCGAGCAAGGCGCTTCCTGCGATTGATCGAATCCGCGATCATACGCCGCTCGTGGGAGTAATCGCAGCATGCAACTCTTGTTGAACATCAATCGAACTAGTCTCGACTCGAACCGGCTCGTCGCGGAATCCGGCGAGTTTGCGATCTACGAGTGCGGCAACGATACCTACGCGCTGGTGCAGCGCCACGAAGGTATGGACTGGCAAGGCATCACCATCTCAGGCGACGGGCTCTTTCGAATGTCGGAACTATTTGCGAAGGCCGCGCGGGCGCTGTATCGCAACGTCGCCGGAGAGCTCTCGCCCAAGCACCGCTAGCCTGGCGAAGTCGGCGAGGGAGGTTCATCCACATGCAGACTTCCCGACGCCAAGTCTTCGCTGTACGAATCCGATTTCGTCGAGTGGCTCGATCGGCGCCTGGGCGTCGTAATGCTGCATTAGCCCGTCGCTGAAGTCGCTGCTTCCTTCCTTTATAGAGCGCGTCTATCCATCCTCGTTGCGTGTCCGTTCACGAGCGCCGACGTCCTCGAGACATCATAGACACTTGAGCGCGGATCCCGTGTTGATCATGAGAACGCGCTCGCCATCGTGAATCCAGCCGGATTTTCGCAACTCGTCCGCAGCCGCCGCGGCCGCTGCGCCTTCTGGGCATAGGAGCAGACCGGCGCCGCGCGCGATTCGCCGCCGCGCTTCGTCTATGGCGTCGTCCGGGATGGCGATTGCCGTTCCCCCGGTTTCCCGCAATATGCGCAGCACGATGAAATCGCCGATCGCCTTCGGGACGCTGATGCCATATGCAACGGTGTTCGGGTTTTCCCACAGGACGGATTCGGTTCTACGTTCATTCCACGCGCGGACGAGCGGCGCGCAGCCCGTCGATTGCACCGCGACGAAGCGCGGCGTGCGGTTCGACATGAATCCGAGAGCGCGCAGCTCTTCGAATGCCTTGTGAATCCCGATCAGACCGACGCCGCCGCCCGTCGGATAGACGACGATGTCGGGCAGATGCCATTCGAATTGCTCGGCGATCTCGAACCCGAGCGTCTTCTTGCCTTCGATCCGGTACGGCTCTTTGAGCGTCGACGCGTCGTAATAGCCGTCGGACGCGACCCACCGGGCGACGAGCTTACCTGCATCTGCGATCGTGCCATCGACGACCCGTACCTCGGCGCCCAACTCGGTGCATTCGCGGACGTGGATTGACGGCGCAGCGGCAGGAATCGCGACGTGCGCGCGCATTCCGGCACGCGCCGCATACGCAGCCCAGGCCGCGCCGGCGTTGCCGTTGGTCGGAAGCGCGATGTCACGAACGCCTAGTTCGCGGGCCCGCGCGATACCGATCGCCGCGCCGCGCGCTTTGAACGAACCGGTCGGCAACGGGCTTTCGTCTTTGACGAGAAGGCCGTCGGAAAGCGGCACGATCGGGGTCGTCCGCTCGCCCAGCGAAATCACGTTTTGGCCGTCGCGAACGGGCAGCAATTCCCGAAAGCGCCAGAGATCGGCCGGCCGCTGCGCCAGCACGCTCGCATTCAACAGCACGCGCGCCCGCTTCAGGTCGTAACGTGCCAGCAGCGGACCGCCGCACGAGCACAGGTGTTGTTCAATGTCGGCGTCGTGGCGCGCGCCGCACTTTGAGCATTCGAGATGGGTCAGGGCGGTGGACATAGATCTTGCGCGAGCTTCGCTCGCGCTGATCATCGACCTGCGGTCGAACCACTGCAACGGTCGAACCAACTGCAGCTCGCGACGATCATCGACCTGCGGTCGAACCAACTGCAGCTCGCGCTGATCATCGACCTGCGGTCGAACCACTGCAGCTCGCGACTATCATCGACCTGCGGTCGAACCACTGCAACGGTCGAATCACTGCAGCTCGCACGCGGTGTCGGCAAGCTCGATCCCTACAAGGCTAGACCTTCAGCTCGACTTTTTCCAGCGCCTTCGAGGTCGAGACGACGTGATGGTCCAAGCGCAGCTCCTCCGGCGAGAATCCGAACGCCAGCCCGAGCAGCTGCGGTAGATGGAAGATCGGCACGTCGATCTTCGTCTTCATCACGCGCGCCGCGTCCGGCTGCTGCGCGTCGAGGTTCAAGTGGCACAGCGGGCACGGCGTGACGAGCAAGTCGGCGCCTTTGCTTTTCGCCTCCAGCATGTGATTGCCGCCCATCGTCAACGACGCGTCGCGATTCATCGTGACCATCGGGAAGCCGCAGCACTTCGATTTGCCGAGGTATTCAACCGGCTCCGCGCCCAGCATCGAGATGATCTGCTCGAGATACGTCTTGCGCTCCGGCCGTTCTTTGATTCCCAGGTATTCCTCCGGCCGTAAGATGTAGCAGCCGTAGAACGGCGCGACCTTCAAACCGGTCAGTCTTCGTTGGATTAACGGCCGGATCGCATCGAGCCCGACATCCTCCACCAAGATCCACAGCAGATGCTTGACCTTCGTCGTGCCGCCGTAGTGGAAACCGCTCTCCGCCAGCACTTCGTTGGCTTTCGCCAGCCGCTGGGGATCCTTTTGGAAGTGGTGATTGTGCGCCGAGAGCACGCCTTGGCACGTGCTGCAGATGGTCATGAGGTCGGCGCCTTCGCGCTCCGCCATCGCGAGCGTCATGCCGTTCAGCGAATCGGCCAGCGCCGGATTCTGTTCCGACAGAACTCCCGCGCCGGTGCACGAGGCTTCATACAGTTCGCGCAGCTCGACGCCGAGCGCTTCGCACACTTTTCGCGTCGAAACGTAGAGCTCGGGGCATGCGCCCTTGGAGACGCAGCCGGGCCAGAATGCGACCTTCATCGAGCGAACCTTCCTCCGATGCGCTTGAAAATGTTCTTGATGCGCTGCCAGTTCGGAACCTTATGATGGATGATGGGCGGCAGTTTGCCGGCGCGCAGCAGATTGAACGCGCTCGGCAGCGACTGCAGCTGCCCGACGAGATTGAAAAGCCCGACCGACTTCGGCATCAGCGTCAGCTCGTTCAACCGGCCGCTTTCTCGAACAGATTCGGCGAACGCATCCGCATGACGCGTGCCGGCGTTGTGCGTGTAACCCGCATCCACCGCCATGCGCCGGATCTTCAAGATCTGATCCAGCGGCGCCACGCCTTTCGGGCACACCTGCACGCATTCGAAACAGTGGGTGCAGTCCCATACGCCGTTCGGTTCGCTGTATTCTTTCAGCCGTTGGTCCGTGATTGCGTCGCGCGGATCGGCCGCGTAGCGGTAGGCGCGCGCCAGCGCGTGGGGGCCGACGAAATCCGGGTTGACCGCGAACGATTCGCAGTCCAGCAGGCACGCGCCGCACGAGATGCAGCTGATCTCCTGGACGAGTTCGTCCATCGCTTCGTTGGGAACGCGATATTCCTCGTTTCTCGGCACGGGCTGCTTGCCCTCGAGCCACGGCTTGACCGATCGCATCTTATCCCAGAACTGCTTCTGATCCCAGACGAGATCGCGCACTGCGCCCACCGACGGCGGCGCTTCGATCTGCACGCTGCCGTCTTGCACGACGTCTCTGAGTTTCGTCGTGCAGGCGAGCTTCGCGTGGCCGTTGATCCACATCGCACACGACCCGCAGATCGCGCAGCGGCACGAGCAGCGCACGCACAACGATTCGTCTTCGTATTCGCGGATATGGATGAGCCCGTCGAGCACCATGGCTTCGTCGGGCAGATCCAGGTCGAACGTCTGATAGGTCTTGCGCGGTTTGTCGGCATAGGGCAGCGGAAACGGTGGTCCGAGCTCGCCCGCGACCTCTCGATCCGTCGCGTACCGGCCTATGACGAATTTGACGTTCATCAATACGTCCGTTCCTTTGGCGGCCATTGCGTGATCGTCACCGGTTGATACGAGATCGCAGGTTCTTCGCTCGGCCGGCGTGTGATCAAGACGTGCTTGAGCCAGTTGGCGTCGTCGCGCTGCGAAAAATCCGTGCGCGCGTGCGCACCGCGGCTCTCCGTGCGTTCGAGCGCGCTCACCACCGTCGCCTCGGCACAGTCGAGCATGTATCCGACTTCGAGCGCGAAGGTCAGCGCCTGATTGTAGACGCGGCCTTTGTCTTGCACGCTGAGCGTCTGGTAGCGCCGCTCCAAATCGCGGATCGTGGCGAGCGCGTCGTTGAGACCGGCCTCGTCGCGGTACACGCCGACCCTCTCGTCCATCTTCGTCGCGAGTTCCAAACGCAGCCGAGCGTAGGTCTGACCTGCGTACGGTCGATCCAACAACTCGCGCACGCGTCGCTGTTCGGATCCCAGAAAATCTTCGCCGGCGGCCGTCGGCGCGGCGGTCTTGACGTAGTTGGCGGCGTGCGCCCCCGACCGGCGCCCGAAGACGAGCGTGTCGAGCAGCGAGTTGGCGCCGAGGCGGTTGCCGCCGTGCACGCTCACGCACGCGCACTCCCCGGCGGCGTACAAACCGGGAATGGGGGTCGCCCCTTCCGCATCCGTCTTGATCCCGCCCATGATGTAGTGCATGCCCGGCCGCACGGGAATGGGGTGGTCGAGCATGTCGAGGCCGAGAAAGTTGAGCGCGATCTCGTGGATCTGCGGCAGCTTTTTGTGGATCACTTCCGGTCCGAGGTGACGCATGTCCAGAAACACGCAGCCGTCGGCGCCGCGGCCGGCGGCGATCTCGTTGGTCTCGGCGCGCGATACGACGTCGCGCGACGCGAGCTCCATCATGTTCGGCGCGTATGCCTTCATGAAGCGTTCGCCCTCGGCGTTGAGCAGATATGCGCCTTCGCCGCGCGCGCCTTCGGTCATCAGAAAACCCGTGCCCTTGAGCGTGGTCGGATGGTATTGCACCATCTCCATGTCCATGAGCGGAGCGCCGATGCGGTAGGCGAGCGCATGGCCGTCGCCCGTGCAGATCAGGGCGTTCGTGCTCGGTTCATAGACGCGGCCGCTGCCTCCCGCCGCGACGATGACGGCCCGCGACCGTAGCATGTTCAGCTCGCCCGCGAGCATATCGATCGCGACTACGCCGCGCGCACAGCCGTCGGGCGCATAGATCGCGGTGGCGAACCACTCTTCGTAGACCTTGACGCCGGCTTTCAGCAGCGTGTCGTACAGCGCGTTGAGCAGCGCCTGACCGGTGATGTCCGCGACGAAGTACGTGCGTGCTTTCGATGCGCCGCCGAAAGCGCGGGTGCCGAGTTTGCCTTCGGCGTTGCGGAAAAACGTCACGCCCATGTGCTCCATCTCGATGATGTCGCCCGGCGCTTCGCGGCACATGATCTCGACGGCGTCTTGGTCCGCGAGGTAGTCGCTGCCTTTGATCGTGTCGTAGGCGTGTATTTCCCATGAGTCGCCGGGGTCGAGCGCGGCGTTGATGCCGCCTTCCGCAGCGCCGGAGTGACTGCGCAACGGGTGGACCTTGGAGACGACCGCGACGTCTGCGCCGTTGCGCGCGGCCTCGAGCGCAGCGCGCATGCCCGCGAGTCCCGCGCCTATGACGAGGACGTCGTGGTCGTATATCATGGCCCGGCTATTTACCTTGGCTGAGAAGGTGCCCTCCGGGTCCGTGCTACGTACGTAGAATGAGAATGCCGAGCTTCAGTCGGCACGGCAGCGAGCTTCGCTCGCGCGCTACACGGGAGTTTTCTCGCGGACGCGGCCCGTCAACTGTTCGTGGATTCCGTCCGGATATTTTCCGGTGAAGCAGCCCATGCAGAATTCCTTGCGGTCGCGATTCGTCGAAGCGACGAGCCCTTCTTCACTCAAATAACCGAGCGAATCGGCGCCGATCGATGCGCGGATGTCCGGCACCGACAGATTCGCGGCGATCAGCTGATCGTACGTGGCCGTGTCCACCCCAAGGAAACACGGATGCCGCATGGGCGGAGCGGTGATTCGGACATGCACCTCGCGCGCGCCGGCGCGCCGCAGCAGCGCCACCAACTGCTTGGTCGTCGTGCCGCGCACGATAGAATCATCCACCAGCGCGACGCGTTTTGCTTTTAGGTTCGCGAGCAGCGGATTGAACTTCAGCTTCACGCCTTGCGCCCGCATGCGCTGATCGGGGTCGATGAAGGTCCGTCCGATATAGCGGTTCTTCATCAGTCCTTCGATGTACGGCAAGCCTGATTCATCGGCGTAGCCGATGGCGGCGGCGGTGGCCGAGTCCGGCACTCCCATCACCACATCCGCTTCGGCCGGATGCTCGCGTGCGAGCTGTCTACCCATCTGGTATCGCGCGAGGTATAACTCGTTACCGGCATAGACCGTGTCGGGCCGAGAGAAATAGATGTATTCGAAAATGCAGTTCGCTTGGCGTCGCACAGTGGGGATCTTGCGGCTCGAGACACCGCGCTCGTCGAGCGTGACGATCTCGCCCGGTTCGACTTCGCGCACGAATTCGGCGCCGATCGTCGCCAGCGCGCACGATTCCGACGCGAGCGCCCAACCCCGGTTGTATTTCCCCACGCACAGCGGCCGGACGCCCCACGGATCTCGGAACCCGAACAGCTGGCGCTCGCTGCCGAGAACGATGGAAAACGCGCCAATGCAGCGCTCCATCGCGTGTGCGATGCGCGATTCCATATCGCCGTCGGGCGCGGTGGCGATGAGCCGCGCGATGAGCTCTGAATCGCTGTCGCTCGTCGGCACAATGGTGTCGTCGAGCGACGCGCGCAGCGCCTCCGTGTTGACGAGGTTACCGTTGTGCGCGAGCGCAATCGTGCCGACCGGGCTGTGCGCCAAGAGCGGCTGCGCATTGTAGACGATCGAAGAGCCGGTCGTCGAGTAGCGCGTGTGGCCCACCGACAAGAAACCCGGCAGCTTCCCCAGGATGTCTTCGGTGAAGATCTGCGAGATCAAGCCCATCTGCTTGTGCACGCGGATCTCGTGGCCATCGGAAACGGCGATGCCCGCGCTTTCCTGACCTCGGTGCTGGAGCGCATACATCGCGAAGAAGGTGACGCGCGCGACGTCTTCACCCGGACAGTAGATGCCCGCCACGCCGCACGCATCGTGAATGGCGTCTTCCGAGCCTTCCGGTTTCGGTCGATAGCCGTCCCAATGCTTCATCTGCTTACACCGTACCCGAATCCAGCGATGCTGTCAACGCGATATCCTTGCGGCACCACAACCGCGCGCCAGCCGGGAGCCGGCGTTGATAGGCTGCACAAGCGGCGTAAGCTGCTTCGCGCGATGTCCGTACGTTCGAGCCCAGCGCGCAAACGGTCAGCACGCGTCCGCCCGACGCGTTGATCCGGTCGCCTTCGAGTGAGGAAGCACCCCAAAACGCGACGACGAGATCCGTCGGCGCCGCGTTTTCTCCAGCTGTCGAATCGAACAGCGGCAAGTTATGCACAGCTTCCGATTTCGCCGGGTAGCCGTCGCTTGCCAGCACGACGCCGGTGCACGCGTGCGCGGAAAATTCCGCCTGCCGATCAGCTTCGAGGCGGCCCTCGGCCGCGCTGAGGAGCAAATCGAATAGATCGCCATCAAACCGAGGAAGCACGACCTGCGTCTCGGGATCGCCGAACCTCACGTTGTATTCAAGCACTCGGGGGCCGCGCGCGGTGACCATCAAACCGGCGTAGAGACAGCCGCGGAAGGCAATGCGAGCGCCGCGCAAGCCCTCGAGGGTTGGCTGGAACACTTCCTTATATATGCGATTGCGCAAGGCGTCGTCGACGATGTCATCCGCCGGCGAGTAGGCCCCCATCCCGCCCGTGTTCGGCCCGGTATCGCCATCGCCGGCGCGTTTGTAATCGCGAGCCGGTGAGAAGACAACCGCCCGACGGCCATCCGTGACCGCCATCATCGACACCTCACGGCCCTCGAGCCTTTCCTCGAATACGACCGTCGAGCCGCCGCCCGGAACGGCGCCGCGAGAATACCATCCGTCGGCGAGGTCGCGCGCTTCCACGGCCGAGTCGCAGACGACGACGCCTTTGCCGGCGGCGAGACCATCCGCCTTGACGACCACGCCGACTTCGCTCGGCCAGTCGCGCAATACTTTTCTCGCCTGCTTGTGATCTCTAGCGATGGCAAATCTCGGCGTCGGGATCGCGAAGCGTGCCATGAACTGCTTGGCAAACGCCTTACTCGATTCGAGGCGCGCGCCGCTGCGATCGGGCCCGAAGGTCGCGATTCCGGCGGCTCGCAATGCGTCCGCCAGGCCCGCGGCCAGGGCCGCTTCAGGGCCGATGACCGCTAGGTTGATTCTTTCTGCCACGGCCTTCGCGACGATTCCCGGAATCGATGTAGGCGTGAGCTCCGGCCAGTTGGTACCCAGCCGCGCGGTTCCGGCATTGCCCGGCGCCACAAACACTGCGTCGACGTTCGGCGATTGAGCGAGCTTCCACGCAAGCGCATGTTCGCGCGCGCCGGAGCCGACGACGAGGACCTTCATTGCTCGGGTGCTTCGGCCCGGTAGGAACCCGAGCCCTCGCGGCCAACGCCGAGCGCATGACGTGGGAAGCAATTACCGCGCTCGCCACGGCGCTGTCGGCGCTCGTCATCGCCATCACCGTGATCCTGGGCGCCCGGCAGGTGCGAATCACCGGTCAACAACTCGAGCATCTCAGGCAAGCGACGCAGCTCGAGGGCGTCATGAAGATTTTCGAAGAGATCGACACGCCGACCAATCGCGCCTCACAGCAGTTCATCGCGCAGGACCTGGCTGCGTGCCTGCGGGACGAAGAATTTCGGCACGGCGTCGCCCTTTCCGGCCGAGCCGACCTAACCGTCCACAAAGAGATGCACCTCATGCGTTTCTTCGAAACCGTCGGCGCATACGTGAAATATGGATTGCTCGACGGTGAGATCATCTACGATCTCATCCTGCCGCGCATCGTCGGCGTATGGAATGCGGTTTCGGAGGTCGTCGCCATTCAGCGAAAAGCGCTCGCTCCGGAGATGTGGGACAACTTCGAATGGTTGGTGCAGCAAGCGAAGCGCTGGGCCGCCAAACGCGGCCAAACAAGCGACTTTCCGCGATCACCCAAGGCGCGGGAGCGCGACTGACATCACTCCCACTCGATCGTGGCCGGCGGCTTGCTCGTGATGTCGTAGACGACGCGGTTGACGCCCGGCACTTCATTCACGATGCGCGTCGAGATGCGCTGCAGCAATTCGTGCGGCAGGCGCGACCAGTCAGCCGTCATGCCGTCGTCGCTCGCCACCGCCCGCAAGGCGACCATGTTCGCGTAGGTCCGCCCGTCCCCCATCACTCCGACGCTTTGCAGCGGTGTGAGCACGACGAAATATTGCCACGGGCGGTCGATGCCGCCGAGCGCTTCGATCTCCGCGCGTGCGATCGCGTCGGCGCGGCGCAGGACGATCAAGCGATGTTCGTCCACCGCGCCGATGACGCGCACGGCTAACCCAGGTCCGGGGAACGGTTGGCGGTTCACGATCGCTTCCGGCAACCCGAGCTCGCGGCCGAGCGCGCGCACTTCATCTTTGAACAGCAAGCGCAGCGGCTCGATCAACCTCAGCTGCATTCGGTCGGGCAAGCCGCCCACGTTGTGATGAGTTTTGATCTTGGCGCCTGACAGGCTTTGCGCGGTCTTGCTTTCGATGACGTCGGGATACAGCGTTCCCTGGACGAGGAACTCGATGTCGCCCAGCCGTTTTGCTTCTTCTTCGAACACCGCGATGAATTCGCGTCCGATGGTGACGCGCTTCTTTTCGGGTTCCTCGATTCCCGAAAGGGCCGTCAGGAAACGTTTGGTCGCGTCGACGCGCACGACGTTCAAGTGCACGACGTCGCGGAACGCCTCCACGACCTGATCCGCCTCGCCCTCGCGCAGCAGCCCGTGATCGACGAAGATGCAGGTGAGCTGATCGCCGATGGCGCGCGCCACCAGCGTGGCGGCCACGGCGCTGTCGACGCCGCCGGACAGACCGCAGACCGCGTGGCCGGCGCCGATCTGTGCTCGGATTTGATCGACGGATCGCTCGACGAACGACGACATCGCCCATTGCTCGCTTAAGCCTGAGATCTTGCGTAGGAAATTCCTCAACACCATCTGACCGGCTTCGGTGTGCCGGACTTCCGGGTGGAACTGGACGCCATACCACTTCCGATCCACGTCACCGACGGCTGCCTGCGCGTTGGTCTCCGTGTGCGCGAGCGTCATGAAACCTTTCGGCAGCTCCGTGACCGTATCGCCGTGGCTCATCCAGGCCTGCGAATGCGCCGGCACGCCGTCGAACAACGGAGAATGGACGGCGTCCACGATGAGTTCCGCCCTGCCGTATTCGCGGATTTCGCCCGGCACGACCGTGCCGCCGGCCGCACGCGCGAGCTCCTGCATGCCGTAGCAGATGCCTAAGATTGGCTTGCCGCTCTCGAGCAGTTCCTCGACGACGTGCGGCGCGCCCGGCGTCAAAACCGATTCAGGGCCGCCGGTCAGGATGAATGCCGCCGGACTGCGCGCTTTTATTTCCGACCAGGGAGCATCGTGCGCTACGATTTCGGAATAGACGTGTTCTTCACGCACGCGCCGCGCGATGAGCTGCGCATACTGTGCGCCGAAGTCGACGATGATGACGGTTTCGGCAGGATCGAGCGAAGTTGCGCGTTCGGTCACGTGCAGATCTCCGCGAGTCGTTTTGCGTCTCGGGCGAGTACGACTTCTTTGGCGATGCGTTCGCCGGCGGACAGCTCGCGTCCCCAGCGATACGCCGAATAGGGCGTGTACTTGGTGCCCGGCGAGCCTGGCATCCGCAGGCTCACGTCGTAGACGACGAACGCTTTCGGCGGCCCGGGCGCGATGACGCACTGCAAGGCAAACGGCCCGATGATGCCCGGCGGCTGTCCGGCCCTCGTGGCGGCGACGAATCGTTCGCCGATTTCGAAAGCTTGCTCGAGCATCGACTCGGTCAGCGTCGTCGCAATGTGGCCCGCTTCTTCCATCGAAGGCGTGAAAGCCCCGCCGAGAGCGGCCTGTTCGATCGCGAGCAAGCCGCGAGCGCCGTCGATATTCGTCTGGCGCCGCGTATCGGTGCCGAGCAGCTCGAGCTCGCCGAGCACCGGCGACCAAAAAAAGTTGAGATTCACCGTCGGTCCGAGCACGTATTCCTCGAGGACTGCCGTGGCCACGCCCTCTTCGGAGACGACACCGGCGGCCAACAGCGCCTTCGCGCGCGTGCGATATTGCGTCGGGCTGGACGCGACGAAAAACGCGCGCTCGAACGCAAGCTTGGCGTGCGGCGCCTTGATGAGCGTCAAACCGTCGATGTCGTCCGGTGATTTCACTCTGCGCGGGCAGCGAATGTTCGCTGCCGCGAGCAACGCGTACTGATTAGCGGCTTCGTCGCGCTCTTCGGCACGCAGCAGACGGCGCGAGCCGAAGAACGGCACGAGCATACCGCGTTCGATCTCGTCATACGTATAGCGCTGGCGCAGATAGACTTCGAACGAGCGATTCGGAACGAAAATGACGTTGCGCTCGATGAGCTGCGCTTGAATTTTCGGGTCGAGCATATCTGCGAACTGTTCGAGGGCGATCGTCTCATCGACGCAGCCGCTGAAGTCGGCGCGCGTGCGATAGTAGCGTTCGTAGGTCCGTTCGCGGCCTCTGGCGGTGATCACGAGCGTCCGCAGGCCCTCGACCTTGGCGCCGAGGCACACGTCGAGCGCGGAGTGGCTGCCGACGCTGCACAGCGTCAGCGCGCGCGGATCGTAGTTGGCGAGGGTCGCTGTGACGTCAATCGCCATGTTCATCCGACCTTCGGTCGGAAAGCTACGGCGGCCTTCGGCCGCAAGCTACAACCTTCGCTCGCAAGCTGCAGTCAATTGGCGGGAACGCCTGGGCCGGGAATCGTCACCTTCGGTCCGTTGGAAGTCATGCCGTCGCCGGCGGTTGGGTGGCTCGATTCGTCGAGCAGCAGATCGAGGCTGCCGGCAAGCAACGCGTTCTTGATCTCTCGCGCGATGCGCCGACCGGTCGACATCGGCTCGTCGTAATTCAAGTACGAGTACGGCGAGCCGTCGATGAACAGGTTCGTCCCCGCGACGATGCGCGCCGATATTTCCATCAAAAAGAACTCCGCCTCGGGCGTGACGATCGTCTCCAAGCAGAATGCGCCGTACAGCCCGCGCGGCGGACAAATCTCGCGGCTCACGCGCACGACCGCCTCGCCCATATGAAATGCCTCCGCAAGCAGTGACTCGCGCAGGCTGATCGGCTGGTTGCCGATCACGACGTAGGACGGGTGGATGTTCCAGCCTTCTTGATCGGCGGACGGAATGCGCCCGAGCGAATCCACGTTGCTTTCGTAGCGACGGTCCATCGACATGATCTCAAGCTTGCCGGTCAGCGGCGAATAGAAATAATGGATGTACACCGGCACGCCGATGATGTATTCCTGGATGATGTAGCGCTGCTCGAGCAGGTGTGACGCGCGAGCCGCGAAGTCGTCGGCGTTCTTGACGAACAGATAACCTTTGCCGCCGAGCGCGCCGTACAGCTTGACGATGACCGGCCGATCGATCTCGCTCGCCTTGGTGAACTGGCGCGGCATCTTCAGTCCTGCGCGCAGCAGCCACTCTCGCTGCCGCATGCGGTCGGCCTCCCAGTCGAGCACGGCCTTGTTGCCGAAATACGGCGTCGACATAGCCTTGTGCTCTTCGAGCGACAAGTACGCCACGAACGAGCCATGAGGCACGAGGATGATCCTGCGCTGATTCAGCTCTTGCTCGACCTTGGGAAAGTCGCCGTAGCGCGGGATGACCATCACTTCATCGACGAACGCAAAGCTCTTGTACAGTTCCTCGTTCTGCGGCGTCGTCACGGCGAGCGTACGGAATCCCTCATCGCGAGCTCCCTTGAGGATCTGGAGAGCGCTGTGGCTGCCGAGCGTGGCGATGGTATAGAATCCGGGAAGGGAGGTGCCCGAGTTTTTGTCCGTCATCAGCCGCCTTGGTTCGCCGGGCGCGGCACCAGTTCCCGGACGACACTGCGCAACGGCGCCTGACGGACCTCGAAACTCTGCGAATACGGATTGCAAAGCAGTTGCGCGCACGCCCATCGGTGACGATCGGCGCCGGCGCCCGCGCCGCCTTCGAAGAGCGTCCAAGCGATGCCGCGCGACAGCGAGCTCAGCTCCGTCAGCCCGAAATGCTCTTGCAAAAGCGACGCGAGCCGCGAGCTGTCGTCGTCGAGATCGAAGACGACCGCTTCGTAGGCAGCTCGACCTTCGGTCGAATCCGGCAGCGAACTCCGTTCGTGCACCCCAGCATAGGACAGCTGGTGTTTGTTCGGATTGAACAGCACTTCGGCGCGCATCAGCGCAGCAACGACGTCTTCAGGCGATCGCGCCGTGCGATCGAGCTGCAGCCGGTAGAGCGTCGCTCGGCGCACTTCATCTAATTCTTGGTATCCGAGCGCGCGCAGCGCGCTGCGCGCGGTGAATGCGGTGTTGTCGGCGATCAAAAGGCCGACCGCCGCTTCGAGATCATAGCCGGTGCCCGCCGGCGAGCTCACCACAGGATGCCGCGCTTTCGCTCGAGCGCCCCGGCCATGCACGAGAAGATCGCGTGCGCGCCCACCGTTCGGTTTGGATCGCCGCCGCGGAATCGCAGTCCGTCCCACACGTTGTTGAAAGCCCACGCGGCCCGCTCGGGATGCGGCATCAGTCCCAACACGTTGCCGTCCTGATTGCAGATGCCGGCCGCGCGGTGCATGGCGCCGTTCGGCGCTTCGCCCACGTATCGAAACACGATGCGACCGCTGCGCTCCAGCTCGTCGAAAGTCCGGGATTCGCCACAAAAACGGCCCTCGCCGTGCGCCAGCGCCATCCGGTAGACGGAATCGGCCGCCAGCCCTCGGGTAAATGCGCAGCGTGCGGTCGGAGCGCAGGCGCGTACGTCCACGTAGCGGCACTGAAAGTGACCCGACGGCAGGTTGCGCGCGATCGCGATCTCGCCAAGCATGCCGCTTTCGGCCAGCACTTGCGCGCCGTTGCAGATGCCGAGCACGAGTTTGCCGCGCGAGGCTTCTTCTTTGACCACCGCGACCGCGGCGCTCTTCGCAGCGATGGCTCCCGCGCGCACGCGATCCTCGTGCGCGAAGCCGCCAGCCAGCACGAACGCGTCGAAGTCGCGCAGCAAGCTCGGGTCCTCGCTCCACCAAAACAGGCGCGCGTTCATGCCTGCATCTTTGCACGCATCCACCGTCTCGTCTTCGGAGTTCGTGCCGGGAAAGACGATCACGGCCACGCGCGGCGGCATCACGCGAACAGCTCCGCGAGCGTGCCGGTCCAGGCGGACGCGAGTTCGGCGATGGGGATATCGCACGTGCCGTCGACCACGAGCGAGGGGCCGCAGGTCTCGCCGAGCAGTGCGGTCCAAGCGGCGTGCTTCTTGCATACCTCGTGGTACTCGCGCAGCGCCGTGCGCTTCACTTCGATCACGAATCCACCAGCTTCGCCGAAGAGCGCTGCGGCGGCGGGGACGCCGGGAGCCCAATGTGACGGCGGCAGCAGGCGCGCGCCGAGTGAGCCTTTGGCTTCGCCGCCCAAACACATCTCCGCCACGCATGCCAGCAGACCGCCGTCGGAGACGTCGTGCGCCGCGCAGACGATGCCGGCTTCGATCGCGTCGATCACGGCGCGGATGGACGCGGCCGTCTCGGGATAATCGATGGGCGCAAGGCCGCCCCCGTCGAACTCCTCGCTTGCCGCGAGAACGGATCCACCGAGATGCGGCGTGCGGCGGCCGAGCAAGAATAACTTGTCGCCGGGTTCGCAGAGCTGCATGGAGACGAGCCGCGCGACGTCGTCGACGCGACCGATGCACGCGACGATCGCCGACGGCACGATCGATTTGCCGTCCACGGATTCGTTGTACAGGCTCACGTTGCCGCTCACGAACGGCAGCGGCTCGCCGCTCGGGCCCAGGGCGAGCGCGCGCGCCGCCTCTGCGAGGCCATCGACCCCGTCTTCGAGTTGGCGGAAAGCGATGGGAATCCGCGGATCGCCGTAGTTGAGGCAATCGGTGAGACCGATCGGCCGCGCACCGACGGCCGCCACGTTTCGCGTCGACTCGGCCACCGCGTACGCTGCCGCGAGTTTCGAAGAGATCGCGCCGTAGCGCGGGTTGCCGTCGACCGAAAGCGCGATCCCAGCACGAGCGCCGCGCTTGACGACGACGACGCCGGCGTCAGCGTAGCCACTGGGGACCGCCGTGGCGCCCCGGACGACCGTATCGTAGCGTTCGATGAGGGGACGACGGCTGCACACATCCGGATGTGCGAGCACGCGCCGCAGGCTCGCCGGGACGTCGACGAGCTCGAACGACGCCGTCGCGCTTGCGATGAGCTGCTGCGACGCGGAAGCCCGGCGCACGACGATCGGCCCCGCTAACACCTCGATCGGCAGATCCATGATCGAGACCCCGCGCGACGTGACGACGTAACGCCGGGAGCTCGTCACTTTGCCGATCACAGCGGCGCTCGCTCCCGCGGCGACCTCGGGAAGCGTGAACCGCTCGTTGTAGATCGCCAGCAGATGCGGCGTGAAGTCGGACGGCACGGCCCATAGCATCCGCTCTTGCGTTTCGGCGCACGCCACGACGTACGGCGTAAGACCGGCGAGGCCTTGGGGGACCGCATCGATATCGATAGCCGCTCCGAAGCCGCCCGCGTGGCAAAGCTCGCACGTGCTGCCCATGATGCCGCCGGCGCCCAGGTCTTTCAAACCGAATGCGATGCGACGCGCGAACGCCTCGCCGCAGGCGGCATACGTCGCGCGCATGACCACGTTTTTCAGAAACGGATCGGGCACTTGGACGGCGCTCTTGTCCGCCTGCGCCTGCTCGGCATCCAGCGTGAGCGAGGCGAACGACGCACCGCCGAACCCCGACGCATCGGTCGCTTTGCCGACCAGCACGAGATCGTAGCCCGCGCCGCGCTCTGGGACCCGGCTGTGGACGATGCGGTCGGCGCGTACGATGCCAAGCGCGACGACATTGACGAGGCAGTTGCGATCGAAGGAGGGATGGAAATAGACGTCGCCCGCGATGTTCGGGACGCCGACCGCATTGCCGTAGGCTGCGATGCCGTCGACCACGCTTGAAGCGACGTAGGCGGCGTGCGATCCAGCTTTGGGTGTTCCGAACCGAAGCGGATCCGCAAGCGCGACGACTTCCGCGCCCATGCATAGGACGTCGCGCAGAATACCGCCGACGCCGGTGGCCGCGCCTTCGAACGGGACGACCTGCGACGGGTGGTTGTGACTCTCGTGGGCGACCACGATTCCGTATTCGACTCCGTCAATCGTGCCGGCGCACAGGATGCCGGCGTCTTCACCAACCGGCACGAGGACGTCGCTTGACTTCGTCGGCAGACGGCGCAGCAGTTCGCGGCTGCTCTTGTACGAGCAATGCTCGCTCCATTGAATGGCAAAGGCGTGCGCTTCGGCACGCGTCGGATTCCGGCCGATGCGCTCGACGATGGCGCGCAATTCGGCGGCCGAAAGCGCGAGCGCCTCGCGATGAGCGAGGCGCGCGAGTTCTTCGTCGTCGCTGCCGGCGATGGGCAGCGCTTCAGCAGAATGTCCGACGAGATCGACGGCGCTCGTCGCCGGGGTCACGCGCGTTTTCCGTTGCCCTGACCGGCCTGCGCGTTGAGCCGCGCGTCGGCTTCGATGACGGCGGCACGTCTGCGATGCTGGGAGACGAGCACTCGGCCGTAGAGCACGGTGTCGTCGACCGCCAGGATCTTGGCCGCGGCGAGGGCAGCATTTTCGGGCTCGAGCACGACGGCGTTCGCCACTCCGGACGGCACGTACAGGCTCGACAGCACTTCCATGCCGCCCCACGTCGACCCGATGACCGGACAGGCGATGACCGGGTTCGCGGTCTGTGCGTCGAGCATCGCGGACAGCGCGTTGCTCCGGCCCGCGAGCGTGATATAGACGAGTCTGCCGAGCATGTTGTCGAGCTGTTGGACGAGCTGCAGCACGAACAGCGGCGTCTTGTGCGCCGATGCGACGTGACGCCGGGACGGAATGCCTAAGTCCGCGAGGGTTTTGGCGCAGCGCTCGGCGTGGCCGGCATCTGCCGGCGATCCCATGAGGATCGCCACGAAGCCGCTGGCCGTCTTTTGGAATCGAGCGACGCGTTCGGCGACTTCTTCGTATCGCGACTTCACCGCATCGAGATCGTCCGACGATGGCGCTGCGATGTTGCGATAGACCTGCTTGTCGAGCATCAGCGCTTGATCGCCGCCCGGCCAGATGCGCCACGAATCGTTGTCGATGACGTCGGCGAGCACGATCTCCGTGCCGCCGTCGTCCGTCTTCGCTCGGCCGAATTCCACCTTCAGATCGACGAGCAGCACGTTTTGCTGCCGCCACGCGTGGGAGAGGATCTCAAAGACCAGGCGCGCCAGATCCGACATGACGCCGAGCTCGAAACGCGTCGCGATGTTCTCTTCGACGATCTGGTCCGCGGTGTACTGCGGGTCATGACGCGAGTCGTCTTTGAAGAAATACTCGACGAGCCGCGGCGCGAGAACGTTGCCCGCTTTCGTGCCCGGATTGCGCTTGAGATATGAACCCGCCGCCACACCGCGCACGACCACTTCGACCGGGATCATCTCGCAGCGCCGCACGATCATCTCGTTGCCGTCTTCGTCCTCACCGCCGCCGAGATAATGGGTGGGCAGTCCGCACGCGTTGAGAAGTCGAAAGACTCGCGAGGTCGTCAAGGCGGCGAGCCGGCCCTTGCCGGCGATCGTGTGCCGCTTCGCCCCGTCTCCGGCGGTGATACCGTCTTGCTGCACGACGATCAACGCGTCGTCGCGTCTGGGATACGCATACAGCACTTTGGTCTTGCCGCGGGAGATCTCAGTTCCCTTATCCATATTCGTTCTCGTCAATCCTTATATGTGTCCGACAGGATGCTCTCCGCTGGAGGCGCGGCCTCGAGCGCCCGCAGCTTCTCTGCGATATCTCGTGCCCGCGACTGCGCTAGGCCGACGTGGCGGTCCGCCTTCATCAGCTCCTTGACTTCTTTGGGGTTGAGATGCTGCGCGATGGCTGGATCGCTCTGCAAAATTTCCTGAAGCGGATTCGCCTCGCCTCTTCCGATGGCGTCCCATGCCCGCATCGAAGCCGACCTCAGTCGCTCGTGAACCCCTTGCCGGTCTGCACCTCGTTTGGCCGCCGCCATGAGCACACGTTCAGTCGCGGCGAACGGCCCGTACGTCGCCAGGTTGGCGGCGATGCGGCGCTCGTCGACGCGCAGTCCCTCGATGATCGTCCGCGCGAGCGCCGCGATCTCGTCTGCGGCCAAGAACGACTCGGGGATTATGCTGCGGCGATTCGCCGAATCATCGAGCGTCCGCTCGAGGAGGTTGTCGGCCGCGTTCTGCCAGGCGATGCCGGCGTTGGCGCTGACGATCCGGGCGACCGAACAGATGCGTTCGGACAGGATCGGGTTGCGCTTGAAGGGCATTGCCGACGAGCCGACTTGCTCTTCGGCGAACGGTTCGCCCAGCTCGCCGAACGGGCTCGACGCGAGCACGCGGACGTCGAAGGCGAGCTTCGCGCACGATGCCGCGAAAGCCGCGACGTTCGCAAGGACGATGTAATCGAGCCTGCGCGGATAGGTTTGCGACGCGATCGCCACGGCGCGCAATCCGAACGCGTTCAATACCTCACGCTCGACGTCATCCGGCGAGACGCCGGTGCCTTCGAGCAGCGCTGCGTACGATGCCGACGTTCCGACCGCGCCCCGCAGCCCTTTCGCAGGCAGCCAGGCCGCCAGGCATTTCAGGTTTTCGTAGTCCAGATAGATATCGTGCGCCCAAACGCCCATGCGAAAGCCGAGCGTCGTGGGCTCTGCCGCCTGCAGGTGCGTGTACGCGATGCATGGCAGCGCGGCGTAGGCATCGATCTTGTCGGCGAGCGCATCGAGCAGCCGGCGGATGCCGGCGACGAGCATCGAGAGCGCCAGCCGGATGCGCGCGATCTCGACGTTGTCTTCAACGTCCATCGACGTCGCACCGAGGTGCAGTTTGCCGCCGCCGATCTTTGCCTGTGATGCGTAGACGCGCAACTCGGCCATGAGGTCGTGATGGATGTCGCGTTCGATGGCGTGCGCGGCGTCGATGTCAACCGCGTCGACGTGGCGTCTCAGGTCCGCGAGCTCGGCGTCTGTCACGAGGCCGGCCCTCGCTTGCGCTTGCGCGAGCGCCAGCCAAAGCCTGCGCCACATGCGGCGCTTCGTCTGCTCGGAGAACAACGCGCGCATCGCCGAGCTGCCGTAGCGCCAGGAAAACGGCGAGGAATACGACGTGGTCACGATGCGTTTCGTTTGCCGGTGAGCCGCACGATGACCTCTTCCAGCGCTTGTTCCGGATCGCGCCTCCCGGTCAGCGACCGTTCGAGCGCGCTCATCGTCACGTCCACGCGTTCGCGGAGCTCCTTGAGCGGCCGAGCTTTGGCAGCGCCGAACAAATTTTTGATCCGCCAAAAGTTCTGGCCGCTGGCGGCGGCGTAGTCAGCTGCGCGCACGCCGCTGCGCAGCTCCCAGATGATCTGAGCGTCGCCCGCCAGCCACACGAGCGGCCCGATCGGATCGCCGGCATCTTTGGCCATGCGCAGCGCGTGATCCGCATCGCCGTCGTAGATCGCCGCCGCCAGCGTCCACAACTTCGCGTCGCCGGCCGGCAGCGCGTATTCTTGCACGTGCTGCGTCGTCACCCGCTCGGTCGTCAGCGCGAGCCGGTCAAGCGTGTTCTTGATCTCGGCGACGTCCTCGGTGACGGCCAGAGCGCCGCGCGCGTCCGGATCGACTTCGAGACCGATAGACCTCGCGTAGCTCTCGATGTAGGCGGCGCATTCCTTTTCTTTCAGCGTACAGTCGACGACGAGCGAGTCAGCGTGCGCTGCGGCGAATGCGGCGGCTTCGTCGCCGGGCTTGCGCCCCTGTGGGCGCGCGGGTTTTCCGGAATGATCGATCACGAGCACCGCGTTCTCGTGAGAAGCCGCCGCGATCGACACGAGTTCGTCGCGCGCTTCCTTCTTCAAATCGATCGTGCCCCGCACGATCACCGCGCGGCGCTGAGCGATGAAGGGCAGAGCAGCGATCTTTTCGGCTACCGGCGCAAACGAATCCGCGCCGCGGGCGTCGACGACGTCCACGTTCATCGCGCGCAGCGACTCGTCGGGCGAAACGGCCGTCGCGATCGAGCGCACCACCTCGTCGGCCAGCACGGATTCCTTTCCGACGATGACCAAGAGCGAGGGCAAGCGCGGCAGCGCGCCAATCTCGAATTTCAAGAAGCTGACGCGAGTGCCGCGCTTGGCGGGCGTCACGAGGCTGAGATATCCGCGGCGGCGGATCCGTTCGCTGCCAGAAAGCCGGCGATGGATTCTTCGAATGGTGGACGGAGCACGCCCGATTCAGTCACGATCGCAGTGATGAATTTCGCCGGCGTCACGTCGAAGGCGGGGTTTTCTGCGCGCGTCGCTTCGGGCGCCAGCGGGACGCCGGCGACGTGCGTCACTTCGCGCCGGTCGCGCTCCTCGATGGCGATCGACGCTCCGTCGGCGATCGAAGGATCGAAGGTCGAACGCGGCGCCGCGACCACGAACGGGATGCGGTGCTCGCGCGCTGCGATGGCAAGTGCGTAGGTGCCGATCTTATTCGCGGTGTCGCCGTTGCGCGCGATCCGGTCCGCTCCGACGAGCACCGCGTCGATGCGACCGCGGCTGATGAAATGCGCAGCCATCGAGTCGGTGATCAGCGTGTGCGGAATGCCGTCTTGGAGAAGCTCCCAGGTCGTCAACTTAGCGCCCTGGAGCATCGGCCGCGTCTCATCGACGAAGACGTGAGCGAGCGACCCCTCGCGCCAGGCGGAGCGGATGATGCCGAGCGCCGTGCCGTACCCACCGGTGGCGAAATCTCCCGTATTGCAGTGAGTGAGGACGGAGCTTCCCCGCTTGAGCAGCGAGGCGCCGTAGTCTCCAATGCGGCGGCACGTCGCGGCGTCAGCCGCATGCAGCGCGCGGGCGCTCGACTCCAATGCGGCGGCGATGCGGTCCGGCCGGCTGCCTGCTTCAGCATGCAGGCGCGCCACAGACATGATTTCGTTCACCGCCCAGCCGAGGTTCGCTGCGGTCGGGCGAGCCGCGGCGATCGCATCGGCCGCGGACTGCAGTTGGGAGATGAAGATGTCGCTGCCCAGGCTTCGCTCGGACCGATCGGCGAGCTTCGCTCGCGAGCCGCAATACTCGCGAGCGGCGAGGGCCATACCGTATGCGGCGACGATGCCGATCGCCGGGGCGCCGCGCACCTTCATGGAGCGGATGATCTGCGGCACCTCGCGCCACGAGCGGATTTCGAGAACCTCCACCGTCGTCGGCATCTTCGTCTGGTCGATGACGCGCAGTTTCCCGTCTTCGAATTCGATTGGCCGAACGTGCGAACGTCCATTCGTCACGCTTCATGGCTTCGAAGGCGCTCCGGAGCCGCCCTTGCCTCGGGACGGCGGTGCGCCGTGGCGGCGAGACGGAGGGAACCAAGCGATGACCGCGCAACAGCCGTCTCGAGCTCCATAAATGGCGGCTCTTTTTGGACGGGAGGGGGGCACCTTGGGAATCATCGGCTGGATCATCATCGGCATCATCGCGGGTTTTCTGGCGAGGCTGGTCGTGCGTGGCGAGGGACCGGGTGGACTACTCGGCGATCTGATCATCGGCATCGTCGGCGCGCTCATCGGCGGGTTCATCTGGACAAGCGTGCTGCATCACCCCGGCATGACCGGTTTCAGCTGGCATAGTCTGCTCGTCGCGTTCGTCGGCGGCGTCGTCTTGCTGCTGATCTTGCGGCTCTTCACGCGCCGGCCCGCAACGCCGTGAATCCATCGAAGTCTTGAATCGGTGAGCGCAGAAACGGCCGCCCGAAGGCGGCCGTTTCCACTATCGGCGAGGCATTATGCTCTCGACCAGGCCCTGCGGGGGCTTCAATCCACGCCCTTGACCGACGCCAGCGGCCACAACTCGAATTGTACCTCGGCGAGACCCGCCGCGACCACGCAGCCGACCACTTCGCGCGCCGACTTATAGGCCGGCGCGGCCTCGTCGATCGGGACGTGCCCGTCTGCGTTGACCGTGATGCCCGCATCACGGTACTCGGCATCGATCGCCCTTCGGTCGAGCGTCTTGGTCGCTTGCGTTCGCGACATGCGCCTGCCCGCGCCGTGGTTCACGGAATATGCGCTCTTCTCGGCGCCGGCGAGCGGGCGCAGGATGTAACTGAAATCCTTGTTGCTTCCGGGGATGAGCACCGGATGGCCGGTTTCCTGCCACATGGTTCCGGCGAGCGCCTCATGACCGGCCGGAAATGCACGCGTCGCGCCTTTACGATGCACCCACACCTCGCCGAATTCTGGATGACGTTCGAGCTGCACCAAGTTGTGGCTGATCTCGTACACGAGTTCCAGCGGCTCCCCGAAGACTTCCTCAAACGCTTCGGCGACTTGCTCGACGACGATCAGGCGGTTGATGATCGCAAAATTGCCCCCGGCGGCGACGGCGTTCAGATAGCTGCGGTACCAGCGTGAATCCGGCGTGAAGTAGCCGAGATCGAGATGTTGGATCGCGGCCGGCTTCTCATCCCGCGCGAGGTCGAAGTAGTTGGTCGCCAGCCCGTGTCCGAACCCGCGGCTGCCGGTGTGCACTTGTACGAACAGGTTTTCCGTCTGCAGGCAGCGCTGCAATTCGATGAAATGGTTGCCGCCACCAAGGCTGCCGAGTTGCGCCGCCCCTCGTTCGGGCCGGCCGCGGCCGCCCCACGGCGGATCCCAGGCATCGTCGACGGGCAACCGGTCGCGCTCCGCGCGGCTGCGTTGGATCTCGGCGCCGTATTTTTCGAGGTAGTATTCCGCGCCCCCGCGGACCAGCCGCTCGAACTCGACGGCTGTGAGATTTGGGAGCTTGCGGCTGCGGCCGCCCGCGCCGAGCGCCACGCGGCGCATCACCGCCCGGTTGAATGCAAGCCTTCGTTCGGGCGTCGCGGCGGACGCCGGCACGTCCGACCTTGCCGACGCCATGCCGCAGCCGATGTCGTAACCGACCGGCCCCATCGCTATTGCGCCGTCGCTTGCGCCGGTGAGCAAGACGCAGCCGACGGGAACGCCGTAGCCGAAGTGGACGTCGGGCGTGATGACGACGAGCCGCGCGCCCGGAAAGCGTGCGGCGTTCAGCATCTGCTCGAACAGCTTGTCTTCCGCCGATTCGAGCAAGGCGGGCGTCAGGAACAACCGGATTTCGACTCCGGCCGTGCGCTCGTCGCGGATGCTGTAGCAGCCTTCGGACTCTTGCCGGATGAGGTCGCGTTTCCAGCCCGCGGCGATCACGAACCGTTTATCGGATGGTCGAGCGGAGGAAAGCCATGGCGACCGCGCTCTGCGCGGCTTCGTAGCCCTTGTTGCTTTCAGAGGGTTCGCCAAGATGGCCGGTCGGCGCCGCCGGTTGGCGGCCGGCGCGCGCCCAGGCCTGCTCGATCGTGTCGGTCGTCAGCACCCCAAAGGCTATTGGCACGCCGGTCGCAAGCGCGGCTTCGTTCACACCGCGCGCCGCCTCGCCCGCCACGAGCGCGAAGTGGTGCGTTTCACCCCGTATGACGCAACCGAGGCAGACGATCGCTTGGTACTTTCGAGTGTTCGCAAGCCAGAGCGCTGCGACGGGCAGCTCGAAAGACCCCGGCACCTCGAAGACGTCGACGCGCCGGCGCGCCACTCCCGAATCGGCGAAGCCTCGCAGCGCGCCGTCGAGCAGCGCGTGCGTGATGGGCTCGTTGAAACGCGCTCGCAGGACCGCGAAGCGATGCGACCTATGCGCCTTCAAACAGATGACCGAGCTTCTCTTGCTTGGTCTTGAGATAATCCGCGTTGAATTCGTCGCGATCGATAATGAGCGGCACCCGGCCGGTCATCTTCAGACCGTAGCCCCCGAGACCTGCGATCTTGCGCGGATTGTTGGTGAGGATCCGCATCTCGCGCACGCCGAGGTCGTGAAGGATCTGCGAGCCGATGCCATAGTCGCGCTTGTCGGCCGGCAAGCCGAGCCGCAGATTCGCCTCGACGGTGTCGGCGCCTCGATCCTGCAGCTCGTAGGCGCGCAGCTTGTTGGCGAGGCCGATGCCCCGGCCTTCCTGATGGAGATACAGGAACACGCCCCGGCCGATCTTGGCGATCGTTTGCAAGGCGGCATCTCTCTGCGCCGCGCAATCGCAGCGCTTGCTGCCGAGCGCGTCGCCGGTGAGACACTCCGAGTGCACTCTCACGAGGATATCTTTGCCCTCGCCGACCTCGCCCATGACGAGCGCGACATGGCATTGATCATCGACCAGCGATTCGTACGCGAATCCCTGAAATTCGCCGAACCGGGTCGGCATGCGAAATTCGGCGACGCGACGGACGAGCTGCTCGTTGCGCATGCGGAATGCGATGAGATCTTTCACCGTGACGAGCTTGAGGCCGTGATCGGCGGCGAAACGGTCGAGCTTCGGGCGGCGCATCATCGTGCCGTCTTCATCGAGGATCTCGCAGATGACGCCCGCGGGATAGAGACCGGCGAGGCGCGCGAGGTCGACCGCCGCTTCCGTCTGCCCGGCGCGGACGAGCACACCGCCGTCGCGCGAGCGCAGCGGAAACGTGTGGCCTGGGCAGACGAAGTCACCGGGCAGCGAGTTGGGATCGAGCAATGCTTTGATCGTCGCGGCACGGTCGTGCGCGGAGATGCCCGTGGTCGTCCGGCCCTTGGCTTCAAGGGACACGGTGAACGCGGTGCCGAGCGGCGACGTGTTCTCCGAGACCATCATCGGGATGTGGAGTTCGTCCAGCCGGCGGCCGACGAGCGGAACGCAGATGAGGCCGCGGCCGTGCTTCGTCATGAAATTGATGGCCTCAGACGTTGCCATCTGCGCCGCCATGGTCAAGTCGCCTTCGTTCTCGCGGTCCTCGTCGTCCATGACGACGACCATCTTGCCGGCACGGATGTCGGCGATAGCTTCTTCGATCGTTGCGAGCGGCATATGCAGTTTGTTACTTCCGTCGTTCGAGGATTGCGGCGACGTATCGCGCCAGCGGATCGATTTCGAGGTTGAGCGAAGCGCCCACGTCTTTGGGCCCGAGCGTCGTTCGGGCGAGCGTCTCGGGCACGAGCGCGACGGCGAATCGATCCGCCCCGGTTTCGGCGACCGTCAAACTGACCCCATCGAGGGCGACATAACCCTTTTCGACGATCAGGTGCTCGAGTCCGGGCGGCATGGCACACCACATGCGGAATCCGGGACCTTCAGGGATCTTCCTTAATACGCGCGCCGTTGCATCGACGTGACCGTAAACCAGGTGGCCGCCCAACGGTTCGCCCAGACGCAGGCTCGGTTCGACGTTGACCTCGTCGCCGGGCCTCAGCTGCCCGAGATTGCTGCGGCCGAGCGTCTCGGGGATGACGTCGAACTGCAGCCGCGTACCATCGCTTGAGGCTACGGTGAGGCAAACGCCGTTGATCGCGATGCTGTCGCCAAGTTGGGCGCCCGACGCCACGTCCGCGCAGTCGAGCGTCAGGCGCTGGCCGCCGCGCTCCTCGCGTCGCTCGACCACCACTGCTCGCTTGGCGACGAATCCGGTGAACATCGCGTGCTATTCCGGCGACGCCGTGACGAGCAGATCGTCGCCGAGCCGCTTGCAGGAGGCGACGCGCAGCCGCAGATCCAGCGCCCCGCCCGCGCCGCTGAGGACTGCGACCGACTCTGGCCCGGCGATCGCGCGCGGCGCGCTGAGCCAGCAGAGCCGCTGGACGCTTCGGGCACGCAGCAGCGCGGCGGCGAGAACCGGTCCGCCTTCGCAAAGAACCGAAAGCATGTGCCGCCGGCCGAGCCGATCGAGCAGATTCGAGATGTCCACCCGACCGTCGGCGCCGGTCGCGCACACCAACACTTCGATGCGCCGGTTCGCAAGGCGATCTCGCACGCTCGCCGGCATGCGATCGGTCGTCGCGACGATCGTCTGGGCTTTCGATTGCGAGCTGAGGATCGCGCTGACCGGTGGGATTCGCCCGGCAGAGTCGACGACGATACGGACGTACGGCACGTGACGCCGTTTGTGGGGTCGCACGGTGAGCGCGGGATCGTCGACGACGATGGTGTTGACGCCGACCATCACCGCGTCGTGTTCGTACCGGAGGGAACGCACGAACTTCGCTGCCGCCGCGCCAGTCAGCTGCTCGCGTGCGCCGCTCGAGCCGGCAATCGTGCCGTTCAGCGCCTGCGCCATCTTCAGCGTCACGAAGGGCCGGCCCGAAGTGCGCTGGTGCAGGTACGCTCGGTTGAGTTCGCGCGCCGCTGCCGCCTCGACGCCGACCTCGACTTCGATCCCTGCTTGACGCAGCGCGGCGATGCCGCGGCCGCTCACCTCAGGGTTCGGATCCTCGATGGCGACGACGACACGGGCCACTCCGCTGGTGGCGATCGCCTCGGTGCACGGCGGCGTGCGGCCGTGATGCGCGCACGGCTCGAGCGAGACGTATAACGTCGCGCCTTTCGCGTTCTCACCTGCCGCGCGCAGCGCAATGTCCTCCGCATGCGCGGCGCCGGCGCGTTCGTGGAATCCGGCTCCGAATTCTTCGCCGCCGCTCGTGACGAGCGCGCCGACCATCGGGTTCGGACTCGTGTTGCCCGCGCCGCGCGCAGCGAGTTTCAAAGCACGACGCATGAAACCGGCGTCATCCATCAAAAGCGGCTTCCGGGAGCTTTTCGGACGACCCTGCTTTGCCGGTCGTAACTTTGTGGTACAAAGTAAGCGTTCGCCTGCACTAGAGGCGAAGGGCGATGGCAGCAGCCATGACGCTTGTCGCGCCCGCAGCTCGCAAAACGCCGGCGCACGCGCGCACCGTGGCGCCAGTGGTGACGACATCGTCGACGATCAGAACGTTCTTGCCGACCACCCGAGCGGCGCGCGAACCGGTTGCGAACGCACCCGCCACGTTGCGTTCGCGATCCAGCCGATCCAGCTGCGCCTGCGCGGCCGTCGCGCGAGCTCGAACCAGCGCGCCCGGCTCGTGAAGGTCAGCGAAGGCGCGCGCGATGAGTTCGGCCTGATTGTAACCGCGCTCCCGAAGCCGGGTGAGATGCAGCGGAACGGGGACGACGATCGTGCGCTGCCCGTCCCCGAGCGTCGATAAGATCCGATTCGCGAGGATCTTTCCGAGCGTGGATCCGAGACCGGGTCGATTGCCGTACTTGAGAGCGTGAATCGCCCGGCGCACGATCCCTTCATATGCCCCCAACGCCACGATCCGCACATCCGAAAAACGTTCGATGGAGGTTTTCGCCGTGATGGATACCGCGCACGAGCCGCAGAGTTCGTCGCCGTGACGCCCGCAGCCGGCGCAGCGCGCCGGCGCCAACAGATCGAGCGAGCTCTTGAGGAGTCTGAGAATGACGGGCGGCATGCCGCATGTTCACGTATTCCGTGCAGGCCGTCCACTGCAGATCGCCGCTACGAAGCGACCTGTTGCCCGTCGATGACCGAGCCTGGCTCCACGCGCACGCCCCGCCCGACCACTGAATTACGGATCCGCGCGCCCGCACCAACGTTGACGTCGGCCCAAATGATGCTCGAATCGATCGTCGCGTCTGCTTCGATGCGGCTGCGCTTGCCGATACATGCCGGAGCAACGATGCGAGCATCTGGCGCGACGCGCACGCCCGAGCCGATCAAAATGCCGTCCTGAAGCAGGGCGGTGGCGTCGATCCGTAGCGGTATCGCGCCGCCGAGCGCGTCGAAATGCACCCGGCGGTATTCGCGCGGCGTGCCGATGTCGCACCAGTACGCCCGCTGCTGCATGCCGAAAAACCGCCGCCCGCCGGCGAGCATTTCGGGAAACACTTGCTGGCCGAAATCGTAAAACGTGCGGGCGGGTATGCGCGTGAAGATGCTCGGTTCGAAGATGTAGATGCCGGTGTTCGCGAGCTTGCTGCGCTCCGTGCCGGGCGCGGGTTTCTCTTGAAATTCCCGTATCCGTCCTGCGTCGTCGACCACGACGGCACCGAACTGGCTGACGTCGACGGCATGCGCCAGCACGATCGTCGCCTCGGCTTCGCTGCGCCGGTGGAAATCCACCGCCGCCTGCAAGTCCACGTCCGTCACGTCGTCACAGCCGATCACGACGAAGGTGGAGTCGAAGAACGATTCCATCTGCTTCACCGCACCTGCGCTTCCCATGAGCTCCGCTTCCCGTAGATAGGTGACGCGGACGTCGAACGCCGAGCCGTCGCCGACGAACGACTCGACGGCTTGCGCGTAGTAGTGCACGTTGATCGCGAGATCGGCGACGCCGTGCGCGCGCAGGTATTCCATGACGTGGGCGACGACCGGGCGATCGAGCACCGGCACGAGCGGTTTGGGAAGTTCGCGGGTCAACGGATACAGGCGAGTGGAAAGCCCGCCCGCGAGGATCATCCCTCGCACGTCTCTCCCTTTTCTGAGCCGCCTTCGCGCTTGCCGTCGAACCGCTGCCGGATCGCCTGAGCTGCGACCTGCGCTGCGAAGCGAGGCAGCGCCAGCTGGCGCCTGAGGCGATGCGGTTCGCGGAAGAGCCGGTACAGCCACTCCATGCCCGCTCGGCGCACCGAGTCGGGTGCGCGCTCAAGGCGGCCGGACCACACGTCCAGCGAGCCGCCGACGCCGACGCACACCGCCGGCCCGACCCGATCGAGATTGCGCGCGATCCAGTACTCTTGATTCGGGAAGCCCATGCCGACGAGGATAAGGCATGCCCCAGAGTCCCGGATGCGGCGGGCCACGTCGGCTTCTTCATCGGGGATGAAGTAGCCGTGTTCGGTTCCGACGATACGAAGACCCGGCAAGCGGATCGCCAGCTCCGAAGCCGCCTTTTGCGCGACGCCGGCCCGGGCGCCGAGCAAGTAGACCGCGATGGCTTCGCGCGCGCACCGTTCCAACAGCCGCTCGGCGAGTTCGATGCCTGCAACGCGCCCCCGCATCCCGCGGCCGAGCAGCCGTGTGGCGAGCACCACGCCCAGCGTGTCGGGCACGACGATCGCCGCTGCGTTGATCACGTTTCGGTAGCGCTCGTCCGTCGACGCGAGCACCGCCATTTCTGCGCCGAGCGTCACGACGTGCGCCGGAACGCCGTCGCGCATCAGCTGCATGATGCGCTCCGCCGCCTCCGACTCGTCCACTCGATCGACGCGGCAGCCGAGCACGTTCACGCTCGGCGGGCGATCATCCATCACGTCGGTCAGCGCGTCCTCACGGTCTGCGGCGTTCGGGCCGCGCCGAGCCAGGGAATGAGGCCTGCTTCCAACGATCGCGATTGCTCGCTCGTCAACTCGCACAGCGGCGGACGGCAGCGCCCGACCGCAAAGCCGAATCGCTGCATCGCTGCCTTGACCGGGATGGGGCTGGTCACCGCGAAGAGCGCCCGGCACAGCGGCAATAACCGGTGGTGGATCGTGGTGGCGCGCGCGACGTCACCCGCAAAGAACGCCTCGATCATCTCCTTGATATCGTCGCCCGCGATGTGGCTCGCGACGCTCACGACGCCGCACCCGCCGATGGCGATCGTCGGCAAGGCGAGGTGGTCGTCGCCGGAATATACGTCGAACCCCTGCGGCGCGCGCGACGCGATCTCGCCTATCTGCCCCAGATCGCCGCTCGATTCTTTCACCGCCACGATTCGCGGATGCGATGCCAGCCGTAGGAGCGTCTCGGGCAACACGTTGACCGCGCTTCGCCCGGGGATGTTGTAGATCATGAGCGGCAGAGCGGTCGCGTCGGCGATCGCCGTAAAATGCTCGATCATCCCGGCCTGTGGCGGCTTGTTGTAGTAAGGGCCGACGGCGAGCAAGGCGCGCGCGCCTGCGGCTTCGGCCCGCTTGCTCAATTCAACCGAATGCCGCGTGTCGTTGCCGCCGGCGTTGGCGATGACCGATGCGCGCGACCCAACCTCTGCGACGACGGTTTCGACGAGTTTCAATTTTTCGGCATCTTCGAGGGTCGGCGACTCGCCCGTCGTCCCCGCCACGACGAGACCAGAACTGCCGTGATCGCAGAGCCAGCCCGCGAGCCTTGCCGCTTCGGCGTGATCGATCGATCCGTCCGCACGCATCGGCGTGATCATGGCGGTCACGACGGAGCCGAAGTGTGCCATGTTTTACCCCTTATGGAGGCCGAAGCGCTCGTGCAGCGCTGTTTCGGCCGTCGCCGCCTGAGGCGACGGCACGAGAATGCTGATCGTGATGTTCGAATCCGTGCTGTGGATGATCGGCACGCCCGCTTTAACGAGCGCCTGCACCACGCCATACATCACGCCGGGCGTGCCGCGCATGCCCGCCCCGACGACCGAGATCTTTGCGCAATCGCGACGCGCGCGCACCGCGACCGGCAGGGATTCGAGCAGTTCTCGCGCCCGCTCGAGCTGATCGTCGCGCACGATGAAAAAGACGCCCGCGGCGTTGACGTTGATGCAGTCGATGCTAATGCCGGCCTCTGCCAGCATGCGGAACGCCTCGTGCTCCCAGCCGCCGGGCATCGCGGCCGCTTCCGGGACGGCGTGCAGGAAGGTGTAGCCCAACATCGTCGCGATGCCGGTGACCGGCTTCTCCGGTCCGATCGCGTCGTCGCTGATCGCCGTGCCCACACCGCTACGCAAGCTTCGGACCGCGAACGGCATCTTCGAATCGCGCGCCATGCGCGCCGCCTTGTCGTGCATGACCGTCGCGCCGTGCTCGGCGAGTTCGGTGAGCTCGTCGAAACTGAGCGCGGGGATCGTGTGGGCGGCGGCGACACGGCTGGGATCGGCCGTCATCACACCGTCGACGTCGGTGAAGATCTCGCATTTCGCGTTGCCGAGCGCTCGGGCAAGCGCGACCGCGGTCAGATCGCTTCCGCCTCTGCCGAGCGTGGTCACGTCGCCGGCATCGGTGCTGCCCTGAAATCCCGCCACGACCGGCGTGACGCCCGTATCGAGCAGCGCGACGAGCAACCCTGCATCAACGCGGCCGATGCGAGCATTGCCGAAACGATCGTCCGTGCGGATGCCGGCCTGAGCGCCGGACAGAGCGCGCGCACGAACGCCGCGCGCTTCGAGAAGCTGCGCGAAGATCGCGGCGCTGATGAGTTCGCCGCACGAGAGAAGCACGTCAAAGTTCGGGCCACCGCGCGCTTCGCCGGCGAGTTCGATGAGCGCGTCAGTCGAATACGGTGACGGGTGGCGGCCGATCGCCGACGTCACCACAACCGGTCGCTCCCCGGATCGGAGCGCGTCGATCACGCGCTGCGCGGCGCTCGCGCGCAGTTCCGGCGTCGCAAGCGACGAACCACCGAATTTCTGGACGACGATGGGAGAGGAGCGCGCATGAATGCGCGGCTCTACATTTTTAGCGCGCATGCGCGGGCGCCCCCGCGCCGAGCGCGATTTCGGCGATCTGCACGGCATTCGTGGCCGCGCCCTTGCGCAGATTGTCGCATACAATCCAGCAGAGATGAGCGGCCGGGTGCGCGGCGTCGGCGCGCAGCCGGCCGACGAACACATCGTCCGATCCGGCGGCTTCGATCGGGGTGACATAGGAGTCGCCGCGCGCGAACTTGACGCCGCCGGCCGCGCAGAAGACCTCTGCCAATTCTTCCTCCGCCGCCGTCCGCGCGGTGCCGAACGCGACGGCCGCGCTGTGGCCGACCTCCACGGGAACGCGCACCGTCGTCGCGGAGACGCGTAATCCGGGGCGATTGAGGATCTTGCGCAGCTCCGAGGCGATTTTGCGCTCTTCGCCGCACGCGCCGTCGGGTCCGAACGATCCGATCTGGGGAATCACGTTGCGAGCGATGCGCCTTGGCAGCGCGCGCACGACGCTGCCGCCGCTCGACTGGTCCTCCAGCTCTTGGAGCGCATCCTTGCCAGCGCCCGACACGCTCTGGTACGTCGTCACGCTCACCCATTCCAGGCCGAACTCTCGGTCGACGGGCGAAAGTGCGACGGCGATCGGGATCGTCGAACAGTTCGGATTCGCCACCAGGCCGGTGCGGCGGACGAGATCTGCGTTGACCTCAGGCACGACCAGCGGCACCGCGGGGTCGAGGCGGAAGGCTGAGGATTTGTCGATGACGAGCGCCTCTTTCGCGGCGGCCGGAGCGTACGCCAGGCTGACCTCCTCGCCGGCCGCGAAAAATACGAGGTCGATCTCCTGGAATGGCTGGCGGACGTCCGCCAGCTGCTCGACGGGAACCCGCCGCCCGAGGATCTCGAGCGGCGTGCCTGCGGACCGAGCGGTCGCAAACGCGCGCAGCGAGGCGGCGGGAAATCGCCGCTCCTCCAAGATTTTGATGAGCGTCTCGCCGACCAGGCCTGTCGCGCCGACGATAGCGACCCGCAGACCGCCGCTCACAACAGCGCTTCCAACCCGTCGACGAAAGCCGTGAGGTCGGCGGCTGCCCGCACCGCGACGAGCATGCCGCGCATGAACGATTCGCGTGAATAGACGTCGTGGCGTATCGTAAGCGTCTCGCCGTCGCCGCCGAAGAGAACCTCCTGATGCGCGACGACGCCCGGCAATCGCAAGCTGTGGATGCCCACGCCGTCCGCATCCGCGCCTCGCGCACCGGCGATTTTCGTCAACGCCGTCTCGGCCCGGTTGAACGCGCGCGCGCGAGAAAGCCGGCGCGCGGTCGCCAGCGCCGTGCCCGACGGAGCGTCTTTCTTCCCGCTCTCGTGCATCTCGACGATCTCGACGTCCGCATAGTGCTTGGCGGCCGTTTCGGCGAATTTCATCATCAATATGGCCCCCAGCGCGAAATTCGGCGCAAAGACGGCGCCGATGCCCTTCGCATCGCATGCCGCGCGAAGTTCGGCAACGTCCTCCGCGCCGTAGCCGGACGTGCCGATCACCGGTCGAACGCCGTGCTCGATGCACCCCAGCGCGATGCGTTTGGACTCCGGAAAATGCGTGAAATCGACAAGCACGTGCGGCCGTCCATCCGACAGGAGGCGAGCCAGATGCACATACTCGCAGCCGTGCGTCGTCGCGCCCGGACGGACGAGCCCGCCGGCGTATGCGATGCCGGCCTTTTCCTCTCCGCGCAGGGTCTCAACCGCCAGACGCCCCATCTTGCCATGCGCGCCGGCCACGGCGGCTCGAATGATCGATTCTCCAGCCATGCTCGTTCGTCGACGTTCAAGAGCGCTTACTTCGCGGCCTTTTCCAAGCGCGCGTAGTTGATCATCAGGTTCTTACGGCCGGAAGCTGCGAACTCGACCGTCACGAACGCATCCGAACTCGCCCCGCGGATTTCGACGATCACGCCGGGCCCGAACTTCGGGTGGACGACGGCGTCGCCGGGCTGCAAGTCGATGTCGCGCGCGATCGGCTCGGGCTGGGCGAGCTCTTCCCAACCGACGTCGCCGCGAAGCGGGCTCAGCGGCGGCGCATTCAAAAATTCGAGCCCCGTCATCTCCGACAAGAAGCGCGACGGCGCGTGGAGATACGCGTTGCCGTACGTGTTGCGGCGCCGAGCGAAGGTCAGCGTCAGCTCGTCGATGGCGCGCGTCACGCCCACGTAGCACAGCCGCCGTTCCTCTTCGATTTCGATCGGATCGACGAGCGCCCGGTTGTGCGGGAAAACTCCCTCTTCGAGGCCGCAGAGGAAGACGACGGGGAATTCCAAGCCCTTCGCCATGTGGAGCGTCATCAGCGTCACCGCAGAATCCTCGTCGTGCATGGCGTCGAGGTCGGAGACCAGCGAGATCGTTGAAAGAAAACCCAGCACGTCCGGGCCCTCGCGCTCTTCGTACTCGCGCGCGACGCCCATGAGCTCGTTGAGGTTTTCAATCCTCGAGCGCGATTCGGGCGTATCGTCGGCGCGCAGCTCGTTGACGTAGCCGGTGTCTTCCAAAACGGAGATCAGCAGCGACGCGGGACCGCGCTTGTCGCCGAGCGCGGTGAAGGCGTCGGCGTCGCGCATGAACTTCTCGATGTCGCGGGCCTTCTTTGGCGCTGCCGTTTGAACGAGCGATCGATCGCGCATCGCCGCCGCGAACGACAGGCCGCGGCGTGCACCCGCTTCGCCGATCGCTTTCAAACTCGCCTGGCCGATGCCGCGGCGCGGCGCGTTGATGATGCGCTGCAAGCTGACGGCATCCTCGCGATTGACGATGTAGCGGAGGTAGGCGAGAGCGTCTTTGATCTCCGCCCGCGCGTAAAACCCCACCCCGCCGACGACGCGATACGGCAGGCCCTCGGCGAGCAGCGCCTCTTCGAACGCGCGCGACTGCGCGTTCGTGCGGTACAGCACGACGAATTCTTTCAAGCTACGGCCTTCGTCCGAGACGCGCTGGCGGATCCGGCTCACGACGAAGCGCGCTTCGTCGCGCTCGGTGGCAGCCGTGTAGACGCCGACCGGACTGCCGTCTTCACGCGCCGTCCAGAGCTTTTTTCGATGGCGCTGCGTGTTGTTGCCGACCAGCGAGTTTGCAGCAGTCAAGACGGGTTTCGTCGACCGGTAGTTCCGCTCGAGCCGGTAGGTGGCCGCGCCGGGAAAGTCTCGTTCGAAGCGCAGGATGATCCGGTGGTCGGCGCCCCGGAACGCATAGATCGATTGATCGTCGTCGCCGACCACGCAGATATTGCCGTGGGTCTGCGAGAGCGCGCGCACCATCCGGTACTGGCTTTCATTGACGTCTTGATATTCGTCGACGAGCACGTAGGCGAAGCGCTCGCGCCATGCGCTGCCAGCGACAGGATGCTCGAGCAGCGCCAGCGAGCGCATGATGAGATCGTCGAAATCAAGCGCGTTCGCGGCGCCGAGGCGTCGCTGATACTCTCGGTAGACGCTCGCCGTGGTGACGGAAAGCTGTCCGTCCGCCGTCGAGGCGAAAGCCTCCGCATCGATGCAGCGTTCCTTCGCCCGGCTGATCTGCGCCAACATCGAGCCCGGTGAGAAATGCCGCTCGTCGAGGTTGAGATCGCGCAGCACGTCGCGCATGAGCGCGCGCTGGTCAGCTTCATCGTAGATGACGAAGTTGGGAGCGACCTCGACCACGGCTCCGTCGCGACGCAGCATGCGGACGCCGATCGAGTGGAACGTCCCCACCCAAAGCCCGCTCGACGCTTGGCCGACGAGTGCGGCGAGGCGCGACTTCAGTTCTCCCGCCGCCTTGTTGGTGAAGGTCACGGCGAGAATGCGGTGGGCAGGCGCGAGCCCGGAGCGCAGGAGGTGCGCGATGCGGTGGGTGAGGACGCGCGTCTTTCCGCTGCCCGCACCCGCAAAAATGAGGACGGCCCCCGGTACGTGGGTGGCCGCCGCGCGCTGCTCGTCGTTGAGCGAATCCAATGGATCGGCGATCATGCTAGGGTGGGGAAGATTCGCTAGACCAGCCCATCCTTCTTCTGCGCCGGTCGCAGCCGCGTTTCGCCGGCGCACGCATGCGCGATCGACAGATGCGCCTGCAGATATGAAAGCGTGCTTTCTGCACCCATGTTCGCGTTGACCGAATCGCTCTGCAAACCATCGCGGCAGCCGCCGATGCTGGCTTGTGCGATCATGGCGCTGCCGGTGTTTCGTCCGAAGAACCATTCGAACGCTTCGATCGCGCGCGCTCGATATACCGCATCGCCGGTCAGCGATTCGGCGGCGAGCCATGCGTCGACCATGCCGCAGGCCTCGATCGGCTGCTGATCGTAGATCGCACGCGCGCCGGCGCGCGAGTACCAGCCGCGGTTGCCGATCGGCACGAGCATCTCATCCGGCTGGGTCACCGAAGCGAGAAATTCGAGGGCTCGCCGCCCGCTGCGCGCGAAAGAGGGCTCATCCAGCGCGATTGCCGCCCGCAACAGGGCCTCGGGGGGACGGGCATTGCCCCACGACAGGATCGGTTCCCACCAAGGCCAGTCGTCGGTGGCTGCGGCGCTGAACTCATCGTTCAAGCTCCGCGCGAGGCGGGTGAGGCTTTCGACGAACGGCTCCCCCAGCGCGTCGGCGACAGGCGGCACGGGGCTCGCACCCGGCGCCCCAACCGCCGCCGACAGGCCGAGCACGGCATACGTCTTCGGTTTTAGCTCTTCCATCCGCTCGAGACGCGGCACCGCTTTTTCGAGTGCGTTTCGCGCGGCGATTCGGACCGCCGGGTCGGGGGCGGATCGCGCGGCGATGCCGCACGCCCACACCGCCCGCCCGATCGAATCCGCAGAGCCTTCGTCGTCGATGAACGCACCCGATTCGTCCATGACATTGTGAAAACTGCCGTCGCTTTTCTGCGATCCGACCACGAATCTCATCGACTCGCGGCAGACGAACGCGGCGTCGCCGTCTCCGCGATCGATGCCGAGCGCGGCGACCGCAACGAGCAGCGCGCGAGCGTTGTCGTCCAAACAGTAGCCGGATGAGAGAACTTTCCGAGGGCCGTCTGCGAACTGAACCATGCCGAATCGATCGAACAACGCGCGGCAATGTCGAAACGATGGCACCCGTCCAGCAAGGGCGGCCGCGCTCGCATTGATAGAGTCACGACGCTTTATGAGGCCAGCGGCCATGCGCGCCCAGGCGTTACCCGGTCTGGACCGACGCGTCCTGCATCGGCCGCACGACGTTCTCGAGGTTACGGCGCGGCGCCCCGCTCCACGCGGCACGGCCGGCGACCTCGGCGAACGAACGGCGGTATCGTTTGGCGACGCGCTGCCACGTCATCTGGCGTCCGAATCGATAGGCATTTCGTTCGATCGAAGCGCGCAGCTCTGGATCGTCCAGCACGACGTTGATCGCGCCGGCGATCGCCCCCGAGTCGCGGAACGGAATCGTGATGCCGCGCCCGTCGCCGAGCAATTCGCGCGCGTACAGGTTCTCGGTCGCGACGACCACTCGCCCGCACGCAACGGCATACGACAGCGTGCCGCTGACGATCTGATTCGGGTCGAGGGCCGGCGAGACGTAGACGTCCGTCGCGAGCAAGTACGACACGATTTCGCCGTCAGACAGATAGTGATCGACGAATCTCACTCGATCGGCGATGCCGAGCTCTTTGACCCGCTTCCACAGCGATTCGCGATACGCTTCGCCTTCCTGCCTGCGGACCACGGGATGCGTTTCGCCGAGCAACAAGTACATCGCATCTGGGTGGCGTTCGAACACCGCCGGCAGGGCGTCGATGACGTATTCGATGCCTTTGCCGCGGTTGATCAGCCCGAACGTCGCGAGAACCGTGTTGTCTTGCACGTGCAGCAACTTCTTGAAATGACGGCTGCTGCGCAGCGGCACGTCAGGCACGCCGTGCAGGACGACGCGGACCCGGCGCCCGTCGACACCGTAGTCACGTTCTAAGATGCGGCGACCTTCGTAGGCCAAGACGACGACCCGGTCGACGCGCGCGCAGAGCTCCTGCGTGACGCGCAGCATGTCCGGATCCGGTCGCGGCAGGATCGTGTGCAGCGTGAGCACCGACGGCTTGCGAAGCGCCTTAAGGAACGCCAGCAGCATGTCGCCGCGATCTCCGCCGAAGAGGCCGTACTCGTGCTGGATGTTGACGACGTCCGCCTGATGGGCGTTCGCCAGTCGCGCGGCTTCGAGGTAGGACACGGGATCATCGCGCCGTATCTGGCCGACGACGCACGGCGGATACGGATACTGCGCGTCTGCGTCGGTGACGGCGATGACGTCGCTGGGCTCAAGCGTGAGCCCATCATACGCCTGGCGTACGTCTTCGGTGAACGTCGCGATACCGCATTCGCGCGGCGGGTACGACGAAACGAACAGCGCGCGTGGGTTCGGCGGCTGATTCCACGGAGTACGAGTCAAAAGCGTCGACAGCGTCGCAGCCTGCATATGATACTTCAAATCCGGTACAAATGAGCGAACGGGGACAAATCTGGGTCCATTATACCCTATCGAGGGTCGAACAAACCAGCAAAGTTGCGTGTCGTTTGTCCGCTCTTTCCATTCGCCATGACGGTGCCCGGCACCACCTGCCGACCGCCGATTATCGTGGTGTTGAGGCCCAAAATCGCGTCGGACACCGCCGCGTTGGGACCGATGTCGCAGCCGGGCCAGAGGATGCTGCGTTCGATAGTGGCGTGCGCCCCGACCGACGTCCCGTCGTAGATCGCCGAATACGGCCCGATGACAGCGCCGCGTTCGATCCTGACGCGCGGTCCGATGTACGCCGGCCCCCGAAGCGTGACCCCGGTGATCGGCGCGCCGTCGGCCGCCCAGACGTTCTCCGCGATCTGGCTCCCGACCGGTCGCGCAAATCTTCCATTCAAGATGTCCACGTGGGCTTGCACGTACGATTCCGGCCGGCCGACGTCGATCCAGTAATCGTTGGTGGATAAGGCGTAGACCTCGCGCGTTTCCTTGATCAGTCGAGGAAACGTCTCGCGTTCGATGGACACGGCGCGTCCGACCGGGATGGCTTCTACCGCCTGGGGTTCCAAGACGTAGGTTCCGGCGTTGATGTCGTGCGCGCGCGTTTCGCCCCGTTTGGGCTTTTCGACGAAGCGCAGCACGCGGCCGTCATCCTCGGTCTCGACGACGCCGAACTGGCTCGGGTCGTCGACCGGGCGCGTGTGGATCGTCGCAATCGCGCGATGCCGGCGGTGCCAGTCGCGCAGCTCGACGAGATCGAGCGCCGTGAGGATGTCACCGTTGCACACGTAGACCATCCCAGCGATGTGCTCGAGCGCATTGCGGATCGCACCGGCTGTTCCGAGCGGCTGCTCTTCGAAGACGTAGCTCAGTCGGACGCCCGCGCGACGACCGTCTCCGAAATGCGCCTCGATCTTTTCCGGCATGTAGCAGCACGACAGGATCACTTCGTCGACGCCGGCGGCGCGGAGCCGCTCGATGATCCAGCCGATGAATGGGCGGCCGAGCAGCGGCGCCATGGGTTTCGGCAGTTCGTAGGTCAGCGGCCGCAGGCGTGTGCCCTCACCGCCGACCAGAATGACTGCTTGCATGAAAATCTCTTGGCCCCGCCAATAGCATACCCTCTTCTGGCAGGTGCAATGAAGGAGACGAAGGTGATCAAGTCGCTCGCGTTCGTCTGTTATCCGGTCAAGGACGTGGCAAAGTCGACGGCGTTCTATCGCGACGTCGTGGGGTTGAAGCAGGCGCAAACGCTGCACGACCGCTGGTCCGAATTTGACGTCGGGGGTGCGACTTTCGCGCTGGCGAGCGGCGGGGAAGAGATGGGTTTCCAGCCGGGCTCCGGCCTTGCGGTCGCATTTGAAGTCGATGATTTCGATGCGACCGTGCAGCGGCTTCGCGAGAACGGCTTGCGGATGGACGACGCGTTCGAGTCGCCGACGTGCCGAGCGTGCTTCGCGTACGATCTCGACGGCAATCGCTTCGCTCTGCACAGACTCAAAAACTAGCCCCAAG
>Ga0207416_1000468_pt1 | contig 70228 bp, 55 predicted proteins | sample PaiPotPPM11metaG_FD_184107 | JGI IMG/M metagenome (GOLD analysis project Ga0207416, IMG submission 184107) | Iron sulfur acid spring bacterial and archeal communities from Banff, Canada, to study Microbial Dark Matter (Phase II) - Paint Pots PPM... ... | reverse complement strand
CCCTTGCGGTGGATCCTCAACTTCGCACACACACCCGCACCCCCCGGCCAAGCGCACTGGCCGAGGAACTCGAACAGTGAACTTAAGCTGCTGGCGGCGTGGGCGAAACCCTTCGCCTGGGGATGAGATGCAGAAATCCGGCCATTGGCACATAAGCGCCACAGGTGCGAAATCAGCCCGTATTTCCGGCACAAAATCGCGAAAAACACTGCCCAAGGCCGCTGCCGCCGCAAGCTTGCCTACCGCAGGTTGCCCAGCGGGGGGCCGGTCAGAAAACGAAGGCGGCGGGCGCGGCGAATCCGGGCAGGACCGGAGCCGCGGCATCGAAAATCGGGCGGCCGACGAGGCGGCCTTCGACCACACGATAAATCATGGCCTTGCCCGCCGGGCTGCCGCCGAAAATGCAGGCGAGCCTCCCGGTCGGTTTCAATTGCCCGGCATAAGATTCCGGCGCCACTTCGGTTGCGCCGTTGAGGAGAATAAAGTCGTAAGGCGCAGCCGCCGGCCAGCCCGCGGTCAAAGGGCCGGTCACAACGGCGACCTGCAGGGCGCCCGCGGCCGACAACGCCTGCTTCGCCAAAGTGGCAAGCGACACGTCCTCTTCGAGCGCGACCACCGAGCCCGCGAGCCGCGCCAGGATCGCCGACGAATAGCCGGTCCCGCAGCCGACATCGAGCACATGATCGCTGGCGCCAAGCTGCGCCGCCTGGATCAGCTTGGCGAGAACCATCGGCTTGAGCAGCATGCGGCCGTCGCCGATCGAGATGTCGCTGTCGAGATAAGCGAGGCCGGCTTGCGCCGACGGCACGAAAAGCTCGCGCGGCACCGCCAGCATCGCGTCGATCAGATCGAGATTGGTGACGTCGGCGGTGCGAACTTGGCAGTCCACCATCATCCGGCGTGCCGCGACGGTGTCGAACATACTTGAGTTCCCAAATTATAGCGAAAATCCCGACGCCTGCGTTTTGCGACAGGGTCCACCAAAACGCAAGCACCGCAGCTTGCAAACGACCGCCCGGATTCTGCCCCGCGGCCATCCCCGCACCCGCGCGGCGCGGCTAACCGGCCATCGGCGTAGGCATTGCTTAATGGATTTGGTGCAGATACCCATGCTCGGCGTAAATGCCCGGCGTAAATGACTGCCCAGGACGGCCACGTGGCGGAGTGGTTACGCAACGGTCTGCAAAACCGTGTACCCCGGTTCAATTCCGGGCGTGGCCTCCAGCCTTCGCCCGCGCAGCGCGCGAAGGCTGCCGCGCCGTAGCGCAGCGAAGGCGGGCCGTGCAAGCCGCCGCGAGCTACGGCTCGGCAAGCCAGCCGAAGCAAACCCGGCCAAAGCTAACCGAGCCAACGCTAACCCAGCCAACGCTAACCCAGCCAACGCTAACCCAGCCAACGCTAACCCAGCCAAGGCGAAACTAAGGCGGACTTACGGAGATTTGGCGCGTTTGGCGCTTTCAAAGCCGAACCGGCTTTGTTATACGCGCACCCACACGAGCACAGGCTTTTCCCCGGTAGCTCAGTGGTAGAGCAACCGGCTGTTAACCGGTTGGTCGCTGGTTCGAATCCGGCCCGGGGAGCCATTAGCCGCTTTGCAAGATAATTAGAGCTTTTGGCGGGTTTACCCACAAGCCTATCCCTGGCCGAAATCTGGCCCGGTCGAGTGGCGAAAAGAGTTTGAGCGCCTCGGAGCTTTTGGTCTACGGCAACGTCAAACAAGGCGCGATCTACAACGACGAGGCGAAGCGACAAGCGGCATTTCGCTGGCTTGGCAAAACAGCTACCGCCAGGAGAGTTCGCGAGAAGCAAACCTATGAGTACGCGCGGTGGACTTTCTTTGCCGCCGCCGTGATCGTCGGTGTCGTGGGCGTCGTTATAACCGTGCTGCATTGAACCGTAACCGCCCGCCGCTTTCCGCCGCATGCAACGATACCACCCGGCTCGCGTTGTAACCGCATGAAAACCGCGCAAGTCATTCTCCAGATCGAACCTAAATTAAAGGCCGCAGGAGAGAAGGCCGCAGCGGCGGACCATCGCTCGCTCACTGGGCTGATCGAGAAGTTGCTAGTCGACTACTGCAAGAGGCAGACTGTGGCCGTCGCGCCTTCTACGTCGCGCTCACACGCCAATGCGGCACCCAAGGCAGCAGAAATGGCAGCTAACACGATCGACGATATTGGCGACAAGACTTTACCGACTGAGGAACAACAACGGCGCAAGCGAAGACTGATCCGCGGTCCGAAAGAGTTCCGCGACATGCGCCGGAAATGACCCCGCACGGTAGGTCTGAAAGTCAAATCGGCAGCATCCGCGCGAGTGTCAGTAGTCGCATCTGTTTGATCTGCTTATTGACATGCTTAGACGGGCGACACCGCGGGGGGATGGTACAAGCTGGGGGGCTATGTTGCGGCGCCTCCCGTCCGAGTCCTCAACCCTATCCATCGGCCTTCGTTCCTGTGCGAGCATCCTAATTCGGGCGGCACGGCGAAGCATTTGACGTGGACTGTTGTCACGGAACTCCAAGGCCAAGTTTGTTTCAAACTGACACCATCATGTGAACCCGGACGGTATGCACACAACCGTATAAATCCTCGACATGGAACCTTTATAGGCTCACCATCCGATTCGTCCGGACGCCACCGCAAGGCGTCCGGAACCCTCACAAAACTGGCCGGGACCCTCTTGAGTGTCCTCACTTCCCGTCAGCGCGGAAGGAGCTCACCATGTCTCTGGTTTTTCACACCAACGACCCATGTCCCAAGTGCAACAAGCCGATGGCTCAGGCCGATATCGAGCGACATCCAACGCGAAACGATCTCGCGGTCCACACCTTCTATTGCGCCGACTGCGGCCCGGTGAAAACCAAAATCATCTCGCTGAAGCCGGACGAGCCGCCTGAACTCGCAACCTGACGTCACAGTGAGCGTTTCGAGACAGATTGCAGGCTCTAACGGATGCAGGCTCCGCAACTAGAGGCGCCAACAAGGAGCTATCAAATGATTAAAAAAAAGAAGCTGCTGAAAATCATTGGGAGGGCAGAGAAGAAGGCCGTCAAGAAAGCGGCGAAGAAGGAAAAGACATCCAATACAAAAGTTGACAGGTCGGACGTTTCTCTAATTTGACGATTTTCTTGCGACGACCTTCTGAACCGCAGCCCAATGCGCCTATGGATTGGGATGCCCGCCGGGCCGGGAGTTCTGCTGGAGTCCTAGTTTCTCCGACGAACCGATCGGATGGCCTCTCGGGTCAAATATCGCGGTGCCGCTATGTCGCTCGCGTCGCTGATGCCGAATGGCCCCGCCGCGCAATCTGCCCAGACGCATCCATATTCCGCCTTCCGCCGCCCTCGGAGCCGGCGATATGCTAAGTCTCTAGAGCACGATCCCGAAAAGCATGCCCCGGACAACGATCCGGGGTAGAAACCGGTTTTCGGAAAAGATCATGCTCAAACGTAAAATCTAGACCCTCATCCGATCCAATTGAATTGGATCAGGGTCTAGTCTCAACAGAAGGTGTTTGAGCGGGCAATGCTCAATTTCCCAAACGGAAGCCGAGTCTTTGATCCGACCAGGCGTGCCGTCCGCTTCTGGGGGCATGACAGCGCGATGGAGTGGTCGTTCTTCGTGACCGAAGAAGCGCTCAAACGACTGCAACCGAAACTCGATCGCGACGAGGCGAGCTTGCTTCTGGCCTTCGACACCCATCGGCCTGCAATCTACGCCGCGGCAGCCAAGGCCTACAAACGGGCGCAAAAAGGGTCCTATGAGCTCGTGGCAACGGACTTTTGACATCGCGTCGAATATCGAGGCGACTTACTTTGCGGAAGGCATCACTGGGCAGAGGACAATCAAATGGGAATTTTCGATGACGGGGAAACCAACTTAATCCACGACGCGGATTCTCGGCAGATCATTCGGCGCGTGTCCGAGGATCTGTTCGCGACTATCAAAAAAGACGATATCGCCCTGGAAATTGCCGGCAGCAAGATCAAGCTGCTCAGCCAATCGAGAACGACGCTGGAAATTACTTGCGACGCCACGAATGCGTTTCGGCTGGCGGATGACAGCGGTGACGGTCCAAGCAGGTTTTTGACGCCGGTCGCGAGCGCCGCGCCAAAATCGAGCGCCGATAAGCGTTCCTACTCTCAAAACGAAATGATCGTGAGAGTAAAAACATGGCTGCACGAGCAGCGCGGCTAGACCATGATCCGATTAAGTTGAATCGGATCATGGCCTAGCTTTTTCGTTGGAGCATGATCTTTTCGGAAAACCGGTTTCCACTTTTCCGGACCATGCTTTAGCAGAACCGTTTCCTCGGCCGGCGGCTTGGGCCCAAATAGAACCAACAGCCTGCCTAGAGCGCCTCACGTTGCAGAATGGCGAAGTGGCGGGCGGCCGATTCCCGGGTCACGCGCTTGGCATCTGACGGGATCACGCGGTCCCAGAACGCGCCGTAAATCACGTCATAGGGCCACGGCTCGACGCGCGACGCGACGGTTTGCACGGCGTTCCCGCCAAGCGGAATGAAGTTCGGGAAGCTCCATATGAAGCTGACGAATTTGCGGTCGGTCGTCACTTGCAGAAGATCGCCGGTGAGCAGCGCGCCCTTTCCGTCCGCACCTTGCGCCCAATGCATCACCGTGCCGCCCTCGAAGTGACCGCCGGCGCGAATGAGGGTCAGCCCCGGCAAAATCTCTTTCGTCTCGCCATGCCACAGGTCGAGACAGGAACCTGAGCGCATGATCCAGCGCTTGTCAGCGGCATGCAGATGAACCGGAACGCCGCCGAAGGCTTCGCTCCATTCGACCATGGTCGTGTAATAGTGCGGATGCGAGATGGCGATCGCATGCAGGCCACCGAGGCCTTCGATGATGTCGACCATCGCGCCGTCGATGAGGCCGACGCAATCCCAAAGCACGTTGCCTTGCGGCATACGGACCAGCAATGCGCGCTGTCCAATGCCGAAGGACGGCGAAGTGCCGATTCCGACAAGCTCTCCTTCACGGCGAAACGTCGCCATATGCGTCTTGCGCAACTTCGGCAGCGTCGTCCAAGCTTGGCCCGAAGGCGGTATGTACTGACGCTCCTCGTCGCAGATCGCGCATGAAGGCGCAGGCAATTCGGACGGCTCATATTGCGTTCCGCATGTGACGCAGATGAAAGCCTGTGCCATGCAGTATCTCCTTGTTGCCGGGACCAATGCGAAAATTTCGCGCGGCGAACGATACAAGCATGCGACACTTTCGTCGAAATGATTTACCTGAGCTTCGCACCTCCACGCAGGGACAACTTACATGACGCATCACCGCTTGGACGCAGCGCCGGAAACCGTTCACTGGGGCTATTTCGATGCGGCGCGCAAGCCGCTGTTGACGATCGAGAACGGCGATGCCGTAACGATCTCCACCGTGTCTGGCGTGCCGGCACAGATGCCGCCGAAAGATTCGCCGTTCAAGCTGCCGAAAGCGCTCGCCGACATTCATGCCGCGCAGACGCAGCGGTTGCCGGGCCATATCTGCACCGGGCCGGTCGCCGTGCGTGGCGCCAAAGCCGGCATGACGCTCGAGGTTGAAATCCAGTCGATCGAGCTGAACTACGACTGGGGATACAACATGATCCGGCCGATGACAGGCGCGCTGCCGGACGATTTCAGCGAGATGCGCGTCATCCATATTCCGCTCGATCGGCAACGCATGACGGGACGGCTGCCTTGGGGCTTGGACATCCCCTTGCGCCCATTCTTCGGCGTCATGGGTGTCGCGCCGCCCGCCGGCTGGGGCGTTGTCAGCACGATCCAGCCGCGACGCAACGGCGGCAACATGGACAACAAGGAATTGGTGGCGGGAACGACGCTCTATCTCCCCATCCACATCGACGGCGCGATGTTCTCCGTCGGCGACGGCCACGGCGCGCAGGGCGACGGCGAAGTCAACGTCAACGCCATCGAGACGGGTCTGGTCGGCACTTTCCGATTGAACTATCGCTCCGACATGCCGCTCGAATGGCCGATGGCCGAGACGCCGACACACATGATCACGATGGCGTTCCATCCCGATCTCGATGAAGCCGCCGTCATCGCACTGCGGACGATGATCAAGCTGATCGGCGCGCGCGGCGGGCTTTCCCGTGAAGATGCCTACACGCTCTGCAGCCTCGCCGCCGACCTGCGCGTGACGCAGATCGTCAATCAGTACAAAGGCATCCACATCATGCTGGACAAGAAATATCTCGCGACGAAGCCGTGAAGGATTCGACATCTAATGTGGCGGCCGGCACGGCCGCCGCCGCGGCATGAAATTACGTGTCTGGCATCCGCGACCGGGCCGAAATGCGCCGTCAAAGGCGATGTCGGGCGTCAATAAAGTCAGACTCTGATCCGGCCGATCGATTTACGGCGCGCGCTCTTCCTGTGACGCTTGTCACAGACACAGACGCTTTGTCGCGTTCATTGTCCCGGCGGAATTGGAAAGGGAATGCGTCATGAATAAGCATCCGGTGAAACGTGAGTTCCAATCATTAGCAAAAGTCAAAGGCCGCTACGTCAATACCGCAGACGGGTCGTGGCATCGGCTGGTTTCGGCAATCACGGACCCCGATCTACAGGCCATCGTGGCATTTTGCCTGATCGGCCTTTTGCTGATGCTCAATTTGATGCTTCTTTTTCCGGATTTGGGCGCGCTCATCGCCCAATATAATCGATTCTGATTTCAGCTTCGGCGCCGAGTCGATGACCGCGATAAAGCGACCGATTGCACCGTTAAAGCCGCATCACGTAAGGAGTCTCTCAAGCCGCCAGCGCCATATCTCCACAACCGGCCTTTGCCACAAAAAAAACTCCAAGCCGGTAGATTGCTTGGAGTTCTTGAGTTGATTGCCTCAATTTAGGCTTTGTCTGGCCTGGGCGGCTGTCCTGTCGGGGGATGGGGAGCCGCTCTGGTCGGCCTACTCCGGCGCAGCTATGCAGCGCGCTCGGCTCCTGCAATGCGGATCACGCGTTAGTGTAATTCGCTTCGGCGCACCGCACGTCGGCTCCCGAACTGATTTTCACCCGTCAAACAATCTAATCTGTACGCACACGTGGTTGCTTCATTTTTCTCACGTCGCGCGCCATTTCCAGACAAGTCACAAGATCGGTATAGCTCGAATCGCCGCCCATCGTGGCTTCGGCAATGCAACCCTTCTTGTCCGCAGCCGAAAACGTGGACCATTCTTGTTTCATTGTTTCTCGGTCAGCCTGCTCGTCCTTCATGCACTCCTCGATCGTTACCGATCGCGTGCCTGCCTGCAATGGAGCATCGCTTTGACTAACAATTCCGCGACAGAGGGGCAGCACGTTGAGAACCGGAAATTCGTCAGACCGAGCCGGCGCACTTAGCATCGTGAGCGAAACCACCGAGATGCATGTCACGAGAAGGTTGTTCATGGGAAAGTTGTTCATGGGAAAGTTATTCATGGGAATTGTCCGTTAGTTCGCTATAGCCGCGACGTGGGCTCCCGCGTCCGCCATACCGATCATTCCATACGCCTTTTAGCAGCGGCTGTGTGGCTAAAATTGCGCACCTGGCTTTTTGGTCGGGTTTTTGCCGACTCTCAATTTGGTGCTTCTTTTCCGGATTTTGGCGCGCTCGCGCCGGAGCGGAGCTTGGATCACATCCACCGCCGTGCCATCAACCCGCAATAGCTCGTGGCGGTGCCGCTAATGCTCTGAATTTACTTCCGCTTTCAGCGGCGTAGCAGACATGGCCGGGCTTGCTAGGTCATGAAGGTAGATTTCACGCCGGCTGAAAATTGACGCTCTGCAGTAGTTTTCGCGCGCGCACGATCTCGCTGCCGATAAATTCCTTGGTCTGGTCGATACTCTCGGTCAGCGGTTCGAGCAGCGGGTCCAAAGCGGGTCCAAAGCGGGCCGTTGATCTTGCTTTTCGGGCAGGTGTCGCGAAGGCGCGCGCAGGCGGCGAATTTGTTAAACGCCCCGGGCGCCGCCTGCTCTTTTACTCCGGCATGATTTCCGGCTTGTTGCCCGGGAACTTGGCGATGACCGCGGGATCCATGTTGAGATGTTGGGCGACCATTGCGCGCGGGGTTCGCGCCAGCCAATCCGAGAGCGAGACATCCTCGAAACGATCGCTGCGGAAGATTTCCAAAAACTTCAGATCGGTGTTGCCGGTGTTCTTGATGTAGTGGCCGAGCGATTTCTTCACGTAGCCGATGTCGCCGGGTTTGAAGTTCTGCGTCACCGCGCTCGGCCCGGCGTTGAACACCGTCATCGTGCCTTCGCCTGCGATATAATACTGCCACTCGTCGGCGTTCGGGTGCCAATGCATCTCGCGCAAGCCGCCCGGATGCACGGTCACGAGCGCGGCCGCAATGGTGAGCGACGCCTTGAAATTACGGCTGTCGGCGATGCGCACTTCGCCGCCGGCGGTTTTTCGGGTGGGCGGCATGCCGGCAAGGGAAAAAGTCGACGGGTCGGGCATTTTGCCGGCGGACCCTTGGGCTTGCGCCTGCTCCTCCGCCAGCGGTCCCGGCATCCGGCCGGGGAAGATATAAAGCTGGTGCAGCGGAATTTTTGCAAACGTCTCGACCGGCACATTGAAGTTCTGCGCCAATATGTCGGGCGGCGTATGGGCAAGCCAATCGGTGAGCAAGAGCGTGTTGTATTCGGTCTGGCGGCCGTTATCGAAGGCAAGGATGAACTCGCCGCCGTCTTCGCCAATCCCCTGCAACGAATGCGGCAAGCCGGACGGAAAGTACCAGAGTCCGCCTTCGCCGACGTCTTCAACATTCGCGCGCCCCGCCGTGTCGATTGTCGTGACGCGGACCGCGCCTTTGGTGACGTAGGCCCATTCGGCGGCTTGATGCCAATGCAGTTCGCGGATGCCGCCGCGGATCAGGCGCATATTGACGCCGGAAATCTCCTCCGCGATCTGAAAATCGGACTGCGTGACCTGCCGCGCCCAGCCGCCGTCCTGAATGCGGCGCGGCGCATTGTTGAAGGATGCCCAGAACAACGGCGTGGAACCGACGTCGGTCGGCGGCGGCGAAAAGGCGGACGGAAACTGCGAGGACAGCGCCGGGTTCTGCGGTCCCGGGTCGGCAACGCTTGATGGATTGCCGGTGGTGTTGACCTGGCCTTGCGGCGGCTCGTCGGGATTGCCGAAGCTTGCGGCATTGGCCGCCGCAGCGGCGGTTACGACCGAACCGGCAGCGGCAGCGGCAAGCACGCTGCGTCGAGATACGATGGCCATAAGCCTCTCCTTCCGGCAAGGGACGCGATCAAGGGATGCGTTGACGAACTCGTCTTCCGATTAACCGACAGCGCGCGTCACCGGACCGGTAAACGATCCAGATCTGCGACATGCGCTGATCCGCATGCCGCTTCGTGCATTCATTGATACAACTAGGTCTCGGCGGAGACCCTGTACGAAACGTAAGGCTACGCGACGCCAGCGCGATTCCAGCCGCGGATACGGTTGCCGTAGACTTCCGATCCTGCCGCCGTGACGACGACCGTGTCTTCGAGCTTGATGAAGCCGCGGCTCGGGTGTTGCAGCGTCGTCTCGACCGAGACCACCATGCCGGTTTCGAGCGGCCGGTCGGCGTCGTAAGCGTCGTAGGGAACGGGACCGGAATTCGTCAGCCGCGGCGCTTCGTGGCTGACGAGGCCCATGCCGTGGGCGAGGAAATGCGTGTGGTTGTGGATCTTGGTTTTCTGCAGCACGGCGTTGGCGGCGGCATAGATTTCCTTGCCGAGCACGCCGGGCTTGATTGATTTCATCGACGCCTGTTCGACGGTCTCGACTTCGGCGAGGAGATCGACCAGTTCCGCGTCCGGCTCGCCGGCGATGCCCATGCGGCAAACGTCGCCGATATAGCCGTGATAATTGCCGCCGGAATCGAGCGAGAGGATATCGCCCTTCTCCCAGCGCTGGTCCGACGGCGCGCGGTTCTGGCTCGCGCCCGCCGTGATCAAGCAATAATCGAAAGTCAGCCCGCGCGAGGTTTCCTCGCGGCGCAGCGCTTCGGTGAGCTCCGCCTTGGTGACGCCGGGGCCGTGTTTTGCGATCACGGCCTGCATTGAATCGATCACCGCGTCGGATGCGATCTTGAGCATTTCAAGTTCGTGCGGGGTCTTGATCGCGCGCAGGCGCTCGAGCACGAACAGCGCGTCCTTGATTTCGCTCCCCGGGAACGCCTTGCGCAGCACTTCATACGAATCGACTGGGATGAAAGCGAGCTCGGCGCCGATCCGTTTCGGGTTCGGCACGAGCTTACGCGCGTATTCGACCGCCCTCTCCATCACGTCGACCGAGCCGGAGCTTTTCGCGTTCACTTCGGCGACCCAGAACGGCGTGTTCTGGTTCTGAAAGTTTTCCATGCGGTGGCCGAAGAAGCCGGCTTTCTGCGGCTCGCCCTTGGCATAAACGAAGACCGGCAGGTAACGGCTCAATCCCATCGCGTCCATGGACTCGAAGAAGAACGCGCGATGGCCGCCGAGCAGGTACTGCACATTGTGCTTCGAGGTGACCAGCAAGACATCGAAGCCCAACTCGTCCATCAGCCGGTCGAGCCGCGCGGTGTCGAACGGAGCGGTGTTCCGCTTTTTCGTGACGTCGAGCATGATCGGTCTCCTCCGAAACGCCTTGTGCAATGCGAGCTTTGCCGGCCCGCCTTTGGCTACACCCTAGCAAATCCCGCGACGGTGATGTACCGGCCGGATTGCCACCCTGCCCGGCCGTTTCCGGGCCACGGCCGGCAAGCGAGTCCCGCAACCACGAATTACGGGAGCATTTCTCCGCCGCTATACGGAACTCTGTTTATACGAAATTTATGCGCTTCGCTGCTAACAAGTGCCCGCTGCCGCATTGCGAGATGATGAGCTTTCACTCTGTTGGAAAACTCGTCGTCTTGGTAAGGATTACCAAGTATACTGGGGACAAATTACAGTGCGCCGAACGCGCCGCTAGAAGGAAAGCCCGTGGAGACGAGGTCTGACGACACGGGCGGGAACACCCGCCGCGTGGTCGCGATCGCAGCTTGCATCGCGATCATTGCAATTGCCGGAGCACTCTATTGGTACCTGTCGCCGGGACCTGACGTTGCGCGTACGTCGCGTTCGGCGCGCATGGCCGTGCCGGTCAGCGTCGCCACGGCGTCGCGGCAGGACGTGCCGATTTATCTGATCGGCCTTGGCACCGTGCAGGCCCTGTTCACCGTCGGCATCCATGCTCAGGTCGACGGTAAGCTGCAAGACGTGTTCTTCAAGGAAGGCCAGCGCGTCAAGAAAGGCGACGTGCTGGCGAAGATCGATCCCCGCCTCTATCAGGCGGCTCTCGATCAGGCGAAAGCACACAAGGCGCAAGATGACGCGCAGTTGATCGCCGCCGAGAAAGATCTCGCCCGCTTCCAAACGCTGGTCACCCGAAACGCCGAGACGCAACAGAACGTCGACCTGCAACAGGCCAAGGTCGATCAGACCAAGGCCGCAATCGATGCCGACGTGGCCGCGATCGAAACCGCGCAGACTAATTTTGATTACACCGACATCACGGCGACCACCGACGGGCGCATGGGCGTGCGCATGGTCGATCCCGGCAATATCGTGCATGCCAGCGATCAGGGCGCGATCGCGATCCTGACGCAGACCGAACCGGCCGTCGTCACCTTCACCCTGCCGGCGCAGACGCTCGACGATGTCCGCGACGCGATAAGGCAAGGCAACGTGCAAGTCGCCGCTTACGATCGCGACAATGTTCGCCTGTTGAGCACCGGCACGCTGTCGATGATCGATAATTTGATCGATCAGACCACCGCGACCTATCGCCTCAAAGCCACGTTCGGCAACGAGGACGAAAAATTGTGGCCGGGCGAATTCGTCAATGCGCGGCTCCTGCTGCAGACCCGCAAGAACGTCGTCGTCATCCCGCCGGTCGCCGTGCAGCGCGGCCCGCACGGATTATTCACCTGGGTGGTGAAACAGGACAACATGGTCGAGCCGCGCCCGATCCAGACCGGCGCGACCACCGGTAATCGCACCATCGTCCTTTCGGGCGTTGACGACGGCGATCGCGTTGTCACCGACGGGCAATATAAGCTCGAGACCAATTCGCCCGTCACGCTCGTCCCGCCGCGAACCGCGACCAGCGGGGACGCGACGTGAGCATTTCCGAACCGTTCATCCGGCGGCCGGTCGCGACCACGCTGTTGATGGCGGCGCTCGCCTTTGTCGGCATCGTCTCGTTCCCGTTCCTGCCGGTGGCGCCGCTGCCGCAGGTGGATTTCCCGACGATTCAGATCACGACGACCTGGGCCGGCGCCAGCGCGGAGACCATGGCGACGTCGGTCGCCGCGCCGCTCGAGCAGCAATTCGGCCAAATCGCCGGCATTACCCAAATGACGTCGACGAGCTCGCTCGGCGCCTCGACGATCGTCATCCAGTTCGATCTCAACCGCAACATTGATTCCGCAGGCCAAGACGTGCAGGCGGCGATCACGGTCGCGACCAAGACGCTGCCCCAAGCGCTGACGACGCCGCCGGCCTATAAGAAAGTCAACCCGGCCGACATCCCGGTCCTGTTGTTGTCGGTGCATTCCGACACCCTCCCGCTCATCAATGTCGACGATTACGCCAATCTGTTTCTGGCGCAGCAGCTTTCGCAGGTGAACGGCGTGGCGCAGGTGTCCGTGTTCGGCGACCGCGCGCCGTCGATCCGCGTCCAGGTCGATCCCGGCAAGCTCGCCGCCAACGGGCTGACACTCGAAGAAATCCGCGGCCAGCTCGTCTCCGCGACGACCAATGCCGCCAAGGGCGTGATCAACGGCGATAAGATCACCTTCACAATCGCCGCCAACGACCAGATCACCGACGCCGCCAAGTTCAACGATGTCGTGATCGCTTACCGCAACGGCGCCCCGATCCGGGTGCGCGATGTCGGCCAGGCGGTGTCCGAGCCGGTGGACCGCACCGTCGCCGCCTATCAGAACAACAAAGATGGCGTGATCCTCGCCGTCTTCAAGCAGCCCGGCGCCAACGTCATCGACATCGTCTCATCGATCCAAGGCGAACTGCCGCAACTTACCGCGCGCATCCCGCCAGCGGTCAAGGTCGAAACACTCCTCGACCGCACCGTGACCATCCGCGCCTCGGTGGCCGACGTCGAGTTCACGCTCGTCCTCACCGTCTGCCTGGTCGTGATGGTGATCCTTCTGTTCCTGCGCAATTTCTGGGCGACGCTCATTCCAAGCATCACCGTGCCGCTGGCGCTCGCCGGCTCGTTCGCGGCGATGTACATGATGAATTTCAGCCTCGACAATCTGTCGCTGATGGCGCTCACCATCGCGGTCGGTTTCGTGGTCGACGACGCCATCGTCGTGGTCGAGAACATCTATCGCCACGTCGAGCTCGGCGAGACGCCGTTCACGGCCGCGCTGAAGGGCTCGCGCGAAATCGGCTTCACCGTGCTGTCGATCTCCTGCTCGCTGATCGCGGTGTTCATTCCACTCTTGCTGATGGGCGGCATTATCGGCCGCCTGTTCCGCGAATTCGCGCTGACGGTGACCGCCTCCATCGCGGTCTCGGCGCTGGTGTCGCTGACGCTGGCGCCGATGATGTGCTCGCGCTTCATGCATCGCGAACCGGACACGCATGGCCGCGTCTACCGCTTTATCGAAAGCGGCTTCGACGCCATGATTTCGTTCTACCGGCGCACGCTCGACATCGTGCTGCGCCACCAGCCGATCGTGCTCGGCGTGTTTTTTGCCACGATGGCGTTGACGGTGGCCATGGCCATCGAAATCCCGAAGGGCTTCTTCCCGATCCAGGATACCGGGGTGATTCAGGGTTTCGCCGAGGCCGCGCAAGAGACTTCGCCCAACGAGATGATGCGGCTGCTGCACAATGTCGGTAACGTGCTGTTGCGCGACCCCGATATCGATGGGTTCGGCTCGTTCACCGGCTCGACGGGCGCCGCGAATTCGGCCAATACCGGCCGTTTCTTCATCGTGCTCAAGCCGCGCGACGACCGCAAGATCAACGCTTCGCAGATCATCGACCGGCTACGGCCGCAGCTTGCCAAGCTCGAAGGCGTCAATCTGTTCTTGCAGCCGACGCAGGACATCAATGTCGGCGCCCGGATCGCCCGCGGCAGTTTTCAGTACACGCTGCAGGACACGAATATCGACGAGTTGAACGAGTGGTCGCAAAAGCTTCTGGAGAAGCTGCGCACACTGCCGCAACTCGCCGACGTCACTTCCGATCTCGCCGCCAACGCGCCAAAACTCCAGATCACGATCAATCGCGACCAGGCGGCGCGTTTCGGCATTTCGCCGCAGACGATCGACGACACGCTCAATGACGCGTTCGGCCAGCGCGAGATCACCCAATATTTTACGCAGCTCAAAACCTATTTCGTGGTTCTGGAAATCCTGCCGGACTTGCAGAAGGACCTGTCGACGCTCGACCGCATCTATGTGAAATCGCCGCTCACCGGCGGCGCAGTGCCGCTGACGTCGCTCGTCGCGATCGACAGCAATGGCGTCGGGCCACTCTTGGTTTCGCATCAGGGACAGTTTCCGGCCGTCACCATCACCTTCAACCTGGTGCATGGCGTTGCGCTCGGCCAAGCCGTCGACGCGGTCAACGATGCCTCGCGCGACATCGGCATGCCGCAGGCCATCATCCCGACCTTCCAGGGCAATGCGCAGGCGTTCCAGACGTCGCTGCGCAGCGAGCCGGCCTTGATCGGCGCGGCGCTGATCGTCGTCTACATCATTCTCGGTATCCTCTACGAAAGCTTCATCCATCCGCTGACGATCTTGTCGACGCTGCCGTCGGCCGGCGTCGGCGCGCTGTTGGCGCTGAGCCTCGGTCACATGGATCTGTCGGTGATCGGCATCATCGGCATTATTCTGCTCATCGGCATCGTCAAGAAGAACGGCATCATGCTGGTGGACTTCGCCATCGCCGCCGAGCGCGAACGGCACGCCGAACCGGAGGCCGCGATCCGCGAAGCCTGTTTGCTGCGCTTCCGTCCGATCCTGATGACAACCGCCGCCGCCATGCTCGCCGGCATTCCGCTCGCCATCGGCAGTGGCGCCGGCTCCGAAATGCGCCAGCCGCTCGGCTATGCGATGGTCGGCGGCTTGGCGCTCAGCCAGGTGCTGACGCTCTACACCACCCCGGTCGTCTATCTCTATCTCGACCGGCTGCAGACGCGGCTGTTCGGCTCAAGGCGCGGCCCGATCGAGGACGCCGAGACCGAGGAGCCGGTCCACGCCGTTGCCGCCGAATAGACGTTTAAGAGAAACCGCGTTAGGCCCACAACTCCTTGCTGGCAAGCCGCGCGCCCTTCGCCAGCGCATCGAGCTTCGCCCACATGATGCTGGGGTGAACGCGGCGATAGAACGGGCCCTGGGCAAAGCCGCAATCGGTGCCGGCCAACAGGTTCTCGCGCCCGACGAGCTTGGCGAGCCGCACGATGCGTTGCGCCACAAGCTCCGGATGCTCGACGACGTTGGTGGCATGGCTGATCACGCCGGGAATGAGCACTTGATCCTTCGCAAGCTTGGCGCTCTCCCACACCCGCCATTCGTGTTCGTGACGCGGATTGGCGTTCTCGATGACCAAAGCGCCGACTTTCATTCCTAGGATAAGGTCGACGACATCCTTCAGCGGCACGTCGGACGTGTGCGGGCCGGGCCAGCTACCCCAGCAGACGTGATAACGGATACGGTCGGCCGGGAGGCCGGTGATCGCCTCGTTGAGCACATCGACCTGCAGAGCGAGCCATTTGCGGTAATCGGCAAAGCTGCCCGGCGGCACCATGCGGTCATAAGTGACGGCGGCGCGCGCATCGTCGAGCTGCAACACAAAGCCCGCGTCGATGATCATCTTGTATTCGGTGCGCATCGCCGAGCCGATGGCGCGGATCAGCTCTTCATCGCTTTTGTAATATTCATTCTTGCGATCCGGGATGACGCTCGCCGGCGCCGCGACCGGAAGGAACGCTTCCTCGACTTTGACGTCTTTTAGCGCGGATTTGAAGTTAGCGATGTCGCGCGCAAGCTCGGCCTGGCCGGTATAGGCGATCGGCCCGACGCACACCGCCTCGGTCGTCGTCGCGACGTGCTCGCGCGCATCGAGCTCGGCATAGAACTCCGCGAATTTCTCACGGTCGACGCCGCGCGTGAACGGATTGCCGCCCGCCTTGATCGGCCGCCGCTCGAAGCCGCTCAATCGCTCCAGCACATATTGCGACCAACTGATCGACTTGCCGAACTCGCCATCGCTGACAACGTCGATGCCGATATCGGCTTGTTCGCGCACCACTTCGGCGACGGTCTTTTTCAAGCACGCCTGATAGGCGGCCTCGTCATATGGCTTACCCCCCTGTCTAGCGCGCAGGAATTCTTGCAGCTCGGGCGGCCGGATCAGGCTGCCGACATGGGTGGTGAGGATGCGACCGGTGCTGCGCTTCATTCCAACTCTCCGTGACGCCAGCGAAGTAACGCGAGGGAGAGCGTTTGACCATCATTTGGCGCGCTTGCGCAAGCTGATCATGGCCCATTGCAGAAGCGGGCGCGCGATGGGCGCGAGCCCAACCGATGCGACAAATAGTTTTATAGGCCCGGCCGCGCTGTTACGCAGCAGAGCGCGCATTCGGCCTGATGCCAGCGGCGGCGTCAGCGGCGCGCTTGGCACGGTCGAGGATCAGTTCGATCGAAGCCATCTCGACGCGATTGCGGCCGTTGTCCTTGGCGCGGTAGAGCGCGTGATCGGCTTGCGCCAACAGCGCCGCGACATCGAGAACAGCGTCGTAGCTGATCACGACGCCAATGCTGACGGTGGCGACCACCGGCCGGCCATCGACCTCGCGCGCTGCCTCGGCGAAGCAGCGGCGGATCTCATTAGCAACCGCCAAGGCGCGGTCGCGCGAGGCATCCACCAACAGCGCCGCGAATTCCTCGCCGCCGAGCCGGCCGAACAGATCGGCGCGGCGCATGCAATTGCCCGTCACATCGGCAAACACCCGCAGCACGCGATCGCCGACGGCATGACCGAAGCGGTCGTTGATCGATTTGAAATTGTCGAGATCGAGCAGCATGACCGCAATCGGGCACGGATCGGACACTTGCCGCCGCAGTTGCACTTCGCTGTCCTGCAAGAACGCGCGGCGGTTGAAAATGCCGGTGAGCGGATCCACCAAAGCCGCCGTCTTGTGGCGATATTCGGTGCGCTCCTTCGCCATCGCCAAGAGGATGAAGGCGATCGAGATCGTGAACAGCAACGCCTCAAAGCTCAGGACGGTGAGCCACACGCTTTCGAACATGGGATTGTTTGTCGGCGACGATGACAACATCGCGCCGAACGGCGTGCGCAACAGATAAAGCGCGCCATGGGCGAACAACATGAAGATCGCCGGCCAGCGCGAAACCAAAGGCTCGCTGCGCCCGCGCCAAAACTCATAAGCCGTGGCCCAGGTATAGGTGGTGACGATGCCGGAGCTTAACAGCGCGCGGATTTCCCAGGACGCGGCGACGCCCGGGATGCGGCCCAGCACAAGCCATAAAGCCGCGCCGCCGAACATCAGGATCGGCAGCGGCCGGCGATGATCGAACACCCGCGCGCCAGTCCAGGTCAGCGCGAACGCCGTGAACAGCATCGCATTGGCGAGATCGATCGAGATCAGATCGGGCGCCGTTCCGTAGGTGCCGAACAGCGCGATCGAGGCGGCGCGCAGCAGGTCGGCGAAGCCCCACCACGCCACGCCATGGATCGAAGTGTTTTGCACCCAGGCAAACAGCAGCAGCAATCCAAGGATTGCTTCCACATAGATCGTGACAAGGAATAAAGTATTGACGTCGAGATTCATCGCGCTCGGCCAGACTGCCCCCTAATCGGGGCATGGAGTGCTGAAAACACCCTCTTGCCGGCTTAGCTCCGGCGCAGAAAAGAATCCGTGAATGGGCTAGTGAATAGGCTCATAGGCCGAGCCGTTTTGCGGCGTTATGGTTTCAATGGTGTTTCGTAATATGGCGGCATTTGAGCTAAGCTTGTTCCAAGGTGCTGAATATTTAGGATTCTTCAGTCGCGCCGCGGTCCCGGGAAATCAAAAAATGCAGACACGAAACGGAATCATCGAGGCGATCGGCGACACGCCATTGATAAAGCTCGAGCGTGTGTCGGCTGAGACCGGATGCACCATCCTCGGCAAGGCCGAATTCATGAATCCGGGCCAGTCGGTCAAGGACCGCGCCGCCTTGTTCATCATCGAAGACGCGGTGAAGAAGGGTGAGCTGCGGCCCGGCGGCGTTGTCGTCGAAGGCACGGCCGGCAATACCGGAATAGGCCTCGCGCTGGTCGGCAATGCGCTCGGGTTTCGCTCGGTGATCGTGATCCCGGAAACGCAAAGCCAGGAAAAGAAGGACACACTGCGGCTGTGCGGTGCGGAATTGATCGAGGTGCCGGCGGTGCCCTATTCCAACCCGAACAATTACGTCAAACTCTCCGGCCGGCTTGCGGCGCAATTGGCCAAGACCGAAAAGAACGGCGCCATCTGGGCCAATCAGTTCGACAATGTCGCCAATCGTCGGGCCCATATCGAGGGCACGGGACCGGAAATCTGGGACCAGACCGACGGCAAGGTCGACGGCTTCATCTGCTCGGTCGGCTCGGGCGGCACGCTCGCCGGCGTCGCCATGGCGCTCAAGGCGCGCAATAAGAATATCCGCATCGGTCTCGCCGATCCGATGGGCGCAGCCCTCTACAGCTATTACACGACAGGCACGCTGAAGTCGGAAGGCTCCTCGATCACCGAAGGCATCGGACAGGGCCGCATCACCAAGAATCTCGAAGGTGCGCCGATCGATGTTGCCTATCAGATTCCCGACGCCGAAGCGGTGCCGATCGTATTCGATCTGCTCGAACACGAAGGGCTGTGCCTTGGCGGCTCAACCGGCATCAACATCGCCGGCGCCGTGCGTCTCGCCAAGGAACTCGGACCGGGCCACATCATCGTGACCGTGCTTTGCGACTATGGCACGCGCTACCAGTCGAAACTCTTTAACCCGGCATTCCTGCGCGAGAAGAAGCTGCCGGTGCCGGAATGGCTCGAGCGCAAATCGAGCATCCCGGTTCCCTACGAAAAGACTTAATTTGATGAGCTTGGCGGAATGAAGTTCGGAAAATGAACTTCGGAACTTGCGCGGCGTTAGGTCATTGAGGTCAATCATGTTGAGAATAGACAACACCCCTCCTCCGTCGCCCACGAGCCGCTGGCTGGTATCGACGGATTGGCTGGCCGAGCGATTGAACGATCCTAGTCTCATTCCCGTCGATGGCTCTTATTTCCTGCCGACGCAGAAGCGCGACGCGCTTGCCGAATATCGCGCCGGCCATATCCCCGGCGCCGTGTTCTTCGATATCGAGGCGGTGAGCGATCATTCGACCGATCTGCCGCACATGCTGCCCGGCCCCAAGCAATTCGGCGAAGCCGTCGGCGGGCTCGGCATCGGCGATGGCGACACCGTTGTCGTTTATGACAGCACCGGATTGTTTTCGGCGGCGCGGGTGTGGTGGACGTTCCGCATCTTCGGCGCCAAGTCGGTCTACATTCTCGACGGCGGCCTGCCGAAGTGGAAAGCTGAAGCGCGCCAGATCGACACCAGCGAAAGCAAGCGCGCGCCGAAGAAATTCAATGCGGAGATGAATGTCGGCGCCGTGGCGCTTCTCGATGACGTGCGCATGGCGCTGACCGACGGCAGCGCGCAGGTCGTGGATGCCCGCTCGGCGGAGCGTTTTGCCGGCAAGGCGCCGGAGCCGCGGCCGGGCCTGAGTTCGGGCCACATGCCGGGGGCGTTCAACGTGCCTTACGACAAGCTCATCGAGAACGGCCGGCTGGCATCACGCGATCGGGTTGCCGCGGCATTCAAATCCGCCGGCGTCGATCTCGACAAGCCGATCATCACGAGCTGCGGTTCAGGCGTAACCGCTGCGATCCTGACCTTCGCGCTTGAATCGCTCGGCAAGGCGCCGAAGGGTCTCTACGACGGCTCATGGGCGGAATGGGGCTCGCGGCCCGACTTGCCGATTGAGCGCGACAAATAAATGCCGAATGCGAAGCCCGTCGCTCTGATGACAGGCGGAGCGAAGGGTATTGGCCGTGGCGCAAGCCGCAGAATCGCTGAGACCGTGGCGTGGCTGCTCGACGCCAAGCGCTCGGGCTTTGTCACCGGTGTCAATTCCGTGATCGATGGCGGCATCTGGCAGCATGACGCGTGAGATCATTTTGAAGAATAATATTGCGTCACAGATGACTTATGAGGAATAATTTAGCCGCATTTTGAGATATGATGCGGCCATGATTTTCCGTCAGCTCTTTGAAAGCACGTCCGGCACCTACACTTACCTTCTCGCCAGCCGGCAAGGCGGCGAGGCGCTGATCATCGATCCCGTCTTGGAGAAGGTCGACCGCTATTTGCAGCTCGTCCGCGAGCTTGACCTGAAGCTGGTGAAGGCCGTCGACACCCATTTGCACGCCGATCACATTACCGGGCTTGGCGCGCTGCGCGACCGCACACATTGCGTCACGGTGATGGGCGAGCAGACCCATGCCGACGTCGTGTCGATGCGCGTCGCCGAAGGCGACCGCGTCGAGATCGAGGGCCTACGGCTCGACGTGCTCTATACGCCCGGCCACACCGACGACAGCTATTCGTTCCTGCTCGCTGATCGCGTGTTCACCGGCGACACGCTGCTGATCCGCGGCACCGGGCGCACCGACTTCCAGAACGGCGATCCGCGCGCGCAATACGATTCCATTTTCAACAAACTGTTGAAGCTGCCCGATGCCACGTTCGTCTTCCCCGCGCACGACTACAAAGGCGACACGGTCTCGACGATCGGCGAGGAGAAACTGTTCAATCCGCGGCTCAAGGTGACGTCGGTGGACGAATATGCCGAGCTGATGAACAGTCTGAAATTGCCGAACCCGAAAATGATGGACGTGGCGGTGCCGGCCAATATGCATGTCGGCCTGCACCAGGAGGAAGTCGCGCGCAAGGGCTGGACTCTATCGGCGGCGGACGCCATCGCCGTGCGGGGGCGCCCGGACATCGCCATCGTCGATTTGCGCGAACGAAGCGAGCGCGAGAAGCACGGCATCATTCCAGGCTCGCTGCATTCGCCTTATCGGAATTTGCAGGACGAGATCGGCTCAGGCGGCATGCTCCACGAACTCGCGGCTGGATCCGGCAAACGGATCGTTTTCTTCTGCGCCTTCGGCGAGCGCTCGGCGATGGCGGTGCAAGCCGCGCAGGACGCCGGCCTGAAAACCGCATGTCACATCGCCGGCGGCATCGACGCTTGGAAGAAAGCAAACGGGCCGCTGGCGCGCAGTTAAGGCGGGCCTCCCAAGGGAATGACGCTCACTCCACCTTGATCCCGGCTGCCTTCACCAGCGCGATGTTCTGCGCGACTTCTTTTTTGACCAGTGCATCGAACTCCGCGGGCGACAGCGGCATCGGCTCCATGCCCTGCGGCTTGAGCTTATCCACCACGGCTGAATCGGCCAGTGCTTTTTGCGTGTCCGCACGCAGCCGTTCGAGGATGGCGCGGTCGGTTTTCGCCGGCACGAACATGCCCATCCAGAATATGTAGTCGGAATCCGCAAAGCCGAGCTCGATCGTGGTCGGCACATTGGGCAGCGACACCGTGCGCTTTTGCGTGCAGACCGCCAGCGCCAGGAGCTTGTTGTCGGTGATGAACGGCAGCGCCGACGGCACGCCCATGCAGGCAAAATCGACGCGGCCCGTCATGACCTCGGTGATGGCTTCGACGCCGCCCTTGAACGGCACATGCGTCGCGTTGAAGCCGGCGCTGAGGCGAAGCCGCTCGGCGGCCAGATGCGTCGCGCTGCCGACACCCGCGGAGGCAAAGGTCATGTTTCCCGCCTTCGCGGCCGCGACCATGTCCTTCAGCGTCTTGATGCCTTTCGACGGCGCGATGATGACGACGTTTGGAACGCTGCCGAATGGAATGACTGCGGAAAAATCGCGCGTCACGTCATAGGATGCGTTCGGATAGATGGCGGGTGCCGACGTATGCGCCGAGGCGTTGACCAGGATCGTGTAGCCGTCCGGCGGCGATTGCGCGACGAGCGCGCAGCCGATCGTGCCGCCCGCCCCGCCCCGGTTTTCCACGACGATCGGTTGGCCAAGCCGCCGCGACAGCGGATCGAGCACGATGCGCCCGACAATGTCGATGCTGCTCCCGGCCGAAAACGGAATGACGGCGCGGATCGGCCGCGACGGCCAGCTTGCCTCGGCCGAAACCAGTTTCGGCAGCGCCGGGATCGAGAGCGCGGCAATGGCGGTTTTTACAAATCCGCGGCGCGTTGTCATGGATGCTTCCCCTGTATTTTGTAGCCGTAGATCATGCGTCTACGCGCGTGCAGCATCGGGGAAGCTTTACGCGAAAGCAAGCGTCCGGGTCATCTGCCGCACAACCGAGAAATCGGGATAGGGGTGGCCGCCGGGGTTTTGAAATGAGCATCCGCGATTGCGCTTCGGTCCCTGCATTCCTTCGCCACCATCAGGCTGGATAGAGGACTTCCACCTCCAAGCTGTCCATCATGCTCGGCACACAAACGAAAGCCGCAGCACCAGGTGCTGCGGCTTCGCAAAATACGCCCGCTGCAGGGAGGTTAAATTCAGCGAGCGCCGGTAATTTCTGATTTAGGCTTGGTCAGAGCCGCGAGCCTTGATCGCCGTCGTCGCCGAGATTCTGCGTTCGGCCGCTATTGTCCTGGTCGAGCATGCGGCCGCCATGGCCCAAGCCGGGACCGCCGCGGCCGTAGCCTTCGCCAAACCGGCGCCAGCCTTGGAAACCGGGATGATGCGGCCGCAGCATATGCGCGAGCACCGTAAAACGGCTCTTCTGCGCATCATCGAGGCTTTGATAAAGCGGCGCGCCGGCATCGGCGACCTTCTTCAGCGCGGCGCTCCTTTTCGACATGTTGTCGGCGCGGCGCGACAGCCGATCGAACGGCGACATGGCTTGTTGTTCGGGTTGCTGCGCCTGCTGCTGGGATTGCTGTTGATCCTGCGCCTCCCGCGCCTTGATGCGATCGACGCGCAATTGCGCCATATCGCGCACGGCCTGTTCGAAGGCCGGCCAATTTTTCGCCTGATCGGGCGTGAGTTCGAGACCGGCCTTCATCGCCGCGATCCGCGCGTCGGTGAAAGCTGCGACATCCGCCGCGCTCGGACGGTGGCGGAACTCGGCGCGCCGACCGTCGGCATTAAAGCCGCGACCGCCGAAATCATCGCGACCGCCGAAACCTTGTTGCGCATAGACGAAACTTGAGCCGGCGATGGCAAGAAGCGCCGCCGCGGCGATGACTGGCTTTAACATGTATCCTCCAAATTCCGAAGACTTTCGGACTTGAGACATTCAGCTTTGCACCAAATAAAGAACCAGCGCGGCAACAACACAAGTTAAACATTCTTCAGGTTGAAGCGTTTCCAAGATTACAGCTTTGTAATCTCGGAACACTTTGTAGTGACGATGCGATCTTGTTGAAGCTTTCGTCCGCCGCACCAATGCCGCGGCACCAGTCGGTGGTGCTTCAGCGCAACACCTGTTGCAGGAACAGCCGCGCGCGCTCGTGCTGGGGATGGTCGAAGAAGTTTTTCGGCTCGTCGATCTCGACGATCTGGCCGTCATCCATGAAGATGATGCGGTCGGCGACTTGCCGCGCAAAGCCCATTTCGTGCGACACCACGAGCATGGTGATGCCGTCGCTCGCCAATCCCACCATCGTATCGAGCACTTCCTTCACCATTTCCGGATCGAGCGCGGACGTCGGCTCGTCGAACAGCATGATCTTCGGGTTCATGCACAACGCGCGCGCGATGGCGACGCGCTGCTGCTGGCCGCCGGACAGGCGTCCCGGATATTTCTGCGCCTGCTCGGGAATTTTCACGCGCGTCAAAAAACGCATCGCCAGTTCCTCGGCGTCCTTTTTCGGCATGTGGCGCACCCGGATCGGCGCCAGCGTGCAGTTCTCCAGCACCGTGAGATGCGGAAACAGATTGAACTGCTGAAACACCATGCCGACGTCGCGGCGCACGGCGAGGATCTGCTTGGGATCGTCGTTGAGCTCGATGCCGTCGACGACGATGCGCCCGCGCTGCCAGTCCTCCAGACGATTGATGCAGCGCAGCAGCGTCGACTTCCCTCCCCCCGACGGACCGCAAATGACGATGCGTTCGCCGCGCGTGACAGTCACATTGATGTCGCGCAAGGCGTGAAACTCGCCATACCATTTGTGCAGGCCGATGACCTCGATCGCGGGCTCCGTTGCCGCTGCCTGTGACTGATTCGGACGATCTTCCATCAAGGCTCCTTAGAGCATGATCGCGAAAGTGGAAACCGGTTTTCGGAAAAGATCATGCTCAAACGAAAAACTAGACCTTGATCCCATTCAATTGAATTGGATCATGGTCTAGCGCCGGTGCGCGCGGGCAAGCCGCGTTTCGACGTTTCGTGCATAACGCGACATGCCGTAGCAGCATATAAAGTAAAATGCCGCGGCGAAGGCGTAGCCGGTGACGCTGGTGTTCGGCGTCGCCCAATGCGGATCGACGCGCGCGGCTTCGATGGTGCGTAGAAAATCGAAAATGCCGACGATAAAAACCAGCGACGTATCCTTGAATAGTCCGATGAACGTATTGACGATATTCGGCAGCGTCACCCGCAGCGCCTGCGGCAAGATGACGAGCCCCATCACGCGCCAGAACGTCAGTCCCAGCGCTTGCGCCGCTTCGTATTGGCCGCGCGGCACCGACGCAAGGCCGCCGCGTACGACTTCCGCCATATAGGCCGACGCGAACAGCGCCACGCCGACCAGCGCGCGCACGAGCTTGTCCGGTGCAAAGCGCTCGGGAACGAAGAGCGGCAGCATGACGCTGGCCATGAACAGCACGGTGATCAGCGGCACGCCGCGGACGAACTCGATGAAAGTGATCGAGAAGAATTTCACGACCGGAATATCGGAGCGCCGCCCGAGCGCCAGCAAAATACCGAACGGCAGGGAGACCACGATGCCGACTGTCGCAACGACAATGGTTACGAGTATGCCGCCCCACAGCGAGGTCGGTACGCTGACGAGGCCGAGAAACGGCACGCCGCTTAACAGGCCGAAAGACAGAATCGGCAGCACCGCAAAGAAATAGATGGCGCCGATGCCGCGGCGCGGCGCCGACAGCCACGCCAGCCAGGCGATACCGAGCGCAAGCGCCGCAAAAAACAGATCGACCCGCCAGCGCTCGCCGTACGGGTAGAAGCCATAGACGAAATAGGAGAACCAGACGCGGATATAGGCCCAGCAGGCGCCGGGATCCGGATTTTGCGGCGAAGCCAAACACGCCTCGCGATCATTCGCCGACCAGATCGCATCGAATAAAAAGAACCGCAGCAATGGCGGGATCCCCCAGGCGAGAAACGCCACGCAAGTCACCGTCATTGCGATATTGACCGGCGAAGAAAACAAATTCTCGCGCAGCCAGATGATGGCGCCGCGTCGCGCCGAAGGCGGCGGCAGCCGCTCCGCCGGCGCTGAGCGCAGATAGGTTTTGCCGGCGGCGGCTGACATCACTTAGCGCTCCACGACGCCCACGGCGTGCCCATACCAATTCATGAGCAGCGAGGTGCAGAGGCTGATGGTGAGATAGACCGCCATGGTGACGGCGACGATCTCGATCGCCTGCCCGGTGATGAACAGCACGCTGCCGGTGAAGACCTGAAAGAGATCGGGATAACCGATGGCGACGGCGAGCGAGGAGTTTTTGATCAAGTTGAGATATTGGCTGGTCAGCGGCGGCACGATGACGCGCATCGCTTGCGGAACGACGATCCGGCGCAGCGTCGTGCCGGGCCGCAAGCCGAGCGCCTGCGCCGCCTCCGTCTGGCCCTGCGGCACGGCCAGCAGACCAGCGCGCACCACTTCGGCGATAAAGGCCGCCGTATAGATCGACAGCGCGAACAGGAGCGCGGCGAATTCCGGAAGAATTTCAACGCCGCCCTGCACGTTGAAGCGGCCAAGATTGGGAAACCTGAAAGACAGCGGCGTGCCGGCCGAAAGAAATACGAGCGCCGGCAGCACAACGATCAGACCGAGTACAACCCAGCGGATATGGAAACGCTCGCCCGTTTGATCCCGACGCCGGCGCGCCCAGACGCTCAGACCGAGCGTGGCGATGGCACCAAAGAGAAAAGCGATCAGGACGTAGCGGAAGTTTTCCGAAAATTGCGGCCGCGGCAGAAACAAACCGCGATTGTTGAAGAACCCGCCGCCCGGAAGCGTCATGCTGCCGTGCAATTCGGGCAGCGTTTTGAGCACGGCGTTATACCAGAACAAAAGCTGCAGCAGGAGCGGTACGTTGCGAATCAATTCGACATAGCCGCCGGCGAGATGCGACACCAGCCAATTGCGCGACAGCCGCGCGATGCCGATGGTGAAGCCCAGCACGGTCGCGAGCACGATGGCAATGCCGGCAACCAGGAGCGTGTTGAGAAGGCCGACCCAGAACGCGCGGCCGAACGTCGACGTGCTCGACGAGTAAGCGATCAGCGTCTGGCTGATATCGAAGCCCGCGGTATTGTCCCAGAAGCCGAAGCCCGACGCGATATGCGCTGCCGCGAGGTTGCGCGCGGCATTGACGGCTGCGGCGTAAAACAGCCCGCCGACGACGGCGACGAGCGCGACTTGAACGGCGATGTTGCCAAGCCGCCGGGCGCGGCGCGGTCTTGCGATCTCAGCCATGAGCCGGCCTATCAATAGGCCCGCTAGCCGTCACGCGCGAACCGGTAACCGCAACGGCCGGCGAGCACGCGACGTCTCAGCGCACCGGTATGCCGTACTGCAAGCCGCCCTTGGTCCACAGCGCGTTCAGGCCGCGCGCGATCTTCAACGGCGAGCCCTGACCGACATTGCGCTCGAAGCTTTCGCCGTAATTGCCGACGGCTTTGATGATGCGAACGGCCCAATCGTCGGTGAGGCCCATGCCCGAGCCGAACTTGCCTTCGACGCCGAGCAAGCGGCGGATGTCGGGATTAGCCGACTTCATCATGTCATCGACGTTCTTTTGCGTCACGCCGAGCTCCTCGGCATTGACCATCGCGTAATGCGTCCAGCGCACGATGTCTTCCCAGGCATCATCGCCCTGGCGGACCGCGGGGCTGAGCGGCTCTTTGGAGATGATTTCCGGCAAGACGATATTCGCCGATGGATCGGTCAGCCGCAGCCGTTCGCCGTAAAGGCCGGAAGAATCGGTGGTATATGAATCGCAGCGGCTGGTGTCATAAGCTTTCACCGCCTCGTCCGCCGTCGCGAAGGTCACGGTCTTGAGCGTCATGTTGTTGGAGCGGAAATAGTCGGCGAGATTGAGCTCGGTCGTGGTGCCCTGCTGCACGCAGACGGAGGCGTCGTTCAACTCCAGCGCCGAATTCACCTTCAGCGACTTGCGCACCATGAAGCCCTGGCCGTCGTAGAAATTGACGTCGGCAAAATCGATGCCGAGCGACGTATCGCGCGACATCGTCCAGGTGGTGTTGCGCGACAAGACATCGATCTCGCCGGTTTGCAGGGAGGTGATGCGGTTGGCCGCCGTGAGCGGCACGAATTTGACCTTGGTCGGATCGTTGAAAATCGCCGCCGCGATGGCACGGCAGAAGTCGACGTCGAAGCCCACCCAATTGCCTTGCGGATCGGGCAAGCCGAAGCCGGCCAGCGTGCCGTTGGCGCCGCAAACGAGCTGGCCGCGATCCTGCACGGCCTTGAGCGTCGCCTGCGCGGAGGCGGCCTGGGTGCCAAAAGCGACAATGAGTGCGAAGGCGAGTGCCGTAGCTACACGTTTCATGACATGACTCATGACTTCAGCCTTTCTGCATGAGGCGCGCGCTAAAGCCCCGCCAGCGGGGCGCGCATGAGGCGAGTAATCCAGGCGAGTGATCCATCCGCGAACGATTAAAGTGCCGATCCGCCAGCGAAATGACAGCAAGTACGGCCATCTGAGAACGATCGCGTTGCAAGGTCAAGGGGTTGACGAAAAGGGGTAGTGTCTCAGTTTGAAAATCAGCCCACTTGACGGGGTTTGAATACGGGCCGCTTCCAGCCTATTCTTAACGGTAGGCAATGGGCTAACCATGGCAGATCATGTGATGGAGGAACTCAAGATGGCGATTCCCGCTGATACGGGGAGACCGGTAGCTGTCGTGCTTTACGTGATGGCGATGATAGCCGTCATAGTCGGTGTAGATATCGCGTTTTTCAGAAATCTACTCTGGGAACGACTCGCAATGAATATTGGCATTGTTTTGGTGTTCGGAGCGTTCTATTTCAAATTCCTGCGGCCATGAACAAGGCGCTCAATAACAATATACCCGGTTGACCAACCGCGTTCTCAAAAAAGATCGAGAACCACATCTACATGGTCGCGCTCTACACGATGTTCTATAATTTCATCCGCATCCATAAGACGCTGAAGAAGTCGCCGGCCATGGCTGCGCGCGTGTCGGATCGGCTTTGGAGCATGGAAGACATTGCAATGGCGACCGAACCGACTGCGCCAGCAAAGCGCGGCGCTTACAAAAAGTCGTCTGGCAAGATTTCAAACTGAGACACTACCACGAAAAGCCTTTATTGCCGAAGGTAATGGCGCGAACGAAAGGCGCACAAGGTCCCTTGATTTGGACCCGCTCATGACGGCGGGCAAACCGTGCGCCGGCAATGCATGAGCGAGGTCCGAGACATCCCGGCATGAAAAAGAAAAGCAACGGCCAAAACGCCCACCGCGCGGCTACCAAAGTCGTGACCGCCGGGCGCGATCCGGCTTCCTACCACGGCTTCGTCAATCCGCCGGTCTACCACGCCTCGACGGTGCTCTATCCGAGCGCCGAGGATTTCGTCGCCCACCGCGCGCGCTACCAGTATGGCCGGCGCGGCACGCCGACCACGGAGGCGCTCGAATCCGCGTTGGCCGAGCTCGAAGGGCCGCACTGCGCCGGCGTGTCACTTTTGCCGTCGGGGCTCGCGGCGATTTCCGCGGCGCTGTTGGCGGTGGTGCAGGCCGGCGACCATATCCTCGTCACCGACAGCGCCTATCAGCCGGCGCGCAATTTCTGCGAGCAGGTTCTCAAGCGGCTCGGCGTCACCACGACCTATTTCGATCCGCTGATCGGCGCCGTCGGTAACGAGGATATGGTCGCCGACCTGTTCAAGCCGAACACGCGGCTCATCTATCTCGAATCGCCGGGCTCGCTCAGCTTCGAGATGCAGGACACGGCGGCGCTGGCGAAGATCGCGCACGACAAAGGCGCGCTGGTGCTGATGGACAATACCTGGGCGACACCGCTTTATTTCCGCCCGCTCGACCACGGCGTCGATCTGGCGATCCAGGCCGGCACCAAATATATCGGCGGCCATTCCGACGTGATGCTCGGCACCGTGTCGGCCAATGCGGCGACGGTTGCGGCGCTGAAAACCAGCGTTCGCGTCAACGGCTTGTGCGAAGGACCCGACGACGTCTATCTCGGGCTCCGCGGCCTGCGCACGCTCGATGTGCGCCTTGAGCGGCATTACAAATCGGGTGTTGCAGTGGCGCGCTGGCTTGAAGCGCGCCCCGAGGTGTTGCGCATGCTGCACCCTGCCCTGCCGAGCCATCCGGGACATGCGATCTGGAAGCGCGATTTCACCGGCGCCTGCGGCCTGTTCAGCATGGTGCTCAAACCGGTGCCGCAGAAAGCGGTCTATGCCTTCCTCGACGAGCTCGAACTGTTCGGCATCGGCGCCTCATGGGGCGGCTACGAGAGCCTCGCCATCCCGTTCGACTGCACGCCGGTGCGCACCGCGACGACTTGGGCGCCGGGTGGGCCGACGGTGCGGTTTCATATCGGGCTTGAGGCGGTGGAGGATCTTTGCGCTGATCTCGAGCGCGGATTTGCGGCGATGGCGAAGGCGGCGCAGGCGTGAACCGGGGAAAGTTTCGGGAGACAAATTGGAGAGCTGAGTGTCGTGTTTAATGACTGGACCATGGCCCGGAAATTAAGATTCTCTCTGTCTGGATTGAGCGGCCTGGCGATTTTCGCCATCGTGGTCATTTTATTGCAGCGCAATTTTCCGGATCTTGATGATCACATCATCGCGGTGATCGCTCAAGCTATATCGGTCCCTTTGGGAATACTCTTTGCAATCGGCATCTATAAGCCCATCATGCTGAAGCTGTTTCCCGATAAAGGTTCAAATAAATAGATAGATGGGTTGAGCCCTTGCGAAACCCATCATGCAGCCTCTCGGATTGATGATGGGTATCGCTGCGCTCCACCCATCCTACGGAGCTACGCCGCTACGCCGCCGCCGTCTTGCGATCGCGCAGCACGAAATAAAGATTGCGCGCATAGACGAAGAACGAGAACGCTTGTCCAGCGATGAACACGGCGTCCTTGCGATAGAGCGCGTAGACCAGAAGCAGCACCCCGCCGAAGATTGAAAAAATCCAGAACGCCACCGGGATGACGCTGTGGCCGGCGCGCTCGCTCGCGATCCACTGCACCACAAAGCGCATCGTAAACATCGCCTGCGCGATGAAGCCGAGCAGCACCCACCAATCGAGCCGGGTGACGAAAACGTCGGAGAGATAGGCGCCGACCGCGTGCGACATATCAATGAGCAAGGGTAACCTCCTGCGATTGCGCAACGCGTTTCTTGCGCGAAATGAGCCACCAGACGCCGGCGAGGTCGAGAATGCCGACCCAAAGCCGATCGAAGAAACCGTAATTCGACACGCCGGAATGGCGCGGCCGGTCGACCACGTCGACATAGCCGATGTCAAAGCCTTCGCGGCGGACCAGCGCCGGCAGAAACCGATGCAGCGCGTCGAAATACGGCAGCGACAGGAACAGATCGCGCCGGAACGCTTTCAGTCCGCAGCCGGTATCGCGGGTGCCGTCCTTGAGCACCGCGCCGCGCACCGCATTGGCGATGCGCGATTGCAGTTTCTTGAAGCCCGACGCCTTGCGGCCGACGCGCTGCCCGGCGACGAGGCCGATGCGGGGAGCGCCGTCTTCGAGCACGGCGATCATTTTCGGAATGAAAGCCGGATCGTTTTGGCCGTCGCCGTCGATGGTCGCAATGATCGGCGCATGCGCCATGGTGACGCCGGTGCGGATCGCCGCCGACTGGCCGCACGACTGCGCATGCCGGATTTGCCGAAGCCACGGGCGCTGCACCATCAGGCCGAGCAATTCCTGCTCGGTGCCGTCGGTCGAGCCATCGTTGACATAGACAATCTCGAAGGCGCGGCCAGCCAAGGCGCCTTGCAAGGCTGCGGCAATCTCGCCAATCAGCGGCGCGACATTGCCGACCTCGTTGCGCACCGGCACGACGACCGATATGGCGGGACGAGCGCCCCCGTTGCTCTGCGGCATATTATTTTCGGACATGTTACCTTTTCGGATTGCCGCAAGCTTCTAAAGCGCATCACGTCCGGGTTCAATCCGCCGAAATTTTAAGCGAATCCATATAGTTAGGATGCCGTCCGGAAAATATCTCGTGGAAAGCGGCCTTGATCCGCCGTAACGACGGCCCCGGATAGGCGGAGAGATCGTGCGCGCAGAACACCAGCCGCCGCGCCGCAAACCAGCGGCGCAGCAGAAATGCGCCCGCGGCGCCGGTCAGCGCGCCGGCAATCACGTCGCTTGGATGATGCGCGACCACAAAGACCCGGCTGAGCATGATGGTGATCGCGTAGACCCACATCACCGGGCGCGTGCGCGGCCAGATCGCGCCGATCGCAATCGCGGCGGCGACCGCTGTCGTCGAATGCCCCGACGGCATGCTGGCGTATTCGGACCGCCAGATGAACGGCCGATAGGCGAACGGGTCGTCAAAACCGCCAACATAAGGGCGTGCCCGGCCGATCAGGCGCTTGACGATGGTGACGAACAGCCCGGGCACGCCGATCGCCAGAAACAGAAAGCCAAAGCGGGCCGCAAGCGCGGTGAGGACGCCGCGCGACATGCGCGACAGCGCAGGCGAGATCACCGCTGCGAGACCCATCACGGCAAAACCAAATGGAATGAGAAACCAGCCGGACAGCCCGAAATTGGTGATTTTCTCGAACGCCTCTCGGAACCAGACCGGCTCATGGTTTGCCCACGTGCTCGCGGCAGTGTCGAGGACGAACATCGAAATCACGACAACGACGAGCGTGGCAATAGTAGCGGCAATGGCGGGCGTGTGTGGCCGCAACATAGCGGCCGGCGGCGGCGGCGCTATGGCCTGCGTCCAGCGCTCGAGATTTTTCGCCGTATTGCGGAGAAGCGCCTGCCAAAAATTATCGGTGACGAATTGCGGATCGCCACCGTTCACAGCGCGCTCGCCGATTGAAAGACCGCGATGGTGAGCGGCTTGCCGACGCTGATATTGTAGGCGTCGATGCGCGGGCCGCGATCGTAATGCAGCCCGATCGCTTCCGCGCGCAGCGCAAAGGCGCGCTCCTGCTTCGCGTCAACGAAGGCAAAACGGCAACTCCCCAGCCGCAGGAAATCAGCGGCGCCTTCCGCGTCGGTGAAACGTATCGCCGTGCTGGTGAGGAACACGAGGCTCGGTTCTTCGTAACCGGCGCTGGCCGCAAGCGGATGCTCGCAAGGCGCCTCCTTCAGCACCTGCGCCAGCGCCACCGCGGGAAAGCCCGGACCGAGCGAAGGCACAACCACGCCATAGACGCCGAAGGCCATCAGCACCGCAGCCGCGGTGGCGCGCAGGAAGGCGCGCTCGGCGCCGTCGTCGTCGTACAACTGCCAGGCAAACAACCCGCACACGACCGCGACCGCGAAGAACGGCCAAGCAACCAGGGCCAAGCCGCGACCGATCATGACCGCGCCGATGATTGCCAGCACGCTGACGATGCCCGGCACCAGGAACCACCAAATGACGCCGCGCACCAGCCAGACCTGGCGCGACAGCACCCGCGATTCCACAGCGCCGGCAATGAGAATGGCAATCGCGGGATAAAGCGGCAGCACATAATGCGGCAGCTTGGTCACGACCAATTCGAACACGATCCACGACGGCACGAGCCACGCCAGGAGAAACCGCGCCGCCGGCTCCTTGCGCACCGCCCACACCGCGGGCGCCGCGAGCCCTGCGAGTATCGAGGCGGGAAAGAATGTCGCGAAGAACAGGATCACATAGAGCCCGGGCGGCGCGCCGTGCGCCTCTTGCGCGTTCGCCACCTTGGCGAGCATGTCCTCGCCGACCGAGGCGACCAGGAACTCGCGCCCAACGCGCATGTAAATCGCGATGAACCACGGCAGGACGATGAGCAGGAGCCACAAAAAGCCGGCGAGCGGACGCAGCGCCAACAGCCAGCGCGCGGAACGATCGAGGACCGACAGCGTCAGTGCGGCAAGGCCGACGACCATCAGGATAAGCGGCCCCTTGATCAGAATGCTGAAGGCGAGCGCCGTCCAAAAAACCGCGAGCAGTCCCCACCCCGGCGGGTCGGCGTCACTGCGGCGCGACGCAAGATAGACGCGCGCGAGAACGGCCATCGCAACGACGACGGTGAACAGCAGCATGGCGTCGGTCTTGGCGAGACGCGCTTCGACGCTGAGGATTGCCGAGGCCGACATCATCAGGCCCGCCAGCACCGCGCCGCGCCGGCTGACGAAGGCGAGCGCGCACCAATAGGTCGCCAAGACCGCGCCGACGGCGCCGATCAGCGACGGCACGCGGTAGAGCCAGATTTTTGCGCGCGCGTTCGGCACGCCGAGCGCGCTTGCCGTGTTTACCACCGCCGCTTGCAGCCAATAGATGCCGACCGGTTTGCGGTAGCGCACATCGTCCTGGTAGCGGATATCGATGTAATCGCCGGACTCGATCATCTGCTTGGTGGCTTGGGCGAAATAGGCCTCGTCGCGATCGACCGGCGGGATTTGGAAAAATCCCGGCAGGAACGTGAGCAAGGACACAAATAGCAGGACGATCACCGCGCCACGATGCGACGTCGCGGCGAAGTCGAAAACGACCGAAAAGCCTTTCGATGGCCAGTAGGACCGCGATGCCTCGGTGCTGGTCGTGCTCATGTCGCTTTGGACGTTTTGACGCTAACTAGCCGCCGACAATAGTGAAATCCGCTCCGCCGGGGAATGGGAAAGGTGCGCGGCTAGTGTGCGCTCCCCGCCTCCGGCGTGATGGCCCCTAGCGCAGTCGGGGTGCCGTCGTCCACTCGCACAACGACGCTATCGGCTGAGCCGGAGGCGTCCATCACCGTGACGCGCGAAAAACCGGGGCCTGAGGGGTTGAAGAACAGCGCGCTCGTGCCACCGCCCAAACGCCCACCCACTCCCTCCCCCACGACCGGAACGCCGTTGACGAGGACGGTCAGCGGCGACACCGCGCCGGTCACTTTCAGCACCACCGGATCGGAATTGCCGTCCGTCTTTGTCAAATCAAGACGGGCGCCGTCCGGCGGAAACATGATGCGCAGCGGCGGCTGCGCCGTGGCGCCCGCCAAACGTCCGGGCTGAAAGTGCCGCAGCGGCGGCGGCAGCTTCGCATTCGACGCGAACACCACGCCCGCAGGCGGACGTGGTAGCAGACTGGGCAATTGCCCGCTCGATCCGCCGATGCGCGCGAACGCATCGAACAGGATCGGCGCGGCCGCCTCGCGGCCAACGAGGCCCGGCACCGGCGCGCCGTCGGGCCGGCCGACCCAAACACCGATCGTGTGTTTGCCGTCGAAGCCGACCGACCACGCGTCGCGGTAGCCGTAGCTGGTGCCGGTCTTGAACGCGATGCGGCCGGCAACGCCGTTTTCGGGCGGCGGCGAACCGAGCAGCACGTCGCCCACATACCAAGCCGCGGCCGGCTCCATCAGACGCCGCGCTTGCGGAACATTTCCATCCATGCGTTCGCTCAAGGGCAGCGCCAAGCCAAGCCGCGCGATGCCGGAATAGAGCTTCACCAGATCGGCGAGTTTTATGCCGACGCCGCCGAGGCCCAGTGCAAGGCCTGGCGCCTGCCCGTCCGGCAGCGTCAGTGCGGCGCCAGCCTGCGTCAGCCGCGCCGCGAGCCGCGCCGGGCCGACCCGATCGAGCACGGCGACGGCCGGCACGTTGAGCGAAAATTGTAGCGCCTCGCGCACGCTGACGGTGCCCTTGAAGCCGAAATCGAAATCCTTTGGCGCGTAAGTGCCGTAACTTACCGGGCGATCCTCGATCAGCGTCTCAGGATGGATGAAGCCGTCTTCGAAGCCGAGTCCGTAGATGAAAGGCTTCAGTGTCGAGCCCGGCGAGCGCATCGCTTGGGTCATGTCCACTTGCCCGGCGCGGCGCGTGTCGAAATAAGCCGGCGAGCCGACATGAGCCAGCACCTGCCCGGTCGCATTGTCGATCGCGAAAATGGCGAGCGAGATGTTGGGTCCAAGCGTTGCGGCAAGCGTGCGCTCATGCTCGCGCGCGAGCTGTTCGAGATTATTCTGAATTGCGGCGTCGATAGTCAGGTGAAACTCGTGCGCCGACGGATCTTGTGCGGCAGCCTGATCGGCGGCATGCGGCGCGAGCATCGGCATCGGGCGACGCGCCGCCGGCACCGGCTCGGATTTGGCGAGCGCAATCTCGTCGGCCGGCACCTTGCCGGTTGCGGCGAAGCGATCGAGGACGCGGTTGCGCGCCGCGCGCGCGACATCCGGCGAACGGTCGGGACGGCGGAATTCGGGCGATTGCGGCAAAGCCACAAGAAGCGCTGCTTCGGCAAGCGTCAGCCGCCGCGGCTCCTTGCCGAAATAGACCAGCGACGCGGCGCGGATGCCCTCGATATTGCCGCCATAGGGCGCGAGATCGAGATAGAGCGAAAGCACCTGATCCTTGGTCAAGACGCGCTCGATTTCGATCGCGCGCACGATCTGGCGAAGCTTTGCGCCGAAACTGCGCTCGGTGCGCGGCTCCAAGAGGCGCGCCACTTGCATGGTCAGCGTCGAGCCGCCAGAGCGGATGTGGCCGCTGGTCACAAGCTGAAACCCCGCGCGGGCAAGCGCTAGCGGATCGACACCGTGATGGGAGCGGAAGCGCTTGTCCTCATAGGCGAACAGCACATCGAAGAAACGCGGATCGACATCGCTCACTTTCGCCGGCAAGCGCCAGCGGCCGTCGATCGTGGCATAGGCGCGCAGCAGCTTGCCGTTGCGGTCGAGCACTTGTTTGGAGAATTCGAGGTCTTTGCCGAGCGGAGCCGGGCCGAGCGCGGCGATCCACCACCAGGAGGCGGCTACAAGTATCAACATGCCCACGAGCAATGCTGCGAGTGCCCTTCCCCACGTCATTGCGAGCCAACGGGTCCGGCCCGAAGTGGCCGGCCCGATGACAGGCTCCGCGAAGCAATCCAGGCGGCGGCGCCGCAACTGGATTGCTTCGTCGCTTTGCTCCTCGCAATAACGGGGTAAGTTCATTTGCCCACCGATACTTCCACGCTTTCACTATTGGTCCGCCCGAAGCGATCCGGGCGGTACATGTCCTCGACGCTCGCCTGCGGCCGGACATATGTTCCGGGCGCGACGGCGCGCACGATATAGGCCACGCTGAACACGGCCGGATCGTCGCTCTTGCGCTCGAAGGCCGCCGTGAAGCGGTCGTCGCGGAACTCCGTGCTCACCGGATCCGCGGCATCGGTGAACCACGGCAGCGTTCCGGTATCGCCGGACGAGACGAGATGCGGATTGTCGATGTCGAAGCCCGCCGGCAGATAATCGGCGAGGATAACGCGGCCGAATTGCGGCTGCGCCTCGGTAATTTTCAGCACCACGACAAAGCGGGTGTTCTGCTTCACCTTCGACACGTCAATCGGATCGCCGTCGAGCGTGTAGTTAAGCCGCTCGACCTTGAAGCCGTTCTCGGCCGCGGCTTCCGGCGTGACCGGCGCGCCGCTCACCGTCACCACCGCTTTCACCGCATCATCGCCGTTATTGGTGACGCGCAACGGGTCCTTCAAATCGCCGGCGGAGATGGTGCGATAAAGCGGCTGCGTCACCGCCTCACCGTTGACATCGAGCAAGATCTTGCCGGCGTTCTTGGCCATAGCGCTCGCCGCGAGAAGAAGCCAGGCGTCTTCTTGCGTCGAGGTCGGCTGCAAGTAGGCGCGCGCCGCTTCGACCCGCTGCACCGCGCCTTGCACGGTGGCGCTCGAAGCGCCGCCTTCGGCGGCGAGCGTCACCAGCGCCGCAGCGTCGCGCAAGGTCGAGCCGTAATCGGCACGGCTCGTCAGATCCTGCGGCGGCTTGGGCGAGATGTCCGCCAACGCCGCGGCATAGACGCGTTCGGCGCGGGCGTGGTCGCCGACCATGGCGAGCGCCGCGGCGACTTGCGCCTTGGCAATCGGCGTCGTCAGCATGTCGAGCTTGGCGTCGGCCAAGTAGCGCAGATCGCCGATCGGGGCTGAGCCGTTGCGCGCCAGCACATAGAGCGCGTAAGCGAGATCGGTGCCGTCGTTCTTGCCCGGATCGGTGAGATCGGCAGCGGCGTTGCGCAGCCGGTCGAGTGCCAGCTTGAACGCGTCGTCGGGCACCGCGAATTTGCGCTCGCGCGCCCGCGTCAGGAAGTCGGTGACGTAGGAATCGAGCCACACGTCATCGCCGCCCGGGCTCCACAGGCCGAACGAGCCGTTACTGCCCTGCCGCGCCAGCAGGCCTTCGATGGTGTCGCGAATGCGCTGATCGGTATTGGCGTCGAGCGCGACATGAAATGAAGATCCTTGCGCCTCCTTCGCGAGGTCGCTCATATAGAGGAGCGGCAGCGCGCGGCTCGTGATCTGCTCCGAGCAGCGATACGGATAGCGGTCAAGCGCCGCAAGAAGTCCCGCGGCATCGAGCGCGGTCGATGCGCCGACCGAGACCGACACGCTACCGGTGCCGGGCACGAGATCGGCGAACATGTCGCTCGACAGCGTAACGCTTTCGCCCTTTGCAATCTCCTTCACCGTGCGCCGCGCCAGAATTTGCGCCGGCGGCCGCACTTGAAGTGTGTAGCTGCGTTCGGCTGCGTAGCCCGCCGGCCCGCTGACGGCGACTTTCACGGCGCCGCTGCCTGCCTTGTCAGCCGTGATCGGAACCTCGACGGAGCCGCGCTCCTTGGCGCGCAGAGTGAGCTTCTGCATCGCGCCCGCCCCCACGATGACCGCGTCAGCCGACGTCAGCGCAATCGTGTAATCGCCGGGCTGACCTTCGACATTGTCGAGATCGAGATGCACATTCGAGCGGTCGCCCGGCAGCAGGAACCGCGGTAGCGTTGCCGACAGCACGACCGGATCACGCACCGTGACATTGGCGGTGCCCTGCCCGACCTTATCCTTGCTCCACGCCACCGCCATGATGCGGACGGTGCCGGCGAAGTCGGGAATATCGAACGCGACATCGGCGGTGCCGTCCTTGCCGACGGTGACGAGACCGGAATAGAGCGCGACCGGCGGCCCGGTCGGCGGGCTGCCATGCAGTGCCGCGCTTTCGTCGCCGCCGCTCCGGATTTCGCCGCGCGCGCCCTGCATACCGTCGATCAGTTGGCCGTAAAGATCGCGGAGGTCCGCCGACAACGCGCGCTGACCGAGGTAGTAGTCGGTCGGCGACGGCGGCTTGTAATTCGTGAGATTGAGAATGCCGACATCGACGGCGGCGACCACGATCCGTGCTTCCTCGCCGGAGGCGAGGCCAGAGACTTTCACGGGAACATGCAGCGCCGTGTTCGGCCGCAACAGCGAAGGCGCATTCAGATCGACGGTGAGCGTCTTTGCTGTCTTGTCGATGGAAAACCATTCTACGCCGATGGCGCGGCCCGGCATGCGCTGCGCCGGCGCGTCGAGCGGCCGCCGCAAGGTCGCAACGATATAAGCGCCCGCGCCCCAATCGCGGCCGACCGGCACTTTCAGTTGCGACGTGCCCTCCTTGACGGCCATAGTTTGCGTGGCGAGCAGATGATCGCCAATGACATTGAGCGTGATTTGGCCGGCATTGCGCGCGGTGACGGCGACCGTCATCGTGTCGCCGGCGTGATATTCCGGCTTGTCGAGCGCGACCTGCAGCATGTCGGGCGTGTCGGCATTGGCGTCGACATACCAGCCGGAGTCGAAATTCACCGATGTGTCGGGGCCGTTCGGATCGGTCGATGCAACATCGAGGCGATAGCGGCCGAATTTCACCGGCAGTGAAATCCGTCCCGGTTTGTCCGGTGCGGTATCGATCGTGCCATCGGCGACGCGTGTCGTCGTCTTGACCGGCTCGAAATTCCAGACGCCGTCGCGCTTGTAATACTGATAATGCGTGTCGACGCGCAGAAGTTGATAATGCAGCCCGGTTTGCGCCAGCGCTTTGCCGTCCGGCGCGGCAACGATGACATCAAAGCTCGCGTTGGCGCCATCGGCCAGCGACGACCCGGAGAACAGCGGCTTGATACCGATCATGTTGCCGCCGGGCGTGATCGGCAACGCGAGCTTGTGCTCCACGGCGCGGCCGCCCGGCTCGTTCATGCGCAAAGTGACGTCGGCCTGCAACGGGTGCGTGGTCGAGGGCAGCTTGTCGAGATTGACCTTGAATGTCGCGTTGCCCGCGTCGTCGGTTGAGGGCAGATCGTCGAGCGTTTGCTTCGTCGGATCGACCTCGTCGTCGGCAAGGCCGAACTGATAGCCGGCAAGTCCAGCGCGCTCTTTCGCCGCCGAGATCGTCACGTCGCCGTCGAGATCGAGGTTGGAAGCCGGCGCGCCGTAGAGGAAGCGGCCGGCGACATTCATCTCGGCGGGCGCATTTTGTGAGAGGTGGTCGGCTTTCGACGTGAGATCGAATTCGATCCGGTCGGGCACATAATCCTCGACCAGGAACGTGGTCTCGCCGATCGCCGGAAGTTTTGGATCGGTGAAAGCGCGCACGTGCCAGGTGCCGGTCGGCGCGCTGGCGTTGATGGGCAAAGACAGCGTGTGGCCGCCGAGACCTTGGTCTGCAATCTGCGTGCGCTTGAATTCGACGCCGTCGGGCCGCTCGACGACCAGCGTCAGTGGCGTATTAAGCGCCGCCGCGCCCTGCGGATCGCGAAGGAGCGCGGTGAGATAAACCGTCTCGCCGGAGCGATAGACGCCGCGCTCGGCGTAGACAAACGCATCAAGCCCGGTCGGCGCCGGGCGGCCGGACACGCCGCGATCGGTCAGGTCGAAGGCCGACGATTGCATGTTGAGAAAAGCGTAGTCGCCTTTGGGATCGACTGCGGCGAGAAGCGCCGGTGCGGCGCCGCCCTCCCCATTGGCGAGGCCTGGCTCGAACAGCGCGTGACCGGCGGAGTCAGTCTGGCGCGTCGCCAGAACTTCATTGCCGCGCGAGATCAGCCGCAGTTCGATGCCGTTCTTCGCATCCGTCGTCGCCAGCGAATTGACGAAGACATGGATGCCGTCTTTGCCGGAGAACGCCGTGAGGCCAAGATCGGAAACGATAAACCACTGCGTCGCCAGCGCATCGAAATTGTTGTCGATATCTTTCAGTTCCTTCGCCTGCGCCACCATGACATAGACGCCGGGCTTGAGATCGCCGACAGCCTGATCGACCGGAAACGCCGTGGTGGTTTCGGCATTGAGTGCTGCCTTCGCATCGACTGCGAGACTGCCCTTCCACACCGAAACGCCGCGCGAATTCTGCAATTGCTGAATATCGGAGCGGCTGAGACTGGTCTGGAAATCGCCATTGCCGAAACCGCTGGTCGAGATCGTATCGATCAGGTTGCGGTCGCTGATGCGATAGATTTCAACCGCGACGGATTTGGTGTTGACGCTGATGACGGGAATGCCGTGCTGACCGGTGCGCGGCAGCACGTAAGCCGAGGTCGAGAAACGCACGGACGGTTTTCTGTCGCGCACATAGATGGCGAAGTCCGACGATTTCGACAGCGTTTCATGCACCACCGACGGCAGACCGGCGCGCAGCGTGACACTATAAGTCTGGCCATGCGTCAGCCCCTCGACGCAAAGCTGCTTCTCGGTAACCGACAGCGCCGGCTTGTCGGTGCCGGCGAGCGCGACGAAGGGCGAGAAATCGGTGCGCGGGGGAATATCTTCGGAGAATTGGAAACAGGCGCGCGGCAACGCCGTATCGGCATCGACAGTGTAATCGAGCACGCGGAAGCCGTATTGATCGCGCAGCCGCTCATATTGCCCGCGCACGTCGGCGACCTCGCGCAGCTCAAGCGACAGCCGCAGCGCATCGAGCGCCGGCCGCCAGATCTGGCGCTGGCTCAACAGCGTGCCGAGGAACGCGAGGCTGTCGGCTTCCTGGTTGCGGTCGGTGGCCCGCTGATAGGCGATGTAAGCCGCGCTCGACGCATGCTCGAGCAGCATCGCGCGCTCGCTGTCATTGCCGGGGCGGATCTGCTGGATGGTGTGGGCGAGACGCAGCCACGTTCCGGCGTCATTCGGGGCCGCGGCCACGATCTGGCCGAGCACCGACATGCCGGTGCGGAAATCGTTCTTCGCAAACGCCGCATCGGCATCGCGCTTGAGCTGGTCGACCGTCTTTGCAGGCGTCCCGGCGTCGGACTTGATCTGAGCCTCAAGCTCGACCGCGCTACTGGTCAGGTCGTCATTGGTGAACGGCTTGTTCGCGGCAGTCGCGGAAAAGCCCGCAACGGCCACGCAGGCTGCGACAGCCGCAGCCATGAGGCCGGCGCGAAAAGACGAGAACATCGGAAATATCCTCCCAGAGGCGCGAACCAGGGAGCGGATTCTGGCCCGCATTGAAATTTGAGGCAAAGATCGTGTCGAGGTCGTGGCCGAACCGGCGCCGCCGTACTTAACATTTTGCAATAAATTCGCGGCAAGTTCTTGGGCGGCAAGTTCTTGGGCGGCAAGTTCTTGGGCGGCAAGTCCCGGCATAGAGCCTTAGTCGCTTGCGGCTCGAAGCGCGTTCATGGCAATGCCCATTAGCGGTAAAGCGCGTGCAATCCACAAGCCACGGGTGCATCGCATTGACCCGGACATTTCAGAGCAATTGCCGTTCAGGTGGAATCAACGTCGTCATTGCGAGCGAAGCAATCCAGTGCGGCGCCGAAAGACTGGATTGCTTCGTCGCGGAGCTTGTCATCGGGCCGGCCACTTTAGGCCGGACCCGTTGGCTCCTCGCAATGACGGTCAATCGCACCGGAACCCGCTGTAGCGATAAAGCCTATAACGGGGACGCAATTTCCGACGACGTCCTGCGCCGCCAGAAGCGGGCCACGGGTTGCACTCCTGAGGAAAGCTCGTGCCCTACCCGCTTGCCGCTCGCCGATGCACCGAAACATTCGGCAGTCGTTTCGCAGCGACGCGCTGCGGCGCACGCCGGGAGCCCGCTCCGAATTCAAGCGCCACGCCGTCGAGCGAGCGGCGCACTTCCACCGCGTCGGGGCGCAAGGCGAGGCCCGCCGGCGGCGTGAACGTGAAGGCGTGGCGGCCAGAGCCGAGGCCGGCATACTTCAGATCTTCGCGATAGGCGTTCGCCAGCACCCGGCCGATCAGCTTGCCGTCGGCAACAATGTCGAGGCAGACCGGCGCTTCGGGCGCGTCGATATTCTGCGCCCAGCCGGCGATGCCAGTGGCACGGATGCGGTCGATGTAACCGCGCAGCCCGCCGACGCGCGGTCCGTCGGCGGCGCCCAGGAGGCCGGCGCGCAGCGCCAGGCGCTGCCGCACCGCTTCCACCTCATAGCCTTCGTCGAGCCGCGGTGCGCAGTAGCAGGCCGGTTGCGCGACCTCGCCCGCATACAGCGTGTCGTAGTCATGCGCGTTGTGGAACAAGCCGCGGCTGTCGTCGTCGATGAAAGTCTCCGACAGCGCGCCTTCGGCAATGATCACGTCATGCGTCTCAAGCTCGATGTGGAAATATTCGAGCGTTTCGGCGCGCTCGGCCTGCACGATCGAGACGCCGTTGATCAGGTCCTTGGCCTCGATGAGGAGACCTGCAGCCCGGATGGAACGAAGTGAAATCCGGGAGCGGCATTGAAGCTGAAGCGGCGTCCCCGGATTGCGCTCCGCTCCATCCGGGCTACTGAAATACATGGCATGATTGGGCGAGACCCAAAGATCGCGCGCCGGCACGTTGTCGGCGAGCGCGCCGGACTTGATGCAGACCGGCAGGATGTCCGTCCGCCCCATGACGAAGCGGCCGTTGTAGCTCCTTCGCCCGATCCATTTGATCGGCCGCAGCACGCCCGACGCGGTGCGGACCTTGTCGCCGATATTGAGCGTCTCGACTTTCTGCTGTCCGCGCGCGGCTTCGATCAAGGTGCCGCGGCGATAGCACGGCGTCGTATCCTCGATGAGAGTGCCGCTTCCGCCGTCGCCGGCGATCGAGAAATCCGAAGTCTTGAAACTGCCGGTGATGTCGAGCGTCACGCTCTGACTGCCGTCGCTCAGCACCAGCCCCGTGCCGGCGACGTAATTCTTCGCGGTCGCGGCGAAATCGGTGAGGTCGATGGTGTCGGCGTGGGCGAAGCCGGAAATCGTGGTGCCGCCGGTAAGGCCTGCGCTATTGCCGGCAATGGTCCAGGCCGCGCCGCCGGCGAAGGTTATATCCGCGAAATTCTGGAACTGGGTGCCGATGCCGGACAAGGCGGCGGTCGATGTGCCGGAGACTTCCAGCACGTCGGCGACGCCGGACACCGCGACCACATTGCCGATGAAATCGAAGCCGGATTCCACCACCAAGGTGCCGGCCGCGCTGCCGAATTGCACGGCATCCGCCCGGTTGGTGCTGTTGGCCTGGGTTGCCTGATAGCCGTTATAGCCGCCGACGATGAGCCCGGCATTGACCAGCGTGCCGCCATTGAGAACGACGCCGGCCCCGCCGACAACCGCGTTGCCGCCAAAAATGCCCTGTCCGGCTAGGAAGTTTAGGCTAGCGTGAAGCTGGCCAGCTACATAGGCCCCCTGGGCCAGGTTCACGAGAACGGCGTTTGAACCAACATAGCCGCCGGCGCTGCCGGTGCCGTTGGCCACACGAGCACCGTTGGAGATGTAAAACCCGTAACCGCCAAAGATGCTGCCGGTGGCGCTGTTGGTGACCGTGGCGCCGGCGGCGAGGGAGACGCCGATGCCGGTGGTGTAGCTCACTACGTTATTACCGTGTTCGCCACCGCCAGCAATTCCGTCGTTATTGATGAGCTGCGCATTGGCGGCCAAGTCGACGCCATCGCCCCCGCCGAAACTTGTATAAGGCGAATCGGGATGGTCTGCGCCGCCAAGGATGAACCTATCATTCGTCAGGCTGGCGCCGGCATGGAGATAAACGCCAGCCCCAGCCCTATGACGATAGTCATCGGTTGTGCCACCGTAAATTTGACCGCCATTGGTGAAGCTCGCGCCGGCCGCCAGAACCACGCCGTCGCCGCCGCCGTAGAAATCGCCGCCAAGGCCGCCGACGATCGCGCCGTAGAGGTTGTTGGTTAAGGTGCCGCCGGCTGCGAGGTAAACACCTACGCCACCAGCGTTTAAGCCGCTGCCACCAAAGCCGTTTCCGCCTCGGATAAAGTCGCCGTTGTGAAGTGTCGCGCCGGCCGCGATCGACACCCCAATGCCGCCGGGTTTGCCACTGTAGCTGGAGCCGCCGCGAATGGTGGCGTCTAGGGATCTATTGGTCGGGTGGTAGTTGCTGAGCGTGGAACCCGCGCCCAGATCCACACCGTCGCGGGACGTGGCAGCGCCAGCGCTGATCGTGCCATAATTGACGATGGTGGCATCGACGGCCTTGATGCCGAAGCCGTCCTGGGCGCCAGCGCCACCCGTGATCGTGCCGGTATTGGTGATGCTGCCGGCAGCGGACATGTCCACGCCGCCGCCGCCCGTGCCAGAGCTGCCGCCGTGGATATAACCAGCGTTTTGCAGACTGGCGCCGCTGGTGACCATGTCCACGGCGCTTGTGCCGGTGCTGCCGTGGACGGTGGCGTTGCGGGTGACGTAGACCGGGCTCGGATACGCGGCGCTGCTGATCGTGATGCTGCCGTTGTGGAGGCCGTAAATCGTCGTGGTCATTGCGGGCCCGCTGCGCTGTTTGCGATGGTCGTTGTCATAAGGTCACTTCCAATCTTGCCGACCGCGATTGCCGCGGTTCGCGGCAATGCGAGCACGTCCGCGCCAATTCGAGCCCTCGCGCCGGCGCGGCGTCAGGCGATGGCTCGAGATAAATCGGGGAATGGCCCGAGTTTCCGGCTCACACACCAGAGCCGCCGCATTTCACATTTCAGGAGCGGGTATTCCGCCAGCACGCCTCACCAGGCACCTTAACGAGACGTAAACCCGCCGGCAACGGAACGTTTTGCATCGATCGGGCATACAACCACAGCGAACAACTGGGCTTTGTTGTTTTTGTTGAGAAATTTCCGGCGTTAATCTATTCCCCGCCTTTTGCAGCGCCAAATTTCGAAACATAGCGACGTTTCCCGGGCGCAGCGCAGCATGAAGCGAAGCGGAATGATGCGCTGCAGACCCGGGATCGTTACGAATTCAGCGCCCGCACGCCTGAGCGTGCGAAGACCCCGGATCTGCGGTGCATCACTTCGTGCTGCACCGCGTCCGGGGAACGCAGCGTAACTTAGCGACGTTTCCCGGGCGCAGCGCAGCATGAAGCGAAGCGGAACGATGCGCTGCAGACCCGGGATCGTTACAAGCGCGGAGTTTGGAACGATCCCGGATCAGCACGTAGGGCGGATTAGCGGAGCGTAATCCGCCATTCTGTTGTGAGGATGCGGCGGATTACGCCTTCGGCTAATCCGCCCTACGTGCTGCGCCGCATCCGGGAAAAATGCGCCGGCTTTAATGATATCCGGCGGTTTACTCCATCGCCGCAAATTGTTCCGTTGCTGGCGGGTTAACGGCGAATTATAAGGTGCGCGGTTGAGGGCGTCCCGGCTGCGGTTATACCCGTTCCCGAAATGTGAAATCCGGGAGTTCCCGGCGTTTACGCCGACGCTTGGGACGTGGAATTTCGGCGGGTTAATTCGGGCCACAACTTCCCGATTATCGCGATGGAATACCGACGCGACAGCCCCACAGCGCAGGAATGCCGTGAAATTCTGAAAGAGGAATGACTTGCCGCGGTTCCATTTCATTTCCGGTCTACCTCGTTCCGGCTCGACGCTGCTGAGCGCCATCCTCAAGCAGAATCCGCGTTTCCACGCCGGCATTTCAAGTTCGCTCTGCCCCCTGTTCACCAGCGCCATGAACGTCATGGCCGGCGAGGGCCACGCGCTCATCAGCAAAGAGCGCCGCGAAAACGTGTTGCGCGGCGTGTTCGCGTCCTGGGCCGCGGACCTGCCGGAAAATACCGTCGTGTTCGACACCAACCGGCTCTGGACGGCGCGCCTGCCGGCGCTGCTCGCGATCATGCCCGACGCCAAGATCATCTGCACCGTGCGCAGTGTCGCCGCGATCATGGATTCGATCGAGCGGCTGATCCGCGGCAATCCGCTGTTGCCGTCGCGCCTGTTCAGCGACGACGAGCGCGCCAATGTCTATACCCGCACCGACGCGCTGTCGCAGCGCAATCGCCTGGTCGGCAGCTCCTGGACCTGCCTCAAGGAGGCGTTCTACGGCCCCGATGCCGACTCGCTCCTGGTCGTGGACTACGACTATCTGGCGCAGGCGCCGGCCAAGGTGACGTCGCTGATCTACCAGTTCCTCGGCGAACAACCGTTCGCGCACGACTTCGACAATCTGGTTTTCGACGAGCCCGACTTCGACGAAGAGCTGCGCATGCCCGGCCTGCACAAGGTGCGCTCGCAGGTCCGCTTCGAGCCGCGCAAATCGGTTTTGCCGCACGATCTCTACGAGCGCTTCAAGGCGCAGAGCTTTTGGACCGAGGCGACGCCGAGCGAGGCCAACCTGATCGTGTCGCGGCCCGAAGCCGTGAAGGGCGCTGCGCAGGGATCGGAATGAAAGCGGCGCACTGACGCCGAGTGGAAGGAACGAAGACGATGGCGACCATTACCGTCACCAATAGCAACGACAGCGGCGCGGGCTCGCTGCGGGACGCGATCGCCGCGGCTGTGACCGGCGACGTTATCAATTTTGCGCCGGGCGTGACGACGATCGATCTTTCGTCATCGCTCGTGATCAGCAAGAACGTCACCATTGAAGGATCGCAGCCGAGCAAGATCGGCACGCCGGGCGTCACCATCGATGGCGGCGGCGGCGCCAGCAACTTCTCCGACATCGTCATCAATGCCGGCGTCACCGCGACGCTCGACGGCTTGATCATCGAAGACGGCAATGCGACGGGCGCGACCGGCACGACGAGCAACGCTACCTATGGGATCGGGGGCACAGGAGGCGCCGCCGCGGGCGGAATCCTCGATAACGGCGATCTCACACTGACCAACTCGGTGCTGCAAGACGACACCGCGACCGGTGGCGCCGGCGGTGGCACCTATCTTTATGGCGCAGGCGGCGGCGGCGGATCCGCGGCTGGCGCCATCTATGTTGCGAGCACCGGCAGTCTCACGCTTTCGGCCAGCGATGCCTTTCACAACAATTCGGCAGTCGGCGGCCACGGCGGGTCCGGCGGCGGCGGCTATTCCTCGCCGGCTCTCGACTCATTTGTCCCCGGCGGTGGCGGCGGCGCGGGCGGCAGCTCGAATGCCGGCAACGGCACCGGCTCGCCCGGCACGGCGGGGAGCGGCGGACATGGCGGCGCCGGCGGCGCACCCGGCCAAGCCGGATCGCCGGGACATGGCGGCGGCGGCTACATCGGGCCCGGCGGCGGCGGCGGCGGCGGCAACGCCTTCGTCGTCGGCGGCGAAGGCACGATCAGCGCCGGCGCCGACGTGGTCACCAACGAGAGCGACGACATCAACACCGTCGGCTCGCTGCGCTATGTGCTGGCGCACGCCAATGCCGGCGACGTGATCACCTTCGGGCCGTGGGTGACCACGATCGATCTTTCGTCATCGCTCGTGATCTCAAAGAGTGTCTGGATCGAGGGCCTGCAGCCCGGCTCCACGACGCCGGGCGTCACCATCGATGGCGGCGGCGCCGCCAGCAACTTCTCCGACATCGTCATCAATGCCGGCGTCACCGCCACGCTCGACGGGCTGACCGTCGCCAACGGTCACGCCAGCGGCGCGACCGGCACGACGAGCAACTCTACCTATGGGATCGGGGGCACAGGAGGCGCCGCCGCGGGCGGAATCCTCGATAACGGCCATCTCACACTGACCAACTCGGTGCTGCAAGGCGACACCGCGACCGGTGGCGCCGGCGGTGGCACCTATCTTTATGGCGCAGGCGGCGGCGGCGGATCCGCGGCTGGCGCCATCTATATTGCGAGCACCGGCAGTCTCACGCTTTCGGCCAGCGATGCCTTTCACAACAATTCGGCAGTCGGCGGCCGCGGCGGGTCCGGCGGCGGCGGCTATTCCTCGCCGGCTCTCGACTCATTTGCCGCCGGCGGTGGCGGCGGCGCGGGCGGCAGCTCGAATGCCGGCAACGGCACCGGCTCGCCCGGCACGGCGGGGAGCGGCGGACATGGCGGCGCCGGCGGCGCACCCGGCCAAGCCGGATCGCCGGGACATGGCGGCGGCGGCTACGTCGGGCCCGGCGGCGGCGGCGGCGGCGGCAACGCCTTTGCCGATGTCGGCGGCACAGGCACCATCAACATCATCCCGTGCTATTGCCCCGGCACGCTGATCAAGACCGCGCGCGGCGACAAGCGCGTCGAGAAGCTGAAGATCGGCGACAAGGTGATGACCGCCTCCGGCGTCACGCGGCCGATCAAATGGATCGGGCGGCGCAGCTATGGCGGGCGCTTCATCCAGGGCAGCAAGGACATCCTGCCGGTCTGCATCAAGGCCGGCGCGCTCGATGAGAACATCCCCAAGCGCGACCTTTGGATCTCGCCGCATCATGCCATGTACTTCAAAAATAACGATCTCGACGGCGTGCTGATCGAGGCCAAGGACCTCGTCAATGGCGTGTCGATCGTGCAGGCCGAGAGCGTGGAGAAAGTCGAGTATTTCCACGTCGAACTTGATAGCCATAACGTGATCATCGCCGAGGGCGCCCTCTCGGAGACATTCATCGACGACGACAGCCGCTTGATGTTCCACAATGCGCACGAATTTTCTGCGCTCTATCCGGAAGCGGCGGTGGAGGCAGCGCAATATTGCGCGCCGCGGCTTGAAGACGGCTACGAGGTCGAGACGGTGCGGCGGCACATTGCGTTGCGAGCGGGCCTGCTGCGATCCACCGATACGCCGCAGATCGGTCCGTTGCGCGGTTATGTCGACGAAGTCAGTGCGGAGCGCATCGCGGGTTGGGCGCAGAATGCGGGACATCCCGAGGCGCCGGTGTGTCTCGATATCTACGCCGGCGTCGTGTTGATCGGTCAGGTTCTCGCCAATCGGTATCGGGAAGACCTTGTGCAAGCCGGCCTCGGCAGCGGCCATCACGCATTCGAATTTACGCCGCCGGCAGGAACTGTCTTTGCTCGTCACGCCGTCGACGTGCGCCGCGCACTGGATGGCGCGAGCCTCATGCGTCCCGCGGTCACAACATATCGTCGTGGACGACCTACAGCCGCATAAGGCGCCAAGTTCCGCCAATCGCGTCGCCGCCGCAGCAACCGCATAAGGCTTAAGCCGTCTCGAACTGCCGTTTCAGATGTGCCGCGATTGCGGCGACCGGCTCGTCCCATTGCCGCGAGATCGATTGCCGGAACAGGCGGACCGATGTGTACCAGGGGCTGTCGGCGCGCTCGAGCAGCCAGCGCCAATCGGGGGTGCGCGGCAGCATGATGGCGGCCGGACGGTCCATGGCGCCGGCGAGGTGGCCGACCGACGTGTCCACCGTCACGACGATGTCGAGGCAGTCAAGGATCGCCATGGTGTCCTCGTAGTCCGCGACCTCGGCGCCGATATTGATGAGCGGCGCGCGGCCGAAATAGTTGCCGGCCTGCGCGGTTGCCGGGCCTTTTTGCAGCGACACCAGCGCGATCCCGGGCAGCATTGCGAGCGGCGCGAAGGTGGCGAGCGCGGTCGAGCGGTTGCGGTCGTTGTTGTGCTCCGACCGTCCCGCCCAGACCAGGCCGACGCGGCGATAACCGGGCGGCGCGAGGCGATCGAGCCGCTCACGCCACACGGCGGAGCGCCCTGGGTCCGCGCGCAGATAGCGGGTCGCAGACGGCACGTTGTTGGGCCGCGTGCCGTGCAGCCGCGGCAACCCCGACAAGGCGCAGAATGCCGCATAGGGCGGACAGTCGTTCCAGTGCTCGATCAGGGCAAGGCGAGGATGCTGCTGGCGCAGCAACGGCGACATCTCCTTGGCGCAAATGATTGCGATCTGCGGGCAGCGTTGTGCCGCCCACGGGATGTAGCGGCAGAACTGCACCACATCGCCGAAGCCCTGATCGGCGATCAGCAATAAAGTCTTGTCCGGCAAAGATCGACCGTCCCACTGCTGCATCGCGGCCGGCGGCATCGCGGCTGGCGGTATCAGCGGCGCCGCGCCGCGGATGCGGAAGCGCCATTCGTATTCCTCCCAGCCGTCGGCCCAGTCGCCGCGCAAGAGCAGCGCCTCGGCGCGGGCGAAATGCGCGCCGGGCAAACCTGGGTCGAGCCGCAACGCCGCGTTGGCGCAATCGAGCGCCGCGTCGAGCTCCAGCCGGTGAAAGTGGATGATCGCCAGGTTCTGCAGGCACAGCGGATCGGCCGGCGCCAGCGCGATGGCGCGCCGTCCGGTTTCGAGCGCTTCGTCGTGACGGCCAAGCACGCGGTAGACTTCGCAGATATTGCGCAGATAGAGCGGCGTATCGATGCCGTAGAGGAGCGAGCGCTGCATCAGATCGAGCGCGCGTTGCGGATCGCCGAGGCGGAACGTCACGATGCCGGCGAGATGCAGCGCGTTGGGCTCTTTGGGGTCGGCGGCGAGGATGTGATCGAGGAGGCGCTTGGCGTCGTCGAAGCGGCCTCCGCGCTCATATTCGTCGGCGACGCGGAGCACTTCGCCGAGCGGCAGCGGCACCATGCCGGCGCCCGGCGTCCGAACTGGCGCTCCCGGCGTCTCCATCAATCGATCGTATAGCCGAGCCGTTCGATGACCGGCTGCAGGATCGGGATCGCCGGCTCGAGATGCTTGCGGTAATGGCGGTAGCGGAAGCGCGAGCGCGCGTAGAGTTTTTCGGTCACCTGCGCATAGCTCGCGGTGCGGGCATAGCGGCGGTTCTCCTCGAAACGCAGGCAGCGCGGATCGAAATCGGCGCCGATGAAATCGAGCAATTGCCGCACCGTCGCTTTCTGGTCGCTCACCATGTCCTCGTAGCGGATCGGCAGATAGCGCAGCGTCATCTCGGCGCGATAGTGCTGGACCAGGTCGGCTATGCGAACGTAATGCCTGGCCGCGGTTTCGAGCGCATTGGCGCAGAAGAAGCCGTGGGTGAAATGGTTCGCCATCGCCGACACCATGATGTCGAGCGGATGGCGGATGACGTGGATCATCGGCGCCTGCGGGAACAGGAGCGCGATGAGGCCGAGATGCGTCTCGTTCAGCGGCATCTTGTCGGTGAACCATTTGGCGCCCGGTTCGACGATGCCCATCTGGCCGACTTTCTGCAGATAATAGTCGCGCAAATTGTCGAGCCCGTCGCGCTGGTCGCCCATCCACAATTCCGCGAGCGCTTCCGGATAGCCCAAGGGGCTCGCCAGCATGCGCGGCATGATGCCGCTGATCTCGTTGATCAGCGGCAGCTCGTCGCCCGCGGAAATATGCGGATGCGCCGACAGCGTCTGCTCTACGAGCGTCGTGCCGGAGCGCGGAAAGCCGAGAATGAAGATCGGCTGCGCGACGTCGCCGCGCACGCGGGCGCGCGGCAGCGTCTGCAGCCGCCGCCCGGTGAAGAAGCCCCGCAGGCGATCGATCAGCCCTGCCGCGGCCGCATCGAGATATTGGTTGCCGCTCATCTCGCGCGTCAGCCGCTTGCTCTCTTCGAAAGCGGGAAAGGCGTCGTCGTAATGGCCCATCTGGTCGAGCAGCCGGCCTTTCTCCGACAGCTCGTTGGGGCCGAGCTTGCCTTCGCGCGACTGCGCCAGCTCCTCGAGCACCTTGAGCGCCGCATCATATTTCTTGGTGCGGCTCAGCAGCACCGCCCGCGACAACAGCGCATTCGGATCGTTGGGCCATAACCCGTCGATCCGGTCGAGGATTTTGCCGGCGGCTTCGAAATTGCGGTCGGCTTCCTCCAGGCGCACGAAACCCAGGAGCGACTGGCGAATCTCCGGCGCGGCGGCGATCGATTCTTCGTACAGCGTGCGCCCCTCCGCCATGCGGCCCTGGTTCTTCAGACTCCAGGCCAGATTGGCGAGCAGGATCGGATCGCGGCCCTCCGAGAGCTCGAGCACGCGGCGATAATGATATTCACCGACTTGAGGATGCTGCATTTCCGTGAGCACCATGCCCATCAGGTTGTGCGCCTGGGGATTGGCCGGCGCCATGCGGACCGCGTTGCGCGCATGCACTTCGGCTTCGCCGAGATTGCCCTTGCCCAGCAGCAGCAGCGTCAGCTCGTTGGCGGCCCAGAAATTATTCGGATCGAAACGCACGATGCGGCGGATCAGCACCTCGGCGGCGGCGTGGCGGCCCTGACCTTTGCGGATCTGGTACAGCACGGTCAAGGCGCCGGGGCGGTCCGGCGCCAGTTCCAGAACCTCCAGGCACAATTGCTCGGCGGTTTCGGTGGCGCCCTGACGATGCGCCTGCATGGCACGCTCGACCAGCGGCACCAGATGCCGGGTCGCCTCCGGCGGCGACATCGGCCCGGGCGCCAAGCCGCAGCAGCGCGCGATGCGCAGCCCGCTGCCGCAGGCGCACATTTGCGGGGCGGGCTGGTCCATCCGCGGCGGCGGCGGCGGGAGCTCCGCCGTCGCAGCGGTCGCGGCCGGCCGAGGCAGCGTCTCAGGGCGCTTGGGCATAGTTGGGCGCTTGGGCATAGTTGGGCGCTTGGGCATAGTTCCACGAGTGCGAAGAGCCGAAATATGAAGAACTGATAGCGCCGATCGATCGCCAAGGGAAAAGGGAAAGTGTGAAAAGCCTAGATTTTACGTTTGAGCATGATCTTTTCCGAAACCGGTTTCCACTTTTCCGGATCATGCTCCAACGCGCGCCGTCACACCGCCTTTTGCAGCGCCAAATTATAGATGAGATCGTGCCCCGACATGCCGGCGGCGACGAAACGGTCGAAGGCCTCGACGAGTTCGGGCATCACTTCGATGAACTGGCCGCGGTCTCGGGTGAGGCGCACCAGATCCTGCTTTTCGGCGTCCTGCAAAATCTTGCGCACATGGGTGCGTGATATGCCGAAACTGTCGCCGATGTCGGAATAGGAAATCTCTTTCTGGTTCGCGTCGCCCTTCGGGCCGGCAAGTTGCATCAGCTTGATCAGGATCATCACGCCGGCCTCGCGGCTCATGAACTGCATCACGATCGGATGGGCCGCCATGATCTGCCCGCCGAGCGCGAAGAAGCCCGATGTAATGAGCCGCTGCACCAGTTGAAACCCGGCGTCGCGGTTCATGATTCGCGCGTAACCGGGTTTCGGAAATAAGACCTGCAAGGGAAGATAATGCGACACCAGCCAGTCCTGGTCCTGCGCCACCATTTTCGCGGTCGGCGTCAGGATGCGGATCCGGCGATCGCGCGGCGACGCGCGCAGTTCGAGATATCCGGTCTTGATGAATTGCGACACCAAGGCGCCGAGGCGGCGCGGGCTTGAAACGCCCTGCGCCGCCGTCGATTGCGTGGCGAGCGCGAGCGTCGGCCAGGTCGCGCGCTCGGCCTCGTCGTAACGCGCATGCAGGCACATGATCACGACAAACAGCACGTTGCGCCCGGCCTCAAGCAAGAGCCGGTTCAAAAACGGATCGTATTCGTAAAGCGCGAGGATGGCGTTGACGAACTCGTCGCGCGCGATCGGAAAGCGCGGATGGGAGAGGATTTCCTCTTCCGAATGGTGGGCGGGAAGACCCTGTTGATCGGCTGCGGCCATGAACACTCGCTTCGGCGCAATTTCCCGCCGTCGCTCGAAAAAGCCGGCAGGAACAACATAGCCGTTTATCGCTGAGAAAGCGCTCGGGAATGTGCCCAAAAAGCCCCACGCTCCTGACACGACGCAAGGGAAGCATGCCTATTCGCAAGGATGCGCCGAACCGTGATACATAAGCGCTGCGAAGGACGCGACCGAGTACCCAAAAAGTACCCCGCCGGAAAAACCCCTTACGGCCCCGTAGCTCATGGATAGAGCAACAGCCTTCTAAGAGGCGGAGCGTTTGCGGCGACATAGGCGCCGCCGGCACTGGGCACGAATTGCTCTCGGGACGAAAGCTCGTGCCCTACCCGCTTGCCGCTCGCCGATGCACCGTGGGTGCGCGGCCAGACGCCTTGGTTCCAACCACAAAGCGCTGCGGCGCACGCCTGGAGCCAACTCCGAATTTCAGGACCGCGCCGTCAAGCGAGCGGCGTACCTCCACGGTATCGGCTGTGAAGTCGAACCCCGCCGGCGGCGTGAACGTGAAGGCGTGGCGGCCGCTGCCAACGCGGCGAAGGATACATTCGACCGATCGATATACGAGGCCAGATAAAGCAACGTAATCAGTGGCAACAAGCGTCGCGTGACGCGACGCATTGTTTCCTGTTCGATTGTAGCCTCAGCAGGCGCCGCAGCGTTGATGTCTGGCATTTTCTCCGCCTTCGATTTCCCAACCTATTTTTTATTGGTCGACATTGCCGGAGTCTCATTGGGGAATCAGCACCGAGCCCTGCATCAGCCGGCGAGCCGTACGAAACACCACGGCGCTCGTCAATTTCGATTGACCTCCGTTGGATATTTCAGCCCCGACCGATAGCGCTCCGGAGGGATGGCCAACCCTAATCTCGTCGCCAAACGAGTTTCGCGCCAGTCGATTGGGAACGGTCCCTGTGATGCGTGTTGCAACACCCAGGCACAGGGCGCTGGTGAGCGGTACGGCGCGATGCACTCGTTCCATGGACAGAATGCGGATGCCGATGTCATAGGCCGCCGCCGGCAAGGTCACGCCGTCGAGCGTTTTGAAATCCTGCGGCGAGAACACCAGGGCGATGCGCGGATTGGCCAAGGCCACTGTTTGGACATCGGAGGCAAGTCCCATCGCAACCGCGCCATGTCGCCGGACCAGATCGAGTAGGGCCATCGCGTCCTTGTTGGCTTCGATATCGTCGGGCGTTTCGGTACCGGAAAAACCGAGGTCGGCGGCGTCGACGAATAGCGTGCAATGTGCGGCGTCGACCATCGAGACCGTGAGCGATCCGACGTCTGGCACGTCGAGCTGCTCGATCATCTTCCCGGTTGGAAACAGCACGCCGGTGAAGGCGCCGCCGGGATCGAGAAAGTCCAACCGCACCCGCGCGCCCGTGCCTGCGACGCCAGCCATGACATAATCGCCGGTCACGACCGCTTGACCATCGGCGACTGGAAAGCGCGCGTGAATCACCTTGCGCGTATTGACCTGATGAATGCGAACCAACGCTTCGCCATCGGGTACCTGAACCAGACCCTCATCGACCGCAAAGGCACCGATCGCTCCGGAGAGATTGCCGCAATTGGATTTCCAATCGACGATGGCCTTGTCGACCGCTACTTGCGCGAAGGTGTAGTCCACATCGCAGTCCGGACGGGTTGACGGCCCGACGATGACCGCCTTGGAGAGCGACGACAGCCCGCCGCCCATGCCATCGAGTTGACGGCTGTAAGGATCGGGACTGCCCAATACCGCCAGCAGGATCGGATCGATGTCGACGCGATCCGCCGGCAGATCGCGTGCATGGAAGAAGACGCCTTTGGAGGAACCGCCGCGCATGAAAACGGCGGGAATGGCGCGCTGGGTCATGACGGGGCTCGCAGCAGATTCATGAGTTCCGGGACCGGCAGATGCTGCATGGTGTCGGCATCGAGCAGCCGCGCCAACAATTCGCTACGAAACGGCTCGGACCAGTGATGGCGCGTCAAGGCGTGGAACTTGGCCGTGAGCATGGGGAGGGCGTCGTCCCGACGCGAAGGATCGCCGATCGGGAATCCGGTTTCCTCCAGCGGGGAGAGTTTCCCATCCTGAAGCTCGATCCGAATAGCGTTGGCGCAACTTCTAATCGCTAGGTCATAGTGGTCGCGGGTGTATTTGGCATTCTCCACGACCATGGTGCGTTCGCGCAGCCAATCGATCCGGGAATCGCTGGCGGAGTCGTCGGAATAATCATCGGAGGTCAGGCGGCCGCGCAGGAGGGCGACAGCGACGGCGTACTGGATGCAATGATCTCGTGCCGCGCGATTCACAAGCAACCCGGTCTTATTGATCCGCCGCATTGCTTCGCTTTGCGTGAAAATCGTGATCTGTTTGATGCTCGATACGCGGCCATCCAGCCAGTGGTGCAGCCGCAGCGCGCTTTCGACCGCAGTGCTAGCGTTGCGTTGAACCGGATGCAGTTTGAAAATGACATTGTCGAGCACGAAACTTGCAAATGACCGCGATATCATCAGGGCTGCGCCATTCAGATGCACCGCCTCGAAACCCCATGTCGGCGCCGACAGCGCGGTGGGATAGCCCATTTCTCCCCGCATCGCGTTCAGAGCCAACCAGACCCCGCGGCCGGCGGCGTCGCCGCCGGCCCAGCCTTTGCGTGGACCGGCATTCGGCGTGTGGCGGTAGGCGTTGAGCGCATGACCATCGAGAAAGGCGTTGGAAAGCGCCGCGGCGATCGTATCGACGCCGCCGCCAAGGAGCCGCGTCGCCATGGCCGTCGTGGCTATCTTGACCCCGATGACTTGGTCCAATCCGATGGCCGGGTCGTCGAAGCGGTTGTCCGCGGCCAACAATCCCTGGATCTCATAGGCGGCCACCATCGCGGTATAGACATCCGACAGCAGTAGCGGGGCCGCGCCGCGGCGCTGCCGCTGGCGGCTGACGTGGTCGCTTGTTGCAAGAATGGCCCCGAGATTGTCGGAGGGGTGACCACCGACAAACGTCGTGTCGCTGAAGTCGAGCCAACGGATCATGACGCTGATATCGTGGGCCGCCTTGATGGGATCGACGACATGATCGGTACCCCAGACAGGAACGCCGTCGATTACGGTTGTACCGGGTACCCACGCGCCAAGCCGCCGAGCGCATTCTGGATCCTGCAGAGCCGCGATCGCGCAGCCAATGGTGTCGGTTAGGCAAAGCGCCGCCGTGCGCAGCGTCGCTCCCGTTGGCTGCGTGACCGAGGCGGCATATTGAGCAAGTCGGACCAGGGTCTCGTCGTAAACCCGACTGTCCGTTTCCTTCGGTGAAATTCGACAGTCGGCCATCGCTGCTGTTCTTGGCGGTTGTTCTTGGGTTCAGTTGATCTTGAGCTTGATGGTCTTGACCACCTCGGCCCATCTCGCGGAATCCTTTTTTATGAACTCAGCAAACTCGGCTGGCGTCGTCGGTCGCGGCTGCGCTCCCTGCTTCGCCAGTTGCATCACCAGATCTGGTGAGGTCAACGCTGCGACTGCCGTCTTGTTGAGGAGATCGATGACGTCTTGCGGTGTTCCGGTTGGCGCCAGGAGACCATTCCAATTCAGCACCTCGAAGTCGCGAAATCCGGATTCGGCGACTGTTGGTACGTCGGGTAGCGAAAAGTCTCGGACCGCGCCGGTCGTCGCAAGCGCTTTTAACGTTCCCGTCTGAAGATATGGCAGCGCGGCCGGTACGCTGCTGAAATAGAGATCGACTTGGCCCGAGATGACCGCCATCAAAGCTGGGCCGCCGCCTTTGTAGGGCACATGGGTCCATTGAGTGCCCAGCGCGCTGTTCAGCCATTCCGCGGCAAGATGTGTAGAACTGCCGTTGCCGGCGGACGCAAAAAACAACTCTTTGAATTCGGTTTTTGCTTTGGCGCTGAAGGCTGCAAACGTGTCAGCGGGCAGCGATGGTTTTGCCACGATGACATTGGGGAACACCGTTGCCAGCGTGATCGGGACCAAATCTTTCGTGGGGTCGAACGAAAGCTCGGAGTAGAGATGAGGATTGATTGCGATAGGCGCAACATTGGCCCACAGCAGCGTATAGCCGTCGGGTTGCGCCTTGGCGACGAGGTCCGTACCGATATTGCCGCCCGCACCGGGGTGATTCTCAACATAGAAGGTCGAGTGAAGTAGTTCGCCGAGCTTGTTGGCGACCAGCCGGGCTGTAATATCCGTGCTGCCTCCCGGTGCAAACGGAACGATCAGCCGGACCGGCCGAGACGGATAAACCGACGTCTGGGCAAGGGTGCGTTCGATACCTCCGGCTAGCGCCAGGACGACAGCAGCCGCGACCAAGGTGCGACGTCGATATCTGGTTTGAGACATTATGGAAAACTCCCCTCGACGCGGCCAATCTTTGCAAAGCGAGTGGCGCTTTTTTCATTTGCAAAATATTCAAATGTAATTTCTAGCAAATCTGACGGTGAGGCATTAAATTGGTGATTTCAATCGAATATAATTCACCAACAGTTTTCCAATTAGGAACATATAATGCGTCGACTACCGCCCCTTGCCAGTCTCGCCGCGTTCGAGGCGGTTGCGATCCGCCGCGGCGTCGTCGCCGCTGGCCAAAACCTTTGTCTGACGCCAGGCGCCGTAAGCAAACATGTGCTGAATTTGGAGCGGTGGCTCGGCCGCCCGTTGTTCGACCGATCAGGACGGGCGCTCGTGATGACACCCGCGGGTACCGAGTTTCTGCGCGAGGTGACGGCGGCGCTCGATCGACTGGAGCTTGCGAACGCTCGATTCCGAGCCGAGCCCGGGCTTGATGTTTTGCGGGTAAGCGCGCCCCCAACGTTCATGATGTATTGGCTCATACCGCGGCTTGGCGACTTTCAACGGCAGTACCCCGAAATTCGCATCCAGCTCGACAACAGACGGGATCGCGCTCGCGTGCTTCCGGAGCGAACCGACGTTGCCATTCGTCGCGGTCCGGCCGTTTGGGACGGGCTGCAATCCATCGAGTTTATGCCGGAAGCCCTCAGCCCGGTCTGCGCGCCAACGATGATCGGCCGCGACAAAATCCTGACGCCAGCTGATCTGGCCCGGCATCCGCGTCTTGTTGCTGGCCTGCGTCCCGTTGATTGGACCGATTGGCTCCAAGTGGCGCAGGTCCCGGACCTTCAATCGCAGGGGCTGGTTCAGTTCGACCACACCTTTCTTGCGCTGGAAGCAGCCATGGATGGATTAGGCGTAGCCATGGGGCCGTTATTTCTGATTGGCCCGGACTTGCAGGAGCAGCGGCTCGACCAATTATTTAAGCCAATCTCCGCGCCTTCGCCGGGCTATTTTATCGTCTGCGCTCCCGATCGTATCCACGAACCAAGTGCAGCAGCTTTGACATCATGGCTCATCGAGCAGGGCCAAGTTCACGCGCGCATGGTAGCCGGCTCTATTGCCGGTCGGCGATCTGGCTGATGCGCCGGTTGGTGGCGTCGTAGCCGTGCGGAATATCTAAAGTCATCAGCATGCGGTGCCGGCCCCGTATGCTGGCGCATATCGACGTTCAAACAATAGGGCGGCGATTAAAGCTGCTGAGCGACCAGATTGGTCACCATGCGCGCCGTGATGCCGGCGAGGGTCCAGCCAAGGTGCCCATGGCCAGTGTTGTAAAATACACGTTGCGACTTGCTCGCCTGAACGATGGGCATCATGTTCGGGAGCATGGGTCGTAATCCAGTCCAGGGCACGACCTTGTCAGTGTCTACCCCAGGAAACAGCCGGCGGGTCCACGCAATAAGTGGCCTGATGCGGTCAGCACGAATGTCGCGGTTAAAGTCGCTGAACTCAGCCGTACCCGCGACTCGCAGACGATCTGAGCCAAGACGGCTGGCTACGATTTTAGTGTCGTCATCGAGTAGACTGACCCACGGCGCGGCCGCACGTGACGATTCATTCAACAGATTGATAGTGATCGAATAGCCTTTGACCGGATAAACGTTAAGGCGATCGCTGAGACCACGTGCAAGCTTGCGGCTCGCAACACCGGCGCATATGACAACACCATCGGCTTCAATGACATTATCGCTGCGCTTGCTGCAGCCACCAGCGGACGCTGCCGCTAAAGTGATCCGGACCCCAGTAGAGGTGACCTCTATTGCCTGAACCAACTGATCGCCTTGAAATCGAGCGCCATACCGTTCGCAGACATAAGCGAGTCCGCGGGTGAATTTGTGGATATCACCTGTCGAATCGGATGGCGTAAAAAATCCACCGTAGAACTGTTCTTGCAGGGCCGGTTCGATGCTGTGGATTTCTGCGTCGGAGAGGGGGCGCCGCTCTAGTCCGCCTTTACTAAGTAAATCGCTTACCTGCAGAGCATGTTCATAGTCGCGCTTGGTTCGGTAGACGTGAACAATTCCGCGCCGCTCGTGATCGAAGTCGATCTGCTCTTCTTCTGCCATGGCGAAGAGCTCATTACGTGCGGCGATCGCGAGCCGAGTGGTCGCAATCGTATTGACCTCGTAGTTGCGAATGTTCCAGATGAACTCCGCCATCCATGATGCTTTGTGCCAGCTCGGCTTCGGATCGACCAAGAGAGGCGCATCGCGCCGCAGCATCCAAGAGAGACCTTTTATTACCGTTGACCAGCGGTTCCAAACTTCGGCGTTGCTCGCGGAGAGCTGCCCGCCGTTGGCAAATGATGTTTCCATCGCCGGGTAGCGGTGAGCGTCGATTACAGTAACTCGGTATCCATGCTTCGACAAAAGATAGGCGGTGGTCACACCGGCGATGCCAGCGCCAACAACAACAACACGCTGAGACATTCCGATTCTCCGTTTTTTCGCGCAACGAGCGACCAGCTACGATGCGACAAACGGAGGTATGGACGTCCTTGCGTTCTTAGATATGGCAATATTTAGCGGTGCTTGCCGCAAAGCGGCGCTCGTCAAACCTGACGGCTGAAATACGATTGCAAGCGAGGCCAGCCAGTGTGCGGATTCGCTTTTGAATTGTGAGTGATTTTGCATGTTCTACCTGGGCCAGTTTATAATTTGCCGATCAATTCGGCGGCCCAGGCGAACGGCCAGATATCGCTGCGCTCCCCGATGGTTGTCCATCTGAATTCGCCAGTAACGCAGCACGGTCCAAATACTATGAGTCCGCCGCCTGCGCAAGAAAATTTGTTTATCAAGCCGAAGCAGAGCCACTGCGACCTATCCACAGCCCTAGCCAAAAACGCGACTGCTGTTGGGACGCCTTAAGCCGCAAATTCTCTCTCAGCCTTGTGGCGGGCCATCAGTATTTGGGACAACTGCCCGAGCCCGTCCGGCAAGCGGTGTTCGGCAACGTCCGCCATTTCACGGTCTTTAATGTCGGCGCCGAGGATGCGCCAAGAATACCTCTTCCCGGACGTGTCCGCACCGGCAAGTGATGCTATATAGCGCCGGGTCCCAGCCCAGCGCCGAGTACCTAAAACTGCCTAGCCAGAAAAAACCCTTACGGCCCCGTAGCTCAGGGGATAGAGCAACAGCCTTCTAAGCTGAAGGTCGCTGGTTCGAATCCAGCCGGGGTCGCCACTCATTTAACGGAATGGCTAACGGACTGGCCGGGTTCAGCGCTTTTCCGGCGTGGACGTTTACGACGCGGACAACTATCCCGCCGGACAACGCTGATAGGTCTTTAAATCCTCGAACGACCTTCCCATCGATGCCTTGTCATTGCCCTGAGGCCGGATAAGGATATTCACGATTTGAGTTTTGGCTGGAATCGACGCGCTGGTGCACGTCGCGTGGACGGCATAATTCGAACCATGCGGCGCTGCCGTCTCCACGATCCATCCCACATCGCAATTTCCAGCGCCGTCGCCGTACTTGGCGGTTTCAATATGGATATTGGATTTGTCCTTTGCCGCGCACTGCTCCGCGGTCTGTGCCCACGTTCCGATCAATGCGCTTGGAAACGCCGTGTGCCGTATTTCATCACCGGCGGCAGCCTGTGACAGCAACGCCGAAGCGGCCACGGCCAGAACGGTAACCCGATTCATTTTCACCCCCTCCGGTTGGACCATGCAGGTTGAACAATGAATGTCATTGATGCGCATTCAAAGCCATGACCAGGAACGGAAGTAAGCCTGCTAGACCATGATCCGATTAAGTTGAATCGGATCATGGTCTAGTTTTTTCGTTGGAGCATGATCTTTTCGGACCTTCCTTCGCCCGCCGAAGCGGGGCTTCGCGAAGGCGGGAAACCGGTTTCCACTTTTCCGGATCATGCTCTAATAAGGAAGCAAATCGACTATCACATCGTGCCAATGGTTGTTGTGACTCAATCCAGCTTAATTTTCGTAATTCTGTCGGGAAAAACCCTGAAAAGTTTTCGCACTGCGTCTCACGCCGCCGCAGGCAACCGGACGTCGCGAAAACCACAAAGCAAGATCCGGAATTTACGCGCCCGCGCCGATTTCGCGGTCACGGACGCACCTGCGGTCAATATCGCGAAAGGAAACCAGGCGCTGCCGGCTTTCATCCCAAAGGACGAGGCGCACGCACCGGAAGCTCTGAAACAGCGTCAATCGGCTCATGCCGCGAAGTTCGGGATGCTCTTTGAGCACCCGCGGCAGGCGGTAGTAGGGAATACGGCTGCACAGGTGATGGACATGGTGGACGCCGATATTGGCCGTGAACCAGCGCAGCACGCCCGGAAGATCGTAATACGAACTGCCGTGCAGAGCCGCCTCTTCAAAGGTCCACCCACCCTCATGCGCCCAGAATGTGCTCTCGAATTGATGCTGCACGTAGAACAGCCAGACGCCGACCGAGCCGGCGAGGAGAGCTATGGGCAGGTGCACAAGCACGAACGGCCAGACGCCGATGAACCAGATCAGTCCGGCCACGATGGCGGCGATGGCGGCATTGGTCGCCATGGTGCTGAGCCAAGGCTGCCAGCCATTGAACAGGAGCCCGACCGGCAGCCGGTACTGCAGGATAAAAAGATAGGCGGGACCGATACCGAACATGACGAGCGGGTGCCGGTAGGCCCTATAGCGGAGGCGGCCCCAGAACGAGAGCGACAGATATTCACGCACCGTGAGCGTATCGACGTCGCCCATGCCGCGCCGTTCCAGGTGCCCGGAACTGGCATGATGAACAGCATGCGTGCGGCGCCAAAAGTCATAGGGCGTCAGCGTCAAAACACCAATCACCCGGCCGACCCAATCGTTGGCCAGGCGATGACCGAAAAAAGCGCCATGGCCGCAATCGTGCTGAATCATGAACAGCCGCACGAGAAAGCCGGCGGCCGGCACGGTCAGCAGGAGCGAGAGCCACCAATAGCCGAAATACAGCGTTGCCCAAGCCGACGCCCACAGCGCCGCCAGCGGCACAAACGTGATCGCTATCTCGACCGTGCTGCGAAGGTCATTGGGTCCACGGTAGCGCGCGAGGATTTTTGTCCATCGCCGTGCGTCGGACGCCAAAAGAGGAAGAGCCGCGATTCGACTGTCCAATTGAGCCCGTGATTAGAGGGTCCGGCGGCGAGCTCTCTGCGAAGCGGAAAACGACCCGCCGACTGACGGCTGCGCCATAATATCGAAAACCACCCTAGCATAGGCTTATGTCCAAAACCGTACAATTCTGTGGCAGCAGCGGCATAATGCGCGGGAATGACCTAATCCGGCGGGTTTTATAGATGGCGAGCACGCAGGCCGATGCCTACATAACAATAAGGAGATTATGCAAGATGACTGATAACGGCGATCTCAGTTGGGAAGCTCAAGAGGTTCTGCAAAAGATCAAGTCGTTCAACCGATTGCCCGGCACTGGTATTCCTTTGATTCAATTGAATATGAGAGTTGGCAGCGCCAAGACCGTTAAAAAGGCCATTCCGGAATTAAAATCGGCGGGTCTCATCACTGACACCGCTGCAGGTGAGCCGACCCTTACTCAAAAAGCCTACAAGACCTTAGGGTGACCATTTATCCTCAAGACCTCCAGGCGGCGCAGGAGGAGGACCTGAACCATGACGCTTAGTTTTCCAAATCAAAGCCGCTCGTTTGACGCAACGCGTTGCGCCGTGCGGTTTTGGGGCCATGACAGCGCGATGGAAGCGTCGTTTTTCGTGACCGACGATGCTTTGCGACGAATCACTCCCAGCATGCGGCTCGACGAGGATGGACTGCTCAGCGCCTTCGATTTGAACCGCAAATTGATTTATGCCATTGCCGAAAAGGTCTATAGACGCGGCCGCAAAGGCTCTTACGAGTTGGTTGCTGCCGATTTTTGATCTCAGTTTTCGGCCCATTTGGTCTCTTGGACGGCGTTCCGGTCAGGCCGGTACGCTTGACGGCGCGCTGACTCGTTTCAGAAAGGCGGAAAAAATCTCTACGAGCCGCCCTTCGGCGCTCTTCCACTCTTTCTGGTCCCATTCGTCGAGAAGGTCGCTGTCGGGACGCTTTGCGACGACATCGTCGTGGAATTCGGTGCCGAAAATGAGGCTTGCCGCCTTGCCTGCGGCAACGGGCGTATGAACCTTGTCGTTGCCGCAAATGATGCAGACCGGCGTTTTCATGCCGCGCAATTGCTCTTCGGTTGCACCGACCACGGGCAAGTTCGCCGCTAACGCAGCGCCGCCGCGAGATGCTCTTCGTCCATCGCCACCGCACCGAAACGGCCCTGCCAGAAATGGCCGGTGCGCCGGCGCCGCGCGTGAATGATGCCGGCATAACGGCGATGCACCGCGCGATGGAGTGTCAATTGAATGGGTGTCACCGTAATCCCGCGTGCGCTTACCGTCCGGGAATTTGCGCGCCTGCACTCGTTTGACGATACCTATCATTTCCTCGTCGGCGACCGGCATAGCCGGTACAGGCAAGTCGGAAACGTGGTGCCACCGCTGTTTGCCCGTGCGATTGGAAAGACCGGGCAATTAGTTAGGTTCCGGCGATTCCGCATATCGTAGACCAATTTCCTGTTGTGCCGGGCGATTTCGACCTTCCACCAGGTCACCGCGACCACCCGACCGTCATGGCTCCGCGCCGACCAACTCCATTGGATATTTGGGCGGACGGTGTCGAAGTACCCAAAAGCGTCCTTAACAGACCAAAGCTCTGGCATGCGCCAAATCCGCTCCGCGCTTTCCGCTAAGCATATGGGAACGGAGCGGCAGGCGCGATAGCCGCGTCAATGGCTGTTACATTCAAACTGAGGACACTACCAACTGAGGACACTACCAACTGAGGACACTACCAACTGAGGACACTACCAAGTCACCAGGTTGCTTAGCGCCTTGCCCGCAAGAGAGGCGCGCGGTACACTGTTTACAAATCAACGCGCTCTTAAGTTTCATAACATCGCCCAATGGCGACCTTGAAGCGATTCTTGAAAAGAGTTCGGGGACGTTGCTGAATATTTGGTGGGGGACTGCTATGCCGTCGACTAACGCACCGCAGATCGTATTTCTTGATGCGGGTGTTGCTAACATCGAGCATCTGCTGGACGGCTTGCAGCCAAGTGTACAGGCGTTCGTGCTCGATCCCTATCGCGACGATTTGCAGCAGATTGCGGCCATCCTGACCGCCGCCGATCTGACCGACCTGTCGTCGGTCGCGATCGTCGCGAATGGCGATCCCGGCGGGATGACGCTCGGCTCGTCGCTGCTCGGCGCCGCCGACCTCGCCGACTCTTCGGGGCCGCTCGCCGCGCTCGGCGCGGCAATGGCGCATGGCGGCACGATCCAGCTCTACAGCCCGGGGCTCACGGCGAGCCCGGTCGGACAGCAATTCATCGACCAGTTCTCGACGCTTACCGGCGCCACCGTCGAAGCGGCCTCGCAGTTCGCCGATGGCGCGCCGACAGCCGATCCGATCGCCGAAATGGCGCGTACCATGGTTCTCGGTGTCGCCCCGCCACCGCCGGCCGGTCGGGGCGGTCCGAACGCCGTCTACGACGGCGCCGCGACCGCGCAGGCAGGGGCGGACCCCACCGGCCAGCTGTGGATCGGCTCGTCCGATCAAAAGCTCGGTCACATTGACTCGGACGGCAACGGCGTCGACGTATCCGACGTCAATACCAACGACGCCAACGAGTTCGTCGAAGTCCAGGTCGACAGCGCCGACGGGCTCTATTTTGCGCTGAGCGCCGACGGCACCGTGCGGGTTGGCCGTATCACCAACAACACACAGATCGGCCAAGGCACTCAGACAGACTCGGTCGAGGTCGAGTTCCAAGAGGGCACCCGGAGTTCGGACGAGGTCAGGTCGTTCGCGGTCGATCCGGTCAATCACGTCATCTACTTCAGTTTGTACGGCCAGTCCCAAGCTACGACCGAGATCCTAAAGGTCGCCTATGACCCCGTGGCCGGGACGCTTCTGGCCGCCCGCAACGGCTCCGGAGTTATGACCTCGCCGTACAATGCGACCAACGGCACATTCGCCGATACGAACGACGTGCTGCTGACGAATTCATCCACGTTATCAGCGGACAGCGGCAACTACGGCTTCGTCAACGCCGGGGCGATGTATTACGATATCGCCAATCATGACCTGTATTACCTCGACGACGATTTCGGCCCCTTGAATGACGGTACCGGTTTTAACTGGAATTCAACCGAAAATATTTACGTCGTCAGCACCGCGGGCTCGGTCGGGACAAGTAATCCGCCGACGCCGACGGCGCTGATCACCTCCGGAATTACGCCAAGCCCAGACGCCAACGATTGGATCGGCGGCATGGCCGTCGATACGGTCAACGGCAAAATCTATTTCACCCACAATAACCACGGCACCACGACGCTGGACTGGATCCCGATCACCGGCGGCGCCGCGACCGTGATGACGTTGCCCGGCGGCATCACGCTCGGGACCGTCGCGGATGAGGGATTCGGCAGCAACCCCTTGGCGATCGATCGGGATACCCAGCAGCTCTACATCGCGGAAGCAAACAACGGCACCGCCCCCACGCAGGGGGAAATCATTCGGCTCTCGCTGAATGCCGTGGGAACCGGGTTTCTCGCTACGGGCAACACGCAGAGCTTTACGACGACCCCGACGTTCACCAGCGGCGGGGGCGAAGACACCGGGCTGACCTTCTACGATCTTGCGACGCTGAGCGGCATCAGCGGCACGACGACTGAGGTGGTGCAGGGCGGCGGGTCGGTGACGCTGCTGACCGCGCTACCGTCCATCAGCGACGCCGATACCCTCGATGTAGCGGGCGCCACAGTGACCGTCTCCAACGGGCAGGCCGGCGACGAGCTGTTCGTCAGCGGCGTTCAGAACGGGGCGGTCGACGGCGGTGTAATCACCGTCTTATTCAATTCTGCGAGCCATACGCTGACGCTGACCGGAGTTGCCTCATTCGCCGAATACGAGTCGCTGCTCTCGGAAGTCACCTTTCGGGATATCGGGACCGACACGACGAGCGTGGGCCACCACCCGACGCGGACGATCGGTTGGATCGTCAATAACGGCCTCACGGTCGCGAACCCGACGACCTCCGACCCGAATGAGGGCCAGACCACGCTAACGATCGACCGGCCGCCGGTGCAGACGACGCACGGCGCCGCCATCGTGGAAGGCGGGTCGATCGCCACGACGCTTGGCGATACCGATCTCGATGGCGATACCGTGACGGTGACGGGGCTGACCGGCGGCACTGTCGGCAGTCCCGATTCAGGGACCTACGGCACGCTGACGATCAGCGCCAACGACAGCTATACCTATAGCGCGAACAACACGACGGCGATCAACGCGGCGGCGAGCGGCAGCCATCCGACCGACAGCTTCACCTATACGGTCGGCGACGGCAGAGGCGGCTCGACGCTTGAGACTCTCACCATCACAATCGACCGGCCGCTGACCGTATCCAACATTCCTGGTAGCGCGGCGGTGAGCGCCGGCGGCACGATCACGCTGGCACCGTCGTTCTCCGGCACGGACCCGGACAGTTTAGATCTTACCAGCGCGACAGTGATGGTGACGGGCGGCAGCGCGGCTGATGTGTTGACCGCGAATACCGGCGGTACCTCGATTACCGCAAGCTACGACAGCGCGACCGAGACGCTAACGCTGAGCGGCACCGACCTGCTGACTAATTATGAGGCGGTGCTCGAATCGGTTGCGTTCCATACGACCGGCGCGGGCGGCGAGCGAACGATCGCCTGGCAGATCGACGACAACGGCCAGCAGAGCGTGGTGCAGAGCGAGACCCTCATTACCGCCTGCTACTGCCGCGGCACCAGAATTCTGACGCCGCACGGCGAGGTGCCGGTCGAAGACCTGAAGATCGGCGATGAGGTTGTAACGGAGGCGGGATGTTTGCGGTCGCTCAAGTGGATCGGGCGGCGCAGCTATGGCGGTCGCTTCGTCATGGGCCGCAAGGACATCCTGCCTATCTGCATCAAATCCGGTGCGCTTGACGATAACGTGCCGCGTCGCGATTTATGGATCTCGCCACACCACGCGATGTATCTGGAAGGTGTGCTGATCGAAGCAAAGGACCTCGTCAATGGTGTGTCGATCATTCAGACTGAGCGCGTGGAGAAGGTCGAATATTTCCATATCGAGCTAGATGCCCACGACGTGATTATCGCCGAAGGCTCACTATCAGAGAGCTTCATCGATGATGATAGTCGCGGCATGTTCCACAATGCGCATGAATACCTGGCCCTCTACCCCGACGTGCCTGCGCTACCGGCACGTTATTGCGCACCTCGGCGCGAGGATGGCTATGAGGTAGAGGCTGCGCGGGCACGGATCGACAAACGCGCTGGACTGCAGCCCGTAAAACAGGACGTGCCGCTTGGCCTGCGCGGAAACGTAGATGTTGTGACGCCGGAGAAAATTGCGGGCTGGGCGCAGAACTCGGAGTATCCCGAAGCGCCAGTCTGTCTCGACATTTATTCCGGTGGCCGGTTGATCGGGCAGACGCTGGCGAACCGTTACCGGGGCGATCTTGTGCGAGCAGGATTGGGCAGCGGTTGCCACAGCTTCGAGTTCGTGCCACCTGCCGGACTGAACTTTGCTCCTGACGCGGTGGAGGTACGACGCTCACTTGACGGTGCGAGCCTCAATTTCTCCCTGGCGTACAAAACAACTATCGCCCGGCACGAAAGCCACGCTGCCTAGCGACCGACTCCCGGCGGGCGCTGCGGCGAGCTACCGCTTTGTGTGTCCGCTGTATAGCTATGCCGGTGCCCACGTGCGCGAGTCCATCATTGTTCACCGACGCTTAGCTTCACCGACGGACGGCGCTTCCGCATCTTCGCGGTCGTGGACGACTTCAGCCGAGAGTGCCTGGCACTGGTCGCCGACACCTCATTGTCGGGCGCCCGGGTTGCGCGCGAGCTGGACAACATCATCGTCCAGCGTGGCCGCCCCCTGTCGATCGTCAGCGACAATGGCACCGAACTGACTGGCATGGCGATCCTGCGCTGGTCCCAGGACACTCGCGTGGAATGGCATTACATCGCGCCGGGCAAGCCGCAGCAGAATGCCTTCATCGAGAGCTTCAACGGACGGCTGCGCGACGAGCTGTTGAACGAGACACTCTTCACGTCGCTCAATCACGTCCGCGAAGCGCTGGCGATCTGGATGGAGGATTACAACACCATCCGGCCGCACAGCTCGCTCGGCAATCTGCCACCTGCCACCTATGCCAAACTCAGCGCTTCCGAAATGCAACGGGACGGGCGCTGCGCTACATCGAGGGCTTCGCGCCCCGTCCCATTGCATCACCGAGCCATCAACGCTCAAATGAAGCCAGGACTCTACTCATAGGCGGATGAAACATGGGGCTCAGGTCACTACTTGCAGCTTTACAACTACACGGTTCAGGCTGGTGCTCCGAGTCACGATGTCGCGCTATTGGCGCAGGTTTCGAGCTTGAGTGGCTGGCTGGGCAATGCTGCGATTTATGGCAATGACCTCGCTCAGTGGGAAGCGCCATATTTGGGGGCTACCTCGCGCATTTCGGGCAGATACGTGTAGGTATCATACGTCCTCTCCATGTCCGTCCGGGCGGAAATGTGATTGACCAGCCGCTCGGCGATGTGCGGCGCCACCCCTAGTGTTGTGACTCTAACGCTTGTTTCGCCCGCGCGACCTTTTCGAGGATTTGGCCGGCCGACTTTGTCCAGATGAATGGCTTGGGGTCTGCATTGTGGTTTTCCAGGTATTCCAT
>Ga0207416_1000467_pt1 | contig 70444 bp, 61 predicted proteins | sample PaiPotPPM11metaG_FD_184107 | JGI IMG/M metagenome (GOLD analysis project Ga0207416, IMG submission 184107) | Iron sulfur acid spring bacterial and archeal communities from Banff, Canada, to study Microbial Dark Matter (Phase II) - Paint Pots PPM... ... | reverse complement strand
TCCCCACCCCTCGCCAAAAGGGGACGGACGAAGAGGTAACCCCCCTTTAAACCGCGCTCTCTACCGTTCCCCCGGCGCGGGACGCGCACCGGGGGACGCGAGATGGCGTGGCGGCAGGGTGGCCGTAAGCGTGCCGACGACACGGCAAGCTTCGACGTTCGGTTGCAGCCGCAGGACCGGGCGGGCGGTCCGCCCAAAGCACGCCGCACCAGCCGACGGCGGGGTGACAATGGCCGGCTGTGGCAGCCGCACAAGCGCCGCCGGGGCAAAAAAGGCCGCTCCGGCATCGGCCGCGCGATCTACTGGGGCCTCGTGCTGGCGTTGTGGGCTTTGATCGCCGCAATCGGCACGGTCGTTTGGGTCGGCGTCCATCTACCGCCGATCCAGTCGCTGGAAATCCCTAAGCGCCCGCCGTCGGTGCTCATCCTCGGCGACAACGGCGCGACGCTCGCCACGCGCGGCGACATGGGCGGCGCCGCGGTGCCGCTGCGCGAGTTGCCGGCCTATGTGCCCAATGCGTTCATCGCCATCGAGGATCGCCGTTTCTACTCGCATTACGCCGTCGATCCGTTGGGGATCGTGCGCGCCGCCCTCGCCGACGTGCTGCGTCGCGGCGTCGCGCAAGGCGGATCGACCATCACCCAGCAGCTCGCCAAGAATCTGTTCCTGACGCAGGAGCGCACGCTCACGCGCAAGCTGCAGGAGGTGATGCTCGCGTTCTGGCTCGAGCACAAATTCTCAAAAGCGCAAATTCTCGAGCTTTATCTCAACCGCGTCTATTTCGGCGCCGGCGCCTACGGGGTGGAAGCGGCGGCGCAGCGCTATTTCGGCAAATCGGCGCGGCAATTGACGCTTGCCGAAGCCGCCATGCTCGCGGGTCTCGTGCAATCGCCGTCGCGGCTCGCGCCGACGCGCAATCCGAACGGCGCCGAGCGCCGTGCCCGGTTGGTCATCGCCGACATGGCGGAGCAGGGGATGATCGGCGCGCAAGCCGCCAGGCTCGCGCTCATGCACCCAGCGCGGGTGAACGAGCCGAGCGGCGCCGGATCGGTCAATTACGTCGCCGATTGGGTGATGGACGCGGTCAACGACATCGTCGGCCATATTGACCAGGACATCGTCGTCGAAACCTCGATCGATCCGGCACTGCAGAACGCCGCCGAAGAGACGCTGGTCGACGCGCTGGCGCGGCAAGGCGCGCAATTGCGCGTCGGCGAGGGCGCGCTGGTCGCCATGACGCCCGACGGCACCGTGCGCGCGCTCGTCGGCGGCAAGAGCTATGCGGACAGCCAATTCAACCGCGCCATCGCCGCCAAGCGCCAGCCCGGCTCGGCGTTCAAGCCCTTCGTCTATCTCACGGCGCTCGAACGCGGACTTACGCCCGACACGGTACGCGAGGATGCGCCAATCTCGGTCAATGGCTGGAAGCCGGAAGATTTCGAGCACCAATATCTCGGCCCGGTGACGCTGACGCAGGCGCTCGCGGATTCGCTCAACACAGTCTCGGTGCGGCTGACGCTGGAAGTCGGTCCTGCCGCAATCATTCGCACCGCCTACCGGATGGGCATCAATTCACAACTCGAGCCCAATGCCTCGATCGCGCTCGGCACATCCGAAGTCTCGCCATTCGAACTCGTCGCCGCCTACACACCGTTCGCCAATGGCGGCTTCGCCGCCTCGCCGCATGTCATCGAGCGCATCCGCACCGCCGGCGGCAAGACGCTCTACGCGCGTGCGCCGCAGGCGCTCGGCCGCATCGTCGACGCGCGTTATGTGGCGATGATGAACGCCATGATGCGGCAGACGCTCCTCAGCGGCACCGCGCGCCGCGCCGATCTTCCCGGATGGCAGGCCGCCGGCAAGACCGGCACCAGCCAGGATTACCGCGACGCCTGGTTCATCGGTTACACCTCCCGCCTCGTCACCGGGGTCTGGCTTGGCAACGACGACAACTCGCCGACGCGGAAAGCGACCGGCGGCGGCCTGCCGGTCGAGATCTGGAGCCGGTTCATGCGAGTCGCGCTTCGCGGCGTTGCGCCGACACCGCTGCCGGGCCTTGCCGGCGGTGGATGGTTCGCCGCGGCGTCATCTTCATCGCCCGATGTGTCCCGCCCTGTCGCTGCGCAGAGAAACTCGCCGCGGAACGATCAAAACAATAACGACCGCCTCGATTTCTGGCTGCTCGACAAGTTGTTCGGCCGGCGCTGAACCGCTCTCGTAGGTCGGCGCCGGCTCCGTTTCACGTCAGCCATTTGAACACGAGCCCACTGGAGAGGTGGACGCCGAGGCCTTGCTCGATGACCACATAGGTCAGCACCCACACCGCGGCGGTCGAGAGCGTCGCCATTTTCCATCCCGTGCGATAGCCGAACGTGAAGTAGACCAGCATGAACGCCGGCAGGGCGATGGCGTAGCCGACGAGGTAAATCGCGACGAATAGAGCGACGGCCCAGGCGATCGCCGCGACTTCGCGACGATCCGTAGCTGGAGTTCGATGTTCGCCGCGCGCGCCCTCGCCGTCCTTGCTCTCCGAGCTGTCCGGGAGCTCTGAAGAATGCGTTCCGGCCATCGCCGAAGCCGCGCGCCGGCGCGCATGGGTGAGGCGCCGCAAAGGCGGAATGAAATGGCCGGCGAGCTGCGTGACCGCGACCGCCAGCGCGGTGACCCCGAAGCTCAGCGGCACCAGGCCTGCCGCCGAGGGATAGCCCCACGCGGCAATGACGTACGCAGCCGTAAACGCGACCCAAACGACGTCGACGACGAGCTCCAGCGTGGAGAGCCGCGCGGGCGCGACGCTGTTCTCCGGCGCGGGAACCGGCGAGCCGTTCGCCGCGACTTCGCCCGCGGGCCGTGCCCGGCCGCGTTGCGAGCGGCGTTGCAAAAATGGAGCCACAAGGACGAGCACAATCACGACAAGGAGAAAGTCGGCCAACGGCTGGCTGACGAAGCGCCAGCCGCCGAGATGTTCCGTCAGGTAGAGGTTGTTTTGCACGACGCCGCCGAGGATGAAGCCGATGATGGCGCCGGGAAGCGAATAGCCAAGCCGGCGCATGACCAGGCCGACGATTCCGAAGGCGATGACGGCCGCCACTTCGAGCATGTTGGTCGTCGCCGCGTAGGCGCCAAGCATGGCCAGCACGTAGACGAACGGCACCAGGATGGGGCCGGGCAGAAGCGTGATGCGGGCGAGCCAGCGGGCCAGCGCAAGCCCGATGAGGCTGGCCAGCAGGCTCGTAATCGCCAAAGTCCAGGCGATGGTGAAGACGAGCGGAAGCTGCGTCGTCAGCATGCTCGGGCCCGGAGGCACGCCGAGGATCTGCAAGGCGCCGAGCATGACGGCGGTGCCGACCGTGCTCGGAATGCCGAGCGCGAGGGTGGGGATGAACGACGACGCCTCTTTCGCCAGCGAGGAGGCTTCCGGAGCGATAATGCCTTCCGGCGTGCCGTGACCGAATCGCTCCGGGTGCTGCGAGGTGCGCACGGCCAGACCGTAGGAGATGAAGTTGCCGGCGATGCCGCCGACTCCCGGAACTACGCCGACCAGCACGCCGACGGCGGCGGACCGCAATACCAGCCAGAGATGGGTGAAAACGTCGCGCACGCCGTCGATGACGCGGGCGCCGGGCTGCTCCGACAGCGACAGCGACAGCGACGCACCTTCGGCAAGCGCGCGCTTGATGCCGTAGAGATGAAACATCTCGCTCATTGCGAACAGGCCGAGCGCGACGACGACGATGTTGAATCCGTCATAGAGGGCGAGGAAATTAAACGAAAAGCGCTGCACGCCCGTGATCGGATCGTAGCCGACGAAGGCCATCAGGAAGCCGAAGATGCCGGACAACAATCCCTTGGTCAGCGAACCGGAATGGAGCTGGCTCACCAGCACCACCGCCAAAATGGCAAGCAGCAAAAATTCCGGCGGCCGCAATATGGTGATGAGCTGGAACATGAGCGGAATGACGCCGATGAGCGCCGCAAAGCCGATCCAGCCGCCGAGCGTGGTTGCCGCCGCCGAAATGCCGAGCGCGCGCGCGGCCTTTCCCTGCCGCGTCATCGCATAGCCGTCGATGGTGGTCGGGGCCGATTCCGGCGCTCCCGGCGTGTTGAGAAGAATCGCGGTGATCGATCCGGCGAAGTAGATCGAGGCGTGCGCCGACACCATGAGCGCCAGCCCCTGCACGACATTCATGCCATAGAGGAACGGCAGCAGCATGGTGAGCAACACCGCCCCGCCCAATCCCGGTATCACGCCGACGAACGTGCCCGCCAGCATGCCGGCCAGCAGCAGCAGGATGGCGCTGGGGCTTAGCAGCGCCTGCAACCCGGCGGCCATGGCGGCGGCGTAGCTCATCATATCCCCGCGTTGCCCTTAACCGCGGATAACAAATACGTCACTTCGCGAAGCGCGCGCGTTCGGCCTAATTCTATTCTGTTCTATTCCTTGAGGAACGGGGTAAATTTCGCCTCGTCCTTGATAACGCTCGCGATGGTTTGCTCCAGGTCCTCGGGCGAGGTGTAACCCGCGACGCGCGCGGCCTTCTTCGCCGCGGCGATAAAGCCCGGGTCCGCGACCGCTTTTTTGAACGCCGCGCGCAGATACGCCAGACGGTCGGCCGCGACACCCGGCGGCGCCGCCCAGTCCTTGCCCATGTTCACGGCGTGGGCGAACACGTCGATCGTATCGATGCTCGCCTGCGGCAGCTTATATTGCCGAGCCAACTGCAGGACGGTCGGGAGTCCGGGGAGCAGCGCCGATGGCGTCGCTCCCGTGATATACAGAGGAATCACGTTCTTTGTTTGGAGCAGCGGGCGAAACACCGAATAGCCGTAGCTGGCAATGTCCCCGTCACCGCGTAGAAGCCCAGCCTTCGCGGCGGCCGAGCCTTGGTATGCCAACAGCATCGTATAGGGTATGCCGAAGGTCGAGAGCGGCAAGGCGGTGCCGACATAGTCTTCCCCGCCATAGCCGGCCGACAAACCGACGACCTTGACCGTTCCCCCGCGCAGTTTCCAAAGGTCGGCGAAGGATTTGTAGGGCGAGCCGGCACGGGCGGCGGTAACGGTTGTTTCTATGTTGGGCGATCCGATCCATGAATACTTCGCCATGTCGAAGGTTATGCCCGGCTTGTGGATGATTTGCGCAAAAGTGCTGCCGCCACCGTTGACTTCGCCGATAGTGAGACCGTCCGGCGCGGCTTGGTAAAGGTAGTCCTCGCCGACCACGCCGCCGCCGCCGGTCTTGTTGACGATGTCGATCCGCGCCACGCCGAGTTCTTTTTCGAGGTAGGGCTTCAACGTGGCGGCCCAGTATTCGTACCCTCCCGCCGCCCCATAGGGTACGATCACCGTCATGATCTTGCCTTGGAAAAAGGCCTTGGCCGACTGCACCGATTGGGCATTTGCCTGTTGCGGTATGAAGCTGAGAAGACCGATCAGGATCGTGGCGAGAGAAGCGGTCGTCAGGTTTTTCCGCCGTAAGTAGCCCGCAATCATATTCATCTCCCATCGACTTTGTTCGCGATGCAACCCAGCCGATCGGCTTATTGCCGAAGCAAGTCGGCCGTTGCCCCACCGCAAGGACGTGTCCGACGCAATCCGCGCGGAGAGCGGCCGGCACTTTGCCACAATAGCCCTCGCCGAATAAAGCGTTCGCGGGCATCGAGAGTTAGGTCCGCGCGAGACTTAAGGACGCAGCACCTTCGGCGGCGGCGACGCGGGCAAAAGGCTAACATCCCAGCAAAAGCGCGAACTAGGATCGCTATTTGATCGACAACCCGAGCGCCTTGACCATTTTGCCCCACTTCTCCACTTCGGCGTTGAACATGGCGTCGGCCTGCGCCTGCGATCCGACGATCGGATCGAAACCGATGGCGATCAGCCGCTTTTGCACCGTTGGCGTTTTGATCACGTCGTCGATCGTTTCATTGAGCGTCGCGAGAATTTTGGGGTCGGTCTTGGCCGGCGCGAAGAAGCCCACCCAGGACGCAGCCGCAAATCCCGGAAAACCCTGCTCCGCAAAGGTCGGCACGTTCGGCACGACCGCGGCGCGCTTGTCCGCCGCGACGCCGAGGCCTTTGAGCTTGCCGCCGGCGATCTGCGCGGCAGCGCCGCCGCCGAGCGTGGTGGCAAGCAGATCGATCTGGCTGCCGATGGTTGCATTAATCGCCGGCGCGCCGCCCTGGAAGGGGATGTGCTGCGCCGGGACCTTGGCGAGGAATTTGAAAAAGTACGCGGCCTCGATATGCGATCCGGTGCCGACGCCGGCCGAGCCGAAATTGATGGTCCTGCCTTTCATCTCCTTGATGAATTCGACCAGATTGTTGGCGGGATTGCTCGGGCTCGTCGCCAAAGCCTCCGGGCTCGAAGCGGCGATGGCGATGGCCTTGAGAGCGGTCCGCGAGAACGGATTGTTCTCGTGCAGCGTCTCGTTGATGGCGAGCGCCGTGGTGGTGGCGAGGAGCGTATATCCATCAGGCTCCGCGCGCGCGACGAACCCGGCGGCAATGTTGCCGCCGGCGCCGGCGCGGTTTTCGACCACGACGCTCCGGTGCAGGCGCTCGCTCAAGCCCTGGCCGATCAGACGCGCCAGCGTGTCGGCGATGCCGCCTGGAGCGAAAGCGACGATCAGCGTGATCTTGTTGGCGGGATAGGTTTCGGCGCCGGCTTGCGCTCCGCACAAGGCGAGGGTCGATACGGCCGCTATCGCAATGAAATGCCGGCCGAAGCGCAAATTCAGCATGTGTGTTATCCTCAACGCCCGCTTGGTTATGTTCTCGCCGACGCGCGGCCGGGGAAGACTATTTCATTCCGCCGGACGCGTGACAAGGATCGTCGTTGCATGGTAGTGGTCTTCGCTGGCCCACTGCCCGTTGCATCGCAACGCCGCAGAGAGGGTCAAACGCGTCGACGCCGGCGAAAGTCGTTTGCCGCGGGAACCGATCAAGCGGAATGGCGTTCTCGGTAAGCATTTATTGGCATTAGAAGTTCTATCGTTGTCCGTGAGCAAAACATGGGCGCATCTCTGGAAAACGATATAACGCTGCCATCGGCGCTTTATCGCCCGCCGGCGCCCTCGCCTCAACCGAAACCGCTCGGAGCCTTTCGGCTCATCGGAACGCTCAGGCGCAATCCGCTCGAATGCTGGGCTAAAGATCATTTCGAGAAACCGATCGTCGTCGGCGGATTGCCGTTCGCGTCTGTTTTACTCGTTAACGATCCGCGCGCTATCGAGCGCGTACTTCTGGAAAATGCCGCAAATTATCGCAAGGACTCGATTCAACGTCGGGTGCTCTCGGCCGGCCTTGGCGACGGCCTTCTGAGCGCCGAAGGCGACCAATGGCGCATCCAGCGCCGCACCGTTGCTCCGGTGTTCGCGCGCAAGACCATCATGCAATTCGCGGCCGAAATGATGAAGGCGAGCGAAGCTCTCATCGAGCGATGGCGGCGGCAAGAAGGGGCAACGGTCGACGTCGCCGCGGAGATGACGCGGGTCACGCTCGATGTGCTCGAGCGCACTATATTTTCCGACGGTCTGGGCCGCGAACCGGAAGAGTTTCGCGTCGCCATGCGAACCTATTTCGACACGATCGGCCGAATCGATCCGCTCGACGTGCTCGGCGTGCCCGCTTTTGTGCCGCGGATGGCTCATCTGCGCGTGCGCTCGACAATGCGCTTTTTTGAATCGGCGATCGATGACATCATCGCGACGCGGCGCCGGCGCATTCGCGAAAAATCCGACACGGCGGCAAGCGATATCCTGTCCCTTCTGCTAAACGCGCTCGATCCGGACACCGGCAATCGAATGACCGAGGTCGAGGTGCGATCGAACATCCTCACCTTCATCGCGGCGGGACACGAAACCACCGCGAATTTGCTGACCTGGTCGCTGTTCCTGCTCTCGCAATCTCAGGAATGGCGCGAGCGCGCCGAGGCGGAGGCCGAGCGCGAGCTTGCAGGACCGACGGCGGGATTGGCCGAACGTCTCGTCGAGATCCGTGCCATCATCGACGAAGCGGCCCGCCTCTACCCGCCGATCGCCGCCATCAGCCGTGTGGCGGTCGATGCGGATGAGATCGCCGGCGAGAAAGTGAGGCGCGGCTCGCTGGTCGTGATCGCGCCCTACGTTCTGCATCGCCATCGCTTGTTCTGGCGACGACCCGACGCTTTCGATCCGGCTCGCTTCCTCGGCGACGAGCGCAACAAGATAGAGCGCTACACCTATATGCCCTTTGGCGCGGGCGCGCGGACCTGCATCGGCTCGGCCTTCGCCTTGCAAGAGGCCACTCTGGTGCTTGCCAACATCGTCAATAATTTCCGCCTGCAGCTCGCTCCGGGCAAGCGGGTATGGCCTTTATTGCGGGTGACGTTGCGGCCCGATGGCGGGCTGCCGATGACGATTGCGCGCAAACGGATCGACGCCTGATCCGGGTCCGCGGATCGCCGCCCGGACAAATGCGGTGAGTTGTCAATCGTTCGATGGAACGACGTCGGCATTCCAAGCCAACAGCTTTTCCATCAGCCGCGGCATTGCCCTGGCATATGAAGAGGGCAGTCCGATCGCGTGAATGAGGTCACGCGCAACCGCGGATCCCGCGCGCTTTTTGAGGAACCACCGGATCCGCTCGTTGACCGCATAGGGGATGGCTTCAAATTTCTGTTCCGTTACAACGAACGGATCGCCGATCGAGACCTGCGCATCGTTGAGAAATTTACCGAAGACTCCGCGCCTGTGGACGATGCGGTCAAAATCGATCAATTTCAAAATCTTCTTGCACGGCTCGCAATGAAACGTCAGGCGCAGCAGCGCCTGGCCAATTTTGACGACGGTGCCGGAGGGCAAATCGTAGAGTCGATCGAAGTCGACGACGATGTTTTCGCGCAAATCGCCGGGCCTGAGTCCACATTCGGCGATGATCGAGCGCGAGGCGATCAACGCCTGGCGAAACGGCGCGCAGGAGACCCCATTTGCGATGCCGCGCCGGTCACAGCGAATCGCGGCGACCGGTTCGAGCGGGGCGCCGTGTTTGCGCTTGACAAAAAGTTCCGTGACGGTCAAAGGCCTGCCCCGCACTCTCAGGCGCTTCGCTTACAGCGGTGATGCGGCAAAAGATTGACGGAGATTCTGATCCGACACGAGAAGTACGCGTGATTTCTGCGACATTTGTTCTCAGGGATGCCGCGCTCCGACCGCTTCGGAACCAAACTCTCTCTGTTAGACCGCTTCAGCTAGACCGCTTCAGCCCAGATTGTGGTTCTTCAACGGCAGCGAGCGGATGCGTTTTCCCGTCGCGGCGAAGACCGCGTTGCATAGAGCCGGCGCCAGCGGCGGCACCGGCGGCTCGCCGACGCCGCCCCAAAAATCGCCGCTCGGCACCATCGCCGTCTCCACCTTCGGCACGCCGCCGATGCGCAACATCTCGTAAGTGTTGAAGTTCGATTGCTCGGCGGCGCCGTTCTTGACGGTGATCTCGCCATAAAGCGCTGCCGTCAGCGCGTACACGATCGCGCCCTCCGTCTGCATTTCGATCGAGAGCGGGTTGACCACATGGCCACAGTCGATCGCCGAAACCACGCGATGTACGCGCACAGCGCCGTCGTCGACGGAGGCTTCGACCACCTGCGCGCAATAGCTGCCGCAGGCCTCGTTCACCGCAATACCGTGGGAAACGCCGGCAGGAAGCGGCGCGCCCCATTCCGCCTTTTTTGCCGCGGCATCGAGCACGGCGAGATTCTTCGGGCTGTGGCGCAAAAGAAGCCGCCGGTAATGATACGGGTCGATGCCGGCGGCGTGCGCCATCTCATCGACGAAGCATTCCTTGTAAAAGGCGTTCTGCGTGTAATTGATCGCGCGCCAGACGCCGAGCGGAACGGGCGTTTTGCGCACAACGTAATCGACCAGATAATTCGGCACGTCATACGGCATTTCCTCGGCGAGCCCGATGACAAAACTCCTGTCGACGAAGCTCGCGCCGAAACCGGGCAGGATCGCGTCGACGAATGACGGTCCGGCGAGTCTGATCGACCACGCGATCGGCATCCCGGCGGCATCGAGGCCGGCAACGAGGCGAGCCATCCCGAACGGCCGATAGAGATCGTGTTGGATATCTTCCTCGCGCGACCACACCAGCTTGACGGGCTGCTCGACCTCCTTGGCGATAACGACGGCCTGACGAATGTATTCCTGAATCGTGCCGCGCCGGCCGAAGCCGCCGCCGAGCAGCATGCGATGGACCACGACCCTGTCGTCGGACACGCCGGCCGCAATCGCCGCGGTCGCGAGCGCGGTGGAGGCATCCTGCGTCGGCACCCAAATCTCTACGCGGTCCGGCCGCACATGGGCGGTGCAAGTCTGCGGCTCCATGGTCGCGTGGGCGAGAAACGGCACCGTGTAGTCCGCTTCGACGCGTTGCGAGGCGCGCGCGAGCCCTGCGACGACGTCGCCGTCGGCGCGGCCGATCTGGCCCGGCGTCGCATCGAGGCCGGTCCGGACAAAATCGCGGATGGTCTCGGTCGAAACCCCGCCGTTGCCGCAATCGTCCCAGCTGACGTGCAGCGCCTGCGCCGCGACCTTGGCGCGCCACCAGGAATCGGCCACCACCGCCACGGCGTCCGGCATTCGCACGACGCGGCGCACGCCGTTCATTCCTCGGATCGAGGTCTCGTCGACCCGCTTCAGCGCCCCGCCAAACACCGGGCAGTGCACGATGGCGGCGTAAAGCATGTCCGGCAGCCGCACATCGATGGCGTAGATCGGTTGCCCGGTGACTTTGTCGTACACATCCAGACGCTTTCGCGGCTTGCCGGCGAGCGTCCAGTCCGCCGGGCGCTTCAGCTTGACGTCGATAGGGGGCTCGATATTGGCCGCCTCGTCGGCGACAGCCCCGAAGGACAAAGTGCGGCCGCTCGATCGGTGAGCGATCGTGCTGTTTTGCGCGCTGCATTGCGCTGCCGGCACGTGCCAGCGCGCCGCCGCGGCGGCAATCAGCATCTCGCGCGCCGTGGCGCCGGCGCGGCGAAGATAGTGCTGCGAGGAGGCGATCGAGCGGCTCGCTCCGGTCGACAAGTCGCCCCAGATTCGGCCGCGGCCCAAGTTCCGCCTCGGGGAAACGAATTCGGTGCGCACCCTTGCCCAATCGCACTCCAGTTCCTCGGCTACCAGCATGGCGAGACCGGTCATGGCGCCCTGCCCCATCTCGGCGCGGGCCACGCGGATCGTTACCGTGTCGTCGGGCGCGATCACCACCCAGCAATTTATTTCCGCCGCGCCAGCTTCGGCGCGCGCCGATTTCGGGGCGGTCGGAATGGCAAAGCCAAGCGCGAGGCCGCAGCCTGCGCCACTGGCACCGACAAGAAATGCACGGCGATTGAGTACGCCGCCGGACGTCATGCATTCCCCCGTATAGATTCCGCTTTTTGTGCTCCAACGATGCCAAATTTCGGCGGCGTGTGCAGCGCAAAAATTGCCTTATCGCGCCCAAATCGCGGATGTCGCGGTCCGCAATGGACTCCACGGCGCAAAGCCACCCCAGGACCATGATAGGGTATGATCGCGCAGGCGTTGCATCACAAGTCGGGGAGTCGCCATGGTCCAGGAATCGGCCCAGAAATCGGCCCAGGAAATGCACCGGGAAAGCCGCACGCTCGAACAGCGCGTCCGCGCCATCGAGGACCGGCTGGAAATCTACAACCTCATCGCCGGACATCCGCCGAGCGCGGATACCGGCGCCGACTATTATGCCGAGGCGGTCTATACCGAGGACGGCGTTTTCGATCGCGGCGTAAATCTCTCCGGCGCCATCGGCAATAAGGCCATCGCCGCCATCCTGACGAGCGCAGGCCACCAGGCCGCAATCGCCGGAGGGATTGCCCATTTCGCCGGGTTGCCGCACATCGCCCTCGACGGAGACGAGGCCGTCGTCATCTCGTACCTGCAAATCCTCACGCCGAACAAATCCGGCGAAGCGGTCGAAGTGCCGAATCATGGCGCCTCGCGCGGCTACCACATCCACCGGGTGGTCACGAGCCGCTGGGAGCTTGTGCGCGCCGCTTCGGGCTGGAAGATCAAGCGGCGCACAATCCGACTGGTCGACGGCTCGGAGCCTTCGCGCGAAATTTTGCGCGGCGCGCTGGCGCACTACGCCCAGTCGGCCTGAAAAAATACGATGGCGGCCGTGGTCTCGGTGCGGCCCGAGGACGTGGAGTTGTCCGATACCGCGCCCGCGCCGAGGAGGATGATAGTCTTTGCCGCGGCATCGACTATCTGGATTTTCAGGTCAAAGTGGGAGAATCTGTCCTGCTTGCCCGTGCCCACCCCGCCTTGCGCACGCCGACCGGCGAGCCTATTCACGTGCGCATGCGGGCGGAGAAATGCGTGGCAATCGCCGAGGCCGCTGCGCCGCTTGTGGCGGCTTAGAAAGTTAAAAGGAGCACCAAATGGCCAAGAACGCCGTCGTTTCCGAAGACCTGGCAAACAAATTCAAGACCGAAAAGGAAACGCCGTACACCCGTTGGGTGAAGGCCGAGGGGCTAGATATCATTCCGTCCGTGTACGTAAAGAACCTGCGCACGGTTGCGTTAAAGCCGTGGGCGCGCCGCGGCGGCAACGCCGTTTTTCTCAATCATGACGCCTCACGCACGTCGAACGACTGCTACGTCATGGAAATTCCGCCGGGCAAGAGCCTTAACCCGCATCGGCAGCTCTACGAGGAAATGGTTCTGGTGCTTAGCGGCCGCGGCTCGACCACGGTATGGAACGATGCCGGCGCCCGCATCACCTTCGAGTGGAAGGACGGCGCGTTGTTCGCCATTCCGCTCAACTGCCACCACCGGCACTTCAACGGCTCGGGCCGGGAGCCGGTGCGCTACGTCGCCGTCACCAACGCGCCGCCCGTGATCAATCTCTACGAGGACATCGATTTCATCTTCAACACCAAATACGACTTCAAGGACCGCTTTTCCGGCGAGCCCGACTATTTTTCCTCCAAGGGCGAGCAGAAAGGCTTTCTGCTGGCCACCAATTTCGTCCCCGATGCGGTTAACATTCCGCTGATCGCCGCGGCGGAGCGCGGCGCCGGCGGCGGCCATATCCGCTTCAATCTGGCCAAAGGCTCGATGAACAGCCACATTTCCCAATTCCCGATCGGCACCTACAAGAAGGCGCACGCGCACGGACCCGGCGCCCACGTCATCGTGCTCTCGGGCGAGGGCTTTTCGCTGATGTGGCCGGAAGGCGAGCAGCCGCAGCGCTACGATTGGGAGGTCGGCACCCTGATCGTGCCGCCTAACATGTGGTTCCACCAGCACTTCAATTCCGGGGCGACGCCGGCGCGCTATCTCGCCTTCAAGCACGAGGGGGTCGCCGTTCGCAACGCCCAGGGCGTGCCCAAAGCGTGGATCAGCCGCCGCGTCGGCGGCGATCAGGTCGACTATATCGACGAGAAGCCGGAAATCCGCCGCCTGTTCGCGACCGAGCTTGCCAAGCGTGGCGTCGCGCCGCGCATGGACGCGGCCTACGCCAAGGAGATGGCGGAGCTGGGGATCAAGACGGCGTAGCGCGCCGTTGTGCATCGGCCGGGCGCGATTTAGGTTGCCTCCTCGCTTAATCCGCGTCCGGGACAATGAAACCTGCCCCCTTCGATTATCACGCGCCGCGCCAGCTTAAGGAAGCTGCCGAGCTTCTGGCGAAGTTGCCCAACGCCAAGGTTCTGGCCGGCGGACAATCGCTCGTGCCGATGATGAATTTTCGCTATTTGATCGTCGATCACCTCGTCGATCTCGGCGGCCTCGACGAATTGCGCGGCATCGCGGTCGGCGACGGGCTTCTGCGCATCGGCGCCATGACGAGCCAGCGCGACCTCGAATCGTCTGCCGATGTCGCCAGACATTGTCCGTTGATGGCCGAAGCGCTCCGCCATGTCGGCCATCGCCAGACCCGCAACCGCGGCACGATCGGAGGCAGTTTGGCGCACGCCGATCCCGCCGCCGAGCTGCCCGCCGTGTGCGCGGCCTACGACGCGACGATCCACGCGGCGAGCGTCCGCGGCATCCGCCAGATTCCGTTCCGTGAGTTCGGCACGGGCTTCATGACGACTGCGCTTGCGCCCGACGAAATGATCGCCGCCGTCGATCTGCCGATCTGGCGGCTCGGCCATGGCCACGGATTCCACGAGTTCGCCCGCCGGCAGGGCGACTTCGCGATTGCCGGCGCCGCCGCGCTGCTCGACATCGGGGCCGACAACGTCGTGCGGCGCGCGGTGCTTGCGCTGTTTGGCGTGACGGCTTCGCCGCTGCGAGTCGAGGCGGCGGAAGCGCGACTGACCGGACAGCCGCTCGATGCCGGCGCGATCCGCGCCGCCGCCGCGGCGGCATGGCTGATCGAACCGATTTCGGATATTCATGCCGGCGGCGAGTACCGCCGTCACCTCGCGCAAGTCTTGAGTTCGCGCGCGCTCAATGACGCGGCGCGGCGCGCCGGCATACAAGCTTAGAGTTTGCACATGGGCAAGCAGGCGACGCGGGTGACGGTCAACGGCAAGTCGTATGCCCGTGTCGTCGACGCCCGGCTGACGCTGGCCGACTTCTTGCGGCACGAAATCAACCTCACCGGAACCCATCTCGGTTGCGAGCACGGCGTGTGCGGTGCCTGCACAGTTCTGGTCGATGGCCGCTCGGCGCGCTCCTGCCTGATGTTCGCCGTGCAGGCAAACGGCTGCGAGGTGACCACGGTCGAGGGGCTTGCGCCCGACGGCAAGCTCTCGGTCTTGCAGCAGGCGTTCATCGACAATCACGGACTGCAATGCGGCTTCTGCACGCCGGGAATGTTGATCACGCTGACCGAGCTGTTGCGCGAAAATCCGGAGCCCAGCGAGCAGGAGGTGCGCGAGGCGCTCACCGGCAATCTGTGCCGCTGCACCGGTTACGCGGGGATCGTGGCGGCGGCACTCGACGCCGCGCAACGCCTGCGCGGCGGAGCCGCCAAGGCGGAGGCTGAGTGATGGGCGCAAAACATTTCGGGGCGCGCGTGAAGCGGCTCGAAGATCCGGCGCTGCTCACCGGCCACGGTCGTTTTGTCGACGACGTGAAGCTGCCCGGCGCGTTGCACGCCTGTTTTGTGCGCTCGCCGCATGCTCACGCCAAGCTTGTCTCCATCGACAGCAAGTTTGCGATGATCATGCCCGGCGTTCACGCGGTCATCGCCGCGGCCGATCTGCCGGAACCGATGCGCGCCGATCCGCTGCCGATGCTGTTGCCCAATCCCGCCCTTAGCGCGGCGCGCACCCAGCATGCGCTCGCGCGCGAAGAGGTTTGTTATGTCGGACAGCCCGTCGCGGTGGTGATTGCTGAGACGCGCTACATCGCCGAGGATGCGGCGGCGGCGTTGATCGTCCAATACGAGGTGCTGGCGGCGGTCGCGGACTGCCGCCGCGCTGCCGAGGAAGGCGCCGCCCGCGCGCACGGCGATCTTCCGTCGAATATCGCCTCGACGTTTCGCTTGACCTATGGCGACACCGATGCCGCCTTCGCCGACGCCGCGCACGTCTTCACCGAGGGACTCTGGCAGCACCGCGGCGGCGGCATGGCGATCGAGACGCGCGCGGTGCTCGTCAGTCACGATCCCGTCGTCGATCTGCTCACCGTTTGGTCGGCGACGCAGACCCCGCATATCGGCCGCCGCACGCTCGCCGATCTGCTCGGCCGCGATCTGCAATCGATCCGCATGATCGCGCCGGACGTCGGCGGCGGCTTCGGGCCGAAGGCGATCTTCTATCCGGAGGAGGCGGTGATACCGGCGGCGGCGCTGAAACTCGGCCGGCCGGTGAAATGGATCGAGGACCGGCGCGAACATTTTTTGTGTGCAACGCAGGAGCGCGACCAATATTGGGAAGTCGCGATTGCGGTCGATGCGGATGGAAAAATCCGCGGGCTGCGCGGCCGCATGCTGCACGATACCGGCGCGTTCGTGCCGTGGGGCATCGTCCTGCCCTACATTGCCGCCTCGACCGTGCCCGGTCCCTACGTGGTGCCGGCCTATCGGCTCGAGACGTCCGTCGTGTTCACCAACAAGGTGCCGACCACGCCGGTGCGCGGCGCCGGACGGCCGCAGGCGGTGTTCGCGATGGAGCGTCTTTTGGACCGCGTCGCGCGCGAATTGAACCTCGATCGCGCCGAAGTGCGCCACCGCAATTTGATCCAACCGGAGCAAATGCCTTACGAGGTCGGGCTGCTGTTCCGCGACGGCAAGCCGCTCGTATACGACAGCGGCGACTATCCGCGCGGGCAGGAAAAGGCGCTTGCGCTCGGCGAATACGAAAGCTTCCGCGAGCGGCAGAAGGCGGCGCTCGACCAAGGCCGCTTCATCGGCATCGGGCTTGCCAATTACGTCGAAGGCACGGGCTTAGGCCCGTTCGAGGGCGTCACCGTGCGCATACTGCCGAGCGGCAAAGTGGCGGTCGCGACCGGCGCCACCAACCAAGGCCAGGGCACGCGCACGACGCTGTCGCAGATCGTTGCCGACCACGTCGGCTGCCGCCTCGAAGATATCGTAATGACCATCGGCGACACCGCCGCGATTGCGCAAGGCGTCGGTGCCTTCGCCAGCCGGCAGGCGGTCAACGCCGGCTCCTCCGCGCTCGTAGCCGGCCAGGCGGTGCGCAAGCAGCTCATTGCGCTCGCCGCGCGCACGCTCGCCGTTCCCGAGTACGACATCGATCTGGAAGACGGCCAGGCCACCTCGCGCCGCGGCAACAAGCCGTCGATCTCGTTCGGCGATCTGGCGCGGCTGGCGCAGGGCATTCCCGGCGTGTCGCTGCCGCCCGGGCAGGCTGCCGGGATCGAGCATACCGCCTATTACACGCCGTCGCAGGCCGCCTATTGCTCCGGCACCCACGTCGCCGAAGTGCAGGTCGACGCCATGACCGGCGGCGTAAAAATCCTCAGATACACCGTCGCCCACGACGCCGGGCGCGTGATCAATCCGCTGATCGTCGACGGCCAGGTGCAGGGCGGCGTCGCCCACGGCATCGGCAACGCGCTCTTCGAATGGATGCAATACGACGCCAATGCGCAGCCGCTCACCACCTCGTTCGCCGATTACATGCTGCCGACGGCAACCGACGTGCCCACCTGCACCATCGCCCACGTCGAGACCGTCAATCCGCTCAATCCGCTCGGCGTCAAGGGCGCCGGCGAGGGCGGCACCATCCCGGCGCCGGCGGCGATCATTTCCGCGATCGAAGATGCGCTCTCGCCCTTCGGCGTGCATTTTGCCGAGACGCCGCTCACGCCGGAGCGCATCGTCGCCGCGATGCGCGCCGCCGGCGCTTACGAAAGGTTATTTGCCGCATGACGACGCCGGCAGTGATTATGGTTCGTCATTCCGGGGCGCGGGCGTTAGCCCGCGAGCCCGGAATCCATAACCCCAGCGCTCGTGGATATGGATTCCGGGCTCGCCGCGGAGCCTGTCATCGGGCCGGCCTAAGGCCGGACCCGTTGGCGGCGCCCCGGAATGACGGAGCGCAAATATGACCGACACGCAGACCCAAACGCAGACGACGCCGTTCTGGCGCTTCTCGCTGCACTTCTATCGCCAGGCCGGCGTGTCCGATGCCTGCATCGCCTTGCAGGACGATTGCGGCGTCGACGTCAATCTTTTGCTGTTTCTGTTCTGGCTGGCGGACGACGGGCAGCTCCTGTCGGCGGACGAGGTCAAGAAACTCGACGACAAGGTGCGCGATTGGCGCAACCTGACGATCGTTCCGATCCGCGAAACCCGCCGCAAGCTCAAGGGCGCGCGCACGCTGGTCGAGCCGATGCAGCAGGAAGCCTTTCGCACCAAGGTCAAGGCGATCGAGCTTGACGCCGAGCGCCTGCAGCAGCAGGCGCTCTACGCGTTCACGCAATCCGGGCCGCTGGGCACGCAGGCCACGCCGCGCGCCGCGGCGCGCGGCAATGTTGCCGCCTACGAACGCATCATGGGCGTGAGCTTTCCCAAAGGCGCCGTCGATGTTCTCGTCGGCGCGTTCGATTCGATCGAGCACGGTGGTTTCGCCGCCGCTTCATCCGCTGCGGCACGGGAGTAAGGGCACTCATGGCCAAACATGCGGCGCGGCTGATCGTCGGCATATCGGGCGCCTCCGGCACGATCTACGGCGTGCGGCTCCTGGAAATGCTGCGCGCTGCCGAAATCGAAACCCATCTGGTCATGAGCAAATCGGCGGAGATGACGCTCGCCTACGAGACCGATCTCAAGCCGAAGGACGTGCGCGCTCTGGCGTCGGTGCACTATCCGGTCGCCGACATCGGCGCGGCGATTTCCTCCGGCTCGTTTCCGACCATGGGGATGGTGATCGCGCCGTGCTCGATCCGCACCATGAGCGAGATCGCCTCGGGCGTCACCGCCTCGCTGCTCTCGCGCGCCGCCGACGTAGTGCTCAAGGAAAAACGCCGCCTGGTGCTGGCCCTGCGCGAGACGCCGCTGCACGCCGGGCACCTGCGCAGCATGCTGACGCTGGCCGAGATCGGCGCCGTCGTCGCCCCGATCGTGCCGGCGTTCTACAATCGTCCGAACACGGTCGACGATATCGTCAATCACACCTGCGGGCGGCTCCTCGACCTGTTCGGCATCGATACCGGGACCGTCAAGCGATGGAAGGGCGGCCCGGCGGAAACTTGACCAACAGTGAGGAAACGCCATGGATCAGGACCGTTACAATCGCGGGCTCGCCAAACGCAAGCAGGTGTTGGGCGACGCCTATGTCGACCGCGCGCTGGCGAACGTCGACGATTTCAATCGCGACTTTCAGCGCATGCTCACCGAATATTGCTGGGGCGAGACCTGGGGCGACGAAACGCTTCAACCGCGGGAACGTTCCATCCTCAACCTCGGCATGATCGCGGCGCTCGGCAAGATGGAAGAGTTCGCCACGCACGTGCGCGGCGCGCTCAACAACGGGCTCACGCCAAACGAAATCCGCGCCGCGCTGACGCAGGTCACCATCTATTGCGGCGCTCCGATCGGCGTCGACTGCTTCCGCGTCGCTCGCCCGATCGTCGCCGAGCACGAGAAGAACAAGAAATAGCGGACATGCTCGATCAACCCGATAAAAGGCGGTCCAATAGACCGGCGGCCGGGCCGCCGCTCGATTTTCAGGAGCATCTGGCGCGGCTTGAGGCCGAAGGCCTGTTGCTGCGCGTCGAGCGTCCGATCAACAAGGAAACCGAGCTGCATCCGCTGGTGCGCTGGCAATTCCAGGGCGGGCTTGCCGAGGACGAACGCCGCGCCTTCCTGTTCACCAACGTCGTCGATTGCGAAGGACGCCGCTATGACGTGCCGGTCGCGATCGGCGCGCTTGCCGCGTCCGCGCGCATCTACGCGGTCGGCATGGGGCGGCCGGTCGAGGAGATCGGCGACGCCTGGATGGCCGCCATAGCCAATCCGATTGCGCCCACCGAGGTGACGGCGGCGCCTTGCCAAGAACTCGTCATCAAGGGCGACGAGCTGCGGCGGCCGAACGGCGGTCTCAAAACATTGCCGGTGCCGATTTCGACGCCCGGCTACGACGCGGCGCCGTATCTCACGGCCACCTTGTGCATCACGGACGATCCGGAAACCGGCATCCGCAACATGGGCACCTACCGGGCCGCGCTGAAAGCGACCGACCGGCTCGGCGTGCGCATGGCGGCGCGGCCCGGCGGCGCCGGCGGTTATCTGCACTGGCAGAAATACCGCAAGCTGAAGAAACCGATGCCGATCGCCATCGTAGTCGGCTGCGCGCCGGTCGTCATGTTCACCGGACCGCAAAAGCTGCCGATCGATTGCGACGAGATGGCGGTGGCCGGAGGGCTCGCCGGCGCGCCGATCCGCGTGGTCAAGGCCGCCACAGTCGACCTGCACGTGCCGGCCGACGCCGAGTTCGTGGTCGAGGGCCTGATCGACCCTGAACTTCTTGAGCCGGAAGGGCCGTTCGGCGAAAGCCACGGCCACGTCGCGCTCGAAGGCTTCAACATGTCGATGCAGGTCACCGCGATCACGCGCAAGCGGTCGCCGGTCTACGCCTCGATCTTAAGCGAAGTCACGCCGAGCGAATCGAGCGTGATGAAGCGCGTCGCCTACGAGCCGCGCTATCTGGCCTACTTGCGCGACGCGCTGTCGATCAAGGGCGTGCGCCGCGTGGTCATGCACGAGGCGCTGACCAACCTGCGCAAGGTCATGTTCGTGCAATTTGCGGCGGGCGTGCCGCGCACGGAAATCTGGCGCGCGCTGCACGGCGCCGCGAGCTTGCAGGCCGATATCGGCAAATACGTCATCGCCGTGAGCGAGGACATCGACCCGGAAAATGCCGACGCGGTGTTCTGGTCGCTTGCCTATCGCGCCAACCCGATCGAAGACGTGCTCATCGCACCCTATCGCTCGGAGGGGCACGGGCCGAAATCCCCCTCCCTAACCTCCCCCGCTGGCGGGGGAGGAAAGGGTGGGGGCGAAGACTCGACCATGCTCATCGATGCCACGCAGAAGGAGCCGGACCCGCCGATTTCGCTGCCCAAGCGCGAGTTCATGGAGCACGCGCGCACCATCTGGGAAGAGCTTGGCCTGCCAGCGTTGAAACCGCGCGAGCCGTGGCACGGCTATTCGCTCGGCGACTGGGATTCGATCTGGGACACTTACGCGGAGCGCGCGGTCAGCGGCAAATGGGAAGAGACCGGCAAGGAAACCTTCGCCCGCCGGCGTGGCGGGCTGACGCCGGAGACGCCGGTGAAGAGCGTGAAAGAGTGACTTCACCTCTCCCCGCCGCGCGGGGAGAGGTCGAGCGACCCCCGACTTGATCGGGGGGAGCGAGGGTGAGGGGGCGCTTCCGCGATTCTGAGCCCAGCGGAGAGGCCCCCTCACCCCTGACCCTCTCCCCGCCCGCGGGGAGAGGGAGCCGCGAGCGGCGAGTCGGAGTTCTTTCGATTTGGCATGACGCCTAACGGCAGGCGTTTCATAAGTTCAGCCGGCTCAAAGGACCAACCATGATCGTTTTCCTGCTCGCGCTACACCTGCTCGCCGCCCTATTCTGGGTCGGCGGCATGGCATTCGCCTATTGGGTTCTCCGGCCTGCCGCGGGACCGCTCGAACCGGCGGTGCGGCTGCCGCTGTGGCGGCGCGTGTTCGGCATCTTCCTGCCCTGGATCGGAGCGAGCATCGCGGTGCTGCTCGGCTCAGGCTACGCCATGCTGGCCTTGTATTTTGGCGGCTTTGCCGGCGCCCCCAGCTACGTCAACGTCATGCAGGGCCTGGGTCTCCTGATGGTGCTCCTGTTCCTGCACCTGATATTCGCGCCATGGCGCAGGTTCCGCACGGCGCTCGATCGGAATCTGCTGCCCGATGCCGCCACGGCGCTCAACCAGATGCGCATGATCGTGGCGGTCAATCTCGCCCTCGGTATTGCGACCGTTCTGGTCGGGGGCACCGGCCGTTATTGGTAGGACGCGATTGCACGGATAAGCGACGTTTCCCGGATGCGGTGCAGCGCCATAAGCGCGTTTACGCGCGTGTTCGACGCGCTATGGCGGTGCGCCGCTGATCCGGGATCGTCCCAGGCTCGGAGTTTTTGACGATCCCGGTTCGACAGCGCAATCACGCCGCTTCGCTGCGTGCTGCGCTACGCCCGGGAAACGCCAATATGTTGCGCTTCACCTCGGCCGCACCACCGTATCGACCAAAGCCGGCTTGCCGGCTTTGACCTGCGCGATGGCGCGGCGCAACGCGGGCGCAATGTCGGCGGGCTTTTCGATCGGGCCTTCGGCGTACCAGCCCATGCTCTTGGCCATCGTCGCGAAATCGGGCTCCGGGCCGCGGATGTCCTGGGCGATGTGGGCGCGGTCGACCGGCGTGCCGCGGAAATTCGCCACGCGAATCTGATGCTCCCAATCGTTGTAATAGGCGCGGTTATTGTACATGACGATGAGCATCGGGATTTCATTCTTCGCCGCGCTCCACAGCGCGCCGGCGTCGAACATGAGGTCGCCGTCGGGCTGGATGTCGACGACGAGCCGGCCGGTGCCGCGGTGCGCGAGCGCGACCCCGAGCGATACTCCGATCTGCGTCCCCGTGCCGAGCGCCTGGCCCGGATGCCGGTACGGCTTGTCGAAGTCCCAAAGCTTATAGACCCAGTCCTGCAGATTGCAGGCGGTGAGCACCCAATCCTCGTTTTTGATCGCGTCCCACATTTCGCTCGCCAGCCGCGGCAGCGCGATCGGCACGCCGTCCCAATCGTTCTTCGCCTCGTCGCTCCATTTCTTGAACAGCGCGTCGTGTTTGCTCGCTACGACCGTGGTGCGTTCGGCCACTTTCTGGGCGAGCGCCGGATTCCTGGCGATGCGCTCGCGGCAGATGCGCGTGAGTTCGGGAATCGCGGTCAACGTATCGCCGAGCACGCGCAGGCTGCAGGTCGGCATGCGCGCGTAGTCCATCGACCACTTGCTCAAATTGATCTCGCCGAAACCGATCTCGATCATCTCGCAGTTCGGCGGGTAATGCGGCACCACTTGGCGCTTGGTGCGGTCGTTGAAATGCGTCGATTTCTCCCAGTCGCGCGTATCGAGCGAGAGAATCAGATCGGCATCGCGAAAGACTTCCTTCTCGCAGCTCAGATTGAGCTTGTGCCGGTTGGGAAAGTTGAGCCGCGCGTGCACGTCATAGACGGCGGCGCCGACCGTTTCGGCGAGCGCGACCAGATTGTCGAAGCCGCCGGGGCTGCGCGCGACATATTCGGCCATCAGCACCGGATATTTCGCGGCAAGGAGGCGATCGGCGACCTCGGCGAGCGCGTTGCCGTCCGCCGCCATCGGCACCGGCACCTTGTTGTCGGACGGCTTCGGCAGCGCCACGTCTTTCGCCAACGGCTGCTCCTGCAGCCAGGCGTCGTAGCACATGTAGATCGGGCCCTGCGGCTCGGTCATCATCGCCGCGTAGGCGCGGGCGAACGAGTCCGGCACGCCTTCGATGCTCGAAGGCTGATAATCCCACTTGACGTAATGGCGCAGCTGTTCGCCGTTGACGTTGGCGGTGTGAATCCAGTCGATGAACGGCCGCCGCCGGCTTTCGTCCATCGGGCCGGTGGCGCCGATCACGAACACCGGGCAGCGGTCGATATAGGCGTAGTAGATGCCCATGGTGGCGTGCAGCATGCCGACCACGTCGTGCACGATCGCCACCATCGGCTTGCCGGTCGCCTTGGCGTAGCCGTGGGCGATCTGCACGGCGATCTTCTCGTGCTGGCAGAGCAAGATCGGCGGCCGATTGCCGCCGTAATTGACCAGCGAGTCGTGCAGCCCGCGGTAGCTCGCGCCGGGATTGAGCGCGATATAGGGAAAGCCGTAATGCTTGATGAGGTCGACGATGATGTCGGACTGCCAGGCTTTCTCGGCGTAGCTTGCTTGTGCCTCCGGTGTGGCGACGTCGTTCATCGGTCCATTCCTGGTTGTTTTGCCCCGGCACGATAGGCGGCAGACGGTCGCGCGGCAACGCTGCGCCAGTCTTAAGCGGAACCAGCCGCAGCGTGGATTGCCGCGCGGATGCGCTGATAGCTGCCGCAGCGGCAGATATTGCTCATCGCCGCGTCGATATCGGCATCGGTCGGTTTCGGCTTCTCTTTCAACAGCGCGACCGCCGCCATGATCATTCCGCTCTGGCAATAGCCGCATTGCGGCACGTCGAGGTCGAGCCAAGCCTGCTGCACCGGATGCAGCTTGCCGTTCTGCGCGAGGGCCTCGATCGTCGTAATGCTCCGGGTTCCTACCGTGCCTACGGGCACTTGGCATGAGCGCGTCGCCACGCCGTCGATATGCACGGTGCAGGCGCCGCATTGGGCGATGCCGCAGCCGTATTTCGTGCCGGTGAGCCCGATCGTATCGCGCAGCACCCAGAGCAAAGGCGTATCGGGCTCGACGTCGACGTCGTAGGATTTGCCGTTGAGGGAAAGTGCGATCATGCTCGTCCTTTCGCTTGGCATGCGACCAATCCCGGCTGGCCGCGACCTCCGGATCGGTCTAAGAAGTGACGGCAACGGAGGTCAAGATACCCCCTTCAATTCGCATGCGAAATCCCGAATTCCATGAGCACGGATTGACGCCGCCATGAGCGCCGCGAGCGAGGGTGTCGGGGCGGCAAGCGCGCCGGAATCGCGGCCGCCGACGCAGGCCTCGCGCCGGTTCGCCGCCGGGTTCCGTCGCCGTTATCTCGCCGGCGCACTTTCCGTCATCGGCGGCCTCACGCTATGGGAATTGGTGAGCCGCTTGCTGGTGGCCAATTCGCTCTTTCTCGCCGCTCCGTCGCAAATCGCCGTCGCCATCTACGACCTCGCGCGCAGCGGACAGCTCTGGCATCATGTCTCCATCAGCGCCGCCGAATTCGCGCTCGGCTATGTCATCGCCAGCGCGCTCGGCATCGCGCTCGGGCTCGCCATGGCGGCGAACTCAACCGCCAAGCAGGCGCTGCAGCCGTGGGTTTCCGGGCTCTACGCCACGCCGACGATCGCGCTGGCGCCGCTGTTCATTCTCTGGTTCGGTATCGGCATCTGGTCGAAAGTCATCGTGGTGATCTCTCTCGTCATTTTCCCGGTCGCCATCAACACCGAGGCGGGGCTGCGCACGACCAGCGAGCGGCTGATCGAAATGCTGCGTTCGTTCGGCGCCACGCCGCGGCAGATCTTCCTCAAAGTGTCGCTGCCCTCGGCCGTGCCCTTCATCCTTGCCGGACTGAAACTCGGCATCGGCCGCGGGCTGATTGGCGTCGTGGTGGCCGAATTGTTCGGATCGCGCGCCGGCCTGGGGAACCTGATCAGCCAGTCGGCCGACGCCTTCAACATGCCGGAGCTGTTTGCCGGCGTCGTCGTGCTGGCATTCGCCGGCATCGTCATGACCGCCGGATTCGGCTGGCTCGAACAGCGGATCGTGCCGTGGACGCGGGATTGAAAGATGGAGGGTTGAATTTGGCGTCCAAGCTCGCGATCTCGCGCCTAAGCAAATCGTTCGGCGACCTCGAAGCGCTGCGCGGCATCAGCCTTGCCGTCGAGCGCGGCGAGTTCATTTCCGTTGTGGGGCCGAGCGGTTGCGGCAAGACGACATTTTTGCGCATCATCGCCGGACTCGAAAAGGCGACGTCCGGCGAGGTGCTGCTCGACGGGCGCGCCGTGCGCAAGCCGGGCGGCGATCGCGGCTTCGTTTTCCAGAGCGATAGCCTCTTGCCCTGGCGCAGCGTGCTCGCCAACGCCATGATCGGCCGCGAAATCGCGGGACTTGCCGGTCCGGCGCAGCGCCAACACACGATGGAGCTATTGAAGCTCGTCGGGCTCGAAGGCTTCGAGCATTATTATCCGCGCCAGCTTTCCGGCGGCATGCGCCAGCGCGTCAACCTCGCCCGCGCGCTGGCCATCGACCCGGAAATCCTCCTGATGGATGAGCCGTTCTCGGCGCTCGACGCGCAGACCCGCGAGATCATGCAGACCGAGCTTTTGCGCATCTGGGACGAGGGGCGAAAGACCGTGCTGTTCGTCACCCATCAGATCGACGAGGCGGTTTTTCTCTCCGACCGCGTGCTGGTATTCGCGCGCCGGCCCGGGCGGATGCTGGCGGAGATCAAAATTCCGTTGCCGCGTCCGCGCCACCTGGCGGTCAAGCGCACGAGCGAATTCGTCAGCCTGGTGGACCGCATCTGGCGGATGATCGAGGACGACGTGCGCGCGGCGGCGCTTTACGAGAACGCGTGAGCCGGATAACGGAGGACGGATAACGGAGGACGGATAACGGAGGACGGATAACGGAGGACGGATAAGGAAAAGCTTCAATATCCGTCGTCCGCCGTCCCTCATCCGACCCCTGTCATAATGCCACGCGTCCCCTTTCTCCCCCTTTTCACGGGCGCAGAAGCAAGGCATCCTAGGGTCCGACACATTCGCGTCATGCTCGACGCCAGGCGCAATGCCCGGCTGCCGAGGCTCATGACCGGGGTCCACGAATTGAAAACCAGCCTTCTGGAGGAAAACATGAGCAATCACATCACACGCCGCGGCGTCAACACGGGGATCGGCGCGGCACTTGTCTCGCCGGCGCTGACCGCGGTTCCCGCTTTTGCGCAAGGCGCCGCGCCGATCAAGATCGGCTTCGGCATGGCGCTGACCGGCCCGCTCGCGCCCAACGGCCAACAGGCGCTGCTCGGCTCCCAGATCTGGGAAGAGGAAATCAACGCCAAGGGCGGCCTTCTCGGCCGCAAGGTGCAACTTGTCCATTACGACGACCAGTCCAATCCGGCGACCATTCCGGGCATCTACACGAAACTGCTCGACATCGACAAAGTCGATCTCGTCATCAGCGGCTATGCGACCAACATGGTCGCCCCGGCCATTCCCATCGTCATGCAAAAGAACAAGCTCTTCGTCAGCCTGTTCGCGCTCGATGCCAACGCCGAGTTTAAGTACCCGAAATATTTTTCGATAATCCCGACGGCCGGCCCCAACCCGAAACAGACGTTCACCGAGGGGTTCTTTCAGGTGGCGGCCGCGCAAAATCCGAAGCCGCAGACCCTCGCGGTCGCGGGCGACGATGCCGAGTTCTCCCACAATGCCATGGAAGGCGCGCGCGCCAACGCAAAAAAATACGGCTTCAAAATCGTCTACGACAGGAACTACCCGCCGGCCACGACCGACTTTTCGCCGATCGTCCGCGCGATTCAGGCCGCCAATCCGGATCTCGTGGTGATCTGCTCTTATCCGCTCAGCTCGGTCGGCATCGTTCAGTCCGCCAACGAACTCGGCCTGAAGCCGAAAATGTTCGGCGGCGGCATGGTCGGGCTGCAGGCGACCGTCTTCAAGGAAAAGCTCAAGGGCAAGCTCAACGGCATCGTGAACTACGAAAACTGGGTGCCGTCGGCGAAACTGATGGCGCCTGCGGCGGCCTTCTTCAAGAAATACCAGGCGCGCGCGCCCGGCCTGGGCATCGATCCGCTTGGCTATTATCTCGGCGGATGGGGCTACGCCCGCATGCAGGTGCTGGCCGATGCAATCACCGGGGCCAAGAGCATCAATGACGATAAGCTCGCCGACTACCTGCGCAGCCATGCGTTCAATACCATCATGATCGACGGCATCAGGTTCGGCAAAAACGGCGAATGGGTCAAAGCCCGGCAGCTGGAGGTGCAGTATCACGGCATCACCAATGCCGCGAACCTCGATACCTGGCGGGGCATGAGCTATCAGACGGTGCTGGCTCCTCCCGAGGATGTGACCGGCAAGGTCATTTATCCTTACGCGAATGCGTTGAAGGCGTAGGACTTATCCGCCCCCGCGAAGTGGAACGGAGCGGGGGAGGGGGACCATGCGAAGCATGGTGGAGGGGGCGTGCAGCATAAAGGTCGACCTCGCCGCCGATGCCCCTTCCACCACCCGGAGCTTGTCATCGGGCGGCGCTTCGCGCCGACCCGTTGGGGCGGTCCCCCTCCCCCGTTTTCACGGGGGAGGATCAGATAATGCTCCTTCCCACCTCGCTTGTCGGTTCTTACCCACAACCCGAATGGCTGATCGACCGCGAGAAGCTGTCGAAGCAGGTGCCGCGGGTGCGCGCCGACGATCTCTGGCTCGTACCGCCGGATAAGCTCGAAGCGGCGCAAGACGACGCCACCGTTCTTGCCATTCGCGACCAGGAGCGCGCCGGCCTCGACATCATCACCGACGGCGAGCAGCGGCGCGAGAGCTATTCGAACCGCTTCGCCACGGCGCTCGACGGCATCGACGTGAAAAATCCCGGCACCACCATCAACCGCAGCGGCAGGCCCATTCCGGTGCCGCGCGTGGTCGGACCGATACGCCGGAAAAACCCGGTCGAGCTTCGCGACCTCAAAGTGCTGCGCGCCAACACCGACCGGGCTATCAAGGCGACGGTGCCCGGCCCGTTCACCATGAGCAAGCAGGCGCAGGACGACTATTACAAGGACGAAGAAGGTTTGGCGCTGGCCTATGCGGACGCGGTGAATGCCGAGATCAAGGACTTGTTCGCAGCCGGCGCCGACGTGGTGCAGATCGACGAGCCGTGGATGCAGCAGCATCCGGAAAAAGCCCGGCAACACGGGCTCAAGGCGCTCGACCGCGCGCTCGACGGGGTGCGCGGAACCGTCGCGGTGCACCTGTGCTTCGGCTATGCCGCCGTGGTGCGCGACAAGCCATCGGGCTATTCGTTCCTGCCCGAGCTTGAGGGCTCGAAGGCGCAGCAAATTTCCATCGAGGCGGCGCAGCCCAGGCTTGATCTAAAGGTCTTGCGGGAGCTGCCGTCGAAAACCATCATTCTGGGGGTCATCGACCTGTCCGATATGAATGTCGAGACGCCGCAAATAATCGCCGAGCGCATTCGGCGGGCGCTGGCCCACGTGCCGGCAAACCGGGTGGTGGTGGCGCCGGATTGCGGTATGAAATACCTGCCGCGCGCGGTCGCCTTTGCCAAGATGAAAGCCATGGCCGAAGGCGCGGCGCTGGTGCGGCGCGAACTGAATGGCGCATAACTTTCGGGCGCATGACTTTCGGACGCATGACTTTCACGGATCAGAGATTGAAGGAGACCGCGATGCCGTATGTAACCGAAAAGACTTTGACCGATATCGTGCGCGAGCGCTGGAGCGATATTCCCGATCCGCGCCTCAAGCAGGTGATGACGGCTTTGGTGAAGCACGTCCACGCCTTCGTGCGCGAGATCGAGCCGACGCAAGCGGAATGGGCCACGGCCATCGATTTCCTCACCCGCACCGGGCAGATGTGCGACGACAAGCGCCAGGAATTCATCCTGATGTCGGACGTGCTCGGCGTGAGCATGCTGGTCGACGCCATCAATCACCGGCAAAAGAGCGGGGCGACGCCAAGCACCGTCGAGGGCCCGTTCCATGTGCCCAACGCGCCGCCGATGGCGAACGGCGCCAACATGGCGGCCAACGCGCCCGGCATTGCCTGCTTCTGCACCGGCAAGGTGCGCGGGACCGGCGGCGAGCCGATCGCCGGCGCCACGCTCGACCTCTGGCAGACCGACGGCGAGGGCCTCTACGAGGCGCAGCGCCCCGGAATCGAGGGAGTTTGGATGCGCGGTCTCTACCGCAGCCAGGGCGACGGCTCCTACCTCATTCGCACCGTGGCGCCGATCTCCTATACGATCCCCATGGACGGAACGATCGGCGAACTGATGAACCGCACCAACATGAGCCACATGCGTCCCGCGCACATTCATTTCGCGCTGAATGCGCCAGGCTATCGCGGTCTGGTCACGCATCTGTTTCAGGCCGGCGACGAATGGATTGAAAATGATGCGGTCTACGGCGTGAAGCAGCCACTGATCGTCGAATTTACGAAAATGCCGGCCGGCAGCAAGGCGCCGTCTGGCGAGATCATGAACGAGCCGTTTTGCGTCGTGAACTACGACTTCGTGCTGGAGCGAAAGGCGCAAGCTGAAGCGGCGTGACTTTTTATCCTCCCCCGCGAAAGCGCGGGAGGGGGACCGCGCAAAGCGCGGTGGAGGGGGCGCCTGCCGCGCAGCAACAAAACCGTTGCCGTTTGGTTTTGGACTGTTTGTTTTGTTTGTTTGCCTCTCCGCTGATCGCGTCCGCGACTCAGAGGCCCCTTCCACCACGCTACGCGTGGTCCCCCTCCCGCGCTTTCGCGGGGGAGGAAAAGGAACGCTCCAGCGCGTTGCGATCCCATTTCGCCAAGTTCGCCGCAGCCTCGTAAGTTTCCTGCAAAAAGCCGAGCAGCAGCGCGTCGGCATCGCGTGCCTGTCGCACGGCAGCGTAGGGCAAAATGAACTGGCCGAGGTTTTTGTCGTAGAAGCCGTCGGCCGTTTTTAAGCGTATGTCGCCGTAGCCGGCCGGTTCCGGATAGGCGTAGACGTAGAAGGCGGCGCGGCCGTAGCCGCCCTTGCCGGGCCAAAAACCGCAGCTTGAGACTTCGTGCGAATAGGCTTCCGCCATCGCCCAGCTCGCCACGTTGGGCGTGATGCCCTTTGGCGGCGGCGCGGTGCGCCCGGAAAAGCGCGTTACCGCGAGATCGAAACTGCCCCAGAAGAAATGCACCGGGCTTACTTTGCCGATGAAGCGCGCGCGAAATTCGGTCATCACGCGATTGGCCTGTAGGAGAGCCAGCCAGAATTTTTGCGCATAGACCGGATCATATTGCGCATGCGCGCGATCGCGATCGAACGGCACGGCGTTCTCGATTTCGCACGGCATGGTCCAGATGTTCACGTCGATGCCAAGGCGATGCAGTCGACGCATGAATTCGGCATAAAAATCGGCAACCGCCATTGGCCGAAGCGCGAAGCTTTCGACGCCGCCATCGCTTGTTTCGATGACGAGCCGATGATTCGCGAAGTCGAACGCGATGTCGAATGTGCGTCCTTGATACGGAATGGCCGGCGCAACGAGCCCGCGCGCGGTCACACGAAACGTCACATTCCACCAATGATTGACGAGCGGGGTGAGCGCGAGGCAGACCTTGCCGGCAATCTGCGTCCACAGGTGCAACGTGTCGCAGGTCTCGCTCCACTTTGCGAGCGGCAGATCGGGCCACGACGAATCTTCGCTCATCGCCCAGTCCTAGCATTTAGGGTGCGGTGAGCTTGGCGAAGCCCACACGGTACCGCGTCGGACGGCACGGCGGCGTGGGCCCGGCGCCGGCGCCGGGATGGCGAAAGTGCCGATCTCGGCCAGCGGTGCCAGTCCATCGATGCCAGCCAACATCCAAAGCGTGCGCATGGTCCCGTCAGGTAAAGGCGCGTGGCTTCCACGGGATCAAGATCTGCTCCGCCCAGTTCACGGCGCGGTTGAGCAAAACCGCCAGCGCCGCGATCACGATGAGCGGCGCGAAGTATTTGGCGAGCGAGAGCGTCTCGCCATAAAATTGGAACATGTAGCCGATGCCGGTCGCGACGATCAGCAATTGGCCGACGATGATGCCGACGAGCGCGCGGCCGACCGCGATGCGCAGGCCGGCGAAAATGTAGGGAAGCGCCGAGGGCAGCACCACGATATGCAGGATTTCGCGCTTCGTGCCGCCGAGCGAACGCGCGACTTCCACCAGAAAGCTGTCCGCTTCTCGCGCGCCGGATTCGACGGTGAGGAGTTGCGGAAACACGGCCGAGACGAAGACGAAGACGATCAGCGTCAACTGGCCGACGCCGAACCAGGCGATGAAAAGCGGCAACCAGGCGATGTTGGGAATCGACCAGAACACGAAAATGTAGGGGTCGAGGATGCGGGCGACCGGACGGAAGATGCCCAGCAGAAGCCCGAGTATCGTGCCGACGATGAAGGCAAGTATGAGCCCAACGGCAAACGGCCAGACCGTCTGGCCCGTGGCGCGGACCAGCTCCCCCGAGGCCGTAAGCTGGACGAAGGCGGCGATGACCTGCGCCGGCGCCGGGAGGATGATCGGCGGGACGTTCATGCTGACCGCCTGCCAAACCGCAAAAAATGCGGCCACCGAGAGAATGCCCACCAGGTACTGATTGCTCCCGATGGCGGCGACAACGGATTTTCCGTTTTTCGGCGGGGTTCCCGGGAGCAGATTGGTAATCTGGGTCATAGCTCCTCCTTGATGCTTTGCCAGGCGGTGCTGCGCAATCGAGCGAATTCCTTTTCGGCCCGCGCATCGTAGCTGGCGCGCGGCCGCGGCAGCCTCACTTCCAGTACTTGTTTGATCCGCCCGGGGCGGCGGCTCATGATCACGACCATGTCCGAGAGATAGATGGCCTCTTCGAGGTCGTGGGTGATGAAAAGCACGGTGCTCTTCACACGCCCCCACAGCGTAAGCAACTCGTCCTGCAGGACGGTCCGGGTCTGCGCATCGAGCGCGCCGAACGGCTCATCCATGAGCAGGATTTCGGGCTGGCGCACCAGCGCCCGCGCCAGTCCCACCCTCTGTTGCATGCCCCCTGACAGCTGGTGGGGATAGTAGCGCTCAAAACCCTTCAGTCCGACCATCGCGAGCGTCGCGTCGACGAGTGCCACCTCCTTGTCGCCGAGCCGCCGGCGATGGGCCTGCAATTGGATGCCCAGCGCCACGTTGCTCTCGACGCTCTTCCACGGCAGGAGCCCGATGCCCTGGAACACCATCGACATTTTCGGGCTCGGGCTTTTGAGCACGGCGCCGTCGAGGCGAATTTGACCCGAATCCGACGAGATCAGGCCCGCCGCCATGCGCAAAAGAGTTGTCTTGCCGCACCCGCTCGGGCCCACCACCGTGACAAACCGCCCGCCCCCGACCTGCAGGCTGAAATCGGCGAGTGCCAGCAGATTTTCGCCCGTCGGGCTTTGGTAGCTTTTCCGAACGTTAACGAACTCAAGCTCGGGCATGGCTGGCGGGCTCGCACCGGCGTTACCGTATGAACTGCTCGCCGGCTTGCCCGGCTCGCTTATTTCGCAACTACGCCGTTGCCGTTGTACCAGTCCGGGTTATCGGGCAGGCCCGGAGTTCCCTTGGCGATACCCATTTTGTCCAGCGCCGCCTTCAGTGGGCCGGTGTCGTACGCGTCGGCGGGCTTGGCAAGATACTGATTGGGGCCCTCGTTGCGCAGCTTGAAGAACAGATCCATGATCTTCTGCGTCGCCGCGAAGTTGACCCCGCCGTTGACCGAAAAATAGCCGCCGTCGCGGAATAGCTGCCACGCCGCTTTCAGCTGCTCGGCGTTCAAGCCGCTGTTGGTGAAAATCTTTTCTGCGGGATCGACCCACGCGCTGGCGTGGTCCTGCCACTGACGACCGGCGTCGAGCATCGTCTCGACATAGCGCGTCGCGGCGGCTTGATGATTCTTGATCCAATCGGCTCTTGCCACGATCACCAGCCGAGGAACCGGCGGCGTGTACTTTGAGGTATGCGGAACGAGCGCGTGAACTTGCTTGGTATAACCCTTGGCTTCGGCCAGCGCCGCGCCTAGATGCGAAAGCGTCGCAAGCTGCGTGCGGCCGGTGTCCATCGCCTGCAAACGCGGACCGTCGGCGCCGGGTATGGGCACGAATTGAAAGGCGTCCGGCTTAAAACCCATTCCCACGGCTGTCATCTGGGCGTTGAAGCGTTGCGCCCCGCCCAGACTGGCGATGCCCCAGGTCTGCCCCACGGCATCCTTCATACTCTTGTACTTCCTTAGACCCCAGACTTCCTCGTCCCCATAGGGGGTCATGACCATCAGGATCTTGATCTTGGCGCCCGAATAAATGCCGCCAAATACGGAGATGAGATCGCTGACCGCGACGTCGGTGGTCTTGGTCACGACCGCCTGGACGCGCATCGGTCCGCCGCCGCCGAGTTTGGGCCCGGGTTGGAGCACGAGGCCGTGCTTGGCGAACAGACCCATGGCCTGGGCCATCGTGTTGTAGGCCAGCGACGGGTTCGGCGTCGGCACCAACTCGGTCGCCTTGATCGGAATTGGGGCGCCAGCGGCGTTCTGGGCCATAGTGGCCGCGGACGCGGCAATTGCGCCGACAATAAGCGCCGCGGATCCCGCAAATACAAAAAAAGCGGCGGTGCGGCGCAGCGGTGCGGTAGCTCTGGACATTCCCACCTCCCTTGGTGCGATCCTCTATGTTCTTTGCGGTGCGCCGTGTCGCGGGCGCTGCCGCCGCGCGCTGGGCGAGCGGCTCGGTAATTTACTCCCGAACGACTCCTATACCTCAAATAGGCGGTAAAGTTCCCTGCGGCACGTCGGCTCATGCCGTTCGGCAGATGCCGGCAAACCGGAGCGATCGCCGGTTTTTCCGCATGGCCGTCAATCAACGGATTGAAAAAATTAGACGATCGCCCGGCCCGAATTATGAGCGACGTTGCAGGAGCGCGCCACGCAGAAAAAACCGTGCGCTATCCACCGATCAACGACAGCGCGCGCACGGCGCGTAGCGCACCTTTGCGCACCCTACGATTTCAGCAAATTTCCGAACTTCGCCAGCGCCTCGCCCCGCTCCTGCGGCGTCGGCATGTTCACCGCCGGGAACTTGTCGCGCCAGTGCCAGGGCCGGCAGGCGTCGATGATGGCGCGGCTGTTGGTGTAATCGCCTGACGCCTTGCGCTCGGGCTCGATGCGCGGGTCGAGCGGGGTCGACCAGGCGCCGCGCACGATGTCGATCGAGCTCGCCGGATCGGAACGCGTGATCAGCGCCCAGATCACTTCTTCCAAATTCGACACATCGATGTCGTCGTCGACGACGATGACGTAGCGCCCGCAATAGGCGCCGACGTGGCATTGCGCGGCGATGTGGCCGGCCTGCTTGGCATGGCCCGGATAGCGCTGCCGGACGGCGACGGCCAGAAACAGCCGCGCGTTGCCGACCTCGTGCGCCCACGCCGCGGTAACGCCGGGCACCCCCGCCTTTTCGATGTTCTCGCGCAAAAGCGCCGAGCGCACGATGGCGCGATAGCGGCAGATTTCGTCGGGCGGGCGCTGCGGCACGCAGCCGAGCAGGATCGGCTCGTTGCGATAATAAATCGCCTTGATGTCGATCACCGGCTCGGGCCGCTCGTCGCTGGCGTAATAGCCGGTCCATTCGCCGAATGGGCCTTCGCCGCGCACATTGCCCGGCTCGACAAAGCCTTCGATCACGATCTCGGCGTTGGCGGGAATCGGCAAGCCGGTGACCGGCCCCTTGATGACCTCGACCGGCTGCCCGCGCATGCCGCCGATGACCTCAAGCTCGCATACCCGCTCCGGCACTTCGCTCGAGCCCATGAGGAAGCTCATGGGATCGCCGCCGCAGACGATGGCGACCGGCATGCGCTCGCGACGCGCGGCGTATTTGTCGCGCATTACCCGGCCGTGTTTGCCCGGCGAGATATAGAAGCCGAGCGTCTTTTCGTCGTGGATCATGACCCGGTAGGTGCCGCAATTGATCCAGCCGTCGTCGGGATCGCGCATGATGTTGTAGCAGCCGGTGCCGATATAGCGGCCGCCGTCCTGCGGATGCCATTGCGGCGCCGGGAATTTGGTCGCGTCGATCGCATCGCCGGTCATGACGTTCTGCATCACCGGGCCGGTCTCGACGTATTTCGGCGGAATGCGCTTGAGCATGCCGGCGTGATTGACGCGGAAGCTCTCGCTTAATTCGAGCTTGGAAAGCTCGGAGGGAAAACCGAGCGTCATGGCCTTGCGCTTGCCGGCGAAGAAATTGACCAGGAGGCGGCTGCCTTTGAGCGTCCCGGGCACGTCCTTGAATACGAAACAGGGCGCATCGTCGGCGTGCGCCGACAGTTCGGCGACCATGCCGATGTCCTGTTGATACGACAGGCCGCCGACCTCCTTCACCTCGCCGAGCTTTTGCGCCTCTTCGAGCCATTGCCGCAGATCATGGTAGGGCAGGCACGGCGCGGCATTCGAGCCGGCGGGATTCTGCGGCCCGCCGCCGATCGGCGTCGACATCGGATCGGGCATGAAATTCTGCGTCGCCATGGCCTGCACCACGCTCTCTCTTGCATTGCCTTCCGGCAAAATGCTTATATTGCTAAGGAATTCACCTGGGCCATCCTACCATGCCCACGGACGCGGGCTCAAACCTGCTGCAAAGCTGGATCGCGCGCGCGGCGCTGCGCACGCCGGACAAGCCGTGGGTGATCGCGGCCGACGACGGGCGCACCGCCAGCTACGGAGAGTTGCGCGAGACCGCGCGCCGCATTGCCGCGTTCTTGCGGGAGCGCGGCATCGGACGTAACGACCGGGTCGCGCTTCTCGCCAACAACTCGATCGAGCATCTGCTCTGCTATTTCGGCGTGATGGCCGCCGGCGCCACAATCTGCACCATCCATGTGGAGATGAACCGCAATCAGCTCGGCAACATTTTCGAGCGGCTTAAGCCGCGCCTTATTCTCTACCAAGACGGCTTGCAGCTCGACGATCTCCTTGCCGGAACCACCGCGCCGCATATGCGGATCGGGCGTTCACAGAAACCCGAGCCCGGGACGCTGTTCGCCGAACTCGCACGTTGCGCGCCGAGCGAGCCGCCCCCTCGCTACCCTCCCCCGCAAGCAGGGGAGGGTAGCGAGGGGGCGGGGCCGGATGACGACGCGGTCATCCTATTCACCTCCGGCACCAGCACCCGGCCTAAAGGCGTGGTTTTGAACTTTCGCGAGTATCTTCTGAATATCGATCCGCTCGCCGAGGGCTTCGCGATGACCGCGGACGATCGGCTGTACGATTGCCGGCCCTTTTCCTGGGCCTCGGCGCAGCTTTTGGGCGCGCTCGCGGTCGTCAACCGCGGCGCCACATTGGTGCTCGCCGAAAAATTCTCCGCGAGCCGATACTTTGCCCATGTTCGCGATCGCGCGGTGACCATCGCCGCCGGCAATCCGACGATCATCAACATCCTGCTCAATCTCGAACAAAGCGCGCACCGCGACAACTTACCAAAACTTCGTTTTGTCACGTCGAGCTCGGCGCCGCTCCTGCTCGAAGAGTGGAAGCGGTTCGAGCAGAAATTCGGCATTCCGGTCGCGCAAGGCTGCGGCGCCAGCGAAGTGAGCTGGTTCGCCGCCATTCCCGGCGAGCAGCGCCGCCTCGGAACGGTCGGACGGCCGTTCGCCTATCACGACGTCGCCATCGTCGACGCCGAGGGCCGGCGCTTGCCGGCCGGCGAAATCGGCTATGTCGAAGTCGGCGGCCTGCCCGATCATCCGTTCCGCTATCTCGGCGAGGACGGCGAGGTGAAAATCCACAGCCGCGGCCGCTTCCGCACCGGCGATCTCGGCAGTCTCGATGCCGACGGCTTTTTAACGCTCAGCGGCCGCGAGAAGGAGCTGATCATCCGCGGCGGCGCGAAAATTTCGCCGCTCGAGATCGACTCGTTCCTGATGCAGCACGCCGACGTGATCGAAGCCGCGACCGTCGGCGTGCCGGACGCGATCTACGGCGAGGAGGTGGTGAGCTACGTGGTCGCGCGGCCGGGGACCAACATCGATGCCGACGAGCTCCTGCGCTACTGCGCCGCGATGCCGGCCTTCAAGGCGCCGAAGCGGATCGTGCTCAGCGATGCGCTGCCGAAGACCGAACGCGGCAAGCTCGATCGCCGGGCGCTGGCGGAACGGTGGAAAACGAGTAGCCCGAATTGAGCGAGCGAAATCCGAGGCAAACCTAACGGCCGAATCCCGGCTTTCGCTTCGCTCAAGCCGGGCTACGACTTACCTCCCCGTCCGCGCCAGCGAGTGCACCCAGCCCTGCATGCGCTTCTTGGCGTTGGCGATGTCTTCTGTCGAGAACCAGTCTTCCGGCTTCACCTTGTCGACCGGATAAACGGGGCGGAGAAAATCGCTTTCGTAACCAAAGGGGACCGTGGCATCGATGCCCATGCCGCCCTCGAATTGGGTGTTCGACGCGGTCCATTGCCGCTCGCCCGCGGTCATGCGCTCGGCCGGCATGAACGTCTGGCCGCGGCCGCCGGGGATCGGATTGAGGATATCGGTGCGCGGGTTCACGCGCGTGGTCAGGCACCACATGATGTCGTCCATCGAATACGGATCGACGTCCTCGCTCACGGCGATGGCGAGCCGCATGCCCTGCGAGCACGACAACGCGGCGCCCAAAAAATTGCGCTGCCAGCCCTCGTCGATTTGGTGGCGCTTCTTCACCTGGATGACGCAGCCGCCCCAATCGGTCATGCAGTAGGGAATGACCACGTTCTGCACGATGCCCGGCTGCAGCCGGTTGCACAGTTCGTAGATCGCCGCCTCGCGCACAGAGGTGTCGATGTTATGGTCGTCGAGCATGTGCACGCCGAGCGCGAAGATGATCGGCTTGGTTTCAGGCTTGCGCATGGTGATGCCGGTGACGTGGAAGGTCGGGGCCTTGTAGGCCTTGCCCATGTAGCCGGCCCATTCCGGATGGAAGTGGTAGCGGCCCTGCACGCCGGCGTCTTCGGCCTCTTTGGTCTCGAAGCGGCGGTCGCGCGGATTGACGTAGCCTTCGAGCACCAATTCGCAATCGGCGAGCGCCATGGCGTCGACCGTGCGCGCCTTGACGAGGCGGATCGGCGCGCCCTGCACGGCAGAGGCAATGCCGATCTCGTCGCAGCCCATCGGCAGCACCGCATAGTCGAAACCGGCGCCGGCCAAGAGCGTGCACGCCGGTGGCACGCCGAAGCACATCGTAATCGGCACCGGCTGGTCTTCCTTGTAATATTTGTTGACTACCTGCCACATGTGCGAGCCGGGCGAGATTTGGAACGTGCCGACATTGCCCCAGCGGAAATTCATGCGGTTGTAGCCGAGGTCGGAGCCGCCATCGAATTGCGCCCCGGTGACGCAGCGGATGCCGGATCCCACGGTCAACTCCGGCTCGTAGGTGGTGTGGCGGATCGGCACCATCCATTCGTTGACGTCGTTCGGCCGCTCGATCACGTGTTCCTGGCAGGGTGCCTCGCTCTGCGCGATCTCCACCGGCTTGAGCGGATGCGACAACGCATGCGCCAGCTTGCGCACGCGCTCGGCGTCGTCCTTCCAGCCGAACATGCGGTTGATCACCGCCATGTCGCCGAACAGATTGGTGATGACGCGATGGTTCGGCTTGCCCTTGACGTTGTTGAACAGCACGGGACAGCCGCCGTCCATGTGCTTCTGCAGCCCGGTGACCTGCAGGTCGGGATCGACTTCCCGGTCGGTCTCGATCAGCTCGCCCGAGGCGCGCAGCCATTCCAGCGTGCTGCGCAGGTCGAAGGCCTGGTTCGGCGTCGCGGTCGTTTGTTGTTCCTTGCGCACCGGCTGTTGCATTGTCGGGGTTCCCATTGCATAGATTTCTAAGTAATTATCTGCATGGGAACCGGGGCACTGTCAACGCCGATGCCGCCGCGTCGTTCGCAAATGGAATCGGTCGCTACGATCCGCTCGTCCGCGCGAACGCGGGGACCCGGCGGGTCTCGCCTCGAAAACGATGCTCTTCGGCTGGATTGCCGCTTGGGCGGGAATGAGCGGAAAAACTAGAACGACGCCGATGCCGCCGCTTCCATCGACCAAAGCAAAGTTCGCACGCGGCGCGGTCGAGTTCCCGCCGCGGCTTTCCTCTGGCTATCTGGTGCGCGATGCGCACCGCGCCTTCCAACGGCTCCTGGAGCGGCGCATCGCGCCCTACGGCGTCACCCGCGGGCAATGGTATTTCCTGCGCGTGCTATGGACCCGTGACGGGCTGTCGCAGCGCGAATTGTCCGCGCGCGTCGGCATGATGGAGCCGACCACGGTGATCGCGCTGCGCAGCATGGAGAAGGCGGGATTGATCCACCGCGTGCGCAGCGACGACGACAAACGCAAAGTGCGCGTCCTGCTCACCGCCAAGGCAAAGCGGCTGCGCAACGAATTGCTCGGCGTGGCGCGGACCATCACCGACGAGGCGGAAGCCGGCATCGCCGCGCGCGATCTCGCATCGTTCCGCCGCGTCATCGCGCGGATGACGGCCAATCTTGATCGAATCGAGCGCTAGCTTTCGCTGCCTCGGCCAGTTGCCTGACCGGCTCATAAAGCCGCAGCGCGCGCAGACCGGTGGCGATTGCTCTGCGAACCGGCGCGGGAACGAAAGTGAACGCCGGGGCAAGTCCGGCCTCGCGCGTGGCGGCCAACGTCGCGGATGCATCGTAGGAGACGCGATGCACACTCACCGTCCGCTGCGCCAAATCGAGGACCATGTAGCTCGCCCGGCGGTCGCTGCCGCGCGGCTGACCCACGGTGCCGGGATTGATCAGATAATACGCATCGTCCCGCAGGCGGATTTGCTCTTCCGGCCGCGACAGGGCATGGCCATTGCGGAACTCGTAAATGCCGGCGCGATGAGTGTGGCCGAATGCGCAGATCCGCGCGCCGGACGAATCGGCCAGCAGCGCCTGAAAGCTTTGCATGCGGCGCCCGTCGTTATCGAGCGGTACGGTCACGCAGTCGGTTTGCGGGTGCAGAGCGCCGTGCACGGCGATGACTTGGCCATCGATATGGGCCTTGAACGGCAAGCCGCCGAGAAAATTAAGGTCGTCCTGCGCCAAGTGCCGTTGCGTCCAAGCCACGGCGCGTGCGGCCGTGTTGCTGAAATTTCTGGTCTGCATCCGCCCGCATACGGCCAAATCGTGATTGCCGGCGACGCAGAGCGCATTGAGGCGCCGGAGGAGCGCGATGCATTCGGCCGGCTTGGTGTTGTAGCCGACAATATCGCCGAGGCAGACGATGCGATCGACCGAGCGCGAGACGACATCGTTGAGCGTGGCCTCCAGCGCCTCCAGATTGGCGTGAATGTCGGAGATAAGCGCGAGCTTCACTGCCGAGCCTTCCGAAAGCTTCGCGCGATATGCCTGCCGATCAGACGATGCAGCGCCGCGCGCACGAGCGGCGTTGGATCGTCCCAGGAAAGACTCGACTTCGATTCGCAGCGCAAAACCCAGGGAAGCCATTGCACGAGCGGGATGCCCATCGTTCGCGCCGCGGGAAAGTCCTTCCAGATGCGGCACCAGCGCACGCCCGCGCGCGCGCGCGCCGCTCGCGGCCGGGGCATCCCGGTGAGATCGGCGAAAACAATTGCGGGGATGTTGACGCCGGCAACGGCGCCGGCGTGATGCCACAGATTGAAGCGGGGATTGATCTCCAACAGATGGAGCGTGCCCGCACGATCGCGCTTGAAATCGAACTTGGCGACGCCGGTCAGTCCTAGCCGTTCCGCAATTGCGCGGCCTTGCCATTGCACGTCCGCCGCGTCGGTGATCTCCAGCGCCGTGGTGTGGCCGAAAGCCGTGGGGTAAGTGCGGATTTTCCGCCCGGCGAACTCGCCCGCGATGCTGCCGCGCCGATCGACGTAGCAATGGTAGCTTTCGATTTGCGCCTCCGCACCGGGAATGCGTTCCTGAGCCAGAAGATCGACGTCCAGCTCAACGAGTTGCGGCCACAGCGCGCGCAGTTCCTCCGGGCTGTCGGCCGCCAGCGCCTTGCGCAATCCCACATTCTCGTTCCAACGTTGCAGCCGCGTCAGCGGTTTCAAGATGACGGGGAAGCGAAGCTCGAGTTCGCCGGCGGTAAGCGCGGCGGGATGGAAGCGGCGCGCCGGCGGCACCGGCAAGCCGTGGCGCTCGGCCAAGACTTGAAACCGCGCCTTATCGACCAAATCTTCGACCAGTTGCGCATCGGCGATGGCGAAGCGAAAGGCTTGCGCCAAATTCTCGCGAAACCGGGACACCAGCAAAAGCTGGGCGTCCTCTTCATAGAACAGAACCGGCGGCTCGGACTGCGCTTTGCCGAAGCGCACGAGTTCTTCGACAAGTTTCTCGGCGTCGTTTGAAAAATCGTCCCAAGCCAGGCGCGATTGCACATAGCGCGAGTAGAGCGAGGGAACGCCCGGCCGGGTCACGACGGCGCAGCTTATGCCGGCCGAGGCGATGGGACGCAGGAGGTCCAGGTCGCCCATCACGCAGGCCAGCGCGGAGCGCGACGGCAAGGCGGCTGAAGCGGACTGTCGTGCGGTCAGCGACCGCGGCCGCTGCAAAAACGGCCCGACGTGAGCACGAACGCGAGAAACCGCACGCCATACAAACGGCGTCTGCTTGACGAAGCGCTTAAGCGAGCGGCGCACCAGGGATCGGCAGCACGCCGGCCAACCCCGCAATGTGGCCGCCGTCGTGTAATCGCACAATTTTACGTGCGTATCGGACCATTCCAGCTTGTAGGACTCGTCACCGATGGTGAAATCGAAGCGCCGCAGCCCGAGTTCGATCGCATAGGCGAGAAGTTCGCGAAGGTGAAGCGCGCCGGGCCCGTAATGGGCCATCGCGCCGTCGTCGTAACTGGCGAGCATGTGGTAATAGGTGTCGCCGAAGAGGATGCCGAGATTTGCCGCCCCGCAGGTTGCGCCGAATTCTACGCGGCTGACGTGGACCCCCACCCTGCCTTCCCGCGCAAGCGGGGGCGGAAAAATCAAAGAACCCTCCCCCGCAAGCGGGGGAGGGCAGGGTGGGAGTAGATTGGCGGCGATGTCGAGAAAAAATTCGCGCCATCCCGGCCGCGCAAACATATCGGGAATGCCCTTGTGCGCAAACAACCGGCTCTTTTGCGCCATCAGTGTTTCGAGCGTGCGCCTTGCGTCGTCGGCATCGGCGCTGGTCACGAAGCTGATCTCGCCGAATTTGGCCAAGTGCTTGCGCTTGGCCCGGTCGCGGCGGCGCGTCGCCGATGAGCGCTTGGCGGCGTAAAATTTCTTCCAATCGCCGCCCAATCGGGTGAAATGGGCGCCGCTCGGATTGGTCGCAAGCGGGAGATTGAAGAACGGATTGATCTGGCCGCCGACCGTTTGCGGCATTTTCTCCAGCTCGATCCAGTCATGGCGCAGCATCGGCTCGGATTGCATGCGCGCTCGCAGTTCGCTCCACGCGGCGAGGAAGCGGTCGGGGGCAACGCGTTGCGAAAAGTCGCGCGCGAGCAGAGGGGCGTTGTAGTCGTTGAGATCCTGGCCGAGCCAGCAAAGCCGTCGTGCCGCGCGCTTGCGCTCCACGGCGAGCGGCAGCATGAAGGCGGTTTCTCCATCCGCAAACGTGGCGACGGCAATGACGGGTTGCACTCCATCACGCCGCCCGATATGGCGTTGCCATGTCAGGAGCCAGTCGAAAGACTGAAACGGCGTACAATCGGCGACGCGCTCGAACTGCCGCCATTGCGCTTCGATCCCGTCCAATCCGTCGTGGAGCGAGAGGTTCAGATTTGCCGGCGCATCGCTTACCCGGTTCATGCGACATGCGTCCGCGTCGGTCCCCGCGTCGAATGCCAGAACCGCGTTTTGCAATGCCCTCAATGGTGTGGCGCTTGTCACGCAATCCGCAGAATTGGATGGATGCCCAACTCCAGCGTGATAGATGAGAATAGCTAAGGGAGCATCGCTTTCGCCGCGGCCATTCGGGTTAAGGTAAAGCGGGCCTGAACAGAATTCGTCGACTTTTCTATAAGCACCGGCGGCACTGCACGAAGAGCCGTCGAGCGAACGAGGACGAACGAGAGGATGACATGAACGCATTTCGGTATTGCTCTGGCATCGCGGCGGCATCTTTGCTGGCCGTAGCGGCCGCTCCCTGCGCCCATGCGCAGGCCGGCAATTATCCCGATAAGACCGTGACCATCATCACCGACGCGGCGCCCGGATCCACACCGGACGTGGATGCACGTTTTGTCGCGGCGGGCCTGAGCAAAATGTGGGGGCAGCAAGTCATCGTGGTGAGCCATCCCGGCGCCAACGGCAGCATCGCCGCCCGCGCCGCCAGCGAGGCGGCGCCCGACGGTTACACGCTGTACATGCCGGTTCTGTCGACTTTCGTGGCGCTCCCGTCGGTTGCGCCGAATCTGCCGGTCAGGCTGCCGCGCGACTTTCTGCCGATCGGCTATACCGCCGAAAATCCGATGTTCTTCGCCGTAAACCCGTCGCTCGGCGTCTCGACGCTGCCGCAGCTGATCGCGCTCGCCAAGAAGGAACCGGGCAAGATTTCGATTGCGGTGACCGGCGTCGGCAGGCTCACCCATCTGACCGGCCTGGTGTTCGAGCAAAAGGCCAATATCAATCTGTTGCCGGTGCCCTATAATGGCGGACCGGCGGCCGCGCTCGGCGATGTCGGCGCCGGCCGCGTGTCGATGATCATCGAGGGCTATTCGGGAATAGTCGGTGCGGTCAGGGCCGGCCAGGTCAAGCTGATCGCAGTGGCGTCGACGAAGCGCCTGCCGGAGTTTCCGAATCTGCCGACGGTGGCGGAAACGATCCCCGGCTTCTCGGCCACTGGCTGGCAAGTCCTGCTGGCGCCGCTGCACACGCCGCCGCCGATCATCAGCAAGGTCAGCGCAGACCTAAGCAAAGTGGTGAGCGATCCGGACTTCAAGAAGAAGCTCGCCAATATCGGCTCCTATTCGCGCGCCATGACACCCGAGCAAGTCCTCGCCTTCGTGCAGAAGGAGCAGGACACCTGGCTGCCGGTGCTGCAGAAGATCAAGGAGAGGTAAGGCCCTTTGATTTGAGAATCGAAGCGGCGGTTGGCGAAGTGAGAAAATCGATCAGAGCTTTCGCTGCTGCGGGATTTCGCGCATTTGCCGGTATCGCAGCCGTAAAGATTGTGTAATTCTGGATTCCGGCGGGCAAGGGTCCGACGAGTTCCACACCCGGCACGAAAACGCGGCTGATCTGGGAAAGACCGATTTCGGCGTCGCCTTTGGCCACGATTTCAAGAGGGTCGCCTGTGGTGATGACTGACGATTTGACCTTCAGGGCGGCGGTGATGCCCAGTCGGTCGAAAAGGCGAATCGCGTAAGCACCTGGCGCAGCGATCGCGGGATTACCGATCGCGATCGAGCGGGCGTTCAGAAGTGCGCGTTTGAACGCCCCGACCGAAGCGATATCCGGCTTCGCAGCCCCCGTCTTCACGAACACGCCGACGCCGACCTTGGCAATCACGACCCGAACGGCCGGGTCGAGTTTGCCCTCCTTCCGAAGCGCTTCCCATTGCCGAGGGGAGACGATGACAAGATCGGCGGCATCCCCCTTCCGAATGCGCTCGGCGATGGCACTGATTGGTGCAAATGTGGCATTGATCTTGTCGCCGCGGGCTCTTTCGAACGTGGGTATCAGTTCCCCCGCGGCGGATTTCAGCGCGGTGGCGCACAGGAACTCGATATCCACAGCCCGCGCGGAGATTTGCGTTGCGACCGTCAGAAGGCTCGCCATCAGCGCGACCGTCGCGATGGCCCGAAGCCCAGCCAAGCGCTTCGACATGACCTCTCCCCTCATCCATTGCCCGTATAATTGCCAGACGCTTTCGGAAAGACAAACGTTCCATGGCCCGCGCATTCGACTTCAGCTGTGCCGCGCGCGCCGCTTCAGATATTGCGCTGGATTACGATGACACCCATCAGCCGAATTACCGAATTACCGTGACACCTTACATAATTGCAGCGGATTGCAGCGCATACCCGCTGCGGTAGAATAGGGTCGGGAAAGCAAGGTGTCACCTTAATTCGACAGGTTGGCGAGCTGGTTGAGGTTGTTGTAGCTCGTGGTGTGGCTGAGCGCGATCAGTCAATCGTTAAAATACAAGATCGTGGCGACTTTCCCGGCGTTGTTGATGTCGCAACGCAGCGAGGCGCCGTGGACGTGGAACAGGTAGGCTTTGTTCTCGCCAAAATTCCAGGGCGACTTGACGGGTTGACCGAACCTGGCGAGCACATCCTGGAGCGCATCGCCGATATGCACCCCTTCGATGCTGCCCGGGAACGGCGCGTCGGCGCGGATTTCGTAAAGCAACTGACTGTCCTTCTTGAAGAAGAACATCACGCCGTTCAGCGGTGCGGCAAGCGTGAGGCAGGGGCTATTCGATGCACACCCGTTCGTTGGATCGCTGCGGATGTCGTAGGCCGCGCGCACTCTCTCCATCGTGTCGCCGAAGGCGACGCTGAGGCCTTCCGCCGCGGACGAAACGCCGGCAGTCATCTGTTGTGCGGACGGCGTCGCCGCCCGGCGGTTAAGCGGTGCCTGACTGGTTGTTTGAACGGTCGGCGGACCGGCCGGCCGGAGAAGCGAGACGAGCTTCGGCCAGAGCACGGCACCCGCCGCGATGATTGCTGCGACGGCCGCGCCGGCGGCAACGAGGCGCCACGGCCTGCGGCGCGGCGGCACCAATTCCTCGAGCGCGCGCAGGATCGCATTGGCGTCGGCGCTGAAACGGGTATGGCGCAATTCGAGCGCATGGCGGCGGACCAGCAATTTCAAATCGTTCGGCAAGCTTTCTTCGGCCGGCATGGCGGCGCCGTCGACCAATAGCGGAACCACCGGAATGTCCCGCGTCAGCGCCGCAGCAAGCTCGATGCGCACATAGTCGTTGGCGTTGTCGAGCCGGCGATGGCCGCTTGGGTCTTTGGCGTCGAGCCAATGCGGACCGATCACGGCGAGCAGCACGTGGCACTGCGAGACCTGGGCATCGAGCTGCTTGACGAAGTCGAGGCCCGGCTTCATGGCGTCGACATCCATGAACAGCTCGCGGCGCGGGAACCTCGCCGTCAGATAATCGAACAGGCGTCCGGCGACGCCGGGCGCATCATCGCGACGGTAATTGATGAAAATTCCCGCCATATGCGTCTTCTAGCACATTCCCGGGTGGCGGAAGAAGGTCGCGACGGGAAAGGCGAAGGCGGGAAACGTCCGCTGGTACAGCTGGGTGGATTCGAACCACCGACCTCTTGATCCACAGTCAAGCGCTCTAACCAACTGAGCTACAGCTGCACGGGCCCGCGCTTTCGGCAAGCGGGCCAAACCTATGGGCAGGGCTCAGATTTGGCAAGACTGGTGCCGGGACGGCTGGTGCCGAGACGGCTGGTACCGGGACGGCTGGTGCCGGGACGGCAAGCAAAAGCCCGGGCGAACCCGGGCTTTCGTTTAAGCGATAGATTGCCGCTGCGAGCGGGCCGGCGAAACGTTCAAGCGACCTTGCTGAACGCCTTGTTCATGCCGTTCTTGATCGGCTCGGCGGTATCGGCGGCAACCTTCTGCGCCAGCGCGCCGAGTTCCTTGCCCTGCCGGGCGAGCGCCTCGAAATGCTTGCGCGCATGGGTGCTCGACAGCTCGATGACTTCCGACGGCGACTTTGCCGTGATCAGCTCGCCGAAGAAATCGAACGCCGCATTGGTGTTCACGCGTGCAACCTCGATGACCTTGAGGCCGTACTCATTTGCGCCCTTGGTGGCGGTCGAATAGGTGGTCTCCAACACGTCGGTTGCCTCTTCGGCCACCGCCTTCATCTTCTCGTAGGTGTCCTTGCACTGAGCGACGCCGCGCTCCGCGAATTCGCGGAAGGCGGCCGGCATTTCGACCTTCGGAATATCGAACTTCGGCATCTCGAATTTCGGCATGTCGAACGGGCTCGTTGCCGGTTTGCTCGTCTTTGCTTTCGGGGGAGTTGCAGTTGTGGCTTCCGCCATGACACGTGTCCTTACGTTTTGTCCTTGCGCTTCGGGCTGTCTCAGGTTGAGAATTTTCCTTGGCCTCGCCGCCCTTCGCGCAAGGCCGACTTTTCATTGCAAAACCCAGCAGCCGAACGCGCGACACGTCCAAGCCCGGGCTTTTCTACAATCTATATAACAGTAATTTTGGTGCATTGCAATAGAAATTATTGCGCTGCACAAAATATTAAACGAATTGAAAACGCTGGCTTTTCGACCGCTGCGGCAACGTGCGGCAAAATCATGAGTTCGGTTTGGCCTTCGGTTTGGCGGCATCGACCACCAACTTGGCGGCGCTTTGGCCTAGCTCTTGAACCTGCGCCGAAAGCGTTTGCATCTGGCGGCCGAGATACTCCGTTTGCAACCCCATGACCTCGGTGGCGTCCTTGGCGCGCATCAGCTTTTGCGCGAAATCGAAAGTGGCGGTCACGTTCTGTTGCGCATATTCCATCGATTTGTGCGCGATCTCGCTGGCGCCGCTATGTGCCGCCTGGGCCTGGCCATGCATTTGCCCCACGGCGTGGTTTGCCGCCTCGATATAGCCCTCAACGGCCTTGCGGGCCTGCGCCACGCTTTGCTCGGCAAGTGACCGTAGCTCGCCTGGAATCGCAAATTGCTCGAACGGATCCTTGGCCATCGTCTGCTTCTCCCTTTAACGCCGGCCGCACGATCCTAGCGCGAAATCGCCATCGGCGCGCAAGGCAATACAGCATGCAAGCCAAAGCGCGGCGCGGCGCTGCGGCCGTTAACGATCGGGCGGATTAACGTTATCGCGCCTTGTCCGCTGCACAGGGACGGCGCGGCATGGACGCCGCGCAGCGCCCGCATTATTAAGAATTCCTTAGGCAACGGGTTCCGTCGCATGCCGATTGTCGAGTCCGAACTCGGCCCATTGCAAATCCCCCGACTTGCGGCCTTGGCGACGAGCGCATGGCCGGCTTGGCTGTGGAGCGCCGACGCCTCGCGCATCGTATGGGCGAACGCGGTCGGCGCGGCAATTTTCGGCGCGGCGAGCGCCGCCGAGGTCGGCAAGGCCCGGTTCAGCGCCAAGGATCTCTCGGCTGCTCAGATCGCTCGGCTCGCGGCCACGCTTCCATCGGCGGGGCAAGAGCGGCTCGAACGTTTGCGCGGCTTTGGGGCCGGCTTCGGCCGCGCTCTAATGTGCGCCTGCTCGCGCCTCGTGATGCCGGACGGTACGGGCGCGGTGCTGGTCGCCGCGACTGAGCCGGCGGGACTGTCGCTGCCGCTTCGCGAGCGCGTACGCCGAATTTTGCCCGACGGTGCGGAAGCGCTCGCGGCGTTCGCGCCCGATGGCGCGCTCCTTCATGCCAACGCGGCCGCGCTGCAACGCCTTGCCGGCGCAACGACGCTCTCTGCCCTCGACATCGAAGCGCTTGCCGCTAGCGCCCTTGAGTCCGGCCACGCAAGCGGCGCGGCACGTTTGCACCAAACACAGCTCGATGTCGCGGCGACGCGACTAGGCAAAGACGAGTCGCGCGTGCTCATGCTCTCGTTGCCTCCGCAGGCGAGCGAAGCTGTCGCCGCATTGAGCGTTCCGGAAGGCCGCGAGCCCGAGCAAGCTGCGTCTGTGCCCGAAGCCGGGAGATCAACGCAAACCCCGGCGGCCGCGGCCGAGCCGGCGCTCTCGCGCCAGACCGCGTCGCAGAATGGGCCGATCGCGGAACGCCGCCATCCGTTGCGCTTCGTCTGGCAGATGGACGCCGATGGGCGCTTCGTTGTCGGGTCGGATGAATTCATCGAACTGGTCGGCCGGCGCACGATCGCGGCGTGCGGCCGATTGTGGAGCGAGATCGCGGCTGAACTGAAGCTCGATCCCGACAATCAGGTCACGCGCGCGATCGCGACGCGCGAGACCTGGAGCGGTATCTCGATTTCCTGGCCGGTCGACGAAACGAGCGAGCGGCTGCCGGTGGAGCTGTCCGGACTACCGGTGTTCGATCGTGACCGCGGCTTTAGCGGCTATCGCGGCTTCGGCGTCTGCCGCGACGTCGACCGCATCAACCAATTGGCGCGCGCGCGCTGGGCACGGCCCATCGGCTTCATGCCGCCGCCGAATGCGCCGCCCTCGGATACCGGCGGCGACGCGGCGGCACTGCCGCCCGCTACGGCCGTTCCGGCGCCCGTCGCAATTCCACAGCCGGCCGAAACGACCGAACCCGCCGAGCCCGTGGTCGCAGCGTCGCCAGAGAGCGAACCTCCCTCGCCCGGCGCCGCGCCCGTTGCCCCGAACGTGGTGCCGTTTCGCGCGGGACCGGCGCCGGAAGCGAGACCGCCAAGCCTGAGTCCGGTCGAACGCAATGCGTTTCGCGAGCTGGCACAGGAACTGACCGCGCGTTTGCGCGGGACGCAGGAAGAAACGGCTGTCGTCACCAACGAGCGACCCGCGACAACCGAGGTATCGGCGGCCGGCGGAATTGCTGCTGCGGCAGCGCAGGTCGCGGCCGACATTCCTCCGATCCCAGCCGAAGCACCGGGCGCCGCGCCGCCGCAACCGCCGCCGATCGCCGACCATGTCCTGCTCGACCGCGTCCCGGCCGGCGTTCTGGTCTATCGCAACGACGCGCTCGTTTATGCCAACCGCCATTTCCTTGAATGGAGCGGCTACGACAGCGTCGAAGCGCTGGCGGCGGCCGGCGGCCTCAACACTCTGTTTGCCGAGCCCGGCACCGGCGCGCTTGCCGACAGCGGCGGCGCGCAGAAGCTTTCGATCGTGACGCGGGGCGGCGACGACCTTCCGGTCGAGGGCCGGCTGTTCACGGTCCCTTGGGATGGGGCGTCGGCGCTCGCGCTTATTTTGACGAGCGGCCAGGCGGAGGAACGCCAGCGCGCGACGCAGCTCGCGCTCGACGCCGCCCAAAATGAAATCCGCGATCTGAAGTCAAACCTCGACCGCAGCGCCCGGCGAGACGCGCAGAAAGCGGCGGCCGCCAAAGCCGACTTCCTCGCCAAGGTGAGTCACGAAATTCGCACGCCGCTCAATTCCATGATCGGCTTTGCCGAAGTGATCATGGCCGAGCGTTTCGGCTCGATCGGAAACGAGCGCTACCGCGAATATCTCAAGGACATGCATGCGGCGGGAACGCACCTGGTCTCGCTGCTCAACGATCTGCTCGACCTTTCCAAGATCGAGACCGGCCAGCTCGATCTGACTTTTGCCGACGTCGACCTCAACGATCTCACGCAGCAATGCGTCGCCATTATGCAGCCGCAGGCAAACCGCGCCCGCATCATTATTCGCACCGCGCTCGCGCCGGGGCTGCCGCAAGTCAAGGCCGACGCGCGGTCGATGCGACAGATCGTGCTCAATCTGCTCGCCAACGCGATCAAGTTCACCGGCCCAGGCGGCCAAGCGATCGTGTCGACCGCAATCGCCGACGGCGGCGAGGCCGTGCTGCGCGTGCGCGACACCGGCGTGGGCATGAGGGAGACGGACATCGAGGCGGTGCTCGAGCCGTTCCATCAGACCGCGACCTCGGCGAGTTGGGGCTCCGGCGGCAGCGGCCTCGGCCTGCCGCTCACCAAGGCGCTCGCCGAGGCGAACCGCGCGAATTTCAGCATCAAGAGCGCGCCCAACGCCGGGACGCTCATCGAGATCGCATTTCCTTCCAGCCGCGTGGCCGCGCGCTAGAACGGGATGACTTTTCTTCGAACCGCCATCCCGTTCTAGCTTATTGTTGGAGCGTGATCTTTTCCGAGAACCGGATACCACTTTTCGGGATCATGCTCTAACGGCAACGACGCTCACATCGTCGCAAGGCGGCGAAGCCCCGCACGCGAAAAATACGCAGCCCGTGTGGGTGGATTTGAGCGAATTGGCCTCGCGCCAGCCGGATTTCCGCCGTTTTCAGCGGCGAGGCATGCCACCATGCGCGCCCTCAGAGCCGTGCTGACTTTGATCTTCATCGGCCTCGTGCCGGTCCCCATGGCGGCCTCGGCCGCCGAAAAAGTCGATCTCTTGTTGGTGCTGGCAGCCGACGTGTCGCGCAGCATCAATCAGGAAAGATTCCAATTGCAACGCGAGGGCTATGCCGCGGCGCTCGCCGATCCGCGCGTGCTCGATGCCATCCGCTCGGGCCGCCGGGGACACATCGGCGTGGCGTTCGTCGAGTGGTCGGGCGAGGGCAACCAGCGGGTGCTGATCGACTGGTCGTTGATCGGTGACGCTGCCGCGGCAAAAGGGTTCGGCGACCGCCTGCTGGAAGAGCCGCGCTCGTTCGCGGATCGCACTTCGATCAGCGGCGGGATCGACTTTGCGATGGCGCAGCTCGCGTTGGCCCCTTACGAATCGGCACGCCGCACCATCGACGTCTCCGGCGACGGCACCAACAATGCCGGCCGCGACGTCACGGCGGCGCGCAATGACGCGGTCGGCAAAGGGGTCGTCATCAACGGTCTGCCCATCCTCAACGATAATCCGATGTCGTGGAGTCCGGAGCACACCAATCCGCCGGGCGGGCTCGAGAATTACTATCGCAACAACGTCATCGGCGGCCCTGGCGCGTTCGTCATGGTCGCGAAGAACTTCAACTCCTTCCGCGAGGCCATCATCGGCAAAACGATCGCCGAAGTATCGCAGGCGCACGAAAAGCCGCCCCGACAGGCATCCCGTCGTTGACCCGCTGTGCGTCGCCGGCAAGTCGCGCTTCGACCATTAAGGCCAGGGCCACGAGTGCCATCGGTGGGTGTGAAAGCCCGTCGATTTTTCGCGATTTGCGGCATTTGCGAAGGCTCGCGCCGGCGCTGCCGGCCACGAATCCGACACAGATGCCGCGCAAGTTTGAAGCTTGCCTGCCACCCGTTATAATCGATTGGCCCCGCAACATCGGAAACGCGTCCTGTGACCGCGGCTAAAGGCTTGAAGCGCTTCGCGATTGCCGTTGCCGCCTTAGCAGCGGCGGCGCTCGCCACGCTGATCGGACTGTCTTTTCTCATTCCGGCCGCGACCGTGCGCGATGCGGTCAAGAAGGAAATCCACGCCGTTACCGGACTGGACCCGACGCTGCGCGGCGGCATTTCGGTCGCGCTTTTCCCGCACGCCTCGGTGACATTTCGCGACGTGCTGCTCGGCGATAATGGCGGCGCACAGCCGGCGGTTGCCGCCGATGAATTGACCGCGCGGCTGCGCTATTTCCCGCTGCTCGCCGGGCGGATCGAAATCGCCGACGTGACATTGGTGCGGCCGACCATCGACGTCGCCTTCGCATCTGGCGATCGAACGAACTGGTCGGGGCTCACCGCCTCGCTCGCGCACGCGGTCGAGCCAAATCCGAGCCGCACTGCGTCGTTCTCGGAGATCGGCATCCGCGACGGCACCGTCATGGTGCACGATGCGGAGAAACAGCTTAGCGAGCGGCTCGATAACGTGGAATTCCAAGTTGCCTGGCCGTCGATCTCGCGCAGCTTCGCTGCAAACGGCCGTTTTGTCTGGCATAAGGAAACGGTGAACGCCAATCTGACGCTGAGCGACTTCCTCGCGGCGCTCACCGGCCAGAATTCAAGCGTCAAATTGCGGCTCACTTCTAAGCCGCTCAACCTCGCCTTCGACGGCACGGCAAGCAATCAGCCGACGCTCAAGATGGACGGCACGCTGAATGTCGATTCCCCCTCGCTGCGCGATGCCATGCGCTGGACCGGCAAGAGCAGGCTGCCGTTCGGCGGCTTCGGACCTTTCGCACTGAGAGCGCAGAGCGGCGTCGGCAACGGCGCGATCTCGCTGACCGACGTCAACGTCGAACTCGACGGCAATAGGGCCGAGGGCGCGCTCACGCTGACGGTCGACGACCATCGCGCCGTGCAGGGCACTCTTGCGGCAGACTCGCTCGATCTGACCCCCTATGTCGCGGGAATCCGCTTGATGGCCACGAATGAGCGCAAGTGGGATCGGCTGCCGATCGCGTTGGATGGACTCGCCGACTTCAACCTCGACCTGCGGCTCTCCGCCGCGAGCATCAAGATAGCCGACGCCCGGTTGGGCCGCACGGCGGTCGCGGCCAATATGAGCGGCGGCAAGCTGAACGTTACGATCGGCGAGTCGCAGGCTTTCGGCGGCGCCGCCAAGGGCTCGTTCGGGCTCGGCAGTGCCAATGACGGCGTCGAAGTCACCTCGCACGTGCAATTCGAAGATGTCGATCTTGCCAACTGCCTCGGGCACATCTTCGGCCTGCACAAGCTCGATGGCCGCGGCACGCTGGCGATCGACATCGAGGGAACGGGGAACTCGGTGTGGGCCTTGACTCATACGCTCAACGGGACGGCAAGCCTCAACGCCCATGACGGCGCGCTCACCGGCATTGACGTGGAGCAATTGCTGCGCCGGCTTGATAAGCGACCGCTGTCCGGAAACGGCGACTTCCGCACCGGCCGTACGCCGTTCGATCGGCTGGCGCTGAACATCAAGATCGAACAGGGGATGGTCTCCGTCCAGGATCTGCACATCGACGGTCCCGCCGTACGGCTCACGCTGGCCGGCCAGGCCTCCGTCCCAACGCGCGACCTCGATCTCCAGGGCACGGCAACTTTGGTCTCTACCTCCACCGCCAGCGAGTTCGATTTGCCGTTCGTCGTTGAGGGCCCGTGGGATCACCCGATGATGTTGCCGGATGCGTCGATCCTGATCCGCCGCTCGAACGCCGCCGCGCCGCTCCTTGAGGCAGTCAAGAGGCACTCGGCGGGCGATGCCGTGCGCTCGGTGATCGATCAGCTGTTCGCCGCTCCGCCCGCTTCCCCGGCCCCAATCGCGACGACGCCGACAACGGCGACCGCGCCGCCGGGCTCACGATAGGTCCTCAAGTCCGACTGGCGGCTGCGCGGGCGGCGCCTGCACGCCGGCGCGGCGCCGTTTGTTTGACTCGACATTCTCGAGCGGGATCGAAGCGGACAATCCGCGCAGGCTTTTTCCCCGATCATGCTCTATAATTCGCGCGCACGAATCAGCGGGCTTTTTCACCCGCGACGGGGCCACGATGCTCGGCCGCCTCACTCGCACTGCCGTCAAGGTGCTGGTCGCTTCGCTGATCGTCGGGACGATCCTTACCCATTTCGGCCTCACCGCGGACGAGCTGATGCGGGCGGCGGGTCTGTCGACCGAGCGCATCGAGGACCTGGCGCGCGAGGGTCTCGCTTGGGCGCTGCCCAATTTGCTGATCGGCTCGCTGGTGATCGTCCCGGTCTGGTTTCTGTTCTATCTGTTCCGCCCGCCGGGCGAGAGCAGGGATTGAGGAAGACCTTCGCCTTCTCGTTGCGAGGAGCGACCCTCCTACGCTCGCTCGGCGAGCTACGGAGGGTATGAGTCCGCCGACCCTCCTACGCTCGCTATGCGAGCTTCGGAGGGTTCGAATCCGCCGTAGCGCGGAGCGCGTAGGCGGAAACGACGAAGCAAGTCAGCACTGTCGCCACGAGACTGGACCGCTTCGCTCTCAATCGCGGCGCAACCGAGCTATAGAACGCTGTCGATATCGGTCTTGGAAAAATCATCGCCGACAAACAGCAGGGGGCAAGAACGCTCCTTCGCGGTCGCATAGGCGAAGCAGTCGCCGAAATTCAAACCGGCCGGATGCACGCCCTTGCCCCATCGGTCATAAGCCCGGGCAATGCGACGAGCGTCGGCAGCCGTTACCGTCGCGATCTCGAAGTCGAGTTCGTCAATCAGCTTGACCATCTCTTGGCCGACGTTTCTGCAGCCCGCAACAATCAGCGATTCGGCGGTCGTGCCCGCGGACACCAGCACCTCGGTTTCGGCCGCGAGAGCTTCGATGCAGGCGGCAGCTTTCGGTTCGCGCAGAATGATCGCCATGAGCGCGGAGGTGTCGACCACGATCATCTAGGAAGACCATCGTCGTCATAGAGAAAATCCTGGCTTCTCGCGGCGCTCGGCCCTGCGCTTGCTTTCGCGGCGCCAGACGCGCCGATCGCTTCCATCAATCGTTTGCGCGCCGCGGCATTGAGGCGCCTCTGTTTAAAGGCGACCAGCCGCGCGGCGGCGTGACCGTGCCGGGTCAAGATAATCTCATCGCCCGCCTCGGCGCGTCGGACCAGATCGGTCAACTGCCCTTTCGCCTCAGTCACGGAAATTCGCATTTTCCACCTATATTGGACCATGCAATAGTCCGTAGGCCAGAAAATGGACCGTTGTCTAGTCTACGTCAAGAGCCACCCCGCGCCGGCGTTCCCCTTGCGCCCGTGAGTTTGGCGAGCAGCGAGGCGGCCAGCACAGCAACGCCGACGACGGCGACGAAGATGCTGCACACCGCATTGATCTCCGGTTTCACCCCGAGACGAACTTCGGAATAGATGCGGATCGGCAGCGTGGTCGCGCCCGGCCCGGTGGTGAAGCTTGCGATCACGAGGTCGTCGAGCGACAGCGCGAAGGCCAGCATCCAGGCGGCGGCAATGGCCGGCAGGATCAGCGGCAAGGTCACGGTCAGAAACGTGCGCAGCGGCGGCGCGCCGAGATCCATCGCGGCCTCTTCGAGACTCATGTCGAAATCCACGAGGCGCGACTGCACGATCACGGCGACGAAGCACATCGCCATGGTGGTGTGGGCGATGACCACTGTCCAAAAACCGCGATCGATCGCAACGGCTACGAACAATAGCAGAAGCGAAAGGCCGGTGATCACCTCCGGCATGACCAGCGGCGCATAGATCATCGAGGCGAACAGGAGCCGGCCGCGGAAGCGTCCGAAGCGAACGAGCGCCAAGGCCGCGAGCGTGCCCAACAGCGTCGCCGCGCTCGCCGAGACAAACGCAACACGCAGGCTGATGAAGGCGGCATCGAGGATCGCGGCGTCGCCGGCGAGCGCGGCATACCATTGCGTCGACCAGCCGCCCCACACCGCGACCAGGCGCGAGGCGTTGAACGAATAGATCACCAGGATGACGATCGGCAGATAGAGGAAAGCGATGCCGAGCGCGATGGCGAAGAGATTGAACGGAGTGACCTTGCGCATCGTCAGCCCCGATCCCCGTTCCGCATCGCCTGATGCTGGAAGACCACGATCGGCGTGACCAAAAGGCAGACCAGCACGACGGCAACCGCCGATGCGGTCGGCCAATCCTTGTTGCCGAAGAATTCCATCCAGATCGTCTGGCCGATCATCGGCGTGTGCGAGCCGCCAAGGAGATCGGGAATGACGAACTCGCCGACGATCGGAATGAAGCACAACAATACGCCGGCCAGGACACCGGGCGATGACAGCGGCAAGGTGACGAGCCAAAACGTTTTCCAGCGTGGACAGCCGAGGTCGGCAGCCGCCTCGATCAGCGACTCATCCAGTTTTTCCAGCACCGCATAGAGCGGCAGCACCATGAACGGCAGGTAGGAATAGACGATGCCGATATAGATGGCGGTTTCGGTGGAGAGCCAGACCGGCGGCTCGCGCACGATGTGCAGCGCCATGAGCAGCTGATTGAGCGGTCCGTCGCGCTGCAAGATATTCATCCAGGCATAAATCCGGATGAGAAACGAGGTCCAAAACGGCAGCACGACGAGCACGACCAGAACGGCCTGCAACCGCCGCGGCGTGCGCGCGATGCCGTACGCGATCGGATAGCCGATGACGAGCAGCATCAGGGTGGAGAATGCGGCGATCTCCAGGCTCTTCACATAGGACAACAAATAAAGCGGATCGGAACCGAGCAGGCGATAATTGTCGAGCGACAGGCCGGCGACAAAATTTTCCATGCCGCGCCAGCCGGCCGCAAGATCGAGCACCGGCGTATAGGGCGGCAGCGCAATCGCGCTCTGTGAGAAACTGATCTTGAGCACGATGAGAAACGGAACGAGGAAGAAGACAATCAGCCACGCATATGGAAGCGCGAAAACGAGTCTTTGTCCGAGCGCGCGCTTTGCCTGTCCGCTCATTGCGTCCGTCATCGCTTCACCGCGTCAGCACGATCACGGCGTCGGGCGAAAAACTGAGCCACACGGTGTCGTCGGCACTAAGATTGGGCGCGCTGTCGCGGCCGGTATTAGCAACCGCCGCCTGTACCCGCGATCCGTCAGCGACGCGTATTTGGTAAATCGACAAATCCCCCAGATAGCCGATCTCGACGACCGTTCCGGCGAGGCAGTTCTCCAGGCCGGCCGGCGGCTTCTCGTGCGAAAGGCGCATCCGCTCCGGCCGCACCGCTACCCAGACCGGCGTGCGCGGCTCGGCCTCGATCGGAGCGGCCACCCGCAGCCGGCCGGCCGCCGTGCCTTCGACACTGGTGCGGTCGTCGCCGACCCGGCCTTCGAACAGATTGATGTCGCCGACGAAATCCGCCACCCAGCGCGAGTTCGGCCGTTCATAGATCTCCGCCGGCGGGGCGACTTGCATGAGCCTGCCGCGATCCATCACGCCGATACGGTCGGCGACGATCATCGCTTCGCTCTGGTCGTGGGTGACGATGACGAAGGTCAGTCCGAGCTGGCGCTGCAACTCCATCAGCTCGAACCGCGTCGCGTCGCGCAATTTCTTGTCGAGCGCCGCCAGCGGTTCGTCGAGCAAGAGCACCCGCGGGCGCTTGACCAGGCAACGCGCCAGCGCCACGCGCTGGCGCTGGCCGCCGGAAAGCTCGTGCGGCTTGCGGGCGCCGAAACGTTCCAGCTTGACCAGCGCCAGCATGTCGGCGACGCGCCCGCCGATTTCCGGCCTGGACAGGCCTTCCTGCTTGAGGCCGAACGCCACATTGGCCTCGACGGTAAGATGCGGGAACAGCGCGTAGCTCTGGAACATCATGTTGACCGGACGCCGATAGGGCGGCACGGACGCGAGGTCGACACCGTCGAGCAGAATGCGGCCGGCGTTCGGCCGCTCGAAGCCCGCGATCAGCCGCAACAGCGTGGTCTTGCCGCAGCCGGATGGACCGAGCAGGGCAAAGAACTCACCCGGGTAAATATCGAGCGAGAGCTGATCGACCGCCGCGAAGCTGCCGAAACGCTTGCTCAAGCCCTCGATGCGCAGGAGCGGGCGCGCGTTGGCGTCGGCCAAGTTCCTATCGGCAGATGGCGCGACGCCACGTTTCGATCCGACTTTGCGCATCGAGACTCCAAAGGCGACGGCGCACCGCCCCGCAGCACGCTAGCGCATGTTCCACGGAAGTGGGAATATTCCATCGACCGCATCGCTCGCGGGCCGCGATCAGACTTCAGTGCGATGGCAAGAATCGGCCTCAGTGTTGAGTCCGCGACGGGTCGGCTAGGGGGCCGTGAGCGTGGCATCATCGACCGCATCGGCGAGGGGCTTGCGCGGCTCCGGACCGTAATAATCGCCGAGCTGCACGATCGGACGCGGCTGCGTCATGATGGAAACCAGGCGATCACAGAGCGCTTTCGCCGAAACCGGCTTGGTCAGATATTCGTTCACCCCGAGCTTTAAGGCCTCGACCACCCGCCAGCGTTCGCAATGCCCGGTGAGCATGACGATCGGTATGTCCGGCATCGGAAACACGCCGGGCGAACGCACGATACGCACCAGTTCGGCGCCGCTCAACAGCGGCATTTCCCAGTCGAGGATCACCACGTCCGGCGCCACAGTGCGGATGGCGTCAAGCGCCGCAATTCCGTCGGCGGCCTCGTAGATGTCCTTGACGCCGCAATTGACCAGAAGATTGCGGATCATCTTGCGCATGTACTGGTTGTCGTCGACCACCAGCACCCAGAGCGACCGAATGAGGTCCTCGATTTCCTTGTTCGACGGTCTGGGCGTCATGAATAGTCCGCAAGAGAAGCAGAGTTCCAAGAACGGCGCGCGCCGGAGCGGTCGCTCAATCGCACCACAGCATGCGCATCTTGCGGCTTGGTAAAGGTTTGCGGCAGCGCCCTATGCGGATGCCGCACTTGCAGGCGCCGCTCCCGAGCGTGGTGAGCATTCCGTTAATGCCGTCGCGCTTGGCAGCGGCGCCTGCAGGAGCGGCCGCGTCACCTTGCGCATGGTGTGCGCGTCGACGACGATGAGCAACCTCAATGCTGCAAGCTGCTTTTGTATTTCGCTTGCGACTTGGTCCATGATGTCCTTGCACTCGCGCCGGCGGTGGAACGGAGAATTTCACTCAAATGATGACACTACGGACGCATAGAATCGATATGAAACCGATCGATAAAATTTGAAGCATTCTCATGCGCCCGGCGGCCGGTCACCCGCTCGCCTGGGCCATGAAGCTCTCGAGCGCGGCGCGCTGCGCTTGCGAAAATCGCAGACCCAGTTTCGAGCGGCGCCACAGCACGTCGTCGGCGGTCTGCGCCCACTCCTTCTGCATCAGGTAGCGCACTTCGGCGGCGGTGAGATCGGCGCCGAAGCGCTGGCCGAGATCGTCGAGCCGGGCCGCGTCTTTAACCACGTTCTCGATCCGCGTGCCGTAGGCGCGCGTGAGCCGCCGCGCGTGCTCGCCGGTGAGGAACGGCCAGCGCTGCAGCGCTCGCTCGATCAGCGCCTCGATGCCGTCATAGGCGAAATCGCCGCCCGGCAACGCGCTCTGCGCCGTCCAGCGCCGCGACGGCGGAAAGAAATGCGCAAGCCGGTCGAGAACGTCCTCGGCAAGCCGCCGGTAGGTCGTGAGCTTGCCGCCATAGACCGTGAGCACCGGCGCCTCGCCGAAGCGCTCGTTAAGAATAAGCGCATATTCGCGTCCGATGTCCTGCGGCTTGCCGGCGCCGTCGTCGTACAGCGAGCGCACGCCGGCGAACGCCCAGACCACGTCGGCGGCGCCGATCGAAACGCGGAAATACTCGTTCACCACGCCGCACAGATAGTCGATTTCCTCGGGTGTCGGCGCGACAGCGGCGGGATTGCCGGAAAAGCTCCGGTCGGTAGTGCCGATGAGCGTGAAATCGCGCTCGAACGGAATGGCGAACACGACGCGGCGATCGGCGGCCTGCAGAATGTAGGCGCGGCCGTGTTCGTAGAGCCTGCGCACCACGATGTGGCTGCCTTTGTCGAGCCGCAAATGCGGCCGCGGCGGCTGTCGCAGCACGGTATCGGCGACGGTTTCGACCCAAGCGCCCGCCGCGTTGACCAGCACGCGCGCCGTCACCACGTCGCGCTGGCCGCGCACGTTGAGGATGAGCCGCCAGACGTCGCTGCGCTCGGCGCGCACACAGCGCGTCCGCGGGCGAATCACGGCGCCGCGTTCGGCGGCGTCCACGGCGTTGAGAACGACGAGGCGCGCGTCGTCGGCGAAGCAATCGGAGTATTCGTAGGCGTGATGGAAGACGTTGCGCAGCGGCTGGCCGGCTTCGTCGGTAATGAGATCGAGCTCGCGCGTTCCCGGGAGAATTTTGCGCCGCCCGATCAAGTCGTAAATGAGCAGGCCGAGCCGCAGCAGCACGGCCGAGCGCCGCGCCGGATTGAGCGGCAGCACGAAGCGCAGCGGCCGAACAAGGTGCGGCGCCGCCCGCAGCAGCACTTCGCGCTCGGCGAGCGCCGCGCGCACCAAACGAAATTCGCGGTGCTCCAGATAGCGCAAGCCGCCGTGGATCAGCTTGGAGGACGCCGACGAGGTGCCCGAGGCGAGGTCGTTCTGCTCAAACAGCACGACCCGCAATCCACGCCCGGCGGCGTCGCGCGCGATGCCGGTCCCGTTGATGCCGCCGCCGATGACGGCCAGATCGAAGTCAGCCACTGATTCTCCTTTCCCGGGAGGATAATGATTTCTCCCCCTCGCCGCTCGCTGCTCCCTCTCCCTGCGTGCGGGGAGAGGGATGGGGTGAGGGGGCCTCTCCGCCGGGCTCAGGCTAGCGGCAGCGCCCCCTCACCCTCGCTCGCGGAGCCTGTCATCGGGCCGGCCACTTTGGGCCGGACCCGTTGGCTCGCTCGACCTCTCCCCGCGCAGCGGGGAGAGGTAAAGGGGGCGCCTTGCCTCCCACCGCATATCGGCGATGATGCACCATGGACTTCCGCGATCGTCACGTCGTGATCACCGGCGGCGCCGGTGCGCTCGGCACCGCCGTCGTCGCAGCTTTGGTCGAAGCCGGCGCCGTCTGCCACGTGCCGTGCCTCGACGAGGCCGAGGCGCGGCGCTTTCGGCTGCGCGAGCACAAGCAAGTCGCGCTGAGCGTCAGCGGCAATCTCGCCGACGAGGCGGCCATTACACGGCTTTACGAGGGGATCGCAGCATTGTGGGCCTCGATCCACATCGCCGGCGGTTTTGCCGCGGCGCCGCTGCGCGAGACGAGCCTGGCGACGCTGCGGCAGCAGATCGACATGAACCTTATAAGCTGCGCGCTGTGCTGCCGCGCCGCGGTGACGGCGATGATCGGCGCGGGCGCCGGCGGCCGCATCGTCAATGTCGCCGCCCGCGCCGCGCTGGAGTGGCGCAGCGGCGCCGGCATGACGGCGTATACGGCGAGCAAAGCCGGCGTCGCCGCGTTGACCGTGGCGTTGGCCGAGGAGGTCGCCAAGGACAACATCCTGGTGAACGCGGTCGCGCCCTCGATCATGGACACGCCAGCCAATCGCCGAGCCATGCCGAAGGCCGATTTCTCGCTTTGGCCGAAGGTCGAGGAGGTGGCGGCGACCATTGTGTTTCTCGCCTCGCCCGACAACCGAGTGACCCGCGGCGCGGTCGTGCCGGTGTACGGAAAATCCTAATAGCCAGGCCACAATCCGGGTGTCGCCAGTTCGACGAGGTGCCCGTCGGGATCGCGGAAATAAATGCTCACTCCGCCGCGCGGCCATTTGGTGCGGCCTTCGACCGCGACGCCGGCATCCGACAATTGCGCCTCCCAGGCCGCAAGCTCGTCGGCGGCGATCGAGAACGCGATGTGCACGGGCCCGCTGCCGTCATGCGGCGGAATCGTGCCGCCGGGCAGTTTCACGGTCTCCAGCGAATGCCCGCGCAGAAAGAGCAGCAGCACGCCGCGCGCGCCGACGTCGTATGCGCATAGGCGCTGATCGCGATAGATGCTGTTGAGCCCGAGCACCTGTTCGTAGAACGGACAGACGCGCTCGAAGCCGTCCACATAAAGCACGGTTTCAAGGACGCCGAGTAGGTTGGGCATCGTTCGAATCCGCTCGCTCTGAATGCGTCGTCCTCAGGTGCCCGCGCGCAGCGCGGGCCTCGAAGGGTGACGGAACGCAGTTCACCCGGAGACCGGGACGATCTCGCGCATCGGCGCGCGCACCAGCCGGCTCACGGCGCTCGCCGCGACAACGGCGTGCTGCTGTGCATAGGCCTCGTGGTTCCGCTCGATGTAGTCGAGGTCGTAGAGGTAATTGACCATGAGACCGTGCGACTGTTGGAGCGCCCGTTCCGACGTATCGGCAAGCCAGTCGAGCCGCTCGAGCCGCGCGCCGTTGCCAAGGTGGAAGCGGGCGACCGCATCGACCGGCAAGCCGCGGCCGTTGCGGCCGCGCATATAGTACCAGGCTGCGGCGCGCAGCAGCGGTTCGCGCAAGTTTTCGGCGACTTCCGGCGTGCGCCACCAATCCGCGTTGTCGAGCGCGGCGAGCGCCTCGCGATCCTCGTCGTCGAGCGCCAGCGAGGCCTCTTGCGCCCGCTCGCGCTTGAGCCAGTCGGCAAAATTCGGCGCCGGAGAGAGCGTCACGAAGGTCGACACGCGCGGCACCTCGCGCGACACATCCTCGACCACCTGCTTGATGAGGAAATGTCCGAAACTCACGCCGGTCAATCCGCGCTGACAATTGGTAATCGAGTAGAACGTCGCCGTCGTCGCGCGCTCCGGATCGACCGCGTCGCGCTTGTCGGCCAGGATCGGCTCGATCGCGCCGGGAATCTCGCGCGTCAGCGCTATCTCGACGAAGATCAGCGGATCGTCGACCAAAGCGGGGTGGAAGAACGCGTAGCAGCGGCGGTCGGGCAGATCGATGCGCCGGCGCAAATCGTCCCAGTCGCGGATCTGGTGCACCGCCTCGTAGTGAATGATTTTCTGCAGGATCACAGCCGGCGTCGACCAGTCGATCCGCCGCAACACCAGAAAGCCGCGGTTGAACCAGGAGGAAAACAGGTGAATGAAGTCGTTGTCGATCACGGCGAGATCGTCGCGATGATCCATGGCGTCCATGAGCTGCTCGCGCATGCGCACCAAAGCGGTCGTGCCGCCGGGCGCCAGGTTGAGCCGCCGAAAAAGTTCGAGCCGCCGCGGCTCGCTGGCGCGATGCAATTCGGCCGCGGTTTGCGCCGATGGCGATGCGCGCCAGGCGGCGATTGCGGCGTCGATGCGGGAGCGATCGTGGCCGAACGTCGTTTCCAGCGCTTCGAAGAAGGCGATACGCGGTCCGATCGTAAGCGTGGCGTAGCGCGCAAGAATTTCACGCGCGAGTGCCACGCCGGAGGCTTCCCCCCGGCCGGACAACAACGCCTCGCATAGTTCAACCAGGCCGGCCGAGCGCTCGCGCGCCGGCTCGCGGCGCTGGATCAGAGCGCGGCCGCGATCGGCGATGCTTTGCAGCATTTCGCTAAAGAAAGACGCGTTCACCGCTCATCCCATCCGCTCGGCAGCCTCTAGCTAGTGATGGCGTTTGGCGATGACAACCCGATCACATCGCTAACCCTGCCTCGCAAAGGAGGCGGCGCAGTGGACAAACTCGCCCGCCTGAGCCACTTAAAATGCCGCGCGGCCGTTCTTTTGCCTTGCCGCATCGCACTGGGGATCGTTCATGCCGGGTCCGTTGACTGGTCTGCGCGTATTGGAGCTTGCCCGAATTCTCGCGGGGCCATGGGCGGGCCAGATTCTCGCCGATCTGGGCGCCGACGTGATCAAGGTGGAGCGCAAGGGCTCGGGCGACGACACCCGCGCGTGGGGCCCGCCCTTCGTGCCGGCCGCCGTCGGCGGCCACTTGGCGTCCGCCTATTTTCACTCCACCAACCGCGGCAAGCGGTCGATCGAACTCGATTTCGAGGCCGCCGAGGGCCAACGCATCGTCAAAAAGCTCGCGTCGCGCTCGGACGTGCTGATCGAGAATTTCAAGGTCGGCGGCCTGCAAAAGTTCGGTCTCGATTATGCAAGTCTCGCGCCGGCTTATCCGCGGCTGATCTATTGCTCGGTGACCGGCTTCGGCCAGACCGGCCCGTCGGCCTCGCGCGCCGGCTACGACCTCATGGCGCAGGGCATCGGCGGCATCATGGGCATGACCGGCGCCGCCGACGGACCGCCGATGCGTGTCGGCGTGCCAATCGCCGATATTTTCTCCGGCGTCTATTCCGCAGTCGGCATCCTCGCGGCTTTGGCGCGGCGGGAAAAGACCGGTTGCGGCGGCTACGTCGACACTGCGCTGGTCGATTCCACCGTCGGCACGCTGGCATTTCAGGCGCTGAACTATTTGGTCTCCGGCGAAATCCCCAAACGCATCGGTAACGCGCATCCCAATCTCGTTCCCTATCAAGAATTTCCCGTCGCCGACGGCCGCATCATCATCGCCACCGGCAACGACGCGCAGTTCGTCAAATTGTGCGGCATCCTCGGTGTGCCCGAACTGGCGAACGTGCCGGAATACAAGGACAACAAGGGGCGGCTCGGCCATCGCGCCAAACTGGTCGGCAAGCTTTGCGCGCTGACTTCGCGGCTCAAACGCGAGGTGCTTCTGGAAAAACTCGAAACCGCCGGCATACCGGCCGGTCCGATCAACGATCTCGATCAGGTCTTTTCCGACCCGCAGGTGATCCATCGCGGCATGAAGCTCGAACTAGAAAATCCCGCAGCCAAAGGCGGCAAAAGCCCCGGCATCCGCACCCCGATCGTGCTCGACGGCGCACCCATGGCCTCCGATCGCCCGGCGCCCCGCCTCGGCCAGCACACGGCGGAGATTTTGCGGGAGATCGGAGAGGGGTGAGCCCATCCTCCACCGCGAAAGCGGGGGAGGGACTCCGCGCCGCGCAGCAGCGCGGTGGAGGGGGCGCGGGCGGCGCCGCTTGCGCAGGCGTCGAACAGTTTTTGCTCCAACGCGGCCTGCCGCTCCTTCTCCCCGCGCGCGGGGAGAAGGTCAGGATGAGGGGGCCTCGCCGCTGGGCTGAGATTCGCGCGACCGTCTGCAACCCCGACGCTCGACCCGCCAACGCTCAGAATCGCGGCAAGGCCCCTCACCCGCCGCGCTCCGCGCGGACGACCTCTCCCCGCACGCGGGGAGAGGTGAATAGCAGATCGGTCTCGCGGCGCGTTCCGCGCCCGAGTTTTGCTCGATCTTTGCCTCCGCCCCGCTCCGGGTGGGCAAAGGCGCCACCGGGTCGGCGCGAAGCGCCGCCCGATGACAAGCTCCGCGCCGTGCCCACGCTGTCTATTCGTCAAGGCCTGACCGCGTGGGCTTCGCTTCGCTCAGCCCACCCGAACGAGGGGAAGCGGAACGCCGAGAGACGCATCTGTCGTTGACCGCACCACGCACACAGATGTTGCCACCTGCATGCGCTTCGCAAATGTCGCGCCGCCTCATCCGGCATCCGCCGCCGATGGGCGGCTTATATTGGCCTTCTGCCGCGCGCCAACGCGGCGCGGATGTTTTCCATCTCGCGCGTCCATTGATCTGTGCGCGAGGCGAGCAGATCGCGCAGCCGCTGCGCGGCGTCGGGATAGCTGTCGAGTATTTTTAGAAACGTCGAGCGCGAGACGCGCAGCACCTTGACCGCCTCGCGCGCGGTGGCGGTCGCCGGCCGTTTCGTCTCCGCCAGCAGCGCCGCTTCCCCGAGCAGCGTCCCCGGCCCGGCAACGACTTCGCCTCCCCGTTCCGGTTTCAAGCTGACCGAGCCCTGCGCAACGATATAGGCGCCGTCGGCCGCCTCACCGGCCGTGAACAACACTTCGCCGGCCTGCATCGAATAGGTTTCGGCAGCGATGGCGAGGCTGCGCAGCGCGCCGTTCCCGAGCCGGCGGAGCATCGGCACACTGTCCAGGAAGGCGATTTCGTCCTCGATGGTCATTGCCGCGCCTTTGGCAGCCGCGATCACGGCACGAGTTTGTAGCCGCCCGCTTCGGTGACGAGGATGGCGGGCGCGGCGGCGTCCTTCTCGATCTTCTGCCGCAGCCGATAGATGTGCGTCTCCAGCGTGTGCGTGGTCACTCCGGAATTGTAGCCCCAGACCTCCTGCAGCAGCGTCTCGCGCGAGACCGGACGCTGGCCGGCGCGGTACAGATAACGCAGGATCGAGGTCTCCTTCTCGGTCAGGCGGACTTTGTTGCCTTTGGGGTTGAGCAAAAGCTTGGAGCTGGGCCGGAACGTGTACGGCCCGATGGTGAAGATCGCATCCTCGCTCGCCTCATGCTGACGAAGTTGCGCACGGATACGCGCGAGCAGCACGGCGAAGCGGAACGGTTTTGTCACGTAATCGTTGGCGCCGGATTCGAGGCCGAGTATGGTGTCGGAATCGGTGTCGTGGGCCGTGAGCATGATGACCGGCGCCTTGAAGCCGTTCTTGCGCAGGATGCGCACGGCTTCGCGGCCGTCGATATCGGGTAGGCCCACGTCCATGATGACGAGGTCGATCTGCCCCGCCTTGGCGGCCTGCACGCCCTTGCTGCCGTTCTCCACCGCAACGGCTTCGAACTCTTCGTGCAGCGAAAGTTGCTCGGTCAGCGCGTCGCGCAGCTCGGCATCGTCCTCGACAATGAGAATCTTACGCGTATTCGGCATCAATCCGAGCCCCGCAAGCCGCCCCCGCGCCGGTCACTGACGCGACCCCCGTCCCGCTTCGGATGGCCGCGACTTTGCCGCGCCGCTTGGCGCGAAGTAGAACATTCGCAGGCAAAAGAGCAAGCGGCTCTTGCGGCTCTTGGCAAGGCTGTTGGCAAGGCTGTTGGCAAAGCTGTTGGCAAGGCTATTGGCAAAGCTATTGGAAAATCGGGCCGGGTACGGCATGCGACGGACTTCGCTGCGCGTCATCCGCATCGCCCCGCGGGCCGGGCGGCGGTCGCAGGGTTGGCTGTTCGCGGGGCCGCTGACCATGCGGGTGGCGCTCGGCCGCAATGGCATCAGAGCCAACAAGCGCGAAGGCGACGGTGGCACCCCGCGCGGCCGCTTTCGCCCTCTAAGGCTATGGTGGCGGGCCGACCGCCTGCTCCGGCCCCGGACCTTGCTGCCGGCGCGCCGCATCGGCCCTGCCGACGCCTGGTGCGAGGACCCGGCCGATCGGCGCTACAATCGCCCCTTCCAGCGCTCGGCCAGTGAACCAGGCGACCGGCTCCGCCGCGCCGACGAGCTGTACGATTTCATCGTCGAGATCGATCACAATGCACGGCCCCGCGTCGCCGGGCGCGGCAGCGCCGTGTTTATCCATGTCGCCCGGGAATCGTTTGCGCCCACCGCAGGGTGCGTCGCGCTGGAAAAGCGCGATCTCAGGATTCTCTTGGCACGGCTGACGCCGAAAACGCGAATCTTAGTTCACTCCTAGCCCCGACGAGGATCGCGCGCCGAAAATTGCAGTGCCGACCCTGACATGGGTAGCGCCGAACGCGATCGCGGTCTCGAAATCGGCGCTCATGCCCATGGAGAGCAAGGCAAGTCCGTTGCGGCGGGCAATCTGCGCGGTGAGCGCAAAGTGCGGCGCTGGAGCTTCGTCGAACGGCGGGATGCACATCAGCCCCGAAACGGCCAGCCCGTAGCGGTCGCGGCAAGCGGCGAGAAAGCCGTCGGCCTCCGGCGGCGCAACGCCCGATTTCTGCGCTTCGGCGCCGGTATTGATCTCGACGAAAAGCAGCGGCCGACGTGACTGCCGGACGATTTCCTTGCCGAGCGCCTGGGCAAGGCTCGCCCGGTCGACCGAGTGGATCGCATCGAACAAAGCCACGGCATCCCTCGCCTTGTTCGATTGCAGCGAGCCGACGAGGTGCAGTTCGAGCCCGCCATGACGGGCGAGCAGCGGAGGCCATTTCGCCCTTGCCTCCTGCACGCGGTTCTCGCCGAACACGCGCTGGCCGGCGGCGATGACCGGCGCGACCGCGTCGGCGCCGAACGTCTTCGATATCGCCACCAGCGTGACGCTCGCCGGATTGCGCCCGGCGTCCCGACAAGCGCGCGCGATCTCCTCGCGTACCGCCCCGATCCCGCAGGGTCGTTCCATGGTTTCCACTTGCCAAACACCTTAGGCGCGATCGACGCTAACGGGAGATCAACGGGAGTTGCACATTTCAATTTTTCTCGACCGGCCCAAGGTGATTTTTACCCTTGTGGGCTACGTTGGCAAACGGGGGGCAGAGGGTGCATGATGCCGGACGGCCGGGAAAAGTCTCGCACGCCATCGAAGCGCAGAAAGCCGATCCTGAGCATCCGCGCGCGGTTGCTCGTGCTGGCGCTGTTGGCCACCGCGCCGCTGATGTTCGAACGCGTCCACGCGCTCGAAGGGGAGCGCGCCGGGCGCACCGCCCACGCCTACGCCCAAGTGACGGCGCTGGCACGGCGCGGGGCCGAGGCGCAGGAAGAAACCATTGCTTCGGTTCGCGCGCTGTTGCAGATCGTGGCGCGCGTCTACGCCAGGATGCCGTTCGAGCGGAGCGACTGCCATCGGTACCTGAGCGGTCTGGCGGGCAATATTCCGTGGATCCGCGCGCTTTCCATCGCCGGAACGGACGGCCGGATCAAATGCTCGACCGAGCCGCTGGCGATCGGACTGAACATAGCCGATCGACCGCATTTTCAGCGGGCGCTGCATTCTCGCGAGTTCGCGTTGAGCGATTATTTCATCAACCGGACGCACCGAATGCCCAGCCTGTTCGCGGCGTTTCCCGCCATCGCGGACGACGGGTCCGTCGATGGCGTCGTTCTGGTTTCGATCAATTTGCAATGGATGAACAAACTCGCGGCCAACGCCGCGCGGCGTTCCGGTTCGTCCGTGTTGTTGATCGATGGCGGCGGCACGCTGGTCGCCGCCTCGGCCAACGAGCGGCAATACGTCGGCGAGCGCTTCGCCGGCCGCGCGCTTGTGCGGGATATACTGGCGCACGACCGAGGGACCATGACCGCCGCCGGCTTCGACGGCGTGCAGCGCATCTTCGCCTATGTGCGCGTGCCGTGGACGCAGGCGCGGCTCGCCGTCGGGGTCGACGAGGACGCGGTCCATAACGGCATCGACCGCGAGATCGGCGTCGCCTATCTGCAGGTCGCGCTGATCGGGATTTTTGTTCTTCTCGCCACTTGGTTCGGCGGCGAGCAACTGATCGTGCGGCCGATCCGCTCGCTGGTGCGCACCGTGGCGTGTTTCGGCCGCGGCGATCTGCACGTGCGCGCGAGCCAGGAGCGCTGGGTCGCCGAGTTCGAGCCGCTGGCGGCCGCCTTCGACGACATGGCGCACAAGCTCGCCACGCGCGAGGAAGAACTGCGCATCGCCAATCAGCACCTGGAAGAGCTGGCGAGCCTCGACGGCCTCACCGGCCTTGCCAACCGCCGCGGCTTCGACCGCGAGCTGGAGCGCGCCTGGCATTGCGCGATTGATTACCGCCAGCCGGTGGCGCTGATGATGATCGATATTGATCATTTCAAGCCGTTTAACGACCGCTACGGCCACGTCGCCGGCGATACCTGTCTGCGCGCGGTCGGCGAAACGTTGTCGCTCGTCACTCTGGAAGAGGCGGTGCTGGTGGCCCGCTACGGCGGCGAGGAATTCGCCCTGCTGTTGCCGGGTCTCGATCTCGAGCGCGCGGCCGCGCTCGCCGAGGAGGCGCGCAAGTCGATCGAAGACCTTACGATCCCGCACGCCGAAGCGCCCTGCGGCCTCGTCACCATCAGCATCGGCGTCGAAGCGCTGGTGCCGGAAAAAGGCCGGCCGGCCGGCGACCTGGTCGAGGCCGCCGATAACGCGCTCTATGCCGCCAAACGGAACGGCCGCAACACGGTCGTGGCGCGCGCGCCGGTTCTCCTCAGCATGGCGTCGTGATTTTGCAGTTCAGGATTTTCGCGTGCGCGCTTTCTTGCCCGCTGCCGGCGTGCGCTTTCGCTCCGGCGGCGCCCAGATCATGCCTTCCAGTTTCATCCCGTCGGGGTCCGTGAAATACACCGCGTAATAGTTGTGGCCGTAATATTCTCCGGGCGGATCGACCACCGTCATATCGTTCCGTTCCAGAAACGCGCCAAGCGCGTCGACGTCCTTGCGGCTGGAAAGCTCGAATGCGTAGTGGTGGAAGCCGATGTCACCCTTGCGGTAATTATGCTTCCTGCCGCGCGCGTCGGCGGCGGCGATCCAGAACAATGTCTTGCCGTTGCTCCAGCCGGCCATGTCGGCGTATTCGTATTTGAGCTTGAATCCGAGAAAGCCCAGCAGCTTTTCATAAAACCGCTTCGAGCGCGCGAAATCGCCGACGCTGAGAACGAGATGGTCGATGCCGACGACGCGGGGCATAGGATGCTCCATCAGTAGCCCGGATTGCGCGCAGCGAAATCCGGGACAAGCGTTGCCGAAACTCAGCTCCCGGATTTCGCTTCCGCTCAATCCGGGCTTCTGTAACGGGCCTCGATGAGTCAATCCCTTTGCGTGATCCAATCGCCGGGCACTTGCTTCTGTACGGGGTCGGCGCCGAGGCCGCCGCCTGATGGGGTGCGAGAGGATAGGCCGGC
>Ga0207416_1000466_pt1 | contig 70757 bp, 63 predicted proteins | sample PaiPotPPM11metaG_FD_184107 | JGI IMG/M metagenome (GOLD analysis project Ga0207416, IMG submission 184107) | Iron sulfur acid spring bacterial and archeal communities from Banff, Canada, to study Microbial Dark Matter (Phase II) - Paint Pots PPM... ... | reverse complement strand
GGCGTGTTTACGGCACTCGCCTGGGCCGATCTCGCCTGGCTCGCCGGCGATATGGCGATGGACGGCATGGACATGACCGGCTTTCGCATGATTCCCGCGGGCCAAGGCCTGATGATGCCGGCGAGCGAGCCGTGGCGGGCGATCGAATTCGGCTACGTGTTCGCCATGTGGGCGGTGATGATGATTGGCATGATGACGCCCGCAGTGGCGCCGATGATCCTCATCTATGCGCGTGTCGGGCGGCAAGCGGCGTTAGCCGGCAAGCCGTTCGCCGCAACGGCGTGGTTTGCCGGCGGATATTTCTTGGCATGGATAGCGTTCTCGCTGGGCGCGACCGCGGCGCAATGGGCGCTCGAACGCGCAACCTTGCTCACGCCCATGATGGCCAGTGCGAGCAATATCCTCGGTGGCGTCGTGCTGATCGCCGCCGGTCTTTATCAGTGGACGCCGCTCAAGGAGGCCTGCCTGTCACATTGCCAAGCGCCGCTCACATTCATCTTGCGCCATGGCGGCTTCCGCGGCGATCCGGCCGGCGCTCTGACGCTCGGCTTGCGTCACGGCGTCTACTGTATCGGCTGTTGCTGGGCGCTGATGGCGCTCTTGTTCGTTGGCGGTGTCATGAATCTTTTTTGGATCGCCGCCCTCGCGATCCTCGTGTTGTTGGAGAAAATCATCCCCTGCGGCCGTATCGTCGCGCGGCTTGCTGGCCTCGTCTTCATCGCGGGCGGCGCATGGATGCTGGTTCAGCCTGCTTAAAAAGCAGAAGGGCGGCCGCCGATGCCCATGGGCCGCTTACCCATGGGCCTTTATTGACGAGCACACGTCCTGGTTTCGCCCGGCGCCGAAAGTCATTATAAGCACGCGGAACGCCGGCCGATTGAGCCGAGAGGAAGCGCCGATGGATGCAGGCCCCGGAGTGAAGACGAGCCCGGATTTTCCGATCCCGGACAAGATGAAAGCCTGGGTGCTCGGCAATCCCGGCGAGCTGAAACTCAGCGAAAAGCCGGTGCCGCTGCCCAAGCGCGCCGAAGTGCTCGTCCGCATCGATGCGGTCGCGATTTGCGCCACCGACCTCGAAATCATCGATCACGGCGCACCGGCTCTGATCGAAGGCGGTATGCCGTTCAACAAGAATTTCACGCCCGGCCACGAATATATGGGCACCGTGGTCGCGCTCGGTCCCGGCGTCGACGAGCACAGCATAGGCCAGCGCGTCACCGTCGAGATCCACGCCGGCTGCGGCCAATGCAAGCGCTGCCGCGAGGGCATGTACACCTCGTGCCACAATTACGGCCTCAATTACGGCGACGTCGACAAGGGCCATCGCGCCAACGGCTTCACCACCGACGGCGGCTTCTGCGAATATCAGGTCAACAATATCAACACCGTCATCGCCATTGCCGACGCCATGTCGGACGAGGAGGCGACGCTGGTCGTCACCGCCGGCACCGCGATGTACGGGCTCACCGAACTCGGCGGGCTGGTCGCCGGCGAAAGCGTGGTGGTCACCGGCCCCGGCCCGATCGGCCTTCTCGGCGTCGCGGTGGCGAAAGCGCTCGGCGCGCAGCCGGTGATCCTCACCGGCACCCGCGACAACCGCCTTGCGATCGGGCGTGAGCTCGGCGCCGATGCCGTCGTCAATGTGCGCAACGAGGATGCCGTCGCCGCGGTCAAGCGGCTCAACGGCGGCAAGGGCGTCGATTATGTCGTCGAATGCTCGGGCGCGCCGAACGCGGTCAACGAAGCCATCCATATGGTCAATCGCGGCGGCAAAGTCTGCCTCGCCGCGTTCCCGCACGCCGAGACGCTGGTCGACGTCGCCCATATCGTGCGCAACAATATTTATCTCTACGGCATCCGCGGCGAAGGGCGTAGCGCGACCCACCGCGCCGAGGCCTTCATGTCGCAAAAACGCTTCGACGCCACCAAAATCCACACCCACACTTTCGCGCTCGACGATCTGCCGACCGCAATCCGCTACGCCAAGGACCGCGTCGACGACGCCATCAAGGTGGTGGTGAAGGCGAAGGGCGTTGCGGCGCACCGGGTGGCGGCGGAGTAGTCTTTTCCCTCACCCCGTTGGGGAGAGGGCATTGCGTATCGTCGTCGCTGCTGCGGCTGACCGGCGTTCTTGCAAAACCAGCATTGCTGCGCAGGCCGCCGGCAGTCACGGCGTTAACAGCTTGCCGACGGTCGCCATCGGTAAGATGAGCCGCAGCGACTCGGGCAGCCGCACAAAGCCGTGCGCCGCGTAGAACGAAGCGGCCTGCTCGCCGATGGCATCGACCACCAGCATCGATGAGCCGACCGAGCCGGCGCTGGCATAAGCCCGCTGCACGCCGTCGGCGAGCAGCAGCGCGCCCAGTCGCTGGCCTTGCAACGCCGCCGCGACAGCGAGCCGGCCTATGAGCGTCGCGCTGACCAGCGGATAACGCGGCAGATGCTTGCGCACCGCGATAGGCACGTCGCCTGGCGCCAGCGCCGTCGCACAGAGCGTGTAATAGCCGAGGATGTCGTTCGGCCGGCGCGGATCGACCAGCACAAACACGCTATTGGCCCTTCGTCGCACGTCTTGGCCGGCCTGCGTGCGCAAGTAGCGGTCGAGACTTTCGACGCCGCAGGCGAACCCGGCGCGGTCGTGATGCGATGCCAAGATCTCGATCTTCAGATCGGGCGAGGGCGCTTTGGCCATAGGCAAATCGATCAGGTCTAGCGCGCGATCCGCCGTTTATGCTCCGCCACGGCGCGAACCAGCCGCGCGCCCGGCTTGGGCGGATCGATCAGCGCATCGAAGAAGGCCTGCCGGTCCCGCGCGGAGAGCGTGAGCGTTTCATGCTCGGCGATCGTCCGGCGCGCCGCCCCGGCAAGCGCCGTCACGCAGAAATCGGTCAGCTTGCGCCGCTCAAGATGCGCCGCGCGCGCGATCAGGTCCTTGGTCTCGCGGTCGAGCCGAAACCCGAGCCGCTCGGCGCGGCTCGGCTCGTCACCGAAAGACTTGGCTTGCTTGCGGGCCATTGGCCGCCTCCAAATGAAATGCCATTTTGACAAACAATGTACGTCATTTTGACGCCCAATTCAAGCCTGGCATGGTATGTCACATCTCCATTGACAATGGTCCTCGAATGGGTTACATAGGCCGCGAATCATCTCGCCCTTTAGAGACGCCGTCCGGGTGATGCCGGGCGGAAAGGGGCGAGGGCGGTTTCATGCCGTGGCGGTCCGGACCGCCGCGGTGCGGACCGCGGGTGGAGCGCCGGGAGGCGCAGCGCGCCCGAAGCAGGCGGTTCTCGCAAGGGAATTGTCCTGTGGCGCGCGCCGCGCCCGAAGCGCGAGCGAGTGGCAACATTCGCCCGCGTGGCGCGGCCCACGACCCTGGCGCCTCCCGGCGCTGCATTGTCTTGCGCGTGGCTTGAAAGCAAAGCTCGGACGCCAAGGCGCGTCGCGAGAATGCTGCCGTTATGTCTTGCGGATGCGGAACGTCAAAAGCCTCTTGTCCTTGCGCCTGTCTTCCAGCACGTCACCGGTCTGATTGAGGAGGTTGGGAATGTCGATGGCGGTAAGCGGATCGGTGCATTCGACAATGAATATGTCGCCGGGCTGCGCCTGGCCGAGCGCCTTTTTGGTGCGCAGCGCCGGGAGCGGGCATTTGAGGCCGCGCAGATTGAGGGTCTTTTCGGTCATTTCATGCGAGTCGTAGAACGAGGAAAACGTCCTTATCATATCGGCGATGACCCAAGATTCCAGTAATCGGCAGTCCAGCAACCGGCATTCCGGCATCCAGCGCATTTCACGGCTGACGCCGCTGCGCGCCATTCTGGCGCTCATCGAATCGCGCGTCGCCGCCGTCAAAGCGCGAAAATGCGCCACCGCGTCGGCGGCGGGCTTGACGCTTGCGGACGACCTCATCACCGCGGCGCGCCCCACATCTGCGATCGCGCTTTCTGACGGGTTCGCGGTCGAGGCGGCAGCGGTCGCCGACGCCGGGCCCTATGCGCCGGCGCAGCTTGCGCACCTGCCGCAATGGGTCGACGCCGGCCAACCGATGCCAAGCGGCAGCGATGCCGTGGCGCCGCTTGACGCCATTACGCAGCGCGGCGAGCGCGTCGAGGCGATCGCTGCCGTCGTGACAGGGCAGGGCGTGTTGCCTGCGGGCGGCGATGCTCCGGCGCAGACGCTATTGCGTCGCGCCGGCGAGCGCTTACGCGACATCGACTGCGCGGTCGCCGCGGCGGTCGGCTTTGCCGAATTAAGCGTGCGCGAACCGCGCATTTGGCTCGCGCGCAGCCGCGCCGCAACGCCGCCACTGGTCGAGGCCGGGCTCGCGATGCTGGCGCGCTGCGTCGGCAAATCCGGCGCCGCCATCCATGGCGAGTTGACGGACCTGCATGAAGCGCTGGCGCGCGACGAAGCCGACGCGGTGATCGCGATCGGCGGCACCGGCGGCGGGCGCGACGACGACAGCGTGCAGACACTGGCGCGGCTCGGACGCGTGGAAGCGCATGGCATTGCTATCTCGCCCGGCGAGACCGCCGCCTTCGGCTTTGCCGGCGAGCGGCCGATATTGCTTGTGCCGGGCCGGCTCGACGCGGTTTTGGCGGCCTGGCTCTTGATCGGCCGTCATCTCGTCGCAAAACTCGCCGGCGGCAGCATCGCGGACACGACGGCGCTCATGCCGGCGCTCACGCCGCTCAAGCGCAAAGTTACTTCGACGATTGGGATGACCGAACTCGTCCCGGTGCGTTGCGAAGGCGGCATGGCGGAGCCGCTGGGCTCCAGTTATCTGTCGTTGACAGCGCTGGCGCGGAGCCATGGCTGGATCGCCGTTCCCGACGACAGCGAAGGTTTTCCTGCGGGCGCCCAGGTCGCGGTCCAGCCATGGCCATGAATCCCGAACAGAGCCGGCGCGGCGCCGCCATTCTCGACGCGGTGCGGCGCGCCGCGCGGCAGGAGCAATTCCTCGAAGTGGTCTCCGCCGCGGAAGCGCGCCGGCGCTTTGCCGGCTGCACCGACCGCTCGGCGCTTGCCGGCGAAGCGGCGAGCCTCGCCGCGGCGCTTAACCGCGTGCTGGCGGCCGACGTGATTGCGCCGGTCGATGCGCCGCCGTTCGATCGCGCCAATGTCGATGGCTTTGCCGTTCGCGCGGCCGATACGATCGGTGCCAGCGACGGCGCGCCGAAACGCCTTGCGCTCAATGCCGAAGTGATCGCCTGCGGCGTTGCGCCCGCGATCGAAGTGAGGTCCGGCGCGGCGACCGTGATCGCCACCGGCGGCGTCATCCCGCGCGGCGCCGATGCGGTGGTGATGATCGAGCAAACCGAACTGATCGAGCACGCTACCGCGCCGGCAATCGATCTGCGCCGCGCCGCGGCGAGCGGCCAATCCATCTCCTTTGCCGGCTCCGACATCGCGCGCGGCGAAACGCTGTTGCGTTGCGGCACGCGGATCGGCTCGCGCGAAATCGGCATGCTGGCGGCGTGCGGCTTGGCGCAGGTCGAGGTCGTGCGCCGCCCGCGCGTCGCCGTGTTGTCGACCGGCGACGAACTGGTCGAGCCCGGCCGGCCGCTGCCTCCGGGCGGCGTCTATGACAGCAACGGCGCCATTCTTGCCGCCGCGGTCGTCGAAGCCGGCGGCGAGCCGCTGCCGTTCGGTGCGTTTCCGGATGACGAGGTCGCGCTCGAAGCGGCGATGCGCAAGGCGCTCGCGTCATGCGACATCGTCGTTCTCAGCGGCGGCACGTCGAAAGGCGCCGGCGATCTGTCGCACCGCATCGTCTCGCGGCTCGGTCCGCCCGGCATCCTCGTTCACGGCGTGGCGCTCAAACCCGGCAAGCCGCTCTGTCTCGCGGTCATCGGCGACAAGCCGCTGATCGTGCTGCCGGGATTTCCAACCTCGGCGATTTTCACCTTTCACGCCTTCGTAGCGCCGCTTATTCGCGCCCGCGCCGGACTTTCGCCCGAAGCCGCGAAAACCGTGACCGCGCGCGTGCCGGTGCGGATCGCCTCCGAGCTCGGCCGCGAGGAATTCGTGCTGGTGTCGCTGGTCGCCGGCGGCGACGGCCCGATCGCGTTTCCGACCGGCAAAGGCTCGGGCGCCGTCACCGCCTTCTCGCAGGCCGACGGATTTTTGGCGATCGACGCGCTGGCCTCGGCGCTCGATGCCGATGCAAACGCCGAAGTCACGCTGATCGGCGAGAGCGAACGCGCGCCCGACCTCGTCATCATGGGCAGCCACGATGTCGCGCTCGATGTGGTGGTCGGGGCGCTGGCCGAGCGCGGCTTTAGCGCGCGCAGCATCGCCGTCGGCAGTCTCGGCGGCGTGCATGCCGCCAGCCGCGGCGAATGCGATCTGGCGCCGGTGCATCTCGTCGATCCGGCGACCGGGATCTACAACAAGCATTTGCTCGCGCCGGGCCTGTCTCTGGTGCCCGGCTGGCGGCGCATGCAGGGCGTCGTCTTTCGTCCCGGCGATGCGCGCTTTAAGGGCCGCACCGCGGACGCCGCGCTCAAAGCCGCGCTCGCCGATCCTGCCATCCTCATGGTCAACCGCAATGCCGGCTCCGGCACGCGCGTCTTGATCGACGGCCTGTTGCGCGGCGCCAAGCCCGCCGGCTACGCCAATCAGCCGCGCTCGCACAATGCCGTGGCCGCGGCAATCGCGCAAAACCGCGCCGACTGGGGCGTGGCGATCGAGCCGGTGGCGCGGCTGTATGGGCTAGCCTTCCTGCCGATCGCGCCGGAGCACTACGATTTTCTGCTGCGCGAGGCGCGCCGCGACCGGCCGGCCGTGCAGGCGTTCCTCGCAGTTCTGCACGATGAAGCAACACGCGCCCGTATCCGTGCGCTGGGCATGCAACCGGCCGCCGGGCCATAGAACTTGTGCGCTGCCGATAGGGTTCAAGCTTGCGCTGTAGCCACGTCGTCAATGCGATGTTAACGTTTTCGCCGTGGAGCGCAGCTCGCTTTCAATGCACATGAAATGAGGACCAATATGCCGCATCGCCGTTCTGTCATTCGAGGTGGTCTCGCCGCGCTCGGCGCGATTTCGGTTGGAGCGCCGGTCGTTGCGCTCGGTCAGACCAAGCCTGCCGTTAAGGTCCGCTACAACGAGGTCGTGCACTCGCTGCTTTATGTGCCGTCCTATGTTGCGATGGCGAACGGCTATTTCAAGGATGCCGGTCTCGACGTCGAGATGACGACCGCCAACGGCGGCGACAAGTCGATGGCGGCGCTGATTTCCGGCGGCGCCGATATCGCTTTGATCGGGCCGGAGACCGCGATCTATGTGCTCAACAGCGATTCCTCGACCAAGGTCCGCATCTTCTGCGGGCTGACCGCGACCGACGGCTTCATGCTGGTCGGCCGCAACAAGGTCGACAAGTTCGACTGGACCATGCTCAAGGGCAAGGACGTGCTCGGCTTCCGGCCCGGCAGCACGCCGCTGTTGTTTCTCGAAGAAGCCATGCGTATGAACGGCGTCACTCCGGAAACCGACGTCAAGCTGTCCAACAATCTCGCCGTGCCGGCGCGCGTCGGCTCCTGGCTCGCCGGGCAGAACGAATACGCCATTTTCATCGAACCGGACGCCGCGCAGCTCGAGCTTGACGGCAAGGCTTATTTTCTCGCCTCGATCGGCGGCACCGTCGGCCCTGCCGACTATACCGCCTTCATGGCGACGGATCAGTACATCAAGGACAATCCGGCCGTCCTGCAGAGTTGGACCGACGCCATCTATCGCGCGCAGAAATGGACGGCGAAGGCTTCCGCGGCGGACATCGTGAAGGCGATCGGCGGATTCTTCCCGGGCGTCAATCCGCAGGCGCTCACCGCCGCGGCCGAGCGCTATCAAAATTTGAAGATCTGGAAGACCACTCCGGTGATCGAGCCGAAGGCGGTCGACAAATTCCAGGACATTTTGGTCCATGGCCATGTGCTTGACGACAACAAGCGCGTGAAGTTCCAGGACCTGGTGCGCACCGAATTCGCCAGCAAGGCGAAGTAAGTGCCGGCGGCGGCAGGTCTCGGTACGATGTCGTCGAAGGTGGAATTGCGAGATGTCGGGCTGCGCTATTTCGGCCGCGACGGGGAGACCGAGGCGCTCAAGGCGATCTCGCTCGCCGTCGCGCCCGGCGAGTTCGTCGCCGTCATCGGGCCGAGCGGCTGCGGCAAGAGCACGTTGCTGTCGCTGATCTCCGGCCTGTTCGCGCCGACGGAAGGTGCGGTGCTGGTCGACGGCAGGCCGGTGGTCGGCCCGAACCGCAAGGTCGGTTACATGCTGCAGCAGGATTATCTGTTCGAGTGGCGGACGATCCTGGAGAACACGGTGTTCGGCGCCGAAATCCAGGGCCTGCCGTTGGCGAAGGCGCGCGAACGGGCGACGCAGCTCCTGACCCGTTACGGGTTGGGCCAGTTTCTGCATCATCTGCCGCGCCAATTGTCCGGCGGCATGCGCCAGCGCGCGGCGCTTGCCCGTACGCTCTGCACCGAGCCCGACATCGTGCTGCTCGACGAGCCGTTTTCCGCGCTCGATTCGCAGACGCGGCTGGCGCTCGCCGACGAGATCACCGAAATCCTGCGCCGCGAGGCCAAGACGGTTATCCTCGTCACCCACGATATCGGCGAGGCGGTCAGCATGGCCGAGCGCGTGGTCGTGATGTCGCGGCGGCCGGGACGGGTGAAGTCAAATCATGCGATCCGGTTCGCCGCACGGGACGGCGGCCGTCTGACGCCGCTCGCCGCGCGCAATGCGCCGGAGTTCAACGACTATTTCAGAACCCTCTGGCAGGAGCTCGATGTCCATGTCGAACACTGATGCCGCCGTGATGATGATGGGCGCGAGCCCGCAATATATCGATTGGCTGCGCCGGGAGCGGCGCGGCCGCTTGACGGTGCGTGGGACGCAGGTCGCGATCCTGGCGGTGTTCCTCGTGCTGTGGGAAGTTTTGCCGCGGGAGCAGATCGTCAACCCGCTGTTCACCAGCTACCCGTCGGCGATCTGGCCGACGTTTCTCGACATGCTCAAATCGACGCCGCAACAGGCGAGCATCCTCACCCACACCTGGTCGACCGTTGTTGCCACCGTGATCGGCTTCACCGCCGCGATGGTTGTCGGCTCGGCGATCGCGGCGGCGCTGTGGTGGTGGAACGCGCTCTATCGGGTGCTCGACCCCTATCTGGTCGTGGCCAACGCCATGCCCAAGACCGCCTTCGTCCCGATCTTCTACATCTGGCTCGGCGCCACGCTGTCGATCTATGGCATGTCGCTGGCGATCTCGCTGTTCATCACCGTGCTGATGATCTACAGCGGTTTTCAGGGCGTCGACCCGAACAAGATCAAGCTGGCGCAAACGTTCGGCGCCAGCAAGGCGCAAATTCTGACCAAAGTGGTGCTGCCGGGAAGCGTTCCGACCTTCATCGCGGCGCTGAAGGTCAATGCCGGTCTCTCCCTGGTCGGCGTTATCGTCGGCGAATTCCAGTCGGCCAATCTGGGGCTGGGTTATCTCATTCAGTACGGCAGCCAGATTTTCAAAATGAATATCGTAATGACCGCGGTGACCATCCTCGCGATCGTCTCGTCGCTGATGTATCTGGCGATTTCGCGGCTGGAATCCGCCGTCATGCGCCGGCGCTGAAAGGCGTTTCACGCCGACTGGCGCGCCACGGCCGGCACCAGCCGAGCGAGGGTCTCGTCCGTGGTCAGCACGTCGCCGAAGAAGATCAGGAAGTTGTTTAGCGCGGCGGCGTGCTCTTCATCGGTCAAGGAGGCGTTGCCGTCGGCCACCATGACGACCCGATAATCGAGCATCATGGCGTCGCGCGCCGTCGATTCGCAGCAGACGTTGGTCAGCGTGCCGGTGATCAGCAGACTTTCGATGCCGTGGCTTTTCAACCGGGCGTCGATGTCGGACGAGCCCGGAATGAAGGCGCTGTATTTGATTTTCCTAACGCGCAGGTCGGTCGGCAGCGGCTCGAGCCGCGGATAGAGCGCAAAATCTTCCGCCTTCTCGTCGAGGTGCGCGAGCCGTATTTTTGATCGTTCCGGCGTCAGCATGTGCCTGTGAAAGTTGCCCCAATATTCGAGCGCGCCCGCCGCCGTCGTCTGCAGCCAGACGACAATGCCGCCCGCCGCGCGCACCGCGCGTGCCAGCCGATTGATGTTCGGCACGATGCCGCGCGCGTGCGGAACTTCGAGCGGGAAACCCTCGGCGACAAAATAGTTCTGCATGTCGACCACCACGAGCGCGGTGTGCGCGCCGTCGATGCTGTCATGGCTCGTCAGTTTGCCCTGACGGCGAATCACGCGGTCCTTGACTGCGGCTGGAATGGTGTAGGGGTGCATGGCAGGCTCCGTGGCTGGAATCGCAGCAGGCTACGGCGAGCCATCGGTAACCGTCAATGCGCCCGGCGCTGTCGGCAGCCGTTTCATCGTGAAGCGTCGTTATTATGTTAGAGTTAGAAGCATGACACCGGGCTTCTCGCGGGGTCGGGCCGCTCAAAGGCCAGCCCACCGGCGGACCCGGAATGGACGAGTGAACATGCGCATTATCGGCCTCGCGGGCTGGAGCGGTTCCGGCAAAACCACGCTGGTCACGAAAGTGATCCCGGTGCTGGTCGGCCGCGGCCTCAAAATCGCGACCGTCAAGCACGCGCACCACGAATTCGATACCGATCAGCCGGGCAAGGATTCCTGGCTGCACCGCCAAGCCGGCGCCAGCGAAGTCGCCGTCGTCTCGAGCCGGCGCTGGGCCATCGTCCATGAATTGGGCCAAGGATCGAAGCAAGAAGCCGAGCCGCCGCTCGCCGACATGCTTCAAAAGCTGAGCGCGGTGGATCTCGTCATCGTCGAAGGGTTCAAGCGCCACCGGCACCCCAAGCTGGAAGTCTATCGCGCCGTCGTCGGCAGGCCGCTGTTGCATCCCGACGACGATTGCATTGTCGCTATTGCGACCGATGCGCCGCTGAAGGATGCGCAGGTGCCGGTCGTGATGCTGGACGATATCGAATCGGTCGCAAACGTCCTGCAGGCGGAAGCGCTGCCGCCCGAGCAAATCGGATCGTTACGGGAAAAAATGTGATGGCGCAGCTGAGCGACGATTGCTTCGCTTTCAGCGGTCCGCTGCTCCCGGTCGCCGAGGCCGAGCGCCTGATTGTCGAGCGCGTCGCGCCGATCGACGGCTGTGAGACCGTGACGCTGCGCGACGCTCTGGGCCGCGTGCTCGCTGAGAATATCGTTGCGCCAGTGAATATCCCGCCGTTCGATAATTCCGCCGTCGACGGCTACGCGGTGCGCGGCGACGACCTCGAAGCCGACGGCGAAAAGCGTCTTGTCATCGTCGACCGGGTCGCCGCCGGCCATGCCGCGCGCCACGCGGTCGGTGCCGGGGAGGCGATCCGCATCTTCACCGGCGCGCCGATGCCGGCGGACGCCGATACGGTGTTCATGCAGGAAGACTGCCGCGCCGACGGCGACGGCGTCGTCGTGCCGCCGGGCTTGAAACGCGGCGCCAACCGGCGGCTTGCCGGCGAGGATGTGCGGGCGGGGGCGGTCGCCTTGCCGGCGGGGCGACGGCTTGCCGTGCAGCACGTGGCGCTCGCCGCCGCGCTCGGCCTTACCACGCTCAAGGTCCGCCGCCGGGTGCGGATCGCGCTGTTTTCGACCGGCGATGAAATCGTCGAGCCGGGGGCGGCGCTGCCGCGCGCCGCGCTTTACGATTCCAACCGCTATCTGCTGTCGGGACTGATCGCGCGGTTTGGCGCCGAGCTTACCGATCTCGGCATCCTCACTGACAATCCGCAAGAGCTGAAGCGCTCGCTCGCGGCCGCGGCCGCCGGTCACGATCTGGTGCTGACCTCGGGCGGCGTCTCGGCCGGCGAAGCCGATCATGTGCGCAGCGCGATCGAAAGCATCGGGCGGCTGGTGTTTTGGCGCGTCGCGATAAAGCCGGGCCGGCCGGTGGCGATGGGGGTCATACCCGGCGGCAACAACGGCGATGGCGCAGCCTTTGTCGGTCTGCCGGGAAATCCGGTGGCGGTTTTCGTCACCTTCGTGCGCGTGGTGCGGCCGCTGCTGTTGCGGCTGTCCGGCGCGTTGCCCGAGCCGCTGGTCGCCATGCCGGCGCGAGCGACGTTTTCCTACAAGAAGCGCAAAGGCCGGCGCGAATATGTGCGGGTCGCCTTGCGTGCGGCCGCCGATGGCATCATCGAGGCGGTCAAGCACGAGCAGGACGGCGCCGGCGTGCTCACTTCGCTCACCGAGACCGACGGCCTTGCCGAACTCGGCGAGGACGTGACCGACATCGAGCCCGGCGCGACGATCGGCTTTCTCTCCTATGCGGTGCTGCTCGGTTAGGCATCCGGATGTTGCGCGGCAATGTCCGCCGCTTTTGCCGCATCCTCCGGCGTGTTGACGTTAAAGAACGGATCGATCGGTTCGGCCGGCCAATCGGCAATGCCGACGCCGTGCCGCGCCGTCCAGATTTCGATCTTGCGCAAACCGTCGTCGCGGAGCGCGCGGCGCAGATCCTCGCGGAGCTCGACCGGCCAGAGCGCGACGACGGGATGGCGCCATTGCCCCGACCGGGCGCAGGCGAGCGGCGTGCCGGCGGCGACGCGCGCCTGATGCAGCCGCACCGCCAGATCTTTCGGCAGAAACGGACAATCGCCCGGCACGCTGAGCAACCATTGGCAGTTGCGCGCATTCGCCGCCGCCCAATCGAGGCCGGCGAGAATGCCGGCGAGGGGACCGGCAAAATCCGGAATGCCGTCGGCGACCACCGGCAGGCCGGTGTCGGCAAAACGCGCCGGATCGCCGTTGGCGTTGACGATGACGCGATCGCATTGCGGGCCGATGCAGGCGAGCACGCGTTGCAGGATGGTCGCGCCGCCAATGCGCAGCCGCGCCTTGTCGCCGCCGCCCATGCGGCGCGCTAAACCGCCGGCGAGGACAAGGCCGAGAGTAGGAGGGCTGGTCACGCGCGCTTCGGCTTAATCGTCATGCACCGCGGCTTTGCGGCGGTGCTTGGCGCTTTCCTCCTCGACATAAGCGAGGTCCTGATCGAACACGATGCGGGTTTCGCCGGAGAGCGCGATGAAGCGCTTGCCGCGGGCGCGGCCGATCAACGTCAGGTTCGCCTTGCGCGCGAGCTCGACGCCCCAAGCGGTAAATCCGGAGCGCGAAATCAGGATCGGAATGCCCATGCGCACCGTCTTGATCACCATCTCGGAAGTGAGCCGGCCGGTGGTATAGAAAATCTTATCCGCCGCACCGACGTGGTTCTTGAACATCCAGCCGGCGATTTTGTCGACGGCATTGTGGCGGCCGACGTCTTCCATATAGACGAGCGGTCGATCCTTGATGGCGAGCACGCAGCCATGGATAGCACCCGCTTCGAGATAGAGCGATGGCGTGGTGTTGATCTTGTTCGTGAGCGTATAGAGCCACGACGTGCGCAATTCCGCCTTTGGCAGCGTGACGTTCTCCAATGCTTCCATCAGATCGCCGAACACGGTGCCCTGCGCGCAGCCGGAGGTCTGGACTTTCTTCTTCAGCTTCTTTTCGTAATTGGTCTTGCGCTTGGTGCGCACGACCACCACCGACAATTCCTCGTCGTAATCGACGCCGGTCACGGTGTCGTCGGGCAGCAGCATGTTCTGGTTGAGGAGATAGCCGAGCGCCAGATATTCGGGATGGTCGTTGATGGTCATCGCGGTGACGATCTCCTGCGCATTGAGAAAGATCGTCAGCGCGCGCTCGACCACCACCGCGGTCGCGATCGGCGCGCCGGTCTGGTCGACGCCCGTGACGCGCTCGGTCAAGCGAGGGTCGAGTGGATCGGGGCGAACGAGAAAATCGTCGGGGCGCGAATTCATGCCGCTAATGTAGGGCAATGCATGCGCCGGCGGAAGCGATGGGAAATAGACATGCAAGAGGCCCGGCTTGCGCCGGGCCTCCGCACGCTCACTTGCGCGTCGCCTGTCTTTGGCCTGGCAATATCAGCCGTGAAGGCCGCCAAGCACCCAAATCAGAAGAATGATCGGCAGTGGAATGCCGAGGAGCCATAGCAATAGCCCGCGTCCCATGACTTCCTCCTGTGTCGCCTCGTCAGGACTGGCGGGATAACGGCAACCCGGCGCGAAAGTTCCCCCAGTGGGGTGCCACCAAGTTCCTGCATTCGGCGTAATCATCGCCGCGGCAGCGGTCATTTTCCGCGCGGGTTGTAACTCAAGACCCGGCGGTTATATTGCGCTCGTTTCCCTGATCCGGAGGGGTGGCCGAGTGGCTGAAGGCGCACGCTTGGAAAGCGTGTATACGGGAAACCGTATCGTGGGTTCGAATCCCACTCCCTCCGCCAGTCCGTTCGTGCCCAACGTTCTCCGTGGGCTTCGAGCGCGCATAGAAGCTCAATAACCAGGGGCTTCGCGCAAAAACCTCCGCACCGTGGCACGCCTGCCGAGGGCCGAGGTTCTCTCTCTTGGCCCGTTTGTCTCCAAACCTCCCGACTGCGCGGATTTAGTACGGATTTCGTAAGCGACTGATTTTCAATCGTTTTTCGCGACGCCAAGCTCCGCACTTTTCGCAAGTCATCTCGCAGCACCGGGAGCGACCCAGAAACTCAAATTGGCATTGATTGCGTGGCGATTTTTGATTCTCTCGGTGCGGAGCTATCTTGCCTGCGGTCATCTTTATGCTCGATCAGTTGACACAACCGTCCCGCAAAAATTATTTCGAAGCGTTCAAGCAGATCGCGCGGCACGAACCGAAATCAATTTTTGCCGACCCGATTTTGAAGCTTGCGAAAAGCTGAGCCTCCTTCAGGCGACGTAAGCGCAATCTACAAGCGGCAGTCCCGCAGCCATTCATCGAAGATCCGCGGGCTCAAGGCTAGGGCACGAATAAACAGATCCTTGTCGGTGAGAAATGCAGCCGAAGCATCCCTCGCCTCCACCGCCTCGGTCCGGCCGCTGCTGGGGTAGCCCTCGAAAACAATGCCTACGGGGAACAATTCGTCGTCTTCTGCCTGTCGCTCTTCGAGCCCTTCCACAAAGTAGAGCGGCCCGCCGCTCAATCCGCTGAAGTACCAAGAGTGGGGGTCGTTGAGCGCGCTGTTCAATGTAATCGTGCGATTGGCGTTGCCGGGCTTGGAGGCCACTTCGGCCACGACATTTATGAGCTGATTAGCGACCTGATCGACGGCGTTCGCTGTTACATTTTTCTTGTGCTCGTCGGGATAGCCGCACGCCAGGCCGAACCGGACCCTTGGCCAGTCGGGCTCCCGCCAATGATCGAGATCGATGGCGTTCTTGTTCTTTTTGGTCGCCAGGAGGTGCCAGGTCCCCGCATCAAGCGGCGCAATCGCGATGTCCGTTTTGGCATGCTCCGTGTCTGTCCCAGGCGTTCGCATGATGAGTTCGGGGCCGTTCGCGGTCATGCGCGCCAGGTTGATGAACGCCTTGTCGATCGCGAGTGCCAGCGTCGGAAACTTGGCGTTTGGCACCATCTTGGGGTCTTTGATGCTCTCCATGATGTGCCGGCACGTGCAAACGTAATGGATGCCCTTCCACTTAACGAAGGTGGACGTGCCACTCCTCGTGTTCGCGTCATGGCCTGTGTGCAGGAAATAGTCTTGCAGCCAGATGGGATCTGAATTTTGCCGGGGCAGGCTCTCAACGGCAGGCGTCGTCATCGTTTATTCCTTGGGGACCCTGTTCAGGCCTGATCGAATATCGAATAATCAATTGCTTCGTCAATGGCTTAACTTTTTCTGCATATATGAAATAATTTTATGATGGCAATCATTTCAGCAAATGCATATAGACAAACCCAGTTTGCATACAGCGGAGGCGCCTCCAATGCAAGAAATCCCAGCCGATGTCGGCCGCGTTCTCGAAAGGCTTAGAAAGGACGCCGGTCCTAAGCAGTCGGACGTGGCCGAAGCTCTCAAATTGCATCCCAGCCGCATCTCCCGCCTAGAGACTGGCGCCGCGCAACCGGACGCGGATGAAGTCGTTCAGTATCTCAAGGTGATTGGGGGCGAGGCCGCTGCGCTCTACAGCGACATCCTTGCCGCGCGATGGATCGAGATCGATCGGCCTGACCCGTGGCATCCGAATGCGCGCGCGCTCATCGATGCCATGGCGCTCCTTCAACGGCTCGATGAACGGGTCATCGCCGATCCCGCACTACCGCAATCGCTGTCCGGCCAAGCCCAGTTTCTTCGCTCCCGCCTGCTCGGTTCGGCGGCCTATCTTTCCAACCTTGCCCACCGCATTGCCTTCATCGGCAAGATCGGCGACGGGAAAACGACCGCTATTTGTTTTCAGACGGGGCTGACGCGCGCTTCTCAAAAACAGCCACGCGATCTCCGCGACGAGTGCCTCCTTGCGACTCAGCGCAGCCGAACGACACTTTGTGAAGTGACGATGCGCGGTGAAGCCGCGGAAAGGGGTACTTCTACCCTGCGGTTCCGGATCACGATCGAGCCCACGCCGAACGAGGAAATCTATCGGCTGGTCCGCGAGTGGGCGATCGACCTCTGGGATCACCGCTCTGGCACCAAGCGCTCGCCCGACGAGAGTCGAGGACTCTCGATCGAGGTGGAACGGGCGCTGCGGAATATGGCGAAGCTCAAAACGGAAGAAGTCAAGCTTATGGACGGCCGGGTCGAGAGTCGGCGTGAAGAGGCCGAGATGGCGAAAAACGCCGGCTCTGTGGAGGAGCTTCAGTCCGCGATCGCCGAACGCCTGCACTTATTCAAGAGGACCGAGCGGGAGTTGGTGTGGACCGGCGCCAGCGAGGCCGAGGGACGCAATTGGCTCAAGAAGACTTATGCCGATATCAATCTTGGCAATGCGCCGACAATCTCACTTCCCGCGCGCATAACCGTAACCGTACCCTTCACGATCATGCCGGGCTCTCCCTTTGAGATCGAAGCGGTTGATACCAAGGGCATCGATGGCAGTGCCATTCGCCCTGATATCCAGGCGGTCTTGGACGATTCACGATGCGTACCCGCGCTCTGCACAACTCTTGGCGACGCCCCCGGTCCCCACTACGACGCGCTCTTTAGTCAGCTCTCGGATACTGGAGCGCTCCGACAATTCGAAGAGCGCGCCGTCTTGCTCATCCTGGATCAGGAAAAGGAGGCGTTGAAAGTCGCGGACGATACGACTGGCCTCGACGTTGAGACCGTCGAGCAAGGGCGTCGCATCAAAGGCGCGCACGCCCGGCGCGAATTGGAACGCAGGGGCCTCGGCGATACGCCGATTCTTTTCTTCAACGCCTCGGAAGATGATCCGCGCAAGGCTTATCAGCAACTCCTCTCACGGGTCGTCGAAATCAGGAAGCGCGAGGTTGACCGGCTTCAAAGGCTCGCGGAGGCGGTCGAAGCCCTCATCGAGAACCGCGAAGAGGAAAGCGCCGAGGCTGATCTCCGGGAGGTCGTCCGTCATCTGCAAACGGTTGTCGAGCAAATCAGGACCCTCGGACCATCGGTACGGCCCTTCTTCGATGCGCTCCTCCGTCAGATTGCGGATCGCGCCACCCATCAGAAGTCGCTGCTTGCCTCGGTGACCCGTGCGGGCTCCTGGTGGAACTTCGACGTTTATCATGCGCTCGGATCGGGCGCCGCCGAAGACGCGAACCTCAGAGCCCAAGAGGCTGTGCAACGAATCCTGATTGATCTCAGAAACCTTGCCGAGGACGGAAAATATGCGAGCTGCCACAAGTTCTTGCTTGCATTGTCTGAAAGCGTCGAGGCCTGGTTCGAAAGCTTTCTCGTCGCAGCCCGAACCGTTTCCGCCGAGGTCTGCCGCCCTGTGCTGTCGGAGGCTGGTGATCTTTGGGCGCGTTGCGAGGCCGACTATCGCTCGGGGTTCAAAGAGCACGTTCGACGGCATCTTAAAAAATGGTTCGAAGAGCAGGCACCGCGTTCGATCCATGCGGCGATCGAAGAGGGGCTTCAGCGCGCGTGGACACAGAAGTTGATTCGGCCCCTTGAGAAAGCGCTCGGCACTGTCGCGACTAGGAACGATGTGTTCGATGAACTCTGACCGCTACCCCATCAGATGGAAGGTCGTGATCGACCTCGACTGGATGCAGCTCGCGCGCTGATGACACCGTCAGCACCAGTCGATCCGTCCGTGCCGCAAGAGAAAATGACTTCGACAACCTTGCCATAGGGTTCGATCCGATGGCCATCAGAAGCCAATTTCCGAGGAGCTGAGCTTCCGCCAGATGAAAAGACGTGCAATCTTGGGATGGCTGAAGTGATATCGTTCGAGGGGAAGACAGGCTCACCTACCGCTATTGCCTGCGCCACTACTCGTACCAAATCACTCAGCCCTGAACTAGCTGGAGAGGATTATCGCTTCGATTTCTTGATTGCTTCAATCTGATTTGAAAAACGCGCCTCGAGAATGTCGAGAAATTGTTTCAGCTTTAACAAACTGTCTTTCGATATTGCCTCATCGCCCCCTGTTACCCCACGACGGAAACTGTCGGCCTTCGTTTCTCTCAGCCACGCGAGCGCATTGTCGATGGCCGTCCTTGTGGCATTACGCTTATCCTCAACGTGCTGTGCGTCATTGCTCGTGAGCCCCAAGAATGATGCAGCGCCGAGCCACATGCGGGGTTCCTCGGAGTTGCTGCAATATTTTCGAAACACGGGGTGCCGGTATAGCGGCGCAACTGCATCATAGATCGGCTGAGGCGACCGATGTGACTTCTCGCCGGTTATCTTGGTCTCACTCAGACGGCCTACCTCGGAGCGGCCGATATCCGTCATTCGATAGTGGTTCGAACGCGTCCGTTCCAGCCAGCCGCGTCGGATCGGATTGTCCTTCTTAGTAGTGCCCATTATCTCGGACATGACCCGCTTGTGGTCAGGATAGCGATCTTCGTAACCGCGGCAGCCAAAGCGGTTTGGATTCCGCTTCCACGTCGCAACAGTCAGATCCCACTCGCTGAATTCCTTGGTCCCGCCGCGATCGATGTCGCCTGCACCAAGCAAGATTTCTTGTGCTGCAGTCAGGCGTTCATTCGCTTTGCTGGTCACCACTTGCCTCGCCTCTACTCAGGAGGTCATCGCTCATTTCCCAGGCGGCATCAATGAAATTTGCGCATTCCATCTCGGCAAAGGCTGCGAGCTGGATGAACTCAAACTCAGTGACCGTCCGACCCCGAAGAGCTTGACGAACATGTAAGCGCTTCAGCACATCAAAGCACTTGAGTGCAACGAAGTGGACGAAATTCTTCGAGGCGATGCTGCTAACACCCGAGGACCCCCCACGAGTGCGACGAACCCGCATGGATTCTTTGCTCGTGGGATTGATCCAGACGACGTTCGGGAACAGAGGATCCTCGATGATCGTGGGAAGTTCCTCCCCGCCGGGCAGCGTACGCTGCTCTTCGGGAAAATCCTCCATGCCGGGCACCTTGTCACCGCAAAGTAGGATTTCTGGGATGTCGCTTCCACGGCCTCCTTCAGCTTCTGTCGGAGGCACCCGTTCTGCACCGATTTGAATGACCGTTGCACGCTGGCTCTGCGGTGGCGATGCGAACCGTATGCGAACGGTAGCTTGCCCCTCCTTAAACCCCGCGGTGAATCTGCCATGGCGCCCCAGCAAACCCATTCCTGGCTCATCGATCGTACCGTCGATCAGGAGATCGTCTCTCGGGCCGTTTGCGGTAGTAAATGTTACTGTAAGTTTCAGACGCTGCCCTTGCAGAAGGATCTCTGCGGGGACGACCACGCTCACGTCGCTTGCTGCGACAACCTCGCAAGCAACCTTGTTTGAAGAAATACTTCCGTCCTCGGTTTCCAGCCAGATCTCGGTGTGGCCAACGCCCTGGGCTGCAAGGCGATCATCGCCTACGGACGAGGCAATGCCTCCAACGCTTGAACGAAGCACAATGTCCTCGGACTTGACCGGCTTCGTTGAGCCATCCTTCTGGCGCTCGACGCAGCGGAACCGCAGCGGTACAGAGGTGCCTTCTACAAGGGCGATGTTGGCGCGACCCGGTTCAAGAATAATTTCATCGATTCGGGTCCCAAAATATGTCGGCTTGCGCTTCTTCTTGTGACCGGTCTTATCTTTACCCGTCGTGCCAGCGTCCTGTTGCTCTTCTTCGTCTTCGCCTGAAGAATCAGGATCGAGATATTTCCGCATGAGGTCGCGGATACTCTGCAGAACGCTCTTTGCTTGCTCGCGGTCGCGTGGTTTGTTCTCGGCCATCATCGCCTTGTGAAGCTCTTCCGCGAGCGTTTTCACCTTTTCACGGGCCCACTCTTCGAGAGCCCGAACCAGCGGTGTGTCCGACAAATGCACGCGCTCAGCCCCGGCAAGATGCACGCCGGTGAGGGCCGGGCAGCGGATTTCCCCATATATGAAGCTAACCGACGTCAGCAGCACGCCAAGAGATTGGAGTGGCCAGTTGGCGACGTTGTTACGCTGGTTCCAGAGACGAATAACATTCCGGGCCTTCGTCTCCTCCGAAAGCTGGAGTTGCTTGGCGGAGGTAGAGAGCCGAAGGTAGCGTGGGCCCGATGTACCGCACACCATGTCTACAGCATCGCCGGTCTCGGGATCTGGGAGGAGATCGGGAATTTCATACTGAACTGGCTCCTCGAAGCCCGGATACGGTTCGAGTGCGACGGGCGCGATTGGTTCCTCCGTTTTCAACTTACCATCGACGATCACCCAGACTTCGCAGGTTTCGATGCTCATCGCTGTCTGGCCATGACTCGCGATCAGCTCGGGAATGACCACTTCAGCGAGCCTCTTGATTTTGTTTTTGCGGCGCCCCTCCCAGTCGGTGACGCCGCTCAGTAGAACGCCGGTGAACGCATTCCGCTTTTGAAACGCCGCCAGGGCGCGAGGTGGAAGCTCCCTCGACGCAATGCCGAATTCGGAAAGGAAGCTTTCCAGCCTAGCCTTAGCGTTGGGCTCGTTCACGTTGTCGAGCTTGACGCCGTCCTCGCGTCCGTGACCAGGCTTGTAGAGATCGGCGGGTCGTTCGTTTTTGAATCCCATCCTGGTGCGCTTGCCTTCGAAGCACGATTCAAGGAAGGAAAACTCGACCGCACCGCGCACCATGAAGGCTTTTCCGCCGTTACCGTGGCCTGCTTCGATATCGTCGGACATTTCCTTTCGGCCGGCGGTGCGGCTCGACCACGTCGTCCATCCTTCAAAATCGCTGGAACGAGCGCCTGCAAAGTCGAGCACGCCGAGGCGATGGCTGACGGTATCGGCAATGACCAGAATCCGCCGGCCTTCGCGGTCGACAACTCCAAGGCGCGAATATTGGTCTTTGGAATTCTTGATCAGTTCAGGCAGCCCGTCCTTTACACCGCGAAAACGGCTCGTGAGCTGATCAAGAGTGTGGCCGCGATCCATCGGGATTTCATCAGGAAGGATAAAATCCTTCGCTGCAGCGGCCTGCTGTTTGGGCCGGCGAATAGCTGAAACCTTAGAGCTTGAACCGGGCATCGGCTTTTCCTTTAGGTGATGCAAAACGATTTTCGACTTCGCTGACCGCGTCCTTGAGCGCTTTGACTATTTTGCGGACTTCCGCTTCTTCGAATTCGTAGAGCTGTCGATTGGAAAGGTTGCCTATTCGGCCGATCGCCACCAATGCATTATTTGTCCGGTTTTCCGCGAGCAGGCGAAATTTTTCCCGCTTCCCTTGGCCAGCCTTCGATCGCTTGGTCGTCTCAGTGACCATCTAGCCTAGCCTCCAAAAAGATGGAAAATACTGGCGTAAGTATCCTGATAGTAATTCAAATAATATTCCCTAATAATATTGTCAAATATTTTTGCAAATATCCTTTCAATAATATGAAAACATATGTGGAATCAATGGCTTCCGCGGCGCGCTCGTCCGACATCCCGTCTTCCTCGCCGTATCCTGTTGGGAGCAACAAGTGGGACAAGCGACCATACAACCGCGCACATGCAGACGATGGCGTTGAGGGAAGCTACTTTCTGCAAGCGATTTTTTATATCTCCGTATGCCTGTCCACTAGTTCGACCTCTCGGACGGGCGCACCATGGTGCATCGGTCGGGTTGCGATAGGCGAATGTCCCTTGTAGCGAGGAAGCCAAGGTTGTCAGACTCAACCGTGCACGGTTCTATCGGGTCAAGCCGGATTCCATTGGACGCACGATGTTCGGATGAATAGCATCAATGATCCGCGGCATCGACGTCCCGGCATATTCGCCGATCGAGCTGCTGCCCAGATGGAATAGCGGTCGATGGCGAATAACGAAAATCGTAACGCGTTCTACAGCTGGTATGCGCAGTATCTAAAGGATCGCGGGCTCCAGTTCACGAAGGCCGGCTCGAAGAGCAATTACAACAATAAGCACGCCATCAACCCAGCGACGGGCTATTGGATTGATCCTAACTATTCAGGATCGAAACCGATCCGCTGGTTGGTGCATATCGACCCGTTCAGCACGCCCATCAAGGCAACCGTTCCAAAGCAACACCTTAGCAATCGCCTCGGACACTCCAACACATCTCAGGGAGACAAGGCCGGCATTGCAATTAGGTTGATCCCTGTCTTTGCCCTGGGACACGGAAAGTTTGAAGCCAAAGATGCCTGGGAGGTCACTCTTATTTTCTGTTTCGCTGATGCGGTGGCTGTGGGCGGCGCAGCTGAGACTTTCGAACTTGATACGGCCACCGGCGTCCTCACCTATCTCGGCAAACCGCAACCGTACATCCTCGGAGCTCTACTCAGCGTTATACCAAGGGGTGAAACAGCCGCCTATGCTGGGAAGGTCGTCGCCTATGGCGACGTGATCGACGCAATCGCTAAGATGATCACGGCATCGACGGCAGACGGGCCGCCCGCCAGCATTCCGATATATGACCTCACCCAATCTGCAGAGCTTGTGCGGCTCCGGAAGGACATTATCGCTGCCTATGATGCTGCACCGCCGCCTGCCACTCTGAAGAAGGCTGTCGCGGCGGGAGAAGATGAAGATGAAGATGACGAGACGATCGTCGCGCCGTCGACCATCAAAATTCCTGAGAACAAGGACCTGATCGGGATTGATCCTGGTGTTTATCGGCAGATCAATGCTGCACTGAAGTCTGGCAAGCGCCATCTGATGCTTTACGGGCCGCCCGGCACGGGCAAAACAGCATTGGCGCGACACATTGCTGAGAGCCTAAGCCCGGGACTGTGGACCTTGGTTACAGGATCGGCCGACTGGAGCTCACAAGACATCATTGGAGGATATCAGCCCATCGGGGGAGGCAACGTCGCTTTCCAACCAGGCGTGCTCCTACGCGCTTTCGAACGTCCCCTCATTATCGATGAAATGAACCGCTGCGACATCGACAAAGTGTTGGGCCCACTTTTCACTGTCCTTTCTGGACAACATACAACGCTACCCTATCGCGTTGAGATCGACGACCAGAATTCCGCTCAATACGTCATCTTGGCCGCTGAGAAGGCTAGCCCCGCCGCGCATGAGTACGCACCAAGCGCAGCGTGGCGACTGATAGCGACCATCAATTCGATCGACAAGGCTTCTCTTTATCAAATGAGTTACGCTCTTTCACGTCGGTTTGGCTGGATTTATATCGATGTGCCAAAGGACCTCAGGGGTTTTCTCTCCGCATTCCTCGAGCAAGTCACTGGATCTCCAACGTCTCAGCCAGCTGGCGCCCCTTGTCCGCTCTCGTCCTTTTGGGAAGCAGTGAATAAGGTTCGTCCGATCGGACCGGCGCCCATCATCGATGCGATCGCAGCAATTCGGACCACGCTTCCGGATGCAGCGTTCTTCGGAGAAGCGTCGCCGGAGCTGCGCGCCGCCGCACTCGATGCAGTCGAAATGGTTGTTCTTCCAATGCTCGACGGTATTGTTGCGCAGGACGCCGCCGTCATTGCCGATGCGATGATTGCGGCATTCAAGTTCGAAGAACCGCAGGCTAATCAGATTCGTAAGCGCTTGAGTTCTATTGCAATATGACGGGCGATCTGGATGGGGAAATTTCCGAATACGCAACCGGTGCGCTTCTTCGTTACTTTCGGCGGGGTGCACTGGTCGACGTGAAGCGACCGCGAATAGACGTCGAACGCGACCGGGAAATCCTCCGGGGGCATTGGGCACTTTCATCTTCGGTTCGAGCGCTGACTCAATACCTTTTGCTGCATCGGCATGAGACACAGACGCTCCTTGTCACGCGTCCTCGTATCGACGACGCGATAGCACGCGGGCGGATAGACGCGCGCGCGACCTCGTTACACCAGCTTCGTTCGGGAGCCGTAACGTCAATAGTTGCACAGGAGCCGGTACGGACATTTGATACCGGCCCAAACCAAGTGCTCGCGTGGGTTATTTACAACGCGGCCCGGCTCGCCGCTCGGCTTCAATCACTTCAGGCACCGGGTTCGGCATATTCGACATTGGCCGAAAATGTCATGACTCAATTGGACCAAGTTCGCCGGCTCGATGCTCTGCGAGACGCCATTAGAAGCCCGGCAATTCAGCGCCGGCCAGCGCCAGGGGCGCTGAGAGATGCAGCACGTGCTCGCAGGGTTGTCTATCGCCTAGCAGTCGAGGCTTACAACTCTTTGTCCGGAATCGAAGAGGGAAACGAGGATGCGATTCGCGCAGTCATCAATTCGACGCTTGTAGGTCCACTTGAACCCTGGCGGCGGTTCGAGATCGCCGTAGCGATTGCGATCGGTGAGGCTCTTGCTGAAACCCGGAAGGAGCCATTCAGCCTCGCATTTCTTGCTGGCGATTCGTCACTTCCAATCCTCACGTGCGGTTCGTTGGCTCTCTATTGGCAGCAATCGACTTGTCTCTATAAGACGCCGGTGATGGAAGCCTCGGAAACGATGGTAAGCAATATACTGTCGGCCTACGACATGAGTGCTGGGGCTGATCGGCCCGATCTACTCCTTGTCGATGCGGTCAAACAGCGGGTCATCGCGGTGATTGAGGTCAAATATCTAGCGGGCGATACGGCCTCCACAAGATTTCGCGAAGCAATAGAGCAGATCGTTCGCTATAGCCGCGGCTACGCCACGGCCGCTGAGCTCTCTCTATTGCAAGGGCGATCGTTGGTGGCGATGAGCGTCGAGGCGCCGGAAATTATTATGCCGAAACCCGAAGCCGTGCCGACCGCGACCGATTTTTCGCAGATGATGCAAGGATCACTTCGGGTTTGGGCTGGGCGCCTCCATTGACGACGTGACCATTGAGGTGGCCTTTCTGTTTTGGGCGCGCCGCCCCACCATCGGTAAACAGCGGCGATTCATCTTCTATGATCGATAGCGAGCAAGGGGGCGAAATCTCATAAGCCGTTATTTTGGTTTTCAGGAGCGGCTGCACTGAGGGCGTAAAGCGCGACAACGCGCCCTGAATGAATTCTTCTGATAGCTCGCAGCATACCCATCTTCGTTTTAAAGCCTCTGCAACGGCTCCCGTTACACACGAGCCTGCAAACGGATCAACTACCGTATCGCCAGCATCGGTGAGCATCCGGATGAAATACTCCGGTAATTGCGCTGGGAAGCGGGCCGGGTGGATCGGAATATTGTTGGTGCGGCAGTATTCTTGATAACGGCTTGTCGATTCTGTATTTGCAATCGCTAGAAGGTTCGGAGGAACTGATCCCCCATTGTCCTTCTGGAATTTTGTCGAGATGTCGTGGCCAGAAGGTCGCTGCTTCGCGACATAGCCGTTTTGAAGAAGATCCCGCATGGACTTGCTGTAAGGCTGGACCACGCGCCGATTGTTGGCCTTTGGGAAGGGCGACTTGGAAAGCCACCACACGCAATTTACGGCATCCTTGACCCTGACTCGTCGCACGTTGACCCATTCTGCGGGCGTCGGCAGCTTGGACGGATTCCACCAATAGTGTTCTTGGCAGAGATGGAAACCGAACTCCTCGACGAGCATGATCAGCAACTTGAAATGATACAGGCTGCGGGTGGGCTGCCCTGGGATCCAGGCACCGCCTATATCGATGACAAGGCTGCCTTCATCTTTCAAAATCCGGTGAAAGCCCTCGGCAAAGGGGCGGAACCATTCACAGTATTGGTCGGCGTCCTCGTTGCCGTAGGATTTCTTCCGTACGAGCCCGAAGGGCGGGCTGGTCATGATTAGATCGATGGACTTCTCGCTGGTCACATTGAACATCCAAGCGCGGCTATCCCCCCAAAGGATCTCCCCCAGGGCCGTCTTGTGAAACGAGCGAATGAGTTTCCTGGGAAATACAGCGGTAGGTTGGACATATTCCTCGTCATCTGCCTCGTGAACCTGCATGAATTTCTGATGCAGGAAGCGAACGTACTCCGCGATGGTCCGATGGCCGCTCTCAAGGGCGATCCGCTCCATCTCTGCTCGCTCTTGCTCGGTGAGCCGGACGTTGGCCACAGCTGACCGTGGCGCAAGTGAGCGTGGGCGCGGCATGAAACATCCCCTTGTGTGACGAATCAACGCTAGCTGATTCGTTTTTGTGTGACAATAACACGGTGAGCTATATCCGAATCTCTTTCGACATGACCTTTGACGGGCTTGGTGCCTTTGCGCGCCCCGAAGGACCTCTCCGTGTGCCCCATGGCGGTTAATCGAGGGGACGGGAAGCAATTGAACACCCCAACATCTCCGCCCGCTGATCACGCCAGCCCACAGGGAACGATCGCATCAGCGCCGGCAACGTCGTCTCCGCCGATTGCCGCCCACAAAGGATCGCCTCGACAATATCCGGCGCCAGCAGCGTCAGCCGTAGCACGCGCCCTACGTAGGATTCGTTGATCTTTTCAGCCGCGGCGATCTCGGCGATGGTTGCATGTGTGCCGTTCTCAAGCATTTCGCGCCAGCGGAACGCCCGAGCGATGGCCTTGACCATGGCATTGTCGATATGTCGGAAAACGGGGCCCAACGTGACATTGGTGCCGTCGGGCGCGAGTACAAGCTTCCGACCACCTCGCCTCCTGATCGACATCGGCACACGCACCGTGAAGGTGCGCCCGTCGGGAGAAATATCGGCCTCGCCCTTCATGCCACCCTCCGTGATTCGGGCCTGATGGCACGCAGGTCCGCGGCCAAATTCGTCAGCCCCTCGGTCCGCAGTCGGATGTCGACTCCGTCGAGCCTGACATCGACGCGCTCCACGAGCAGATGCACGATGCGCGCCTGCTCGGCGGGGAACAGCTCATTCCAGAGTGGATCGAGCCGGTTCAGCGCTTCGCGCACGTCGGCCTCTGAAATGTCGCCCATTGATTGGCGCGCCGCGCGCCATGTGCGAACGATGATCTCCGGCGCGCAGAGCAATCCGCGCAAGTGGTCGACGACCGCGCTCTCGATTTCGGCCGCGGGGATGCGACGCACCGGGCACGCTGTGGCGTCGCGTTTCAGCACATCGGTCGAGACGTAATATCGATAGAGCTTCCCGTCGCGGCGGGTGTGGGCCGGCGTCATGGCCCTGCCGGTCGGCCCGAAGATCAGGCCCTTGAGCAGGGACGGCGTTTGAGCTCGCGAGTATGCAGCGCGCTTCCGCGGGCTCTCGCGGAGGATGGCGTGCACCCGATCCCAAAGGGCGCGTTCGACAATGGCTTCGTGCTCGCCGGGATAGGCAGTGCCCTTGTGAACGGCCTCGCCCACGTAGACCCTGTTGTTGAGCAGCTTGTAGACATAGCCCTTGTCGACCAGCTTGCCCTGCTTGCCGCGAATGCCTTCGGTCCTGAGCGCACGTACCAAGACAGTCGCCGAGCCAATCTTCGCGAACCGTTCGAATACCATCCGAACGATTGCAGCCTCGGCTTCGTTTACGATCAGCTTGCGGTCTTTGACGTTGTAGCCGAGCGGGACGAATCCGCCCATCCACATGCCCTTCTTGCGTGAGGCGGCGAACTTGTCTCGGATGCGCTCGCCGATCACCTCGCGCTCAAACTGCGCAAATGAAAGCAGGATATTGAGCGTCAGCCGTCCCATCGAGGTCGTGGTATTGAACGACTGCGTGACGCTGACGAAGGTGACATTGTTGCGATCGAACACCTCGACCAGCTTGGAGAAATCCATCAATGCACGGCTGAGCCGATCGATTTTGTAAACCACAACCACGTCGACCAGTTGGGCCTCGATGTCGCCAAGCAATCGCTGCAGTGCCGGACGTTCGAGCGTAGCACCCGAAATGCCTCCATCATCGTAGCGGTCGGGCACAAGCGCCCAGCCCTCGGCCTTCTGGCTGGCGATATAGGCCTCACAGGCTTCCCGCTGGGCGTCGAGCGAGTTGAATTCTTGCTCCAATCCCTCTTCGCTGGACTTGCGGGTGTAAACCGCGCAACGGAGTTTGCGGACGACCGGTTTCTTCATCTGGTCGCTCGCTGATTTTTCAGGCCGAAAAAGATCAAGCCATTCCAGCGCGTCCCAGTGATCGCACGGGCTACGGCGGAGAGCGATTTGTAGGGGCGTCCCTGATATTCAAAATTCTCGTCGCACACCGTCACGCAGTGCTCGAGGCCCTGAAACTCACGAATGAGTCGCGTGCCGGTGATCGGCCGATCCTTGGCGGGCTGGCGGCGTCGCGCTGGATCCCCGCCGTCGAGGTCTTCGGCGATGGCGCGAAGCCGCTCGACTGTCTGAGGCTTGAGCCCGCCATAGGCCAGTTCCTGGATGCGGTACGCGAGCCGGTGTTCGAGGAACCGGCGGTTGTAGGGCGGCGGTTCGGTCTCGAATAGATCGCGCCACTGCTTCTTGAGAGTGTTGATCGGGAGCACCTTCAGGGCCGCGATTCGCGCCAGTACCGTGTCCGTCACGTCGAGCCTCCATCCGAAAGGACCTCGGCATGACCGCGTTGGTGGGGCATGAAGTCGACTGAACTTTCTCCGACGTGGTGAGATAAAGGCCTGGACTGTCGCGCCCGGATGCGAATCAGGCCGGCCGACAGGATTTGGGCGATTTCATCGAGCCGCTCTGGCGCCGTCATGCCATGGAAAAAGAGCCGACTCCGAGGGGTGCAGGGCGCCATTGGGGACCTCAGTTTCCCCGCCACATACCGGGATTAGGGGGAAAACTGTCGGATCGCTCCCCAGCGCGATTGTGACCCATGGGCGAGTCGTGTTGAAGTTGTGGCCGGGCGAATCATCAACGCAGCGCGGGAGGGGGTGCTGTTGAAATGAGGGCGTACCGATGGCAAGTTTCAAACTTCGGAGATTCACCAATCCCGATCTACTGAAGACAATTGCACAGGGCCGGCTGCTCGAATTTCTCAGACCATGGCGCGACTATCTCGCTTCCAGAGGGCTTGAGTTTCCCATCAACGGCTCTGCCAGCGTCGACTGCGATGCATTGGCGCACATACTTATTGATCCTGACGCAACCGTACCGAAAGACATGATCGGCGCGCTGTATTGCATCGACGAGACTGCCTCGACCGAGGATATGGAAGCGCTGCTCGACCTTGCAAAATCGCGCGGGGTTGACCTCGAGGATGATCCCGGAAAGAGGCGGACGCCGTCCCTGCCGACATCATCGACGATCTCCTGGACGCGGTGGATCAGGCTCTCGCGCCCTCCCAGGTCGATCAACTGACCAACGGCGCACGGCAGACACTCGGCGGCCTAGTCTACGACTGCAGGGTTGAAGGCGAGATTGAATGCGCCCCGGGCGACAATCAAGGCAAGGGACAGACGGCCGTCCCGATCAAAGTGACGCTGAAACAATATCCTTAAGGAGCAAACGGATGTCGATCGAAGAACCCGACGCGCCGCCGGCGGGCGACGCGCCGACAACGTCGCGTTTCCACGCGCTGGTCGATGTGTGGTTCGTCAAATGGTTCCACGGCGCATGCGCGATGCGCGATACCGAGACTTTCAACCATGTCGTTCGCGCCAAGGACGATCTCAAGCGCCGGCTTGCAGAGGAGAATTGAGCAATGACGCAATACGCTTTCGGCAGCGGAACCCTCCTCTGCAAGCGTACCGATGTGACCGGCACGCCGCCATGTCTGATCGGCACCCTGCAGGATGTCTCGCTCGATTTCGATCGCAAGATCGAGACGCTGCTCGGCCAGTACAACATGGCGGTGGCGGCCGGCGGTGGGGAGTTCAAGATCACCGGCAAGACGAAGTTCGCGCGCCTGCAGGCGACGACGATCAACAATCTGTACCTCGGCCAGACATTTACGGCGAACTCCATGTTGGAGATGACGACGGGCGAGGCCGGCACCGTCGCTTCCGGGTCGGTCACCGTCGCCAACAGCGCGACCTTCGTTGAGGATTACGGTGTCTTTTACGCATCGACCGGCGTGCAGCTCGTGCCGGTCGCCTCGTCGCCGGCGGCGGGCCAGTACAGCGTCAGCGCCGGGGTCTACACTTTCAATTCGTCCGACAATGCCGCGGCGGTGCTGATCTACTACAGCTACACCGTGAGCACCGGCAACAAGATCACGCTGGCTAACCAGCTCCAAGGGCCGCTGCCAATGTTCGAAGTCTCGCTGAAGGAGACCTTCAACTATTTCGGCAGCACCAAGGACCTTTGCGTCAAGCTCAATGCCTGCGTTTCATCGAAGCTGTCGCTGCCGTTCTCCAACAGCAAGTTCACAATTGCCGAGTTCGACTTCCAGGCCATCGCCGATGCGTCGAACAACATTGGCACCATCAGCCTGGCCGAATAGGGGAGATGACGCGTGAGCCTCGAACGCGACGAGTCCATTAATCTCGCGACGGCGTGCACGGTGCGGCTCGCCGACCGCGACTTTTCCATCGCACCGCTGTCGCTACGGCAAATCCTTGCCGTTGCCGATCAACTGCCGAAAATGGCCGGGCTAACGGCGGAGAACGTAAGCGGCGAACGGCTCACGCCGATTGCCGAGATTGTCTGGCAGGGCCTGCGTCGCGCCTATCCCCAACTCACCCGCGAGGAGTTCTTCGATCTTCCCATCACCGTCGCGGAGCTGGTTGCCGCACTGTCCGTGGTGATGCAGCAGGCGGGTGCCAGGAAGCGGGAGAGCGGCGAGGGGGAATTGGAACCCCATCGCGCTGGCGCGATGGGGACCCCGGCACAGGCGGCGAGCGATTCGCTGAAATCGACTGGCGAGCGCTCGTCGCCGATCTCGTAATTGAACTGGGTTGGACCCGCGCGGAAGTCCTCGACCAGGTGGATATTCCTTTCCTGGAGGACTTGCACCGCGCCTGGCAGGACTGGCCGCCGCTGCGCAAGGTCGTCGCCGCCTATCTGGGTCACAAGCCAAAACAGAAATCGTCGAAGAACTTCCACGAACTGCTGGCGATGTTCCCCAGCGGAACCATCAGGTAGGACAGGATGGCCGACGGCGTACAGGTCAAGTTTGGCGCCAACATCACCGATCTGGTCGAGGGCATTAACTCGGCGGTCGGCGAGCTGCGCAGCTTCGCCGAGGCGGTCGGCGCCATGTATGTGGCGGACAAGACCGCCGAGTTCATCGCGCAGTTCGGCGATATGGGAGAGAAGATCGAGCGCGCGACGGCGATCTTCGGGGCCTCCACCAAGGATGTGCAGGAGCTGCAGCTTGCCAACGAGCTGGCTGGCGGCTCCGCCGAGAGTTTCGGCGCGTTGGTGGACCGTCTGCAACAGAGCCTGCAGCGCGCGCAGGTGCCTACCTCGCAACAGGCCCTGGCGCTGAAAGCGATCGGCCTATCGGCCAGCCAATTGATCGGCGTGCCGTTGCCCGAGCAGTTCGACCGTATCGCAGACGCAGTCTCGAAGTTCGCCGACGGCGGCAACAAGACCGCGATCGTAATGGCGCTGCTTGGCCGCGGCGGCGCCGAGATGATCCCGACCCTCGATCTCGGCCGCGCCGGCCTCGACCAGATGCGCCAGAGCGCCGAGGATGCCGCCACGGTGATGTCCGGGCAGACCGTGTCGGCGCTGGCGACGATGAAACAGTCGACCACGCTGCTTGAGGCGAGCCTGAAATCCCTTGGCGGCACCATCATGGGACAGGTCGCGCCCTCGATCACCGAATTTGACAATCAATTGGCCCATTCGGTCGGCAACATCACGGCGCTCATCGCCACCGGCCAGCTCACCGATTTCGTGATGAAAGCGCTGGGCAGCGACATGCTGCTGGTCGCCGATTACGCCAAACTGCTGGCGCAGGCATTCACCGATCTCGTGCTGCTGAACTGGGGCAAGTTCAGCAAGCATTGGAAGGAGAACATGGATGCCGTCGAGGCCGACGCGAACGAGTCGCTGGGCCAAGTCGACGACGTGTTGGAAAGGGCTCGCCAGCAATACAAAGCGTTGCTCGATCAAGCGAATGAGACCAACAAGGGCCTCAAGCAGCCGCCGGCGATCGGGTACGGCAACCAGGACGCCTTGAAGGCAGAGATGGAGGCCATCCAGGCCGAGGTCGCGGCGCAGAACACCTATTATCAGTCGCAGGTCGAGCACATCAATTCGCTCGCCAAGACGTTCCAGATCGGCGAGCAGCAAAAAACGCAGATGCTGCTGGCCGCGGTGGATCAGCGCGAAGCGTTCCAGATTGCCGAACTACAACAGGCGATCGGTCTCCAGGGCCAGACCCAGGCGTCATACCAAAAGCTTCAGGATGAGCTGACCAAGATCAAGCAGAAGGCGACTGCCGATCGGCAGAAGATTACCGATCAGGCGGCGCAGGAACAGGAGAAGACCTGGAAGGCCGCTGCCGACCAGATATCGAGCGCCTTCGACAGCCAATTGAAGGGTCTCCTCGCCGGCACCACGAGCTGGAGCCAGGCGATGAAAAACGTCGCCGGCGACCTCATTATCAAGATGATCGAGGACGCGGTGAAATTCGAGCTTGAATGGCTCGCCTCGCAGGCGCGCGTCCTTGCTGGTCATCTGGCCAGCGAAACCGCGATGACCTCGGCCACCGCAGCCGGCGCGTCAGCGCGGACCGCGGCCGAGCAAACCAGCGCCGCGAGCGGCATGCTGGCGAACGTCGCGGCCGCGGTGCAGGCGATTATGCGCGATGCCGCGCAAGCCTTCGCCGGCGTCTTCGCCTTCCTCGCTCCGATGATGGGTCCGGCGGCAGCCGGACCGGCGGCAGCGGCGCAGGCCTCCGTCTCGGCCGCGGCGATCTTCGACCTCGGCACCGATTACGTGGTGCGCGGCGGCTTGGCGCTGATCCACCCGGGCGAGACCATCATCCCGGCCGCCCGCGGATCGGGCCCGTATACCGGTGGCGGCATGGGGGCGCAGGTCCACGCGCCGGTGAGCATCAACGTTTCGGCGCTTGACTCGCAGAGCGTCGCCCGCTTCTTCAACGACAATTCCAAGCACATGCTGCGCGCGATCAACGACGCGGTGAAGCGCGGCGCCCATCTCGGGCTGCGGGCGATTCATCCTTGATCTGGGCTCACGGTTAGATGAATTCTCTGCCATTCCCCGGTATGTCCGCTAACGTGGCTTGCGCTTTTTTACCGGAACCGTGCAGAAACTGGTGTAACATTAATGGCGTGACCGCGAGAGAGCCATTGCCAGCCAAAACCGATCCGGAAAACTTTGAGGTCGAAAATATTGCGCTTCGTCAACTGCTGACGCAGGCTGGCCTTGATGCGGCACGTCTGCTTGCGCGCGCCGGAATAGACGCCTCTAAGAACGAGCTAGCGACGCAACTTCAGCGTTTGTTGCTAGAAGAATTGCATCATCGCGTAAAGAACACGTTGGCCACGGTTATTGCGATTACATCGCAGAGCCTGCGGAACGCTGAAACTTTGGAGGAAGGCCGCGTTGCCGTCGAAAATCGATTGGCCGCCTTAGGGCGTGCGCACGATCTGTTGCTTCAAGCAAATTGGGCGAGTGCGCAATTGCGCGACGTCATTCGCGCCGCCGTTCAACCGTTTGACGATATCAGAATTTCGAGGTTCTCCATTCACGATATTGCCTTGAGTATTGATGCTTCCGCAGTACTGCCGCTTACCATGTCGCTGAACGAACTTTGCACGAATGCGGTCAAATATGGCGCGCTGTCGGTCCCGACTGGACGAATCACAATTATCTCATCGACGAATGACGCCGCACAGCGGTTCAAGCTGTCGTGGACGGAAACGGCTGGTCCGATGATTAAAGAGCCGAAGCGACACAGCTTCGGCACGCGGCTGATAAATAGACTAGCGGCTCAACTTCATGGCGAAGCCCGGCTGAGATATGATGCCCAAGGAGTCAAATACGAACTTGATGTTCCGTTGACAGCCGTGAGCGCAATCACAAGCGCGACGCCGCATTCATAGTAAGATAGCCCCGAGGCAGCTAAAAACTTTCTTCTGTTTTCCGATTTTGCAAGTCGGTTTCACCCAGTTGCAGCCGTGATCGATTGGCGTCAGCTAATCCCGCCCGGCGAGAGGTAAAGGTTTGTTGTGATCGTAGGATGGGTAGAACGTCCATGTTCCTATAGATTTGCCAGCTGTAGCTCTCGTTCGGCGGGGTGCCGCTGTTTCTGATCTCGACACGATAGGTAAAGGTATCGCCGTTCATGGCTGGCTCCGTACTTGGAAAAGGGACAGAAATGGCTCCCACCGGCAACAAAAAGGCCCGGACGAAATCCGGGCCTTCATGATTCGATTGGGTGGGCTTAATAGTCCATGCCGCCCATGCCGCCGCCAGGCATGGCGGGCGCTCCACTGTCCTTCTTCGGCCTTTCAGCGATCATCGCTTCCGTGGTGATTAGCAGCCCGGCGATCGACGCTGCATTCTGGAGGGCCGCCCGAACGACCTTGGTCGGGTCAATGATCCCCTTGGAGACGAGATTTACATACTCGCCGTTTTGGGCGTCGAAGCCGTAGGCGTATTGATCCTTTTCAAGGACCTTGCCGACGATCACGGAACCGTCTTCGCCGGCATTGGTCGCGATCTGACGCGCCGGAGCAGAGAGCGCCTTGCGAACGATCTCGACGCCGTGCCTCTGGTCGTCGTTGTGCGTCCGCACCTTCTTGAGCACCTCGCTAGCACGCAGGAGAGCAACGCCGCCGCCCGGAAGAATGCCTTCCTCAACCGCTGCGCGGGTTGCGTGCATGGCATCGTCGACGCGGTCCTTGCGTTCCTTGACTTCGACCTCCGTCGCTCCGCCGACGCGGATCACCGCGACACCGCCGGCAAGCTTGGCGAGACGCTCCTGCAGCTTCTCGCCGTCATAGTCCGACGTGGTCTCCTCGATCTGTGTCTTGATCTGGCCAATACGAGCTTCGATGTCGGACTTCTTGCCGGCGCCGCCGACAATCGTGGTGTTCTCCTTCTCGATCGTCACCTTCTTGGCGCGGCCGAGCATGTTCACCGTCACCTTGTCGAGTTTGATGCCGAGATCCTCGCTAATCGCCTGGGCGCCGGTGAGAATCGCGATGTCTTCGAGCATGGCTTTGCGGCGATCGCCGAAGCCCGGCGCTTTCACCGCCGCGACCTTGAGGCCGCCGCGCAGCTTATTGACGACGAGCGTGGCCAAAGCCTCGCCCTCGATATCCTCAGCGACGATGACGAGCGGCTTTCCGGTCTGCACCACCGCCTCGAGCAGCGGCAGCAGCTCCTGCAGACCCGAAAGTTTTTTATCGTAGATCAGGAGATAAGGGTCATCCATCTCTACACGCATCTTTTCGGCGTTGGTGATGAAGTAGGGCGAGATGTAACCGCGATCGAATTGCATACCTTCGACCACTTCGAGTTCGGTCTCCAAGGATTTCGCTTCTTCGACCGTAATCACGCCTTCGTTGCCGACTTTTTTCATTGCGTCGGCAAGAAATTTGCCAATCTCGGCATCGCCGTTGGCGGATATCGTGCCGACCTGGGCAATTTCTTCGTTCGACGTAACCTTCTTGGAATTCTTCTTTAGATCCTCCACCACAGCTTCGACCGCAAGATCGATACCGCGCTTCAGGTCCATCGGGTTCATGCCGGCCGCTACCGACTTGGCACCTTCGCGCACTATCGCCTGCGCGAGGACGGTGGCGGTCGTGGTGCCGTCGCCGGCATAGTCAGATGACTTTGAGGCGACTTCGCGAACCATCTGGGCGCCCATGTTTTCGAACTTGTCTTCGAGCTCGATTTCTTTGGCGACAGTAACGCCATCCTTGGTGATACGAGGCGCGCCGTATGACTTGTCTAGCACCACGTTGCGGCCCTTGGGGCCGAGCGTCACGCGCACAGCGTTGGCTAGAATATCGACGCCGCGCAACATTCGGTCGCGCGCGTCTACTGAAAATCTTACGTCCTTGGCAGCCATTTTGGTAACTCCATTCTTTTGTTCGTAGCTCGCAGGTGCGCCGTGTAAGGGGCTAGAACTGCTAGGCGGCTCTCTTCTTAGCCGGCGCTTCTGCAGCGCCTTCAAGCACGCCCATGATGTCGCTTTCCTTCATGATCAAGTAATCCATGCCGTCGAGTTTGACTTCGGTTCCGGACCACTTGCCAAATAGCACTCGGTCGCCGACCTTCAGGTCGATCGGGATCAGCTTGCCGCTCTCGTCGCGGCCACCCGGACCAACAGCGATGATCTCGCCTTGCGACGGCTTCTCCTGGGCGGTGTCGGGAATGATGATGCCGCCGGCGGACTTGGCATCGGGATCAACACGCTCGACAACAACGCGGTCGTGTAGCGGGCGGAATTTCATGCGCTCCTCCTAGAGCTTTGATTTTGCGATGATGAGGTGAGGCTCAGTGAAACGGCCTCCATCTTCTTTAATTGGCGTCCTTTTGGCACTCTTCAAGTGCGAGTGCTAACTCGGGACGATTTTGCCGACCGAAACAATGCGAAGCCGTTGAAAATATTATCAAAATTTATTTGCAAGCAATGAGGATTCAGTGCCGCGGGTGCCGATCGAGCGCGAAGTCTGAACAACACATCGCCGCCGAATACCCTGCGCCAACATCCGCCGTCGCCGCGGACAGTTCGGCGCGCGCAATAGCACCAACATGGGCTACATCAATGGCATCAACTTGCTGCCGTCCACCGGCGAGTTCACGTACGACACGATTCCATATCTCGGCCGCCGGGTCACAGAGACGATCCTCACCTCCATAAACCGTTATGCGAACGGCGGGCCGGTGGCGGGAAGCGGCGCAACGACCGACTACACCATCGCGCTCGCCAATTTACAGTCTCAATTCCCTGGCTGCGAGACGGTCGCCCTTGTCATCGCTTGGTTCGGCAACTCCACCGATGTGAGCGTTTGCCAAATCTACCCATCGACGACCTATATCGGCGGCACGTTTCAGCAGGCGGCCGGCGGGTCGGACCTCTGGCGCTGCTCGGGCCTGACGCAATTCTCGCCTGGACTTATTCCGATCCCATCGGCCAACGGTACCTTCATCTATGGCGGCACGCCGTCGGATCAATCGATCGTCCGCTGCATCCAGGACCTGAAATCCCGCGGGCTGCGCGTCGTCTTCTACCCGTTCATCCTGATGACGGCGGCGGGCGAGCCCTGGCGCGGACGCATTACCTATAACGGCGCGGATGTTTCGAGCGCAGCGACCGACGCCGTCGATGCCTTCCTGGGCAGCGCCGCGACCTCGCAGTTTACGCGTGACGCGACCAACCTGACCGTCGCCTATTCGGGATCACCGACCGATTACACCTTCCGGCGGATGATCCTGCATTACGCGAATCTGTGCGTGGTCGCCGGCGGTGTCGATCTCTTTCTCCTCGGATCGGAATTCTGCGGCATCGAGACCATCCGCGGCCCGGCCTGGACGAAGGCGGGGACGACCGGCGGCGACGGCCGGGTGACGTGGGATTATCCATTCGTTGCCGGCCTGATCCAGCTCTCCGACGACGTGCGCAGCGTCTTCGACGGCGCCGGGCTGACGAAAGATACGACCGGGCTGCACAACCTCATCAGCTATTCGGCCGACTGGTCGGTTTGGATGGGCTATCAGCATCCGGGCGAAAACGGCCAATGGCCGCATCTCGATCAGCTCTACGGCCACGACAACATCGATCTCGTCTGCTTCGACAATTACCTGCCGCTGTCGGATTGGACGACGGGAGATGGCGGCCTCGATGCGCAGAATTGGCTCGATCCGGCGCCAAGCGCCGCTTGGCCGCCGAGTCCGGCAACCTTCAACGGTCTCGGCATGTCCGGCCAGCCGACGATCCACAGCAAGACGTATCTCAAGGCGAACATCGAGGGCGGCGAGAAGTTCAACTGGTTCTACAACGACAGCAACACTCTCGGCCTCGGCCTCGATCCGAACGGCACCGATCTGCACGTGTCGGTGCCAGAAGGCGATCGGCTGACGCAATCGCGCAATCAATATTATCCAAACCAGCAATTGCTGGCGAACAAGCAATTGCGCTGGTGGTGGAACAGCAGCCACCAGGCGATTTATGATGACGGCGACGGCACCGGGTGGTCGCCGCATGGCCCTTACACCGAATGGGATCCGCAATCGAAGTCGATCACGTTCGCCGAGTATGGTTTTCCGTCCTGCGATCGTGGCACAAATCAGCCGAACGTCTTCTATGCTCCCGGCTCGGTCGAAAGCTTCACGCCGTTCTGGTCGATCTGGGACCCGAGCCAGAGCACTGCCGGCAGCTATTGGCCCCGGCGCGACGACGAGCTGCAACTGCTCGCGCTGCAAGCTGTCTACGAATATTGGGTGACCGACGGGAACAATGAGACGTCGGGCAGCGGCATTCCGATGATCCAGACCGCCTTCATGTCGGTCTGGAACTGGGACGCACGGCCGTTCCCCACCTTCCCGCAGATGGCGGACGTGTGGGGCGACACCGGCAACTGGCCGGCCGGGAATTGGCTCGGCGGCAAGGGGCCGTTCCTCACGCCGCTCGTTCCCGACGATCCGCCGGACCCCGGCCCATATGCGGTATTCCCGGCCGTGCCGACGTTGGGGTGGTCGGTGCATTATTCGCCGATCTTTTCCACCGGCGCCGCACTGCATGTTTCTGGCCGCGAGGTGCGCGCGGCCAAATATGTCTCCCCGCTGTGGGAGATCGAGCTGAACTTCGACCTGCTGCGCATGGTGTCTCCCAGCACCGAGTTGCAGCAGATCATCGGCTTCTTCGAGGAGTGCGAAGGCGAGGCGACATCGTTCTATTTCGATCCGCCGACGCTCTCGCCGGTCGCTGCGCAGTCGCTTGGCAACGGCGACGGCTCGACGACCATATTCCCCTTCACGGTCTCGATCGGCGGCGCCACGCTGTCGCCGACAGGAATCGGAACGGTCTCCGCGGTTTATCTCAACGGCATCGCGCAATCGGGCGGATACACCGTCAACGCGACGGCGCTCGCCCCATCGGTGACGTTCGCGACGGCACCGGCCGCCGGCATCGCCGTAACCGCCGACTTCCACTGGTACTTCCTCTGCCGGTTCGATGACGACAGCGAGGACCTCGAGGAGTTCATGTCCGCGCTCTGGGCGCTGCGGTCGCTCAAGCTGCGCACGGTGCGGTCATGACCACGCCCCCTTCGCTGCCGGCATTGTCGGGGCTCGCCTGGTCGCGGCACAAGAAGCCTGGCTTTTCGACCCGCGTCGCCTCGCACGTTTCCGGCCGGGAGGTGCGCGTCGCGCTGATGAGCTACCCGCTCTATGAGTTCGAGGCGGTCTACAACGGGCTTACATCGTCAGGGAGCACCTTCGCCGGCATCGGGGCGAACAGCTTGCAGAGCCTCATGGGGTTCTTTCTGCAACTCCAGGGGCAATTCGGGACGTTCCTCTATACCGATCCCGACGATAGCGCGGTTACGGGCCAGGCATTCGCCACCGGCGACGGCTCGACCACGTCGTTCACGATCATGCGGTCGCTCGGCGGTTTTTTCGAACCGGTGGGCTGGGTGACGACGCTCTCGAATGTCTATCTGAACGGCGTCCGGCAGACGAGCGGCTTTAGCCTCACAACGCCGAACACGCTCAGTTTCACCTCGGCGCCGAGTTCGGGCGTCGTTGTGTCCGCCGATTTCTCCTACGCGTTCCAGTGCCGCTTTCTCGACGACCAGATGGATTTCGAGGAGTTCATGGCGAACCTCTGGAAGCTCACCAGCATGAAATTCCGCAGCGTGAAACCATGAAGCCGGCATCCTCGGCGCTTATCAGCTATCTCAACGCCGCGCGTGCAAGCCCGGACGTGCCGTTGTTCATGGCCGACATCTTCACCTTTACGCTGCGCTCCGGCTTGATCCTCTGCTACACGAACGTCGATGTTACGTTCAGGTATAACGGCAATACCTATCTCGGCAATTCGATCCTGGTCGACGGCCTGAAGTACAAGGCCGCGGTCGGCCTCGAAGTCGACCAGCAACAGATCACGGTCGCGGCCCGATCAACCGACACGATCACGGGCGGCGCGCCGTTCCTGCAGGCGCTGCGCGACGGCGCCTTCGACGGCTGCGAGATCGAGCGCGACCGCCTCTTCTTCTCCGACTATATCGGCGGTACCGCGATCGGCTCCGTGCTGCTGTTCAAGGGTCGGCTCGGCAACGTCGACCAGATCGGGCGGACGACGGCAAAGCTCACGGTCAATTCCGACCTGGTGCTGCTCGACATCGACATGCCGCGCAATGTGTATCAGCCGACCTGCCTGCACACGCTCTACGATTCCGGCTGCACGCTGGTAAAGAACGCCTTCGGCACCAATGGCACGGTCGGGTCGGGCTCGTCCGCCTCGGTGATCAACTGGTCCGGCGCCAACGCGAACTTTCAGCAGGGCTCGATTACGTTCACCTCGGGCGTCAACGCGGGAGTGACTGCGACCGTGGGCTCCGTGGCCGCCGGCGTCTCGCTCACGCTGATTTATCCGCTGCAAAGCCAGCCGGCGTCTGGCGACGCGTTCACGGTCTATCAGGGCTGCGATCACACGCCGGGCACCTGCCAGAGCAAGTTCAACAATCTCGCGAACTTCCGCGGCTTCCCTTACGTGCCGCCGCCGCAAATGGCGATTTGAATGCTCGACACTGAGGGCCGACAGCGCGCCGCCGTGGTCGCGGAGGCGCGCTCGTGGATCGGCACGCCCTATCACAACTGCGCCGACGTAAAGGGCGCCGGCGTCGATTGCGGCATGCTGCTGGTCCGCGTCTTCGTCGATACCGGGCTCGTCCCGCCATTCGACCCGCGGCCCTATCCGGTCGACTGGCACCTGCATCGCGGCGAGGAACGCTATCTCGGCTTTCTCTTCGACCGGTGTTGCGAGGTCGCGGAGCCGAAGCCCGGCGACGTGATGGTGCTGCGGTACGGCCGCTGCTACTCGCACGGCGGCATCGTCACCAGGCCAGATTCGCTGAGGATGGTGCACGCTTTCCATCCGGCGCGCCGCGTTCTTGAAGAGGAGGTCGAGCACAACAGTCAATTGTCGGAGGCCGTGCGGTCGCCGCGCTTCTTCAGCTATTGGGCGAAGAAACAATGAGCGGCCTCTTTGGCGGTGGGTCGCAACCGACGACCACTCCGGACTATACCGGCCTGCAAATTCAGACCGCCGTCAACACACTGCCGATCCCGATCGTGTGGGGTGAGTCGAGGCTCGCGCCGAACATCGTCTGGTACAATAACTTCCAGACCTACGAGAGCAGCGGCGGCGGCAAAGGGAGCGGCGGCAAGGGCGGGCTGTTCAGCGGCGGCGGTGGGGGCTCCGTCAGCTATACCTACAGCGCGGCGATAATCATGGCCCTCTGCGAGGGGCCGATCGCCGGAATCAATCAAATCTGGAAGAACCAATCGGTCTATACGCTGAGCGAACTCGGGCTGTCGTTGTTCGCCGGGACGACGCCGCAAAGCGAGTGGAGTTACATCGCGACGGCGTATCCCTCGCAGGCGCTCGCGTATCAAGGCACCGCTTATCTATGCGCGCCGAGCTACAGCCTGGGCGACAGCGCGACGCTCGACAACCACAATTTCGAGATCCAGGGATTTTTCTACGGCACCGGGTATGGGCCCGGATATGCGACCGGCGCCGACGCCGATCCGTCCTTGGTCGTTTCCGACTTTCTCACCAATGCGCAATACGGCATCGGCTTTCCACAGGCATCGCTCGACGCCACGACGCTCTTCGGCTCGGGCGGCGATGCGTCGTATCAGACCTATTGCCGAGCAGTCGGCCTCGCCCTCTCGCCCGCGCTCACCGACCAGGAGCGAGCATCCTCCATCCTCGGGCGGTGGCTTCAGCTCACAAACACCGCCGCGGTCTGGTCGGGCGGGCGCCTGAGGTTCATTCCCTACGGCGACAGCGCCGCCAGCGGCAACGGCGTCACGTTCAATCCGAACGTCACGCCGATCTACAATCTCGGCGACGATGACTTCAAGCTCGAGAACAACCAGGACCCGCTGCAGGTCTCTCGCTCCGACCCCTATGAGGCCTACAACGTCTGGCGTCTCGAAATCGCCGAGCGCGGCAACGCCTACAATCTCACGAGCGTCGAGTCGCGCGACCAGAACGCGATCGAGCTTTACGGCATGCGCATCGCCTCAACGGTGACGGCGCATGAAATCTGCGATCCGAACATTGCGCTGATCTCCGGCCAGCTCATCCTCCAGCGCGCGGTCTATATCCGCAATACCTACAAGTTTCGGCTGTCCTGGGAATATTGCCTGCTCGATCCGATGGACCTGGTCACGGTTACGGACTCGATCCTGGGTTTGTCGAATGCGCCGATCCGCATCACTGAAATCGAAGAGGACGAGAACGGCTTCCTAAGCGTCACGGCGGAGGAGTTTCCTCTGGGCGCCGCCACTGCGACGCTCTATCCGACGCAGCCGGTCACGAACGATCCGATCAACCGGAACGTGGCCGCAGACCCGGTCAACACGCCGATTATTTTCGAGCCGCCGTCTGCTCTGGTTGGCGCGACGGCGCAGGTTTGGATCGCAGCGTCCGGCGGCTCCGGTGGCGTCGCCGATCCGAACTGGGGCGGTGCCAACATCTGGTTGTCGATCGACGGCACCACATACAATCAAATCGGGCAGATCGTCGGACCGGCGCGGCAGGGCGTCCTGTCGTCTTCGCTGCCTACCTTCACTGGAGCAAACCCGGACACGGCCGACACGCTTGCCCTGAACATGGCCGAGAGCGGCGGTGTTCTGGCTACGGCGACCGATCTCGACGCGCAGCTCGCCAACACGCTTTGCATCGTCGATTCCGAACTTGTGTCCTATGCGACCGCGACGCTCACGTCGGCGAACCATTATTCGCTGACCTATCTCTATCGCGGCCTCTATGGGACGACCATCGCCTCTCATTCGTCCGGCGCGCCGTTCGCGCGGCTCGACAACACCGTGTTCGAATACGACCTGCCGGCGCAATACGTCGGCAAGACCCTCTACATCAAGCTGCAATCGTTCAACGTCTTCGGCGGCGGCGTGCAGGACCTTTCGACGTGCACGGCCTACGCCTACACGCCGACCGGCATCGCAGTCGATCATCCAGTCGCGCGCGCGATGCAGGTGGGTGCCTCCATGGATTTCGGCCTGGTCACGCAATCGGTCGGCATGCAGGACGACTTCGGCGTGCCGTTCACCTTGCCGGTCGAATTGAATGTGGATCTCGGAGCGGCTTAGGAGAGCCATCGAATGACTACCGCTGTCCAAGTCCAATATCGGCGCGGCACCGCCTCGCAAATAGCCTCCTTCACCGGCGCACAGGGCGAGATCGCCGTCGACACGACGAATAACCGGGTCGTTGTCCAGGACGGCGCGACGGCGGGCGGCTTTCCCGCAGCGAAGCTCTCGGAAACGCAAACGATAGGCCGGACCACCGTTTCGGATGCGGCCTATTCGGCGGCGACCACGGATCGCAGCATCGCCTACACGGCGCTAACGGCCGCGCGCACGGTCACGCTGCCGGCGGCAAGTTCGTTTCCGGCCGGTTGCCAGCTGACGATCACGGACGAGACCGGGAACTGCTCGGCGACGAAATCGATCACGGTGGCGCGCGCTAGCACCGATACCATCGACGGCGTGACAGGCGCCGTGCTCGCCGCCGCCTATGCGGGCCTCGTCCTTAAGTGCAACGGATCAAACCAGTGGACGATCCTGGCGCAAACCTCGCCGCCCCAGTTGAATACGGTCGCCCAAGGGCCGAACGGGTCGCAAATTCAGTTCGGTGTTCTCGAACAACTGATTACGCTATCCGGCAGCTCGACAACCTCGACCATTCAGATTCCTAACCGTGCGATCGTCTTCGCGGTTTCCGAGCTGGTCGTGACCTCGGTCACGGGCGCTCCGTCATTCGGAGTGGGCGTCTCGGGGAACACCACGCAATTCGGCGGCTCGCTCGGCACGTCGGCCGGATCGAACAACACCGGGGTCATCGGCCCGACCGCTTTCTATTCTGCCACGTCGATCGTTATCACGGCCACGAGCGGCAGTTTCACGGGCGGCACGGTCCGAATCTCGATCCAGTACATGCTCTGCAACGTGCCGACTTCCTGAGCTGATTTCGTCATGTGCCTTGACAAGGTACCACGGCGCCGCTGGGCGAGCCGTTCGGCGGCGTCACTCCACGGTGAGCCGCTTCGCCATTTCAAAAAATCGGCAGAAGGCATTTGCCAGCTGAATCTGCCGCGGCGTGCGGCACTCCGCCTCGAAGATCTGCGGGGAGCCGACGAGAATCGATACGCATTTGGCACGGGATGTCGCGACGTTGAGCCGGTTAAGGCTGTAGAGAAACTCCATCCCGCGTGGCGCATCCGCATGGCTTGAGGTCGCGGTCGAATAAATGGCGATCGCTGCTTCCTGGCCCTGAAACTTATCCACCGTGCCGACGCGCGCCCCGGGCAGGCATTGCTGAAGCTCGAAGACCTGCGCGTTGTAAGGCGTGATGATGACGACATCATCGAGCGTAATCGGCTGCTCTTTCCCGTCTCGATCCACCCAAGTCGTACCGGCGGCAAGGATCGCCCGCACAAGCTTGCCGACTGCTTCCGCCTCTTCGGGCGAGCAATTTTGATTGCCATTGTGCACGACAGGCAAAAAGTAAAGGCCAGAACCAACCACAGGCCCTGCACCTTTGGTAACCTGTTGTTCAAGACCCTGTTTTGAGCGGAGCTTGCCGTCGTAGAAGAGTTCGGACGTATAGGCGCAGATCGCCGGATGCAGCCGCCAAGTCTCTTCCAAGAACAGTCCTTGGTGCAGACCAATGGTCCGCTCGCCGCTGAGAATGTGGTCGAGTGCTGACGCATCGGTACCTTCCGGATGGCTACCCTGTGTCGGCTGATCGAGCTGTTGCGGATCGCCGATCAGCACCACGGTCTTTGCCGCCTGCGACACCGCAAGCACATTGGCGAGCGACATCTGCGCGGCTTCATCGACGAACAGCACGTCGACTGTCTCGGCCGCGTCTGGACGTGACCATAGCCAGGCCGTGCCGCCGCCGACCGATGCATCGCCGCCCAACGCGGCAAACAGTTCCTCATTATTCCTAGCGAAGGAAAGCCGGTGCTGTGGGTCTTCGACCTCATCGGCTTTCTGACAGCATTGTAGCTTGATACCTAATTCGTCAGCCGCCTTGATCGTCGCGTTGATCAGGTTGCGAATCACTTTGTGGCTGTTGGCTGTAATACCGACGGTCTTGCCGCGGCGCACCAGCTCGCAAATCATGCGCGCGCCGGTGAAGGTTTTGCCCGCACCCGGCGGTCCCTGGATCGGTAAGACGCCACCCGCCAGATGTGCGCACAGCCGAACGGCGGCCTCGACTGTGGTCTCTCCGTCGCGATGCAGCGGCTCGCTGCCGACGCGGGGACTCTGTCTAATCAGGAGATCTCGGGCTGCCCGGTAAGGTCCATCACCGTGCAAGCCATGGTCGGCCACGTATTCGCCGATGCGCACAAGGGCCTCGGCCATGACCTTCGTATCGACATAGGTGTGGGCGAAGATGGCTTGCGGATGAAGGCCAGCGGTGTCCTGTCGTTTCTTGATATCGATGGTGTTGTCCGCGAACGAGATTGCCTCGACTTTGCCGAGCTTGGCGCCGCCGATATGGCGGAGGTCCTCGCCGCCGCGAATCTCGGTTTCTTGCGGCGGAAAACGGTAACGATGGATCGGCGCCTTTGCGGTGCCGCCAATGGCGTCGACAAAGATGAGGCCTGAGAGTCCCGCCCGCTCCTCCAGCAATTCCTCGGCGGACAGGTCGGCCAGCCGGAAATACTCCCACCATACGGCCTTTTCTTCTCGCCGATGCCAATCAACGATATTGGCTATGATCCAACGAGCTTGCTGCTCGGCGTTTCTTTCCGCGGGATCAGCTGGAACATCGGCCGTCAGCCTTTCGATCAACGCGTTGATCCTGATCAGCCAGTCGGTGATCTTCTCGTTCGGCGCGCCGTCGCCGGGCTGCAGGCGGGGCACATCCACGCCGTCAGCGATCAGCTTAGTGCGCTGGCTTTCGAGCCAATCGCGCAACGTCAAAGCTGAGCGACAATCATCCTCGTTGTAGGCGCGAACTGCAGCCTTGGCTTCCTCGGAAATCGAAGGAACGTCACCGAGCTCAAGATTGGCCTGGAGATTGGCGAGAGCGACGTTGGCATCATCGAGCGGCATCCCGCGCTCGAAGGCGTAGAAGGGCTCTAACCGCTTGATCGAATAGCTTTCGACACTTGCGCGCAGACCGTGCCGTACGACCTGATAGAGATCGACGAACAACTTGGCGCGGAGCATTCGGTCAATCTCTTCCTCCCGCGTCGCGTAACGCCCCATCAGGCGCTTCAAAGCCGCCGGCTCGTAAGGGGCATAGTGATAGATGTGCAGGTCAGGAAATTGGGTCCACCGCGCCATCACAAAATCGACGAATGTCTCGAAGGCGCGTTTCTCGTCAGTGCGCGCAAAGGCCCAGTTCGCTTCATAAACCAATGCACCCTGTGCATCTCTGAAGAGATAGCCGAATAGATATTCGAGACCGTGCTCACCGACGAAAGGGTCGCCCTCAAGATCGAGGAAGACGTCTCCGTCGGAGGGTTCGGGGAGGCGCGCCAGGCCGAAGCCAGGCTGCACCGGCAGCAATTCAAATTTACCGACCGCTGCCGAACGCGCTTCCACAACGATCCGCGCCTGCTCGCGGATACGAGTGTAAGAGTCACCTGAACCTCGATCAGGCCTCCAATCGAGCGGCAGCGGCATGCTGGCTAGCTCTTTGACCGTAGCGATGCCGTGGGCGGTCAATTCATTAATTTGAAGCTTTGAAATTCCCGCTACGAGGCAAAGGTGATCATCATCCCGGCGGCGCTTGTCACAGACTCCCCGCCACCGGCAAATGTCGCAATGGTCGATCGGGCTAGGATAGGTGTCATCCACCGGCGATGCGGCCATTGCTGCCAGCAGGGCGCGCCTCACCCTCCGGAAATACGCCGCGTAATCGGCAAACCGATACTGCTGCGGTTCGAAATCCGACCAGGGTGCGACCACATACATATGTTCGGGCGCTAGCTGTTGCGCGGTGGCCAGTAGGTCGGAATAAAGACAGAGTTGGAGAACTGTGCCGGCTCTTGTTTCGCGAGCAAGCTTCGTGTCGATTGCCTCATAGGACCAACCGCCCCACGCGCTGGGCGTTTCGATCCGGCGCAAGATGTCGGCCCGGCCGTTCCACCCCTGATCCGATAATGCTCCTTGAACAATGACCGGCGCCCCACGTCGCATGGCGGCGAGCGTCTCCGCCGCAGCCTCGCTCGTAATCTCAAAGCCCTCAATTCGGGTGAGGTCTAGACCAACACTGGTTAAGTGCTCGACATAGTCCAGCTCGTGCGCCGCCCCACGCTCTGCCAAGATCTCCAGAAGAGGGTCCCAGATCTTCGGTTTGGCCAAAGCACCTTCAGCCACCGCACGGTCCAGGCTCGTAAGGTGATGGCAATGGAGATAACCGACCAAATCGGTCGCGCTGAGTTCAAAGGAAGACCCCACCTTCTTCATACCGCAAAGGTACTCCGCCGCGCTGGGCTGGCAAGCGGCTCCGCACCCATTGCCGCGTACGGCTGACAAGGCGGTGACGCGCGCCGCGCCACGTAGGCTCTATGGGCTTTTCGAGAGGCAGCCGCATTCGGCCCGATCGTGGAGGCAGCTATCAATGCAGTCTGGAGGCTATCGTACCGAGCATTTGAGGGAGCGTGCCGGCGCGGCGAGCGCTTCCGCTGCCGGCACGCTCTTTTTTCGTGCGCGGTTTGAATAGATCAACCGGTCACGCGGCTGACCATCGGGGTCAGCCTGGTGGGCTCCGAACGGGTTCGCCGCCATCCCCACCACCGCGCTTGATCCGCCCCACAGTGCGGCTTCTCCCGCGGTCCCCGCGCTTATCGGGTCCGGGTCCCCGTCGATGGCCTGGCTCGTCGCGCCATTTTTCTGTCGCGTTCGAGTTCAGGCCGCAGCAACCTTAGTCTCTGCAACCTTCTGAAATTCGCCTAGTATGTCGTTGTGGTACTGCGCCAGATACCGCACCACCTTTGCATTACCCAGCAGTTTTGCGAGATAACCGTTGCTGAGCACAAGATCGAGATGGTCCGTTCCATATGACTTTTCCGCAATCTTGAATTCCCGCTCTAGGCTGACCGATTCCCGCTCCATCAATGCGATTTGTTCATCGTTCAAGCCTGCCACACGCTTGGGCTTGTCCGACTGAACCAATTGCTCGTGCGGAGTTGCCGCGGCCAGCGACTTCGCATAATTGACTGTGTACTTGTTCATCGCGACCATCAGCTCGGCGGCTTCGATCTGCCGCAGCGGAATCATCTTTCTCAGCTCAGAAAATGTGTGGATCGCAACGTGCTTGTCCTTGAGAATTTCGGCCACTTCTGGACAGATTCCGTCCAGGAGGCGCCGCTTCAGTACGATGTGTGGAATGTTGACGTTAAGCGCCTTGGCAATTCTGTCTTCGGAAACGCCGCGCTCAATTGCTTTTACGATCATCCGGTGCTCCTGGACAGTCGCTAGGCGATTGATGCGCTTGTTGTAAGTGAACGCTTCGTCATCTGTTGATATCAGGCATGCCACCTCGGCCTTGCCCAGTTGCTTGAGCACATCGACGCGCAGGTGACCATCGAGGAGGAGGTATTTCCCTTTTTCATTCTGATCGCGCGTGACGATCGGCGGCTCGACTATGCCCACTTCACGGATCGAAGCGGCTATTTGAATATACTTCGTGGTCTTCCTGACAGAATCATCGACGGTCTTGAGCGGATTGATATCGGTAATCGCAATCCTCAGACCCTCTTCCTCGAAGGCCATCTTCACAGGCGTTTGAGGCTGCTTGGATCTCATCGTCAGGCCTGGGCGCCAACCTCGATGCGACCGGCAAGATTACGAGGCAGTGTGTCTAGCCCCTCGGCTCGCAACAACGTCGCAAAGTTATCATCAGCGAAAAGTTTTCGTAGCGCTTCCGTGACGAAGATCAGCCGATTTCGAGTGGTCTCAGCCTTTTGAATCAATAGGCGCTTCCGGTCGACGTCGTCCTGAAATGCCCGGATCAGGGCGTTAGAGGATAGCGGCCGCGCTCTATTCCTTGCGCTTTGTGGGATGCTGTTCTTGAGCCCTTTTCCTCTTCGCCGCCGTCGTTCGATGAGTCGCCTGGCTGAGATCAGCCTCTGACCGCGAAGGAGTTTTTTTTCATACGCTTGCTGCAGCACACCTTGGACCTCCGCGTCACTTGCCGCAGCTATTTCGACGGCGATACTGACGGGAATCTGACCCGCTTCGACCGCACGAAGCAGTCGATGCTCGCCTTTTTGAAGTAATCGAAGAACGCCTTTGACATATTCGAGAGTGAGGCCAGTTTTCCGGGCGATGGTGGAGTCGTTATAACCACGCTCCCGCAATCCTTCGATGTCATGCAACAAGTCGATTGCGCTATGCTGGCGTCGTGCAAGGTTTTCGATCAGGCTCATCATCAGGCAATCTTGCGTGTCGGCGTCGATCACGAGCGCGGGGATCTCGTGCTGTCCCAGGACCTGGTAAGCTTCGAGCCGACCCTGACCGCACACAAGATCAAACCTTGGCCCGTCCGCCCCATCACGACGAGAAACCGTAATCGGCTTTTTCAGGCCGATTTCGCCTATATTCGAAATGATTTCCTTGAAAATCTTCTTATTGCGAACTCGTGGATTGATCACGGTGATGCGATCAATCGAAATCATTTCAACGGTTTGTGCTTCTTGAGAGTTTGTCATGCGACATCCAAAAGCCTGGCGCGTGCCGCCAAACCAAAAAATTCCTCAAGGGTTTCGAAGCGGTAGGCGTCAAGCGACACGCCATTGTCTTCCGCCAGTCGCAAGCGTGGTTCTGTCATGTCGATTCGCGGCAGAAGGTAATAGTCGAGCGGCTCCCGGTTGGGCCGGTCCATCCGAACTGCGACGGTGATGTCGGGCCAAAGACCAAGGTCGAAGCGGATGTCCCAGCGGAGCGAACCCGCCGCTGTCAATCGGCAACGCACGACGATGATTGAGGCTGTAAATTCGCCATTGATGGTGAGGAGGTCGGTTGCCGAATCTTGAACGACTGAGCCGCCAGCGCTTTCGATTCCAGCGATCGTGTCGCTCATGATCTGGGGGTGCAGACGGCGCAGCTCACGATTGATCTCGATGTAACGGTAATCGCGGTCGGGTGTGTAGCCGACCAACTCGTAGGCGTGGAGCAGGCTTCCAAACCGACTTTGGTAGGCGCTGCTGGATGGCAGCAATTCCGCCTCGTCGATGATTATACCGGAGAGGTACCCACGGTCCTTTAGCAGGCGCTGAAGCGCCTCTAGCATTTCCTCATTGGTGAGCCTCTGTGACCGTTCGCGAATGATGGATTGCGCAGCATCAAACAGCGCCCGTTCAATGAGCGGCACGAACGCGCCTTCGGCGCGGATCCACATCTCGGGGCTATTGCGGACCCTCTTCTTCTTTAGCTTAAAGGAGCCGCGGTTCCAAACATTGTTGCCGACATATTTCTCGTTGATGAGAATCTGGTGAACCGAACCCCGCGTCCAAGGTCGGCCCAAATCCGTCATTACGCCACGCTGATTTAGGATATCGGCTATTTGGCCTTCCGGTTTACCCTCCGTTACGAATGAGCGGTACATCCAGCGGACGTTATCGACCTCCGCCGGCGGCCCTGGCGCCAGCACCACACGGTCGGTCTGAATGCTCTTGTGTTCGCCTGGGGCGAGTTCGCCCTTCGCGGCGCCCGATTGATCTATCAAGCGGCGGCGCAAGCCGTACCCCGGCGGTCCGCCCTGGCGAAATCCAAGCTCGATCAAGCGGCATTGGCCGGCGAAGACCTTTACAGATAACTCTCGACTGTATTCCCCGGCCATCGCGCGCTTGACGCCCTTGACGATCGTGGAGACCGGACTTCCGTCATTTTCAAATTGTTCGGCGCAATATTGAACGCTGATGCCGGCGCGCTTGCAGATGTACTCGTAATAGGCGCTCTCATCAGCGTCCTGAAAGCGGCCCCAACGGCTGACATCGTAAACCAAGATCGTCGCAAAATTCGCTTTGCCGTTTTGCACATCCTCGATCAATTGCTTCAGCGCATCGCGGCCATCCAGGCGAAGTCCACTCCTTCCTTCGTCCGCATAAGTGCGCACAATCTCCAGACCACGCCTAACCGCATATTGGCGGATCGCGTCTGCCTGATTTTCGGTCGAGTACTTCTGATGATCCGTTGACATGCGGACATATTCGGCCGCGCGTGCTGCGCTTCCCTGTCCAACGTTGTCCGATCCAAGCCCTTGAGGAGTTCGATGCCCGACCACTTTAACCGTCCATCCGCGGCCAATTAGCTCTTCGGAGCCGATCGGTTCCTACCGTCTCCGCATCTTCGTCATTCTAGATCGGAGGAGCGGGCAATATGTTGCCTAAAAAGGGCAAGAAGTTACACCGGCAGGGACATGATGGTGGCGGTGAGGTAAAATTCGGCAAACTGATTGCAGACGCCCTCCGGGCCGAGCTTGGCTCGAACCATCGAACGATCAAAACGGTCATGCGCTGGACGGGGGCAAGCGAGCGAACCGTAAAGCACTGGTTTGCAGGAAGTCATGGCCCGAGGAGCGAACATCTGGTGGTTCTGAGCCAGCATTCGGATGAGGTGTTCAAGGCATTCCTCCTGATGGCCGGTCGAGGGCCGGTTGTGCTGCCCGCAAAGCTGGCTGAGCTGCGGATGAAGCTTGTCGAGGTGATCGAGTACATTGACGATCGCGCGGTAAGCACGTGTGCTACCGGCGACCCTTGAAAACCCAACCATGATGGGTTAGCTTAATGGTGACGGTCCACCGCGCTTACGGTTTCCGTTTTGTGATTTTCTCAAATGATCATAGTCCGCCGCATGTGCATCTGTTCGGACAGGGTGGCGAAGCGAGGATCATTTTGGAGGGCCCAAGCGGAATCACGCTGGATTGGGTCGCCGGCATCAGTCGAGGTGACCTGCGCAAATTGATGCAGGAGGTGCTCCGCGAGCGAGAGCGGCTGATAGCGATGTGGAGAGCAATTCATGAGCAATGACACAGACGCGATGGTGGTGGCGGCCGAGCGTCGCGGCCAGCGCTCGCTACGCACCGAGCCTCGCGCCCGCGCTGCGCGCTACGATCGCAGAACCGGACGCGTGCACGTCGATCTGACCAACGGATGCACCTTCGCTTTTCCGGCGCGCAACGCCCAAGGGCTAGAACGCGCCAGCGACTCGGAACTGGCGCAAGTCGAAATTCTCGGGCTTGGCCTCGGCCTGCACTGGGAGCAGCCCGAAGTCGATCTCAGCGTTCCGGGTCTGCTCGCCGGACTGTTTGGCACCAAGGCCTATATGGACCGCCAGCGGGCGGCACGGGCCGGGGCTTCAACGTCGGCCGCGAAGGCTGCGGCTGCTCGGCGCAATGGTGAGAAGGGTGGTCGCCCGCGCAAGCCGGCAGCGGCAAGGAAAGCCTGATTCCTTCGAGCGTCTGCGTAGCGGAGCGAAATCCTGCGGGAGAATGTTGGATCCCAGTTCCTCTCCCTCCGCCAAGACTTAAGATATTGCGGTAGCTCAATTTTTGTTCTTTGAGAAATATTGATTTGGCCCGCCATTTCGGCGGCATTGCGCGACGGTGTTGCTCCCGCGCTTTGAGCAGAGACGATTTAATTCACGTCTGTGCGCTGCAAGTACGCCACCGTCTCGCAGCGGGGATTTGGTGGTGCGGGCGTCTCCGTCGCCGGCGCGGAATTCCTGGCGAGAGAGGTAGACTCAAAAGAGAGAACGGGCCAAACGCGCCTTAATTAGTGGCGCAGATTTTGGCGATGGCTGGCCCGCGAACCCGAGACTTCGCCGTTGCTCATTCCAATCGAGTGGCAATCGCGTATCATCCATGAGCTTGCGTGCTGTCAGTTCGGGCGGATGCCTTCCGCTGAGTATTGCGTCTACGATGTCAGGCGCCAGCAGCGTGAGACGGAACAGCCGCGTTGCGTAGGATGCCGGCGTCCCACTGCCCGAAGCCCGGAATACGGGCCGGGCTCGGCTGTTGGCACGGAGGTCTCAACGTCCCTGCCTAAGCCGCATGCACGCTCGTCCCGGCCGGGAAGTCCAGTCCGAAAATTTCCCATTGAGGCGTCCTTGGGGGAAGCCACGCCAATAAGTGGATCCCGGTGCTCAAATGACTCAGCACGACAGAGCAGCGGTTTCCTAAACCGAAGGTCGGAGGTTCGACTCCTCTCGGGACCGCCAGCGTCCTGCGACGAAATCCGAAACGGTTCAGCAACTTAGTGGCTGCTCGCTCCGGAGGATACTTCGTCTGGACCGCTTTTCGGTTCGCGGGCGCCGTACCAGCGATTCCGCCTATTTCCATGCGTTCCCACCGTGTCCCCGCTACTCCGTGCAACACGGCTGCAACCCGGAGCGCGGTCATCGCTGAAAATGTGTCCAGCTATCCTGTAGATGCATTTATTCCCCGCTCGCTGACCCAACTCGATCGCGCGGCCCTTGGCGCCTATTGTGGCGCGTATCCAAATCGGATGAAACTCGAGAACGAATTCTGTGATGCCGAGGGGTTCACCCCATTCCAGCGCGGCGAACAGCAGAGTTGACGCCACGTCGCAATATATTCCAGGTCGCTTGAACTTGCGGGCCACGCAATATCGCGACCATTCCCAGATGTGGTTGCCTCTCGGCGGCGTACCATCGCAAAGGGCCGCATGAACATCGGCGAGCAGGTGAGGGCCGGTGGTGGCGTTGAATCGTTGATAGCCGGCGACCTCGCCATCGATCATTGCGACGTGGTGCACGGTCATCGGTGTATCGAACTGATCGATATCGCGGCGATCGTCACGCCGCAGGCCGATCCAGCCCTTCTCCTCGACGAAAACCTGGTGCCGCAGTCGAAATGCTTGGTCCAACACCGGGCTTTCGCCCGGCCGGACGCCTTCCAACACATCTATCATGGGAATCCCCGTTCCTCTGGTGGGTAGGACGGGGACAGGTTGAACCGCGCCGGGGGCGGGCGGTGTCCTAGATTTCTAGGACAAAATGTAGCTTTTCCACGCTAGAGGATGAGCCCGACGCGGATCGCTTCTGCCACAGCTTGCGTGCGACAGCTTGCGTCCAGCTTCCAGCAAGCTCGCTGGATGTAGGTCTCTACTGTTGCATAGCTGAGATTAAGCCTGTCGGCGATATCGCCGGAGCCGAGGCCTGCGGCAGTCCATTGCAAAATTTCGGTCTCTCTCTTGGATAACTTTGCGCGATCTGAGGTCTTTATCTGTGACTGAAGACCCCTTGCTTTGTTATGGCCATAAATCGCGATGAGATAGAGGGCCTTTTGGTCTGCGCTGCTCAATTCGAAATGCGCACCGCCAAAAGAGAAGGCGGCTTGATCACCCGAAAGCGTGTAGATCGGAAAGGACATTCCTTTCTTCAGGGAAAAGTCGCGAGCCTCTGTCATTACGGCATGTGCGGTTTTGTCGGATGATGGGTCGTATGCAACATCGGACCACACTACCGGTGCGGTGGTCGATCTCAGCTTTCTGATGACCGGATCGACGTGTAGATAATCGCGCCCGTTGTATCGTTCGTACCAGTCTCGCGGCCAATGATTCAAAAGGACATAGGGCGCTAGTTTCTTTCCTGGGGCCGGCACCCCCGCAACGATAAAATGTTCTAATCCGAAGAACTGATGAACCGCTCCACCGCCGACGACCAGTCGGCGCAGGCGAAGGAAGAAGGGCTTGAGCCGACCAAGGTGTCGGTCAAGCATCTGATCGAGGAAGATCATCGCTGAATAGTTTGTCTCGCCTGATCTCGCCAAGCGCCGCCGCGTTGTGGCGGATCACCGCAAGCGATCATTGAAGTTCGACGGCAAACCAAATTTTTCAATGAGTGCGGGATTCAACGCTGAGGCCGCCCATGGCAGCGCCCAAGCGGCCGTGCAGCCAACGTTGTTGCAGCGGTAGGGTAGGTATATGAACCCTTTATTAGCGCCGCCCCACGTTTCACCCCAAGAATTTCTGACGATCCAATAGCCGTTACCGCTGTTGTCGGTATCTTTCCAGCCAACCAACAGCACGTCGTGGTCGATTTCGAGCGGTTCATAAGAGCTCGATGGGATACCGGGAAACACGCCGCCTTGGTAATCGTCCCACGTTGGGGCGCCTTTTGGCGGCGACTTCTTGGGCAGTCGCGTATTCACCATGCTTGCTAGCGCGCCATACTGCAGGATGGCTCTTTTAAGCGCGTCGTCAGGAGGTATGAGCGTCGTTGAATCGGCAGCTTCCACATAGCCCCAGTTCGCCAACCAGTAGGCTCGAGGAACATTTGTTATGCAGGATTGCTTGATGTCTTTGTACGGGAGGGAATACGCCTGGGCATCGGCAAGTCCGTAAAGCTGAAGATAGAGGAATACCGTTTCGTGGTGACCGCCGATTGCACAATTATCATCGCCGTACGTGCAGTCGAGCGCCTCTTGAACGGATACGCTCGGATACGCGTGATTGAATTTATTGTATGTTTCCTCGAACGCACCTATCGCGGCAAATACGAAGCAGCTGCCACACGTTTCCTGGTCCTTCGCGATCGCAACCGGTGTCCGCCACTCTTTTGGAAGCGGGGCACTATGCGCAACAAGTGGGCTATCGGCGCCAATTGCCGACATGTATTCCGCATCGGATTTTAGTATCTCATTGACCTGTGATGCGAGAACATTCTGGGCTTGCGCCCGGTGCTGAATGCCAGGAAGCAGCCGTCCTCCTCTTGCATAAGAAGGCGTGCTCGCTCTCGAATTCTTCCAAGGTGGGAGGGCCGATGCTGCGAGCCCCACCACCACCGCCCGACGCGATACGAAATCACCAAGACGACGCATGGGAACCTCAATTGATACATCTTGGCGTCACGACGCCGCGGAACCAATTAGACAAATGCGAGAACCGACAGTCCGATGTCCGCGGACAGCCACGCGTCGACCTGGCAGCTCAATTTCAGAGTAGTCGGATCGGCCTGAACGTTCTTGACGTCACGGTTCTGATCGGGCGCGGCCGTGGATGCCATCGTGATGTGTCCCATGGACCTATTCTTGGGCGACTAGAATCGCGTCGCTCAGCGGCGGAAACGCGGCCTGCACCAGAAAGTTCTGCACCGACTGATCTTCGCCGGCGCGCAGCGGGTAAACGTAAGTCCCGCTGCCGATAAGCGTATGCGAGACGACGACGGTCGCGACGGGTGGGCTGCTGCCGCTGCCGCGTTGAACCGACAGGTCGATCTCGGCGAAATAGTAGGCGCAGGTCAATTTCAGCGTAGTGGGATCTGCTTGAACGTCGGTGACGTCGTAGTCCCCATTGTCCCCGGGCGCGACGATGGTGATATGTCCCGTGTCGGCGCCGGTCTTGGTCAACGTGATCGTCCGCGTCACGCCATCGGCATCGGAGTGGATGGTGACGGTCGGGTTCATGGAGTTATTCCCGAGAGCCGCAGTTTAAGCCGTGCATATGTTCCTTCATGACATCAGATTTTACCGGTTAGACTGACGATGTACTGGTTCGTCATCGTGCCACTATTCTCGTCCTGGCCACGATTGTAACTTAATGCTAGTGCGACTGTGCCGTCCTTGTTGAAGTTATAAAAGATAGAATTTGCCCACCAATAAGACCCGCGCCTGGTATAGGCTTCGTACCAGGGATAGAAAGTCTCATTAAAGCCGATATGCGAAAACAGGTTGGTCTCAGAGTATATCGGCGTGACGATAAGGCCGAGCTCCGGACCGATCCGCAGCGATTGGTCCTTTCCCGAAAATTGCAGCGGTTGGCTGTGCTCCATGGCACTTGTGTATTGTAGATCGAGCGCCGGGTTGAAGCTGATAGTGTACGGCAGACCGGGAATTCCCGTTGCCGCCCAAAGGCCGTCCGACATCGGCAGATATTGCGCCTTTACGGCGGCGGCGGTGGTGTTCTTGATATTGTCGAAAACGACGTTCGGTGTTACCCGAAAGACGTTGAGGGCAGCGCCGTACTCATACGCTATTTCTCCTGACAGCCCTGCGGTGCGGGTGTCGACGTTGCTCTTCTTGGCTACAACTGCGTTCGAATTATAGTCGGAATTGATCTCGGCATAAATTGCGAAGCTTTTCTCCAGAACGGTGCCAGTGTCATTACTGTCCCGAGTTATGTGGCTGGTGTCACATGAAGCATATACCTCGGCGACTATTCCCTGTGCGGCCCAGCTTTTGTTGTTACCGGCATAATCCCGCGTAAATGAAACCGATGCACCTTTTGATCCGCTCTTATCGACCACAAAAGGACCGGAATCGGAGGGTGGCTGGAGACAGGACGCACCGAGAACGCCGATATCTGTCCAGCTATTGCGGACCACAAGGGTTGGATTTGACGGGGTATTAGCTTGCTCATTGGCGAGCGGCGAGTTCTTCTTCGGATCGGCCTTCGGTGCGGGGTTCGCCGGCACGGTTGCAGGCGGCATGGTTGCATGCAGCGTGGGATTTGGAGCAGGTTTTGTCGCGGCATCGGCCGTAGCGTCAGGACACGTCATATCTTTCAAGATGGAATGTTCTTTTTTGATCGCAGCGAGCCTTTGCGGAGATGGATGAGAAGCGCAGACGATGCGTTTAACCTCCGTGAGACTGATTTCACCTGCTGAATCTGTTGCAGCACGGGCGCTGCCGGACAAAATGGCCGCGCAGGTTGCGAACACTACAGGGACATAAAAAGAAGCATGGTTATTCATGGCGCGCTCGTCCCGTTAGCTGGTTGCGGTGACCGGAACGTGCGGGGCGTATTCGACTGCGTTCTGGACGGTTCCGACCGTTATCCCCTTCTGTTGCCAGCTGACCGCGAAGGCGTCGCTGAGACCGTGTTGCTCGTCGATGCGATCGTTCAGTTTGCGGAGAAGCTCACGCAAGCTGTTGTAGTCCGTGAGATTCATGTCACTAAGCAGCTGGCCTGGCTGCTTCTCCGAAACCGTGAACCCCCGTGCAGCAAACGCTGCCACCGTGATTGTCCAGGCCGTATCTGACGAACATGTCGGAGTAGGAGATAGCGGCGGTGATGACGGCGGCTTCGCCGCCAGCAATGTGGCGACGTTATCGGCAGTCAGCGTCATCGTTACGGCTTTTGCGGTCGCTCCCGGCGACAGATATTGCGAGATGAAGCCTTCCAAGGCATCCGTGCCGGCATAAGCGGCGGCGGCCCACCCCACCAAAACGTGCGAACTGATGTCGGCCGCGGTGCCGCCGCTGATGTAATAGACCAGTGCCGACGCCAGCCCGACCAGAGTGCCGATAAGCAGGCTGGTGATCAGCCGGCCGGCTGCGAAAAGATCGCTGGAACTGAGACCCTGCGCATTCGCGTAATCCGTCATGGTCTTCAGGCCGACGACGGCGCGCGCGCCTTGACCGAGCATCCCCATCAGCGCGCCGAGAACAAGGATTTCCAATACCGCTGTGGCGTCCATCACACCCTCCCTATGTCACACGAAAGATTGCTGCGGATTGCCGTGCGTCCCCGATGACGCGCCTTAAGGTAACGATCCGCTGCCGATTGTCTGATGTGGGCACGGCGCTTGCCGCGTTTGCAGCTCCAGAGTTTGAGCTGCCGCCAATCATTTTGATGCTGCGCGCCTGCGTGGCGCACGGCTTGCCGCCGATCGTGACGTTAAGGTCCGATGCGTTTCGGGTGGCAAAGGGCGACGCGGAAAAAGAGTTTCCAGGCGTTGCGAGACTCGCATCCGTTGGATGCGGATAGTCTGCGAGCAACGCGCATAGCAACACAAATGCGGACGCTAACGTCCGACCGCCCCACACGACAGCCCCCCACCAATCGCTACGCCCTCATTCCCAGCGATCAGAGACAATTACTTTGAGTTGAACAATTTCGGGTGTCAATAGGTAAATAGATGCAACCGATGGCGCGCGCGACAGCCAAGCCGAGTTGTGCCCTGACCAACTCCCCGCACACGCCGCAATCCTGCAACAAGGAGTCTCCGATGGACGACATGAATTTCTCTTCGTGCCCAGTACCTTGGCCACTAATTCATTTCACTGAATGGAGCGTTCAGCGGATTTTTCTGTCGCAGCTCGTGATATTCATTCTCGCGACACTTGCAATCTCCTGGATGCCTTTATGGCTCGCCTTGGTACCGCGGGTGGTACGGCCTGCGCGGGCGCATCGCGCGGCCCTCGAACAATTTGTGGTACGAGGGATAAGCCGCACAAAGGATCGCACCGGAGTGCTGATCTTCGTGTCGCTCGCTGAACACCACGCGCGAATCGTTGCGGATGAGGGTATCGCGCAAAAGGTGCAGGGTTCGGAATGGCAGGCGGCAATTGACTCCCTAATCGACCATATGAGCGCGGGCCGCATTGCACAGGGTTTCACCTCTGCGGTCGAGCGCTCCGGGACCGTGCTAGCAGCCCACGCTCCTCCTGACGGCTCGACAAACGGATTGCCGGATCGGCTCTGCGTCATTTAGCGTGGCGCAGCAGGGCGCAGTTGCGGTGTGCTGCGGTGCCGCTTTCGGAGATGACGACAGCGTCCCAAATCCGGGAACGAAACAAACAATCCGGCAATTGGAGAACGAATATCCGTTGCCGAAGAGACGATTTGACCTGACCATCGGTTCGCTCTGGGTACCCGGAGACGCGCACGTCGGCTTTTGGCCCATAGCCGACATGTCGCGATTTCCGACACTAACCGAAAAATACACGCCAAACCCAAATCCCCTGCACAAGCCACAACACAAGTGAAGCGAGAATTGCAAGTGCGAGCACGAATCGGCTCTTGCGCTTCGCAGCGAACGTTTCATTGCCATTGGCATGGTCCATATCTTATCGTCGCCTAGTTAGCTGTACTGTTCAATGGTCTTGAGCGGCGCGCCCTCCATCACTTATCCATCTAAACGCGCGGGAGTATGGCAATGAAGCAAGACTCGCCGATCGTCGGAACAGTGACAACCGTACTGGTGCGCGCCGCACAATACGTGCGCATGTCCACTGAGCATCAGAAATATTCGACCGAGAACCAATCCATCGCGAACCATGCCTATGCGGCTAGTCGCGGAATGGAAATCGTTCGCACCTATGCCGACGAGGGGAAAAGCGGTCTCACCTTTGAAAGACGAAACGCATTAAAGAGATTGATCAATGACGTTCAAATTGGCAAAGCCGATTTTCAAAAAATCCTTGTTTATGACGTAAGCCGGTGGGGGCGATTTCAAGACACCGACGAGAGCGGTTATTACGAGTATATCTGTAAGCGCGGAGGCATTCAGATTCACTATTGCGCTGAACAGTTTGAGAATGATGGGAGCCCTTTTGCCGCCATCGTGAAGAGCATCAAACGCGCGATGGCGGCTGAGTATAGCCGTGAATTGTCTGTCAAATCTTTCGCGGGTCAGTCCCGGATTTTCCAGTTAGGTTTTCGACCTGGCGCGAGTCCGGGATATGGGACCCGGCGGCTGCTTGTCGATCATGCGGGAATTTCGAAATTAATCTTGGCGGCTGGAGAGTATAAGAATCTCAACACGGATCGAGTGATAACGATCTTGGGGCCGCCGGCAGAAATTCGCACGGTCAAATGGATATTCTCGGCGTTTGTTAAGCAGAGGAAATTGGTAACCGATATCGTGAAAATCCTGAATGCCAAGGGAGTCAGCAGTGGGTCGCCGCGTCCGTGGACCTACCACAAGGTAAAATACCTTCTCACTAACGAAATTTATCTTGGTAAGAGCATTTGGAATCGTAGCTCGATAAAACTGGCCCGAAAGAAAATCTGGAATCCACCGGATATGTGGTTATGCGCGAAGTGTTCTTTCGAACCGATCATAAGGCAGTCTCAGTTTGATGCGGCGCAAAGAATCATCGCGGAGCGTCAGCGCCGACTATCTAAAGAAGAGGTGCTAGAGAAACTGCGACGGCTCTACCGCAAGCATGGATTCTTAGATACCTACCTCATAAACGATAGCGGGATTCGGTCGACCACTTACCTCTTCAAATATTTTCGAGGTTTACGTCATATCCACAAGCTTATCGGATCGAGGGGGCGACCCGGAACTAACTACGGCATCACCGATGAGGGGCTTTTGGAAGTCCTCCGGCGTTTGCTCAAAAGGCGGGGGCACCTTTCTGAAGAGATGATTAGGCAGACCAAAGGCATACCGGACCCAAGTACATATGTCGTACATTTCGGATCGCTACGACGAGCCTATGAATTGATAGGCTACAGACCAAAAACAGGCACGCATCAGCATCTATGGTCCAAGACTCACGCTCTCTCGAATGACGAATTGTTGGATGCTCTGAGGCGTCTCCTTCAAAAGCACGGCTACCTGGCCGAAAAATTGATCGATAATAACGGGGAGACGCCGACAACCCCGACTTACGTTAGACGTTTTGGATCATTGTCCACCAGTTACGAATTGATCGGATATGTTCCGCCGAAGCGAGGTAATAGATTTACGGGGTGTCGGGAGCAGCTAGCGCAAAGAACCATTTAAGAATGGCTACTTCGTCGCCGCAGCGCCGAACGCATCCAATGTGCTGCTCTCAGCGAGTCGATATTTTCGCAGCCAGCTAGATGGGACGTCCGCTTTGCATAGATCAGCGGCATTCGGGCACGTGCGATCCCCCTTGATACCGGACATTGATCGACGTACTTGGCACGTCAGCTGCGTGGGCCAGAACAGAACAAGCTTTCGCGCCCTTCTATACGACGAAATCGAATGGCCCGAGCATGGGCTTATCGATTTGCCGTTCGATCGTCGAGGCTCACGGTGGTCGATTGTGGGTAGCCGCGAATTTGCCAAAAGGTGCCGCCCTTCAATTCACGTGACGGGTTGTCTTTCCGGGGTCGACCGGCACCTCTCCGGTCAAGGCTACTGCAATTCGTGCGTGTGCTACGCGTTTTTGAGGCACTCACGGGTTAATGGCAAAATTCGCTCGATTGCGTACGGCCGAACCGTACCGAAGAGTCCAATGGGAGGTCCAGAGGGCCGCATGGCGTAAAGAACGCTGGATATGGTGGTATCTTACCTGTCCATCCTAGGTGGGTGCGCACGCGAGCAAGTTCTTTTGCAGTTCCACTCCCTCCGCCAAGACAAGCGTTTGAATTGATCACTGCCCGCTCGGCGTGCGCAGGCCGAACCAGGAGTCGCGCACCTGCTGGTAATGGATCGTTGGATCGTAGATCGTCACCGGCAGTCTCAATGCCTCGGCCGATAGCCGGCCTATGGCGGCTAACAGACTGTACGACGCGACCACGCGATCGCGCTGCGCAACGATCAGATTTTGCCGGGCATTGACCAAGGCCTGCTCGGCATTGAGCACATCCTGTGTCGTGCGTTGGCCGGCGAGCGCCTCGTTGCGCACGCCGGTCAGCGCCCGAGCGGCGGCGTCATTTTGGCGCGCTGCGGCCTCGATCTGCGCCTTTGCCGCTTGCAACTGTCCCCACGCCTGAACGACGTCGGCCCTAGTCTGATCGCGCACTTGATCGACGTTCAGCCGCTGCTGGTCGACGGTCTCTTTGTTTAAGCGGATGCTCGAATATTCCGCGCCGCCTTGGTACAGCGGAACCGAGAGGTTCAGCATCACCGTGTCGGTGTAGAGCTTCGGCGTCGTGATCGTGGAGAAGATTTGCTGCTGGACGGTGTACTGTCCGGTCAACGTCGGCCACAGCGCGCCTTCGGCGATTTTGACCTGCAATTGCGCAACGTCGACCCCGTATAAAGCCGCGAGCACGTTCGGATTTTGCGCCGTGGCGATGACGATCGCAGCGTTGAGTGTCGAGGGCGCGAGCCGGTCGACGGCTGAGGCGGCAGCGAGATTTGCCGGTTCGTCGCCGATGATGCGCCGGTAATTGGCCCGCGTCGTCATCAGCGCCGCCTCGGCGGCATGCATGCTGGCTTCACCGGCCGCCAATTGCGCCTCCGACTGCGCGACATCGGTCGACGTTATCTGGCCGGCGTTGAAGCGGTTGCGCGTGTCCTGCAGCGTGCGCTGTAGGACACGAACATTGTTCTCTTGAACGTCGAGGTTCGCGCTGTCGCGCGACATGTCCATATAGACGGTCGCCGCGGCCAGCAGCACCGATTGTTCCATGACGCGCAGCGTCTCGCGGGCGGCGGAGACCTTGCTTTCCGCTTCCCGTACGTTATTGGCGGTTCGTTCGCCGTTGAAAAACGTCTGCGAGGCCGTTGCGCCAACCGAGTACGGCGTCGTCAGGCCTCTATCCCCGAATCTGGCGCCGGTCGGCAATATTGGCGGGGTTGGTGGGATGATGTTCTTGGTATTGGTATATTCCCGCCCGACCGTAGCATTGGCGGTAATCGTCGGGCGATAACCGGAGAGCGCCTGCGGCACACCCTCGTCGTCCTGCCGGACGATCGCGCGCTGCGCGTTAAGCTGCGGGTTGTTCTCGTAAGCTCTGGCGAGCGCCGCCTCGATCGTCTCAGCGGTTGCGCGATGCGGCGCCGCCACACCGAGCACCATGCCGATTGAAATTACTGCTGCGCGGCCCCGCCCGATCCATCGCCGCGGCGAGGTGCGCCGCACCCTTGGAGCCATAGTTCCACTCACCACCCGTCAGCCCCAACTCGACCGGCGGCGACCTTAACTTGGGGCCGTTTGCCTTACAAGGATAGGGCCGTGTCGGACTGCCGCCTATGAGCGCGCCGGGCGAGCAGCCGCAATTCGCGGAGCCCGAACAGGATTGTGGCGAGCATGAGCGGCAGAAAAAAATCGAGCACGCGAAACGTCAGCAATGTCGCCAGCAAGTCCTCGCGTTGATATTGCGGCAGGCCGATAAGGATCGCGGCTTCGACCACGCCGAGGCTGCCCGGCGTGTGACTAACGGCGCCGAGCAGCGTGGCGAGCACGAAGATGACGACAATCGTCGCAAAGCCGACACTGGGGCTTTCCGGCAGCAGCATGAAGATGGACAGCGATGCCAGGCAGCGGTCGAGCGTGCCGATGCCGATTTGCAAGACCGTGCGCCGCAGATTGGGGAGAGCGATCCGCCAATCCGCGCGGCCGACGCTTCGCGGATGCGCGACGAGCCAGATCAGATAGCAGCCGATGGCGAGAAGGCCAGCTAGCCCGATCAGCCGGTTGACCCAAGCCGGCAGGTTATCGACGGCGCTGAGTGCGGCCGGCGCATAGGCAATGGCGCCGCCGAGTACGAATATATTGCCGAGCCAGAACGTCAATCCGGTCACGAACGCAATCTTGGCGATGTCGACAACATTCAAATTCCAGAACGAGTAGACGCGGAACCGCACCAGACCGCATGTCAGCGTCGCGGCGCCGAGCGAGTGACCGATTGTGTAGCTCGTGAAGCTTGCAAAGGCGACGACTCGCAGCGGAATTTTGAATTTGCCGATGGTGTGCAGCGCGAACAGGTCGTAACAGATAAGATTGGCATAGCCGGCGACAACCAGCATCCCCGCAATAAGGATACGCAACGGCGACTGCGCCTCGAGCGCGGCGATGACTTTACCGGCGTCGATACCGCGCAATAAATGATAGAGCGTGGCGATGGCGACGACGATTACGAAGCTGATCGCGAAACTGATTTTGTTCCGGCCGACGCCGCGGACGATCGTCTGCGTCAAGGGAAGCAATGCTGCCAGGGTCAAATCAACTCCGTCGAACGAATCGTGACGGCAAATTCCCATTCATTTGTAACAGCATTGTTACGCACCGAACCACGTAGGGCGGCGGACGTCGGCCACCGTCATACGAATGAGATATGAAATCGTAATTCTCGGTGCATGCGATTCGAAATAACGTTGGCCACGCGATGGTGGCCGAAAGCACCGCAATGAAGATTTTGGTCGCGACGGACGCGTGGCGTCCGCAGGTCAACGGTGTGGTGCGGACCCTGGGTTCATTGGCGCGCGCCGCCGCCAAGCTTGGTGTTGAGATCGTTTTTTTGTCGCCGGACGGGTTCTGGACCTTTCCGGTTCCGACCTATCCCGGTCTCAGACTCGCCTTGCCGCGGCGCAAGCGCGTCGCCGAACGCATCGACGCCGCAAGACCGGATGCGATCCACATTGCCACCGAGGGTCCGATCGGGCACGCCGTGCGGGCTTACTGCGTCAGAAACGGTCGTCCGTTCACGACGAGCTATACGACGCGGTTTCCCGAATATATTTCGGCGCGTTCGCCGATCCCGCAGCAGTGGATTTATAATGCACTGCGGCGTTTTCATGCCGCCGCGGCGGTTACGATGGTGGCAACGCCGTCGCTGCTGACCGAGCTCTCGGAACGCGGCTTCAGTAACCTCGGCATGTGGACGCGCGGCGTAGACGTCGACCTGTTTCGGCCGGATCGCGCCATCGATCTCGATTTTCCGCGGCCGATTTTCATGACCGTAGGGCGGGTTGCCGTGGAAAAGAATCTGCCGGCGTTTCTCTCCCTCGACCTGCCCGGCAGCAAAGTCGTCATCGGCGCCGGGCCGCAGGAGGGAGAGCTGAAACGGCGTTTCCCCGCGGTAAAATTCCTCGGCCAACTGGACAACGGAATCCTCGCGGCGCACCTGGCCGCGGCCGATGTGTTCGTGTTTCCGAGCCGCACCGACACGTTCGGCGTCGTGCAGCTCGAAGCGCTAGCCAGCGGTGTTCCGATCGCCGCCTTTCCGGTCACCGGCCCGAAGGACGTCATCGGCAGCAATCCCATCGGCGTATTGAATGAGGATCTTCGCGTTGCTTGCATGGAGGCGCTGTGGATCTCGCGGGAATCGTGCCGCGAATTTGCGCTGCGCTATTCCTGGGAGAACAGCGCTCGGCAGTTCATCGGCCATGCGCGCAAGATCGCCGCAGGCGCCGCCTTCGAGGCCGAGACGGCGATCCCAATCGCCGAAACCGAGCTTCACTCAACCGAGCAAACACTGATGCTCAGTTGCAACACAAGGGTCACGCATGAACACTCTGTCTGACACGGATTTGGACAATCAGATGGTCACCAAGGCCTATGCGCGATGGGCGCCGGTCTATGACCTCGTCTTCGGCGCGGTCTTTGAGCGTGGCCGGCACGCTGCGATCGCCGCCGCCGAACGTCTCGGCGGACGCATTCTCGAAGTCGGTGTCGGTACCGGAATTTCGCTGCCGCATTATTCGAGGGACTGCCGGCTGTGCGGCGTCGATATTTCCGCGCCGATGTTGCGCAAGGCGCGGGAACGCGTCGCCGAGCTGGGCTTGGGCAATGTCGAGGGCCTGTGGGTCATGGATGCCGAGCAGCTGTCCTTTCCTGACAATTCGTTCGATGTAGTGGTAGCCCAATACGTCATCACGACGGTGCCGAATCCGGAAGCCACGCTCGACGAGTTCGCCCGAGTGTTAAAGCCGGGCGGCGAGATCGTGCTGGTCAGCCGCGTCGGCGCCGAGGCCGGTTTACGGCGCTCGCTGGAGCATTGGTTCGCGCCCGCGGCGCGTAAGCTCGGTTGGCGCACTGAATTTTCGTTTGAGCGTTACTCGCGGTGGGCGAGGCAAACCGCCGGCATGCGGCTCATCGAGCGCCGCGCCATGCCGCCGTTCGGGCACTTCTCTCTGATCCGCTTCGGCAAGAACGGCGAGACGGACGGCAGCTACGAATCCGAGCCTGTGCGCGCCGCGAGCTAATCACCTCGCGGAAATCCAGTCCCGACAGTCACGCCGCTGTCACACGCCTGTACACTGTAACGGCGGGCTTGGTTTCTTGTCACAAGGGATTCACCGAATCGCCATACCCAGGCCGGACGGCGGCACGACGGGGGAAACAGCAAATGGAAACCTTTCGCGATACCTTGCGGACCCAGCGCTGGGACGATCATCGCTACTATCATCATAGCCGGATCAATCAATCTCTGCATTTTGTCAGCGCCGTGAGCTTTTTGTTTTCCTACGTGATGCTTTTCAAAGACCCGGCGATCTCAGCGCTGGCCGGGTGGCTTGTGGCGATGACGACGCGGCAAACCGGTCATTTTTTCTTCGAGCCGAAGGACTACGACGTCGTTAACAAGGCGACGCATGAATACAAGGAAGCGATCAAGGTCGGCTACAATCTGCGCCGCAAGGTCGTGCTGTTGACGGTCTGGGCGCTATCGCCGCTGGTGCTTCTCCTTAGCCCGCGCTTTTTCGGCTTGTTTACGCCGGCCGCCAACAAGACCGAGTTCGTGCGGCATGTCGCGATCATCTGGCTCGGGCTTGGCATCGGCGGCGTGTTGTTCCGCACGATTCATTTGTTCGTCATTAAGGACGTGCAGACCGGTCTCGTTTGGGCCACCAAAATTTTGACCGATCCGTTCCACGACATCAAAATCTACCATAAGGCGCCGCTCGCCTTGCTGCGCGGCGAATTGATCGATCCCGAAATCGGTCTGCATCACTGGGACGAGGACGACGCCGAAGAGCTGCCGCGGACCAGCTGATCGCAAATCGCTGTTGCGCCGGCCCGGCTAATGCTTGCCGCGCCCGCGCGAGGAATACAGCCGGTGCATGATTATCTCCTTCAAGACGGTTCGCCTGATCGTCTTGTTGGTGATGGCGGGGCTGCTCCACCACCAGCCGTCATCCCGCATCGCCTTTGCCGCGGCGACGAAACGGTCCATGACCGCCGCGAAATCGGCTTCGGTGTAATTGAGGCTGAAGGTCAGGCGCCCGGTTCCGGTCCAAGTCAGCGCCAGCCCTTCGGCACGCAGATAATACTGCAACATCCAGTTATAGCGCGACGGCCGCGGGTAACGGACAGTCCAGATCGTAGACATGTTCGCGACCTCGACCGGCAGCGATTCCTCCGCCAAGCGGGCATTGAGCCGCCGCACGCGCGCGTTCCAGATTTGATCGAGACCGGCGTAAATCGCATCCGCCTGCGGCGTTTGCAAAAAACGCAGAAATTCATTCATAGCCGCCATGACGTAAGGATGCGAGTTGAACGTGCCGCGGGCAAAGCAGATATCGCCCGGGCGATCGTCGCGGAAGCGCTTCATCAGCTCGCTTTTGCCGCAGACCACGCCGATCGGCAGTCCGCCGCCCAGCGTCTTGCCGTACGTCACGATATCGGCGCGAATCCCGAAATAGTCCTGCGCGCCACCCTTGGCGAGGCGGAAGCCGACAAAGACTTCGTCGAAGATCAGGACGATGCCGCGCTCGGTGCAGACCGCCCGCAGGCGCTTGAGCCAATCGGCATAGGCTTCCCGGTCGAAATGCGCGCCGCGGCCGCTGTCGACAAGCTGAGAGTCAGTCGCGTCCGACGCATTGACATGCAACGCCTGCAGCGGATTGACCAATACGCAAGCGATATTGCGCCGCGAAAGCAGTACGCGCAGCGTATCCTCGGACATTTCGGTGAGCGTATAGCTCTCGTGCGCCGGCACCGGATTGCCGATGCCGGGCTGAACGTCGCCCCACCAGCCGTGGTACGCGCCGCAGAAACGCACCAGATGCGATCGTTTGGTATGGTAGCGAGCAAGCCGCACCGCTTGCATTACGGCTTCAGTACCCGACATATGGAACGACACCTCGTCGAGCCCGGAAATCTCCTTGAGGATCTTGGTGTTCTCGACGATCAGCGGGTGATAAGGGCCGAGCACCGGACCAAGCTCGCGCACGCGCGTAATGCCGCGATCGATCGCCTCCTTGTAGAAGTCGTAGCCCAGGACATTGATGCCGTACGATCCGCTCAGGTCGTAGAACCGGTTGCCGTCGAGATCGGTCATGGTTACGCCGCTCGTCGACTGGACGAAGGCGGTCGAAGGCAGGTCCGCGCTGACCTTGCGGCTGAACTGAAACGGTACCCGGTAGGCATCGGTGAATTTCAGATCGGAAATGGTTTGGCTTGCTTCGGCAGTGCGCCGGATTGTTTCGGCAAAGCGTGTCTTGTAGAGCGCAGAGAGTCGGGCGAAACCGTCGCGCCGGCGCGCGGCGACGTCTGTCGGCGCGCCATCGGAGCGGAAAAATCGATCCTCGCTATAGTCGTAGAACGGCACGAAGCTAGCGAGCCGGCGTGCGATCCGCGTGTGGCCGGCAAGCGATCTGTGCTTGGCCTGCGACAGTTCAAGCCGCTTCTTCAAGGTCGCGACTGACGTCGCGACCGCTGCTGCGCCCAGCCCATAGAAGGCGAGACTCGTAGCGTCCCATTTCATCGAATCGCGGTTTAGCCTGGAGTTTTAACAGTCCCATGACGATGAGGACGCAAATCCTTCGGATATTCGAACAGGAAGACATCAACTTCCTGCTCACCAACCGCATTCCCCGGCGGCTGGCGACGCAGTTCATCGGCTGGTTTAGCAGGATCGAGCAGCCGCTCATTTGTCGCCTTTCCATCGCGACTTGGCGACTGTTTTCCGACCTCAATTTCAGCGAGGCCAAAAAGACCGAATTTCGCAGCCTGCACGACTGCTTCATCCGTGAACTCAAGGATGGGGCGCGGCCGATCGATGGCGCGGCCGATATTTTGGTCAGCCCGTGCGACGCCATCGTCGGCGCCTGTGGCACGATTGCGGGAACCAAGCTCTATCAGGCCAAGGGATTCCCTTACACGCTGCAGGATCTGTTGTGCGATCCGGATCTGGCCGCGGCGCATCGCAACGGCCGCTACGTGACGCTGCGCCTGACATCGGGCATGTACCATCGCTTCCATGCGCCGCACGATGCTCGCATCGATCGGGTGATATACGTCTCCGGCGACACCTGGAACGTTAATCCGATCGCGCTCAAGCGAATCGAGCGGCTCTTCTGCAAAAACGAACGCGCGGTGTTGCAGCTGACCCTGGCGGCGGGCGGTCAGACGGTGACGTTGGTGGCGATTGCGGCAATCCTGGTCGCCAGCATTCGGCTGCACTGTCTCGCAGATATCTTGAATCGCGCTTACCGCGGACGAAGCGTCATCGCCCGTGACAGTCAAGTTCGCAAAGGCGACGAGCTTGGCTGGTTCCAGCACGGCTCGACAATTATCGTGTTCGCACCGGAGGGCTTCACGCTTTGCCAGAATGTTCGCGAGGGCGCCACAATCCGCTTGGGGGAGCCGCTCATGCGATTGGCCTAAACTACGACGTCGCTTTTTTCAGCTCCGCCGCTGTTGCGTCGTCGAGTTCTTTCGCGCGCCGGCAGGCCGGCCGGCTGCTGATGCGCTGCCAATATTGCTCGAAAGCGGGCCGCTTCTCCAAGGTGCCGAACATTATGCCGAAGCCGATATGCGAGCCGACATAGAGATCGGCTGCGGTGAAGCTGTCGCCGGCCAGATAATCGCCGCGCGACACCGCCGCTTCCAGCGTGCTGAGGGTTTGCGCGATGTTACCGTAGCCCATCATCCGTTCGCGGTCGGGCGGCACGACAAAGCCAAGCGCCTTATTGGTCACCGCCGCCTCGACCGGCCCGGCCGCGAAGAACAGCCACCGATAATAAGGCGCACGCAACTTGTGGCCGGGCCGGTCGAGGCGGCGGTGACCAATAAGG
>Ga0207416_1000465_pt1 | contig 70786 bp, 66 predicted proteins | sample PaiPotPPM11metaG_FD_184107 | JGI IMG/M metagenome (GOLD analysis project Ga0207416, IMG submission 184107) | Iron sulfur acid spring bacterial and archeal communities from Banff, Canada, to study Microbial Dark Matter (Phase II) - Paint Pots PPM... ... | reverse complement strand
AATCGGAGCCGTCCTGTCTCAAGGCCGGCCATGCTTCCCGGCGCCGCCTCCCCTCTGCCCCTCTGCTCCTCTGCTCAGATCTGGTAGTCCAGCTCGTGTACCTCGACACGGTGATCGCTGGTGCGGTGGAGCAGGCGAGCAGGACTGGCGACGACGGTGGAGAATGGCGGGACGGACTCCACGACCAGCGCCATCGCGCCGATCTTGCTGTCGTGACCGATCGTGACCGGCCCCAGGATGCTGGCGCCCACGCCGATGGTGACGCGATCCTCGATGGTCGGATGCCGCTTCTTGCCGCCGTTGGCGCGATCCTTCCACCAGCCAGTGGCTCCCAGCGTCACCTGATGATAGAGCATCACGTCGTCCCCAATCTCCGTGGTCTCGCCTATGACGATGCCCGTGCCATGGTCAATGAAGAAGCGATTGCCGATGATCGCTCCGGGATGGATCTCAATGCCGGCGGTCATCAGGCGTCCCAACTGGGAGAGCAAGCGTGGCAAGAACGGCACACGGCGCTGATACAGCTTGTGGGTCAGGCGATGGAGCAGCAGCGCGTGCAGTCCTTGATAGAGGAGCACCTCCGCCAGGTTCTTAGCGGCAGGATCCTTGTCAAACACGACGCAAATATCGTCCGGCAGCGGAATGCCGAGAAAACGGCGACGACGGCAGCCCGAGGGACGGCGGTCGTCGACGGGGAAACCAAGGACGGCCATGTCGGCCAGAGGCTGGGGTGCGTCATCGCGGGACGATGCAGGGGCAGTAGCAACTCCTGTAACCACGGGACACTCCCAAAGTATGCCGCTCCACTGGAGCGGGCAAATCTGGCGTCCAGGGACGAGGCAAGCCTCGTGGTCCCACCCTGCTTCGTCGCCCCCTCGCGGCCGGCAACCTCTGGGAGTGTTTGGCGAACGGCGCGCGCACTCCGCGCCCCATAACGCGGGCGAGGCGGTCGCATCTACCGGCGCCGGACTGAGAACCGGCACGTTGGAAACGACAACTCAGGAGCGCACTTCCCCACCCGCCGGCCGCCTGCCTCGCACCCCCGCAGACTCGCTTGGAACCGGATTGCGGCGGGTACTCTACCCCGTCACGGCTGCTCTTGCATTGTAATTTCACTCTACCGGCGCCAACCAGTGCAGTCAACTGCTGATCGACGCCATACTGGCCGCGACCAACTGCCAAACCAGATACACGGCGAAGCCCGCCGACCCGACGACGGTGAGCGCCATGGCGGCATGAAAGTTCTGCACCACCCCCCAGGCGCTGAAATGTCTACGCCACCATTCCAGGGCGAGGCCGATGGCCGCGAAACACGCCAACATGAACACCGCCTGCATCCAGCCAAAGCGCGACACGATGGTAGCGACCGTGAAACCGGCCGCCGCCAGAAGCAGGCCATGAGAGAGTGCAAAGCAGCGCGACGGCCCCAAGACTACGGCGACGGTACGATCGCCGCGCTGACGGTCTTCCTCAATCTGGTAGAGCTGGGTCAGCGGATAGAGCGCTATCGCGACGAATGCCGCCGACAGCGCCCCCAGCAACGAGATGGGCGACAAACCGTGCGGCGACGGTGTGGCAAGCCAGCCGGCAACGAATGGCAGTACGCCCTGGCCGGCGCCGATGGTCAACACCGAGGCGAACGGTCGCGCTTTGAGCCGCACGCCGGGGTACGAATACGCCAGCGCCAGCGCCAATATGACGGCGTAGACGAGCGCGGTTGCCGGCCGAGCCGCCGCCAGGAGGAGACCAACAGCCAGCACGCCGAGGGACCAGGGGAGGAGAAACGGATCCACTGGCGGTGGCCGACGAAGGCCGCCCACCGGTCCCGTGTCGCGATCGTAGACGGAATTGAAGGCCGTTGCGCCACCATACAGAAATACGTGGTAGGCGACGAATACCAGCCAGGTGAGCGCGTCGGGTCTCGATTGGGCGAGGACCATACCCCAGAGGAAGATGGGGGCGAGGATGGCTTGAAAATGCAAGCGAAGGTGGACGATGGCCGGGCCCAGGCGCCCTGGTAGGCTCACCCGGCGACCGCCGCGAGCGCTAGGCATCGGCGGGCCTGGCGCCGCTGCCGATCACCCCCAGCCCTCCGAGGACGGCGGCGGCTTGCAGGTCGGTGAGGCCCGCCGCGCCCAGTGTTGCCGGCAAACTAACAGCATCGAAGCGCCGATGCCGCCGGCTCATCACGCGCCACAGCAGCACCGACATCAGAAACCGTGCATCGTGCGAGAAGCGCCAGACTGCGCGCGGGCTGACATATCGTATCGCCGGCTCCATAAACGCGGCCCGCCCTCCAGGCCGCAGCACACGGCGTACCTCATCGAGCACCGCCTGCGCGTCGTCGACGAGATACAGGAAGCTGTGACCGGTAACGCCGTCGAAGCTCTGATCGGCGAAGGGAAGATGGCGTGCGTCGAGCTGCAGCAAGCTAACCACGATACCGCCCTGGCGCAGGCGCTGCCTGGCGTGGGTCAGCATCCGCCGAGCAAGGTCACCACCGGCGAGCGCTGTGCCGGGGAGCTGGCCACCGAGCGCCTGCAGCGTAGTTCCCGGTCCACAGCCAAGATCCAGCAGGCGCCTGGGTCGCGAGGGCAGGTGATCGGCGAGCGCGGCGCAACTGGCCGTCCAGGTAGCGTTCTCTGTGTACCAGGCATACAGACCCGCGCCTGCCTCGAACAGCCGGCGTGCCGTCACTCCCTCGCCTGTCCCTTCGCGCGTTGCAGCGATCAGTGTACGTTAGCGCGAAAAGGCGCACCCTGGTGGGTGCGCCTTCTACCGTTGGCGGGGAAACGGTCGACCCGTTTAGTAGTCCATGCCGCCGGGACCGCCGGCCGGAGCGGCCGGCCTCGGCTCGGGAATGTCCGTGATGATGGTGTCGGTGGTCAGCAGCATGCCGGCAATGGACGCCGCGTTCTGCAATGCCGAGCGCGTGACCTTGGCCGGATCGATGATGCCGGCCTTGAACATGTCGACATATTCGCCGGTCAGCGCGTCGAAGCCGGTGCTCACCGGCTGGCGTCGCACCTCACCGACGACCACGGAGCCGTCGTAACCCGCGTTCTTGGCAATCTGGCGTACCGGCTCCTCCAGAGCGCGCCGGACGATCTGGACCCCAGTGCGCACGTCACCCTCCGCCTGGACACTGTCCAGCGCCGTGATGGCGTCCACGAGCGACGTGCCGCCACCGGCAACGATGCCTTCTTCAACCGCGGCGCGGGTTGCCGACAGCGCATCCTCGACACGGTGCTTCTTCTCCTTCAGCTCCGTCTCGGTGGCCGCGCCGACCTTGACCACCGCCACGCCACCGGAAAGCTTGGCCAGGCGCTCCTGCAGCTTCTCGCGGTCGTAGTCGGAGGTCGTCTCATCGATCTGGGCCTTGATCTGCTTCATGCGCCCCTGGATAGCGCCGCGGTCGCCGGCGCCTTCCACGATGGTCGTCTCGTCCTTGGTGGCGGAGACGCGGCGGGCGCGTCCCAACTGCTCCACTCGCGCGCCGTCCAGTCGGAGACCGGTTTCCTCTGAGATAACCGTCCCACCGGTCAACACCGCGATGTCACCGAGCATCTCCTTGCGGCGATCGCCAAAACCCGGCGCCTTGACCCCCAAGACGTTGAAGATACCGCGCAGCTTGTTCACTACCAGCGTGGCCAGCGCTTCTCCGTCAATGTCCTCGGCGATCACGAGCAAATTCTTGTTGCCGACCTGGACCAGCTTCTCCAGCAGCGGCAGGATGTCCGCCACGGCAGAGATTTTCCGGTCGGTAATGAGCACGTAGGGATTGTCGAGGCTAGATTCCATGCGATCGGTGTTGGTGACCATGTAGGCGGAGAGGTAGCCGCGGTCGAACTGCATGCCTTCGACATATTCCTTGTCGAGGCGCAGGCCCTGGCCCTCCTCGACGGTGATGACGCCGTCCTTGCCAACCTTATCCATGACCTCGGCGATCAAGGCGCCGACTTCGGGATCCGCGGCCGAGATGGCGGCCACCTGCGAAATCTCGGTCTGGCCCTCAACCGGTCGCGACAGCTCCTTCAAGCGCGCCACCACCGCCTCGACGGCCAGGTCGATGCCCTTCTTCAGCACCATTGGATTGGCGCCGGCCGCGACGTTACGCAGTCCTTCGGTGATAATGGCCTGCGCCAGGACTGTGGCCGTAGTGGTGCCGTCACCGGCGACATCATTGGTCTTGGTCGCGACCTCTTTGACGAGCTGCGCGCCCATGTTCTCGAAAGGATCGGGCAGCTCGACTTCCTTCGCGATGGTGACGCCATCGTTGGTCACCGTCGGCGAGCCGTACTTCTTGTCCAATACGACGTTGCGCCCTTTGGGGCCCAGGGTAACCTTGACGGTATCGGCCAGATGGTCGACCCCAGCCTTGAGCTTTTGACGGGCAGACTCTTGGAAAAGCAATTGCTTGGCCATGCACGTACTCCATTTCCGGTTCACTTCAACGCGCCTACACCGGCGCCCTTGCAACCTCCGCGGACACGCCCACCGGCGTGTCCGCACGCCCCTACGGAAGGATGGCGAGCAGGTCTCGCTCGCTGATGATCAGCAGCTCCTCGTCGTCCACCTTCACTTCGGTGCCGGCGTATTTGGCGAACAGCACCTTGTTGCCCACCGAAACTTCCAGAGAGATACGCTTGCCGTTATCGTCCGTGCGACCAGGGCCGACCGCCAGCACTTCGCCTTCCTGGGGCTTTTCCTTGGCCGTATCCGGCAGCACGATACCGCTGGCCGTCGTCTCTTCTCGCGAGAGGGCCTTGATGACGATCCTATCGCCGAGCGGCTTCACCCTACTTGCCACAGCAGTGGCCATTCCGCGTTACCTTCCCAAGCACACCTGCCCGAACCCGCGCGGTCCGGCGCATTAGCACTCCATGATCGAGAGTGCTAACGACAGCATTGTACGAGCACCCGTCGCCGAAGGCAAATGCGCCGTGAGCCGGGGCCGGCCCCCGGTCTACTTCCCGTTCAGGATTGGCTCGGCCAGCTTCTTCATCTGCGCGGCAACGGCGTCCGGCTGCGCCTTGCCCGTCCACAAATCCTGAATCCCTGCTTCCAGCGCGTTAAGCACGGCGGGCCAGTTGCTGACCGCGGGCTGCAGATAGACCTTTCCTCCGTTGATCACGTCGACAAACAGCTTCATGTGCTGGGGGTACAGGTCTGGATTCGCCAGCTCGGGCAGGAATGTGGCTGAGTTCGCGACTGATTGGAGGGACGGTATCCACTGGCCGACGCGCGCTTCTTGCGTCTGGACCGGCTCGCTGGTCAGGTACTGGACGAGCTTCCAGGCATTGTCGGCCACTTTGCTCCCGGCGACGACGCCGTAACCCGATCCGGTACCGGTCGTACCTCGTCCGCCCGGACCGCCCGGCATGACGCCGACATCCCAGAAAAAGTGGGCGTCGCGCTGGCGGAGCGGTATCGTCGACGGGTCGGTGATCGTGAGCGACAAGTTGCCGTTGGCGAAAACGTTGAGGCCATTATCCGCCGACACTAAGTTTTTGGGCGGAAGGACACCCGGCTTGGTCATGACACTTGCCAGGGCCGCCAGCGCGCCGATGGCTTCCGGCTTGTCCACGTCGACGGTGTGGCTTTGCTCATCGACGACCACGCCGCCGGCATTCTGGACGAAGGTACTCCAAACCAGGTAGGTCGGATCCACGTAAAAGCCATAGTCAGGATCCTTCGCCGGCGTCCCGGGGTAGGTGGTCTTAATCACGGCATTGACAAAGTCCGCAATGGCCCAGCCCTGGGCGCTCCAGTCCGGCGGCGGAAGCGCGACCTGCGATTGCTGGAACAGCCCGGTGTTATAGGCCATGCCCAGCGTGCGAAAGCCCAACGGCATGATCATCTGTTTGTCGTTGCGTTGCCACTCCTTCAGGACCAGCGGGAAGTAGGCGTTGAGCTTGGTGTGGTCACGCATCAGTAATGAGGTCAACTCGGTCAACTTGTTGGCGGGATAAAGCACGTCAAACTCCGCTCGAGACACATAGAGCACGTCGGGCGGTACGCCGGCCCCGGTCATCGCCAGGACGTTTTCGGTGTAGTAGTCCTGGATGGGAATGAAGTTGACGGATAAGCCGGAACTCTTCTGGAAGGCCGACAGATAGGCCTGCACGCGCGCCTGGGCCGCCGCGTCGCCAGAGCCGACAAACTTTAGGTCTTTCGAGGACTGCTGAGGTCCGGCCGCGGTAGGCCCGCAAGCCGGCAGCAGCGTCGTCAGGGCCAGTCCTGACGTGGCCATGCCGATGCTGCGTAGAAAGCTCCGGCGACTGGTCCTGCGCGGACGTCCGTGGGAACTCGCGGGCATCGACACACCACCTCCAATGTTCTGGTCTCGTTCACGCGCCATGGCGTGGGCGGGACTGTAGCACGGCCTTGCTTCGACGTCACGTGCGGGCAGGAACTCGTCCTTTCCGGACGCATGTGCGCGCCGAGGGGCCATGCCGGGCAAGAGCCATACCGCCGGTCCAGGCGATACGCCTCGCTCCCCAATTGGCCCGCCTCACCCCTATGCTATCGTCTTTGATCGTCTCCGCCAAGGAAACCAACGGTGAGATAGGACCAATGCGCCGCCGCGGAATTGGTCAGCGTACGGCGAACGGCGTAGTTGAGGCCGGGCTCATGGGCATGCCGGCGCCGGCCACGGGACCCGAGTAGTCGTATGCTCCTAGCCGCACTGCCCGCCACTTGACATCGTAGAACTATCGTTCTAGCATGCCAGACGTGTCAATAGATCGTGGAGCAGCCTACATGCCGCGGCAAGCCATCCACATCCGGGGGGCCCAGGAACATAACCTGCAAAACGTGGACGTTACGCTGCCACGCGACCGCCTGGTCGTGCTGACCGGCGTTTCCGGGTCGGGAAAGTCGTCGCTCGCCTTCGACACGATCTACAAGGAAGGCCAGCGGCGTTACGTGGAGTCGCTCTCCGCCTACGCCCGGCAGTTCATCGGGCAAGCTGAAAAGCCGCGTGTCGACCACATCGAGGGCCTCTCTCCTACGGTCGCCGTCACCCAAAAAACGACCAATCGCAATCCTCGATCGACGGTTGGCACCATTACGGAGATCTACGACTATCTGCGCGTCCTATTCGCTCGCGCCGGTACGCCGCACTGCCCGAAGTGCCGCACTGAAATTCAGGCCCAGGCGCCGGAGCAGATCGTGGAGCAGGTGACGTCGCGGTCGCGCGAGCGCGACGTTGTCGTGCTAGCGCCGATTGTCCGGGGACGAAAGGGCGAATACCGCGCCGAGCTGGAGGGTCTGCGCAGCAGCGGCTACGTGCGCGCCAAGGTCGACGGTGAAGTCCGCCGGCTCGATGAGCCGATCGAGCTGGACCGGAAGCGGAAGCACAGCATCGCGGCCGTGATCGACCGGCTCCACGCCGACTCGGAAAGCCAGTCTCGCCTTACCGAGGCGGTGGAGGCGGCGCTCAAGCTGAGCAAGGGGCTGGTGGCGGTAGAGGTTGACGGTCGCGAAGAACTGTTCAGCAGTCTGTTGAGTTGTACGACTTGCGGCCTCGCAGTCCCTGAGTTGGAGCCGCGCAGCCTCTCCTTCAATACGCCCCAGGGCTGCTGCACCACCTGCAAAGGACTTGGCAAGCAGATCGACGTCGACGTCGATCAGGTGGTGGCCAATCCCGCGAAGTCGATCCGTGACGGTTGCTTCGCCATCACCAACGAAAGTGGCTACATCCTGTACAGCCGGCTCGGCCCAGCGCAATGGGAGCAGCTTGCGAACGCTGCCGGCTTCGGCCTGGACACGCCCTGGCAGGACTTGCCGGAGGAGCAGCGCGACCTCATCCTGCACGGGTCTCGCGGCAAGAAGTTCCGGATCGACTGGACCTGGGAGAGCAGCGACGGCCATTCCCGTGCCTCCGGCACCCGAGAGCAGCGCTTCGAGGGTATCGTCTCGCTGATGATGGCGGCGTACCGGGGATCGCAGGCCGCCCACATCGAGCCGTTTCTCAGCCAGCAACCCTGCAAAGACTGCGGCGGTCAACGACTCCGCCCGGAGAGCCTGGCCGTCACGATCGACAACCGCTCGATCGCCGATGTCACGGCGATGTCGGTCACGGCGGCCGCACGCTGGATCGGCTCGCTACCTGATCGTGCGCTCACCGGCAATCGCCTCGCCATCGGTCGCCAGGTGTTGCGGGAGATCTCGCTGCGCCTCAGCTTCCTGATCAACGTCGGCCTGGAGTACCTGACCATCGACCGCGCCGCCGACACGCTGGCTGGTGGCGAGGCGCAGCGCATCCGCCTGGCGACGCAGGTCGGCTCGGGACTGCAGGGCGTGACCTACGTGCTGGACGAGCCGTCGATCGGCCTGCACCATCGTGACAATCTCCGCTTGCTCCACACCCTCCGCCAGTTGCGCGACCGCGGTAACAGCGTCCTCGTTGTGGAACACGACGACGAGACGATGCAGGAAGCCGACTGGATCGTCGATGTCGGACCCGGCTCCGGTCGCGAAGGCGGACGCATCGTCGCCGAAGGCACGGCGGCACAGGTGGCCGCCGTGCCGGAATCGCTCACCGGACGCTACCTGGCGGGCAACTTGCGTATCCCCATTCCGGCGCAACGCCGCGCGGGAAGCGGCCAGGCGCTGGTGGTGGTCGACGCCCACGAACACAATTTGCAGCACGTGACTGCCCGCTTTCCCCTTGGCGCCTTCATTGGCGTTACGGGCGTTTCCGGCTCCGGCAAGAGCACGCTGATCGACGACGTGCTGAAGAAGGCGCTGGCGCGTCAGCTCCACGGGGCACAGGTCAAGCCCGGCGCGTTCGACCGGCTGGAGGGCGTCGAGCACCTGGACAAGGTGATCGAGATCGATCAAAACCCAATCGGTCGGACGCCACGTTCCAACCCGGCAACCTACACCGGCGCTTTTGATTATGTGCGCGACCTGTTTGCCAAGTTGCCGGAGTCGCGCGTGCGCGGCTACAAGCCGGGCCGCTTCTCCTTCAACGTCAAGGGCGGACGCTGCGAGGCCTGCGCTGGCGACGGGACGCGTCGTATCGAGATGCAGTTCCTGGCCGACGTGGAGGTGCCCTGCGAGGTGTGCGAAGGGCGCCGCTTCAACCGGGAAACCCTGACCATCACCTACAAGGACAAGCACATCGCCGACGTGCTGGACATGCGCATCGACGAGGCGCTCCCGTTCTTCGAGAACGTGCCGCCACTGCAGCGTATCTTGCAACGTCTGGTGGACGTGGGACTGGGCTACATGCAGGTCGGCCAATCCAGCACCACGCTCTCCGGCGGAGAGGCGCAGCGGGTGAAGCTGGCCACCGAGCTGGGCCGGCCCGCGACTGGCCATACCCTTTACATTCTGGATGAGCCAACGACCGGGCTGCACGTGGTGGATGTGCAGCGGCTGCTGGCCGTGTTGCAGCGCCTGGTCGACGCCGGCAACACCGTCATCGTCATCGAGCATCACCCGGACGTCATCAAGGTAGCGGACTGGCTCATCGACCTCGGGCCGGAAGGAGGACAGGGCGGCGGCTGTATCGTCGCCGAAGGGACGCCGGAGCAGGTGGCGGACGTGGCGGAGTCCTACACCGGGCAGATGTTGCACGCCGTGTTCGCTCGGGAGGGGACCTCACCCCTTCCCCCCCTCTCCGGCGCGGAGAGGGGGAACGGCAAAGGGCACGACGACGCGCCATTCGGGTCAGACGCTTCGAGGGCCGGCGATCGTGAAGGGGAGAGCGAGTACTCACGGAGCAATGGCCAGGCACGGCAGATCGTTGCCGAGGCCATGAGTCCAAAACCATTTACTTCCAATGTCAACGGCAACGGAACATCCCACAGCTTCAAAGCGCTTGGGACCACCGGAACTGCAATGACGGAGCGATGCCACAACACCGGTAAGGAGTCGATCGCTCCGGTCGAGTTCCCCCTCTCCGCGCCGGAGAGGGGGGGAAGGGGTGAGGTCCCCTCCATCATCGTGGAAGGCGCCCGCAAGCACAACCTGCAGGGTATCTCCGTGCGCATTCCCAAAGACCAGCTGACGGTCATTACCGGCGTGAGCGGGTCCGGTAAGTCGTCGTTGGCGCTGGACACGCTGTTTGCCGAGGGGCAGCGGCGATTCGTCGAGTGCCTGTCCGCCTACGCACGTCAGTTCCTTGGCCGCATGGACGCCGCCGACGTTGACCGGCTGGAGGGACTGGCCCCGGCAATCGCCATCGATCAGCACCATACGGGGCGCAGCCCGCGATCGAACGTCGCCACCCAAACGGAGCTGTATGACTATTTTCGCCTGCTTTGGGCGCGATGCGGTCAGCCACACTGTCCGTCGTGCGGCGCACCGATCGCCCCGTTGACTTCTAGTCAGATCGTCGATGCCTTGCTGCTCGGCGGAGACTCGACGCTGACAATCTTGGCGCCGCTGGAGCGGCCGGGACCGGGGGACACGGAGGGCCTCCTGGTGCAACTGCGGCGTGAGGGCTTCCGCCGGCTTCGCCTCGACGGTCAGGTACTTTCCCTGGACGACGTCAACGGGACCGTCGCGAAGGCGCAGGAGCTGGAGCTGGTGATCGACCGCACGGCGGCCGATTCCGAGAACCGCGGGCGATTGGCGGACTCCGTCGAGCTGGCCCTGGTCAAGGGCCTGGGGCAGTTGCTCGTCGAGCAGCAGGATGGCGAGGTCCGCCGCTTCAGCCAGTTCCCGGCCTGTCGTCAGTGTGGGTATCGCCTGGAGGAAGAGATCACTCCCCGCCTGTTCTCCTTCAACAGCTACACGGGCGCCTGCACGCGCTGCCACGGATTAGGCATGATCAAGGCGCTCGACCCAGCACTGCTCATCCCCGATCCCAAAAAGAGCTACAACATGGGCGGAATCGCCACCGCGCAGGGCAATTGGCTGGAGCGTAACCACTGGCGGCACAGTACGCTGGCCTCACTGGCCAAGCACTTCGGCTTCAGCCTCAACACGCCGCTCGGCCAGCTCACAGCGGCGCAGCGCGACCTGCTGCTCTATGGATCGAACGGCGAGCGTATCCCCATTCATCTGCGACGCCAGGGCAAGACATCGCGCGTGGAGGTGGAACGTTCGGACACCTGGGAAGGCTTCATTCCCAAGCAGATGCGCTGGTTTGCCGAAGACCCGGCGCGTTTCCAGTGGCTGGAGCGTTTCATGCGGGAGGTCATCTGCCCGGATTGCTCCGGCGCACGGCTGAAGCCGGTACCGCGTGCCGTTACCATCGGCGGCAGGACGCTGCCGGAGGTCTGCCGGCTCGCCGTGGGCGAGGCGCGATTGTTCTTTGCCGGTCTTACCTTTGCGCCGCACCTGGAGCCGGTGGCCGAGCAGCCGCTCAAAGAGATCCGCGAGCGCCTGGGCTTCCTGGCCGATGTCGGCCTCAGCTACCTCTCCCTGGATCGCTCCTCCTCGACGCTGTCCGGCGGCGAAGCGCAGCGGGTGCGTTTGGCAACGCAAATTGGATCGAAGCTGGTCGGTGTGCTCTACGTCATGGACGAGCCGTCGGTGGGGCTGCACCCGCGCGACATCGACCGCTTAATGTCCAGCCTCACCGCGCTGCGCGACCTCGGCAACACCCTGGTGCTGGTCGAGCACGACGCTGCTACCATGCGCGTGGCCGATCACTTGATCGACCTCGGCCCCGGCGCCGGCCCCGAAGGTGGCCGGGTCATAGCGCAAGGCAGCTACGAACACGTGCGCGCGCACCAGGAGTCGCTGACCGGTCGCTATCTTCGCGGCGAGCTCGACACCGAGCCGCCGCGCCGGCGAGGCGACGCGGCAGCCGCGCTAGAGGTACGGCGGGCGGAAGAGCACAATCTCAAGGGGATCGACGTGCGATTTCCTCTTGGCCGCTTTATCGCCGTCAGCGGCGTATCCGGCTCCGGCAAGTCTACTCTGGTAAGCCAAATACTGGCACGCGCGCTGACTGCTGCTCTGGGACGCGCAGCCGACCCCGCGGGCAAGCACGAGGCGTTACTCGGAGCCGCACAGGTGAGCAACGTGGTGATTGTCGATCAGGCGCCCATTGGCCGCTCGCCGCGCTCCAATCCGGCGACCTATACCGGTCTGTTCGACAGCATTCGCGACTTCTTTGCCAACCTCCCGGAATCGCGGGTCCGTGGCTTCACGCGCGCGCGTTTCAGTTTCAACGACCGGCAGGGGATGTGCCAGGCCTGTCGCGGCGACGGCGTCCGCACCATCGAGATGCACTTCCTCGCCGACGTCCAGGTCCCCTGTGAGGTCTGCGACGGGCGCCGCTACAACGCCCAGACGCTGCAGGTGAAGTACCAGGGCCGGTCCATCGCCGACGTGCTGGAGCTTACCGTCCGTGAGGCGCGCCTGGTCTTCCAACACCTGCCGGCGGCGACCGCTATTTTGCGCGTGCTCGACGACGTTGGCCTCGGCTATCTCCGGCTCGGACAGCCGGTCAGCACACTGTCGCGCGGCGAGACGCAACGCCTCAAGCTGGCCACCGATCTGTGCCGTCCCGACACAGGGAAAAGCGTCTACATTTTGGACGAGCCGACGACTGGCCTGCACGCGGCCGACGTGCAGCAGCTGCTGTCGCTCCTGCAGCAGCTCGTGGACCGAGGCAACACGGTTATCGTGATCGAGCACCACCTGGATGTCATCAAGGTGGCCGATCACGTCATCGATCTCGGCCCCGAAGGCGGCGAGGCCGGCGGCTACGTCGTCACCACCGGAAGTCCCGAGGCGGTGGCGGGTTGCGCCGCCTCCTACACCGGAAGGTATCTGCAGGACGTACTTGAGCGTGAGGCCGTCCTGGTCTAACGTGCGACGGTGATTCACCTTCAGGCGATCGAGTCGAGAGCCAAGGCGCCCAACAACGCCTTCCCGTTCAACGTTCCGGTGATCCGTTCGCTGCGCGCGCTGCGCTTCGAGCAGCCGATCACGCTGTTCATCGGCGAAAACGGCAGCGGCAAGTCCACCCTGTTGGAGGCCATCGCCGCCGGCACTTCCTCGATCTCGGTCGGCTCTCAGGACGTCGATGTCGACGCCAGCCTGAGCAGTCCAAGGGAGCTGGCCAGGCAGCTCAAGTTCGCCTGGTCACGCCGCACGCACCGCGGTTTCTTCCTCCGTGCTGAAGATGTTTTCGGCTTTTCCGGAAGAGTGAGCCGGCTGAAGGCAGACCTGGAAGACAGCGCAGCCGAGTTCGACCAGAAGCTCACCGGCTACGGGCGCCAGTTGGCCAAGGGCGTGGTGATCGGCCAGAGTCGGGCGCTCGTCGCGAAGTACGGCGAGAACCTGGACGCCAACTCGCACGGCGAGACCTTCCTCACCATCTTTCAGCAACGCTTCGTGCCGGATGGCCTCTACCTACTCGACGAGCCGGAGGGCCCCCTCTCCGTGCAACGGCAGTTGTCGCTCGTCGCGCTGCTGAGAGAGATGGTGCAGCAAGACGCGCAGTTCATCATCGCCACGCACTCGCCGGTGTTGATGTCCCTGCCCGAAGCCGACATCCTCAGCTTCGACGATGGCCGCGTCAGGAAGGTCGCCTACACGGATATTGAGGCGCTCAATCTCCTCAGGAGCTTCCTCAACAACCCGGAGGCGTATTTGAGGAGGCTGTAGGCATTGCGGGTGGTGGTCGCCACGCATCCCCGCCGTGCCATCCGCCCCTAAGATCAAGTGGTCGGCGAGTTCGAGGATACTGGGAGCACTATGCCCGGACAGACGCTCATCTTTCAGGACAAGGCCTCGGCCCGACGTGCGTTATCCGGAGCACAGCAAGTGGCAGCCAATCGATTTTTTCGAGGAGCTGCATCCGACAGTCTGGACTTTAGGGCTACCGACCTGGGTGACAGGCACTACCGGCTCGAGTTCTTCACACCCGCTCGGAGTCCAGGCTATGGCAAGCGATACGTGCAAGAAATCGGCGTTGGCGGTGAGGTTCATCGAGAGTACAAGGAAACAATAGGACCGCATGGCATCATTGAAACGAAATGGATTCATGGAGGCCAGAGCCGTGGCTAGAACATTGACCGGTCAAGAAGTATCCGGTGCTGTCGATGGCGATTTGGACGCTTTTTCCGCATTGCTGGACCATCCTCAAGAGCTACGGTCGCCCCTCCGGGACTCGGACGCCGCTTTGGTGATCACGACCAAAGCGCTACGCCGGGTGCTGACGTCACTCCAGATGCATCGAGTCTCCCCGGAGTTGGTGCAGCAGTGGGCATCGTTCGTCCGCCGCGGGTATATCGCGGGTGTCGCCCACGGACCGGTCAGCCCGCTCCCCATCGAGTACGACCTGACGGACGAGGGCCGGATTGTCGACACCATCGCCCGGCTCGATGAAATTGGCGACGACGTTGACGGAAGGATCAGCGCTGAAGAGCTGGCGTCGATGCTGAGTAGCCTCGCTCCCTAAACTCTAGCCACAACGAAGCCCGCAGAGCCGGTTACTGGGTGAACTGTGGATTTCATCGTGGCTTTGAAATAGTAGTCAGCGGTCGTACTCCATCGGAAATCGCCAGCGAGAAGCTCAGCCACCTCACCATCGTCGCAGACATGGTACCAGCCGGAGTCGGGCCCGCGCCGGTACTCCGGCCTCCCGGTGGTCAAGACCCCCTACGAGAACTGCTCGAACAGCCGGTCGAGCACCTGGCGCGGGTCGGCGTCTTTGGTCTGCAGCCGCTGCATGCGGCGGTCGAAGCTCTCGGATTCGGTCGTCTGGTAGAACAGGCCGCAGTAGAGGGGATTGTCGAGCATGGCGAGCTCGATGGCTGCCGCTCGATCCGACGGGTCGTGGTCCTCCGGGACGTTCTTGATCACGTCGCGGAAGAACTTGAAGGTGTTGATCTCGTTGAAGGTGGGGCAGGGGCTGTACACGTCGATCAACGCCATGCCGGGATGCTCGATGCCGCGAACGATCAGCTCGGCCAGATCCTTGGGCTTGGCGGAGTAGCCGCGAGCAACAAACGTGGCGCCGGAGATCAGGGCCAGGGCCAGCGGGTTGAGCGGCTGGTCGACGCTGCCCTTGGGCGTGCTCTTGGTGATGAAGCCGACGTTGCTGGTCGGCGATGTCTGTCCCTTGGTGAGACCGTAGATCTCGTTGTCCATGATCACGTAGGTCACGTCGACGTTGCGCCGCATGCCGTGGATGAAGTGGCCGCCGCCAATGGCGAAGGCGTCGCCATCGCCGCCAACGACCAGCACCTTCAGGTCGGGATTCGCTAGCTTGACGCCGGTGGAAATGGGGATGGCGCGACCATGCACGCCATGGAAGCCGTAGGCGCTGACGAAGAAGGGGAAGCGACTGGAGCAGCCGATTCCGGACACCACGACGATGTCCTCGGTGTTGTACCCCTTGACCTTGAGCGAGTTATAGACGGCGTTGAGCACGCCGAAGTCACCACAACCCGGACACCAGGTTGGCTTCGCCGAGCTCTTGTAGTCATCCACCGTTGGCACGCGCTCCAGCGTCGGAGCAGACGAGGTTTCAGGCATGAACGGCAACCTTTCCTGCGATGGCATCGATGAGCTGCTGCACTCTGAACGGCACGCCACCGTAGGAGGTGACGCTCTCTAACTGCGTCCCGTAGCGGGCGCGCAGGATATTGGCATACTGCTGGGAGTAATTCACCTCGGCCACCAGCACCCGCTTCTTGCGCCGGATGAACTCGCCGAGCTGGTGGTCAGGCACCGGCCAGAGCATCTTGGGCGCCAGCATCTCCGCCTTGCCACCCTGCTCGTGGATGAGCTGAATCGCCTCGATCACCGCGCCGGCCGAGGATCCCCAAGTAATGACGCCGACCTCCGCATCCTCATCACCGAATCGCAGCGGTTCCGGCGCTTCGGCCGCCGCCGCCGCGAGCTTGCGATGGCGCTTTTCCGTCATCCGAGCGTGGGTAGCGGGATCATAACGCAAGGCGCCTTGCTCGTTGTGTTCCAGCCCGGTGGCCACGTATTCGGCGCCCGCCATGCCCGGGATCGACGTGGGCGACACGCCACTCGGCGTGCTGGCGTAGCGGGCGAAGCGCGCGGCGCCTTCCTGTGTCGTCTCGTCGGCCGGGGCATGCCCGTGGTCCAGCGCGTCGGCGTGCCCATTGACACTGCCGTTGGTGTGGGCGCTGAGCACGTCCACGAGCACGCGGTCAACCGGTTGCACGTCGTCAAGGCTGGGGCGCTCGACACTCTCTGTCCGCACCGCCAGCACGGTATCCTGAAGTAGGATCACGGGTATCTGATACTTCTCGGCAAAGTTGAAAGAGTCAATGGCCGTGTGGAAACAATCCAGGACCGATGTTGGCGCGAAAACCAGCTTCGGAACCTCACCGTGACCGCCATAGACGGCCAGATTGAGGTCGCCCTGTTCGTGGCGAGTCGGCATTCCCGTCGACGGGCCGGCGCGCTGCGCATCGACGATCACGCAAGGCAGCTCGGCCATGGCCGACAGGCCCAGCATCTCGATCATGAGGCTAAAGCCTGGGCCCGACGTGGACGTCATCGCCTTCTTGCCGGCGTAACTGGCCCCGAGCACCATGCCCATCGAGGCGATCTCATCCTCGGCTTGGACGACGTTACCGCCCAATTGCGGTAGGTTGGCTGCCATAAACTCCATAATATCGGACGCGGGCGTGATGGGATAGCCGGCCAGGAAGCGGCAACCGGCGGCCAGGGCGCCCAAGGACAGGGCTTGATTGCCGTTGAGCACCATGACGCCGGGGATCGGCGGCGGAGGCTCAAGGGCGTACTGCCTACGATCGGGGATGTGCTCCTCGATCCAGTCGATGCCGGCTTCCAGCGCCGCGATGTTCTGCGGCAACAACTCGGCGTGACGCTTGAACTGGCGCTTCAGAAGATCAGCCAGGGGCTCCTTGGGCAAACCGAACAGGGCTGCCGCCATGCCGAACGCGACGACGTTGCGCCCTCGCTCGAAGCGCAGCCTGGTCTTGGCAATTTCAGTCACCGGCACGGCGACCACGCGGTAGTTGCCGGACCGCGGAGCCTCCATGTCGGCCGGATCGTAGATGAGCAGACCACCGGGTCGCAAGTCGCGGATGCCGGCATCGTATCCTTCTTCGTCAAACGTCCAGAGGATGTCAACCGCTCCGCCCCGAGCGTAGAGCGCGTTGCTGCTCAACCGCACCTCGAAGACCGCCTGGCCACCCTTGATTTCGGCCGGCGGACTATAGAAGGTCAAGACCCGGAAACCCACAGCCGCGGCCGCCTTGGTAACCAGCTGCCCAACCGACTGCAGGCCGCCTCCGGTCTCTCCGCCAAAACGTATGACCAGATCGCGCTTTTCCATGCTCTCTCCCCGCGGACGCCCGGCTGAACGGCGCGTCGGATGCGCCCGCACGCTTACCCCACCCGCCGGAGCCGGTGGGGAGCCAACCTGGCCAGCACAAACGACCGAGCCATACGCGTCACCTGCACCATGCGACCAGATATACCATCGTTGGCTCACAGTGTAGCACGAAGGGGGATGCTAGCGGCCTGATGGACCCGCGCACGCGGCATAATTGCGCTACGATAGCAAGTGATCGACGCCAGGTTGGCAAGGTGGCGAGATGCCGGGGAGGGGCCGTCCATGCCGGGCAATACGTTTGGTCAAGCCTTTCGACTTACAACCTGGGGCGAATCCCACGGTCCGGCCGTCGGCTGCGTGGTGGACGGCTGCCCGGCCGGCCTTCCACTGGACATTGGCGCGGTCCAGCGCGAGCTAGACCGGCGTCGGGTCGGCCAGAGCCGCGTCACGTCGGCGCGACAAGAAGCGGACGAAGTAGAGATCCTGTCCGGCGTCTTCCAGGGGAGGACGACCGGCTCCCCCATCAGCATGCTGGTGCGGAACACCAATGCGCGCCCCCAGGACTACGACGCCATCAAGGATCTCTACCGTCCCGGCCACGCCGACTTCAGCTGGGACGTGAAATACGGCTTTCGCGACCACCGCGGCGGCGGACGGAGCAGCGCCAGAGAGACGATCGGCAGAGTGGCCGGCGGGGCCATCGCCAAGCTACTGTTGATGCCCATCGGCGTGCGCATCGTCGGTTACACGCTGGCCCTGGGCGATCTCCGCGCTCAGATTATCGATGAAGATGAGATCGAGCGCAACGTGATGCGCTGTCCTGACGCCGCCGTTGCGGAGCAGATGCTCGCCCGCGTCGAGGCCGCCCGCCACGACCGCGATTCGCTCGGCGGCGTGGTCGAAGTCCGCGCGCGCGGCGTCCCGCCCGGGCTGGGAGAGCCTGTCTTCGACAAGCTGCAAGCCGACATTGGCAAGGCGATGTTTAGCATCCCGGCCATCAAGGGGGTAGAGATGGGTGAAGGGTTCGCCGCCACGATGTTGCGTGGCTCTGAACACAATGATCCGTTCGTGCGGCGGCCCGACGGCAGCATCGGCACGACCAGCAACCATCACGGCGGCATCCTGGGCGGTATCAGTACCGGCGAGGAGATCGTGGTGCGTCTGGCGGCCAAGCCTCCCGCCTCTATAGCCCAGGAGCAGCAGACGGTCGATAATCAGGGCAACCCCTCCACAATTGTAGTCAAAGGTCGTCACGACCCGACGGTATTACCGCGGCTCGTGCCGATCGCCGAGGCGATGCTGGCGATCGTCCTGGCCGACCACTGGCTGCGGCAGCGCCTGGCGCGGGTCGACTAGGGGGACAGCAAGACTTGGTGGCGTCAAGGTGACTGCCTCGTCGCGCGAATACGTCGACTCCGGCGACGACCTCAATGCACAGGCAGCGTGAGCGTCCGCCCGGCCACAAGATGGTTCGGATCGCGCAGTCCGTTCAACCGCGCCAAGTCCGACTCACGCCGGTGATACCTGGCCGCGATGCCTGACAGCGTGTCGCCAGGCCGCACCGCGTACGTCGAGGCCGTGGCCGAAGTCGCCGAGTGGGACGAAGGCGCCGCGCTCAGCGCGGCGCCGCTGCCAACCCGCAGACGCCGACCAGCCACCACCGCGTTGGAATCAGCGATGCCGTTGGCTTGCGCCAGCTCAACCAGAGGCACGCCGTAGCGTAGCGCGATTTCCGATAGCGTGTCGCCGGCTTGCACGGTGTACGTGCCGGGGTCAGCGGTATCTGCTACGCCGCTTGCCGTCGAACCCTGCGCGGACGGGGCTACCACCGCTCCTCGGAAAAAACGCGCGACTCCTACGGCGATCCCGCTGGCGATAGCCCGCTGATAGGACGGCGTGGCCAGCCGCAGGGCCTCAGCGGGGTTCGTGATGAAGCCGGTCTCTACCAGCACCGACGGCATTGCCGTGTACCCGAGAACGTAATAATCGGCCGCGTGTACTCCTTGGTCAAGTGCTCCGGTGCGCTGCAGCGTGGATTGCTGCACGGCCTCGGCAAGGGCGTGACCGCGGTCGACGAGCACATTGGACCTCGTGCCGTTCCCGGCGAAGCCCGCTGGCTGCCCATAGAAGGTCATGAGTCCGGAAAAGTTGGGATCGGCCAGCGAGTTGGCATGGACGGAAACGTAGGCGTCCGCGCCAACGGCATTGGCCAAGGCTACGCGGGTGGCCAGACCTGCGCTGACGTTGCCGCGAGGCCCGATCGTCACGTCCGCGGTGCGCGTGAACACGACTCGAGCGCCGTACCCCCTCAGATCGGCTCCCAGATCAAGACCAATGGGGAGGGTGAGCAGCTTCTCTTGAAGGCGGTTGGCCACCGCACCCGAGTCGACGCCGCCGTGCCCCGGGTCGACGACTATAGTTCGTCCTGACAGTGCGCTCGCGGCGGCGGCAGCGGTTGGCGCCAGAGCATTGCCAACCGCCAACGTCACTACCAGAGCGCGTGCTACCCAAACGCGATACGGGCGAAATCCTTCCAACACCGAGACACCGTCCTGCTCCTAGGGCCACCGTTGTCCGCTGGGGGCCGACTAGACCTTATCGAATACGGCCCTGTCCGGCGGGGACACCTATGCCACGAAGACAGTAAGGCGCTGTTGGCGGCGCGACCGAGCGCCTAACGGTGGAACAGCACACAGGGGCGGCCAATAGCGGCTGCTCACCAAACCGTAGCAACCAGCGCCCCACTAAGGAGTCGGGACGACGGGCGGCTCCGGCGCCGGCGACGAAGTTGACGTTTCGACAATCGATTCGAACAGCACGCCATTGGGGATGATGTACGAGCCGGAGGGTGCAGTCACGACGGTGTTGACGCTGCCGACGCTGCTGACCGCGCCACGCAGGTCGTTGACGGTGATTTGCTGCCCCGCTGGGAATCGCTGCCGCATGTAATGGCCGGCGAGCACCTGAAATACGACGCGCCGCATGCCAAGACCAAGCGCCAGACTAAGCGCCAGGCCGAACGCGGCAACCATGATGGTCACCACGGTAACGAGCAACGCAGTATCCAGCCCCAATACGGCCAGCGCCAACACGACGACGAAGATCATGACGAGATAGCGCGCCGAACGTCCAAGTCTGGGGCCCAAGCCGATGCCTTCCGTGACGGCCAACGTGGAGATCAAATCGCCCAGAAATCTGGCCACCACCCCACCAATGAGGAAAACAATGAGAGCGGCGATGGCGTTTGGGAAAAAGCCCAGCAGGCGCTCGAGGAGAACGGCAACGGCCTCGAGACCCATGAGGTGAGTGGACGTAATCAAAAAGGACAATAGGAGGAAGGCATATACGGTCTGAGCGATCAGCTCCGATAGCTGCCACTGCACTCCCACACCGCGCAGGGCGCCGACAATGCCCGCCCTCTCCATAACCTGATCGAAGCGCAGCCGGTGAAGGACGGTTCGAAGCAGCCAGCGCACACTCCAGGCGAGGAGATAGCCGATGATCAAGACGATCAAGCCGTTGATGAGGCGGGGGATGAACTGCGCAATCTGTGTGAGCGTATTGTTGAGCGCGTCCAGGGCAACGCGGAAATCCACAGCTAGCTCCTTGTCGCGCCCGCAGCGTCAGGTACCGGGAGCAACCCGGGAAGAGAATTGAAGATCGCCGCCAACAGTTCCAGCAGCGCGCGGCTGCCCCTAGCCAGCCATAACTCGAGGAGGTGAATTATGGTCGTGTCTTGCCGGCAACGGTCCAGTAGCCTCGCTTCGAAGTCAGGCGGCACGGTCACTGGAATCGCGCGAAGCTCGGCCAGCAGCACATGGACTCGTCGGGCCATGGCAATTTCGGCTGCCTCCACCGGATGCTCCAACAACCAGGCGCTATGCTCCGGCGAGTCCTCCGGCTCGTCGACCAGAGTGGTCCATTCGACATCCGACTCTCCAGCAGCCATCTCCTACCTCTCCTTCCCTCACCCGAATTCGCCAGGAATGACGCCCGGGGCCGCGAAGCGCCGGTGGTCTAACCCGCCCGACCGGGAGCCTGTGTTCGTACTTCGGACGTGCGCAGACCTGGGCAGACCACCTCGAAAAGGCGCTGAAAGGCGAGACGAGCTCGATGAATACGCATCTTTACCGCGCTCAGCCCCGTCGTCAGCGAATCAGCAATCTCCTGATATGGCCGTCCCTCCACGTCGCGGAGTACCAGCATGACGCGCTGCGCCGGATCGAGCCGGCGGAGGGTGCTTTCCAGGCAGCGTCGAAGCTCCCGGCGCAGCGCGTTCTCTTCCGGTGTCAGAGCGCCGTCCTCCGCCTGCAGTGTTTCGGCATTCTGGTCGGCGTCGAGCGAAGTGGTGCGGCGGCTGTTTCGCTTCTCCAGGGCATCGAAGCAGGTATTGGCGGTGATGCGATAGATCCAGGCGCCCAGCGTCGCCGGGTCATCCAGCCCCTTGATCCCGTGGAAGACCTTGAGGAAGACCTCCTGCGCCAATTCTTCCGCATCATGATAGTTGCCCATCAGACGGAGCGACGTAGCAAACACGCGTTCCTTGTATTGGTCCACCAGGGCCTCAAAGGTGCGCGTGTCGTCCGGCAATGTGCGTTGGCACCCCCGTACCAATTCGACCGACGAAAGCAGCATCATCTGCCTCCAGAGTGATCAAGTGCCGCTTTTCAACTCGCCCGCGCCACCGTACCAAACAGGCTCGACTGCGTCAACCCGATTTGACAATCGGACGCAGTTAAGAGTAGAGTCTCGCAGCGTTGTTCCACGATCCAGCTATCCCGAAGGCTAGATGCGGCCTATCGGCGCATCAAAGGCGGTGGCGCTGTGACTTTTGCTCAGTACGTACCGTCTAAAGCCGCATACGCGGTCACCACAGGAGAAGGAGGAGCCTGAAATGTGAGGCCGACGAGCTATCCACGGAGACGGAGTCGTAGAGTTGGGGCGTATTCAGATGGCAGGGCCGCTCCAATACTTCCCGATTTCAGTCACCCAGGACTCGGTTCGAGAGTACGGCTTGCGCACAACGTGGTGGGCCGGACCCAGCCACAAGGACATGGAAAGGGACATTCGCATGGCCACTGTTACTGACTTTGGAGCGGGGATCATCACCAGCGTTACGGCGTTGCTGGCCAATCTGCTCGGATTCATCCCCCGCATCATCGGCGCGCTGATCATCATCTGGATCGGCTGGATCGTCGCCGGGGTCGTCTACCGTGTGGTGACCGCCGTCCTTCGCCGGCTTCGCGTGGACGACATTGCCGAGCGAACGGGCATCGCGGCCTTCCTGGCGCGCGGCAACGTGCAGACCGACGCGGCGGGGCTCATCGGCGACCTCGCCAAGTGGTTCATCCGGCTGATTTTCCTGGAAGCCGCCTTCAACGCCCTGGGGATGCCGCAGGTCGTGGCGATCATCAACTCCATCATTCTGTTCCTGCCAAACCTGGTTGTGGCATTGATCCTCATCTTCGTCGGGACCATCATCGCCCGCTTCGTGCGCGACGTGGTGAAGGCGTCGACGCTCGGCGCCGGAATGAGCGGTGCGCAGACCATCGCCAACATCTGCTACTTCGGCATCATGGCCTTCTTCGTCATAGCGGCGATCGGGCAGATCGGTGTGGCAACCGGCTATCTCAATATCCTCTTCACCTCCGCCGTTGGCGGCCTGTCGCTGGCGCTTGCCCTGGCCTTTGGCCTTGGTGGTCGCGACGCCGCGGCACGCGCCATCGATAGCGTGACCGGGGCGATGACCGCGCCGTCCGGCACGGCGGCCCCGCTGACCGAGACGGCGACCCGGCCAGCGGTGGCCGGTGAGCCCCGCACCGGGGCCTAACGACGGTCCGGCGCTTGATGTCCAGGCGCCGGCCAGATTTGCCGCTTGTACGCGCGTCGAGAGATCGACCAGTGAAGGAGGAGAGAACTGTGGCCTACGCACATAAGAACAGCAAGGGTGTGACCTACTACCTGAATAGCCAGATCGCCAAGCTACGCAATGGTCGGGAGCAGCGGATCTATTTCTTTGCCAAGGAGCCTCGCCCCGGTCTCGCTCTCGACGCCTTACCCGCCGGCTACACGGTCGGCGAGTCGGCGTCGTCCGGTCTGCCCGTGCTCAAGCGGATGGCCAGCGCCAAGTAGGTAGTGTTGCCCGCGGGCGGTTCCGCCATCTCCGGGGCGGAGCCGCCCGCCGATGGCGCCCTACTGCATCAAGTTGGCATTGATGTAGTCGTTTGCGCCCTTGGCGTAGTCCGACGTGCTCTGCGTGCCGGTGTCAAACGGCTTGAAGGCGTTGGTCAGCCAGTCGCTCACCTTGCTGAAGCCTTTGTATTTGAGCATTCCCCAAGCAGACACATGGGAGTGTTGCGCCATGAGCTCGTAGGCCGTTGGATCGACGCCCACCTTGTCCTTGAACGCCTGCTTGGCCTGATCGGACGCGCCCAACACCGGAGAAATGGCGTAGTGCGCCGTTTCCGGGAAGCGCGCGGCATTGGCCGAGGCCAGCGTCCATTTGAGCAAGGTCCAGGTCTGTTCCGACGCCGCCGTCTTCGTGGCCATCAGCGGCATGGAATAGCCTCGGCCGGAAATGTTGTCGCTGCCGTCATGCGGCAGCGCGACCAGACCCCAGTTGAAGGTCTGCTTCGGAATGTAGCCGTAAACGACTTGCATGCCGATCTTTCCACTGGTAAAAATGTCCCCCTTGGCGCCGATCGACTTTGCCTGGTCGCTCGTCGGTTGCACCTTATACCTGTCGCGGATATCCTTCCAGTACTGAAGGCCCTGAAGCATACCCGGCTTGTCCATGTGCGCCTGTTGCGCAGTGTCGTCCCAGGGACCCTGGCCGAAGAAGGTGCCACGAGTCATTCCGCCGGTATCGAAGCCGGCCAGGCTGCCGCCAAAGCCAAACTGCAACTGGTCCGCCTTGGTCAGCTTCTGCGCCGACTCCAGGAATCGCTCCATCGTCCAGCTCTGATCGGCGGGATCCACCGGAGGATGCGGCAGACCGGCGGCGTCAAACAGATCTTGATTGTAGGCCAGACCGTCCTGGGAGACGCCGACCAGGCCGAAGCCCCACAGCTTCCCTTGATCCAAGAAGGTATCCACAGCCGGCCGCGTCAGCAGCTTGTAGGGATCCATCTTGTCGCGAGCAAACAGGCTGGTCAGCTCCATGAGCGCCGCCTCGAAGTCGCCCCAGGAGCCCCAGCCATTCTGGAAGACGTTGATCGGCACGTTCCCGGCAATGCTCGTCTTGAGCTTGGTCTGGACCGTGGTCCAACTGGCCCCGCCCGATACGATCTCGACGTTGATACCCGGATTCGCCTTGGCGAAGTCAGCGAAAATGGGCGTCTCCGCGTCGTGCCGCCCGGTATCATCCGGCGACATATACGTCAGCGTGATCCCCTTGCCCGCGGGCGCGCTGCTGGAAGTCGCAGCTGACGACGACGGCGCGGCGCTCGACGTGCTGGCGACCGCCGACGCCGACGCGGCACTGGTGCTGGGCTGGCTAGCCGTCGTGACGGCTGCACTGGTCGTCGGTGCGGCGCTCGATGTCGCGGCCGCCGACGTGGCCGGCGCAGCCGCGCTGGATGCGTTGGTCGTGGCCGCGCCCGCTCCACCGCAGGCGCTGAGCAGCGCCGCGCCGGCCAGGCCAAGTGCCATGGTCGCGCTCGTCCGTACTAGGGTCCTACGCGTCAGAACGTGATGCTGCACTGATGCTCCTTTCACCTACCGCGCCACAGAACGCGCGGCGACACCATCAGGCAACGGGCTATGTAGCCACACCTCAGTCACGGGTACGGCGAGCCGGACGTCCAAAACGGCGGGACACCACGCACCCGCTGCGCTGATCGGCAGAGCAGATCATAAGCGAGGCGACCAGGTGCGTCAACAGAGCAGGCGACGCTACATGGTTTTTGCAAGGTCGCCATTAGAACTTCGGGTTGGTCAGGAAGCTCTTTGTGCCTCGCGTGGCCGCCGAGCATTCCAGTCCTCCAGCGTCAGCACCTCGTCCACGATGCCGTACTCCTTGGCTTCGCTGGCGCTCAGGTAGAAATCCCGCTCCGTGTCGCGGCGGATGCGGTCCATAGGCTGGCCGGTGTGCAGGCCAATGATGTCGTTGATGACGTCGCGGGTGTGCAGCAGCTCGCGGGCGTGGATGTCGATGTCCGTGACCTGGCCGCCGATACCGCCCGGGATCAACGGCTGGTGCAAATGAATGCGGGCGTGCGGTAGCGCAAAACGCCGACCCGGATCGCCGGCCATGAGCAGGATGGTGCCAAAACTGGCGGCCAGACCAATGCAGGTGGTCACCAGCGGGCAACGCAGCGAGCGCATGGTGTCATAGATCGCCAATCCGGCGGTGATCACGCCGCCGGGCGAGCTGACGTACATATTGATCTCCCGGTCAGGGTTGTCGCTGGCCAGGAACAGCAGCTCGGCGACCACCAGCGACGCCATATCGTCGCCGATCTCGCCATTGACCAATACAATGCGTTCCCGCAGGAGCCGCGAGAAGAGGTCGTAGGCCCTCTCGCCACGGTTTCCGGTCTCGATCACGGTGGGGATCAGCAGTCCCGCATTGACGGGCCGCGGATGAAGGCTGGCCACAGCATGCTTCCTTTCTATGCTGAGAGATGAGGCGTCACCGAGGTGGCCGAAACTACCGGCCTATCGTTAGTCGCGAGAGACACGTTGGGAACAGGCGTAGGGGCGCTGCTTGCCGCGCCCACTTGAGCGTTGCCGATACCGCCGGAAGGCCAGGCTGGGCGCGGCAAGCAGCGCCCCTACGCCTGCTATTTTCTCCGGCAAGCCACAGGCAATCTTGGCTCACGAGGCCGCGTCACGGACGAAGTAGTACTGGACCGGCCCGGCCTCGTAGCTGGTCGGGAGCTGGAGGATGCCGGCCAGCAGCCAGCCGTGCCTACCGAGTTCGTTGAGCTGGGCCTGGCTCAGCGGCGCCTGCTCGCGCAGGTCGATGGTCTCGACGCGATACTCCCAGCGCACGGTAGGCTGATTGGTCCTCTCGTAGATCATCGGTACGTGTAACCCCGGCGACAACGGCATCGGCGATAGGCCGTTCGAACGTGGCCTCGAGACGTACATCTTGCAATTCCTCCTCGATCACGGTCCGCGGGTCCGGGTCAGCGCCGGAACTACCTTGCACGATACCTGCTTATGGCGTACCATGAGAGCGATAATCTATGCTATCAGCATCGCCTTGGGGCAACCTATGCTGGCAGCACGGCCTTTGGAGGAAGGGTGCGGCTGTGGCGGATTTGCAGCAGACCATGGGCGTGGTCATCCGGCGCGAGCGGCGGGAGCGACGCATGACCATGAAAGAGCTGGCCGAGCGCTCGGCCCTCTCCGAGGTATACCTCAGCGAGATCGAGCGGGGCAAGAAATATCCATCGGCGCTCGTTTTGGAGCGGATCGCGGAAGCGCTTGCGCTGCAGCCCGCTGATCTGTTGGAGCTGGTGGCCGACGAGCTGCGCGGCCCCGCCGAGCCCGCGGTCACCAACGCTATCGGCTTCCTCCAGCAGCGCGGAGGCTCACCGCCCCGGCTGGCCGTCAGGCGGCTGGCGCAGGCGCTCGATGCGCAGGATCTTGCCACGATGGCCGACCTCGGAGCCTTCTTCCTGTCGCGCCGCTCCGGCGGCCCGCCCGGACAGGATGGGCCGCAATCGCTCACCTACCTGCCGGTGTCGTTTTCCGGCCCGTCTACGGACTCTACAATGGGACGTTACGTGCGTTTTGACCCCTCACCGGGCCATTCACTGGGGGAGACCGTCAGATGTCCGGATCTGGTAGTGACCGTCCCAACGTCGTCGTCTTTTTCACCGATCAGCAGCGCTGGGACACGACCGGCGTCCACGGCAACCCGCTGGAGCTCACGCCAAACTTCGATCGCGTTGCTCAGTGGGGCACGCACGTCCATTACTCCTGCACTAGCCAACCGGTGTGCGCCCCGGCTCGCGCCGAGCTGCAAACGGGCCTCTACCAGAATAAGACCGGCTGCTTCCGCAACGGCATCCCGCTGCCGCCTGACGCCAAAACCCTCGCCCACCACTTCGCCGCCGCGGGCTACCGGACCGGCTACATCGGCAAGTGGCACCTGGCGGCCGAGGAGCCGGTAACCGAGCCGCGGCGCGGCGGCTACCAGTACTGGCTCGGCTCTAACGCCCTGGAGATGACCTCCGACGTCTACGACACCATCGTCTACGATCAGGAGAATCGTCCGGTCAAGCTACCCGGGTACCGCGTTGACGCCCTGACGGACGCGGCGATCCGCTACATCGACGCCAACCAGCACGATCCATTCTTCCTGTTTCTCTCCCATTTGGAGCCGCACTTCCAGAACCATCTCGACGACTACCCGCCGCCCGACAGCTACCGCGAGCGCTACACCGGACGCTGGACCCCGCCCGACCTCGCCGCGCTCGGCGGGTCCGCACCGCAACATCTCGGCGGCTACTACGGAATGGTGAAGCGGCTGGACGAGGCGTTCGGACGCCTCTTGGATGCGCTGAAGAGCCTGGGGCTGCTGGAGAAGACGATCGTGCTCTTCACTTCCGACCACGGCTGCCACTTCAAGACGCGCAATAAGGAGTACAAGCGCTCCTGCCACGAGAGCTCGATCCGCGTGCCCACGGCGCTGTGCGGCCCTGGTTTCGACGGGGGCGGACGTCTCCGCCAGTTGGTGAGCCTGATCGATCTGCCGCCAACGCTGCTCGACGCCGCGGGCATCGCGCCGCCGCCGGAGATGCAGGGCCGGCCAATACTGCCGCACCTGCGCGGCGACACGGCGGGCTGGCCCGAGGAGGTCTTCATCCAGATCAGCGAAGCGGAAGTCGGCCGGGCGGTGCGCACGCACCGCTGGAAGTACGGTGTCTCGGCGCCCGACACGGTCGGGGTTCGAGAGCCGGGCTCCGACCGTTACGTCGAGACCTTCCTCTACGACCTTCAGGCAGACCCCTACGAGCTGACCAACCTCGTCGGCTTGCAGTCGCACCAGGTAGCGACCGAGGTGCTTCGGCAGCGGCTGCTGCGCCGGATGGTGGAAGCCGGCGAGTCGGAGCCGGTGATCGAGGCTGCGCCATCTCGTCCGGGTGGGCAGCGGCGAGTGTCGAGCCTTGAGGCCAAGGCCTAGTGGGCCGTTTGGCATGCCAAACGGCCCACTAGTATTCAGCTCCACTGGACCTATCCGCCGCACTGGGGGTTGTGCCGGACCCAGATCGGAGAATGATGAAGGGGTGCCGGCGGGACGCCCGGCCCCCTCACCGTGGCGGAGCCTCCGGCGGTTGCTCATTCTCTAGGTCTTGCAGTACCGCGAGCATGCCCGCGTAGGCGAACTCGCGCAGCCACGACGTGGGCAAAGTACGCAACGCCTCGCCGAGCCGGCCGACGAGCTGCGTGGGAAATACGACGGGGTGCGCCGTCGCGCGGACCGACTCGATAACGTCGAGCAGATAGCTCCTGGTCACCTCCCGATTCGCCATTGCCCGCTCCAGCGGCGCGAGACTCTCAGGCGCCAGGCGGTACGTGCGACCGGACGGCCCAATGACACTGTCGGTATCATCGCCGGTTACCTGGCTCATCCCTGGCCCTTTCGAAGTACTATCCCCGTCTGGGAGACAGTGTACGCCTTGACGGCAGACTCGAACATTAGCCGCCCGCCGCTCGTGATCGTGAGCGGCGCGCCGGCCAGCGGCAAGACCACGCTGGCACGGCGACTGGCAGCGGCGCTCTCGCTGCCGCTGCTGACCAAGGACGACATCAAAGAAGCGCTGTTCGACGTGCTCGGCCCCGCCGACATTGAGCAGTCACGTCAATTAGGGCGCGCTTCCTACCGGGTCCTCTACGTCATTGCTGCCCGTCTCCTCGAGTCCGGGGTAGGCGCATTGCTGGAGAGCAACTTCGAGCGCGGTGGCTCAGAGGCGCACCTTCGCCCGCTTGCCTCCGTGGCTAACGCGGCGCTCGTGCTGTGCCGCACGACCAATGAGGAGATTGCGCGCCGATATACGGAACGTGCGGCAAGTGGCAAACGGCACCCCGGCCACTTGGGCGCAGCGCTCATACCCCGACTGCTGGCCAACCTGGACGCAGGGGTCTACGAAGGGCTCGACCTGAACATCCCGACGTTGACCGTCGATACGACCAAAGGATACTCACCGGAATATGGCGCGATAGTCGATTTCGTGCGCGCTGCCGCGACTGGAAGCCGGGCCGCGAGCTGATCTGCCGCTTGCTATCAGCCTACCGTCACCTGCTTGATGCCCGTCGGTTGTGCCACCACGCCAGTCAGGTCGCCGAGTTGTGCTCCATTTGTTGAGTCGAGCGCGACCAGGCGGCGCGTGGCGCCGTCCACCAATGCGTAGAGCACCTTGCCTGAGCCGCCCATCCCCAGACTAAAAATGGACCTGCCGGCGAGCAGCAAATCGGTGGGTTGCAACTGCGGGTCCTTGGTCGGTATCTTCAAAATGCCCAGATCGGTGCCGGCGTAGAGTGTGGCGCCGTCCGGCGACACGACACTGTTGTTATTGGGACGGACCCGATACTTGGTGGGGTCCGATTGGACCTCCTGCGCCAGTTTCGGCAGAGTCAGGTGGTAGGAGTTTGCCGTTCCCCCGCCGGCCTGGAAGGTGCTGACCAGTCCGAGCGCCGCGTTCACGGCAAAGGCGTGGTCGGTGGCAGTCGATAGCGTCAGCGCGTATTGTTCCAGCACGGCGGCCTGCGATGTGGCTCCCGGGAGGTCGATACAAAACGCAAACGCCGGCGGCACGTTGAGCGCGTGGACGAAGGCGCCGTCACCACCGGGATCGAGGTACAGCGAGAACAGCCAGTCGCCGTTCTTGCTCCAGGCATGGCGGACCTTGTGCCCGCTCATGATCGAGTCGCTGGATCGCTTGTCGACGATTGGCCCTTTGACGGCGTGCGTTGCCCGATCGTAGAGTGTCACTTGATAGGCGTCCCTCTTGCGCTCGGGGTGTTGCTCGATCAGGAAGAGCCATTGCCCCTTGTCGTCGACGGTATCCGCCAGATAGTGGCCATCCAACTGCGCCTGCTCCACGACCTTGCCGCCGGTGAGGTCGACCAGCGCGAGGCTGCTCCGGACCGGTGTGCCGGTCGACGGCGGCTGCACCAGAAGTAGCCAGGCGTCATTGTGAGACACGGCGCCCCCGCGAAACTCGCCCGGCACGTTGATGGCCTGGACGGCCGACCCATCCCGGGCGTCGAAGAGCTGTACCGTGGTGCTGCCGTGGGCGGGAGCGAGCGTGATCCAGTGCGCCGCGCCGGTGGTCGGCATGCCGTCCGGTAGTGAGAAAGGCGACCGCCCGGTGGCCGCGTCGACCCCGATGATCCGTGGGGAGCCTCCGCTCTCGTCGCGGACAAGGAGACGATCGGTCGCTCCTTCCACCGGCTGCACCGCGGGCTTGGCGGCCGCGGTCGGAGATAACGCCGCCGCGGCCGGCCTGGCCGTGTTGGCAGACGCGGGGGGAGGCGCGGACGCGGGCGGCGCTCCGCAGGCCGCCAGCGCCAGGCCGGCGAGAGATATGGTCAGGAAATGACGTCGTCGCACCGGAATGCTCCTCTCGATGATCGAGTCCGTCGAGCGGCGGCGACAGGTCCGTGCCGCGGCGCTCATTCAGGCTTTCATACAACCGACGGCGCCCATCGGTTCCCTTCGATCATCCGTCGAGCCCGAGCCGGGAGGGCCGTTGGCCGGCCACAACGGTAGCCGCCAGGCAGTGCTACGGCGATGCGGCTGAGGCGAGGCGTCGGAAGCGTCGGGCAGTTGCTGCACCGCCGGCCACGGGCGGAGGACTGCCCACCAGGGGACTATGCCCTGTTAGGCGCCCACAGTGACTGGGGAGGCGGCGGCGCCCGCGCCGCCGCCGGCTCCGACGAATCGGTAGCCCAAGCCGCGCACCGTCTCGATGAAGAAGTCGGAAGGATTGGTCTCAATCTTGCGCCGAATCCGCCGAATATACACTTCAATCTGATTGCTGGCGCTCTGGTAGTCGTATCCCCATACTTGGGCCAACAGTAGATCGCGCCGCACCACGCGAGCGGAGTTCGTCATGAGGCACTGGAGGATGCGCATCTCCGTCGGTGTCAACTGCACTTCGCGGCCGGACGGGAGCATCACTTGCAGCTCGGACAGATCGAGCTCGAGGCCGCCGGCCTTCACCGTTGACCGTTTGCCGCTGGCGATTCCCCAGATCTGGCGATGCAGTAGCGCGCGTACCCGCGACAGCAACTCTCGTGTGTCGAAGGGCTTCGTGAGATAGTCGTCACCGCCCGCGTCGAATCCGGCAATCTTGTCGTCGATGTCCTGGCGACCGCTTACAAACAAGATGGGGACGGCATTGCCGTCCTCACGCAGCTTGCGGCAGAACTCCAAACCGTCCATTCTCGGCAGGCGAATGTCCAATATCAGCAGATGCACCTGTTCCTGCGCCAACACCCGCGACGCAGCCTCGGCACTTTCCACCGAGACGACGGTGTATCTCGCCTCGCCCAGCACGTAGGACAGCAGCTTGCGACTCATCGCGTCGTCGTCGACGACGAGGATGCGCGCGGCCGGCTCCGCGCGGCGTGCACTTGCTACGATCATGCTTGCAGCGCCCCACTTCCTGTGTCAGCAGACAGATGTCGGCGCACGTCGCCTTCGCCAGATCTGTTAACACTCATACAATCTAGGAATAGCACCCGATTATTAATTTCTCCTGGATATCTCGCGCGATCGGCCGAGCTGCGCCCGCTTGGGCGACGATGGCGGGGGAACGAAAGGCAGTTTGCTCCCGATATACTATTAGTGAGCACAGGGGGGAACGGTGGCGAGCGCGATGTCTGATCGACTCTCGGGCGACTGCCTGCCATGGGAGACGGCCATTGCCTTGGCCGATCCGCCCCTTCTGGAAGGCACCTCAGCGTTCGTGGTCAGCACGCGGGCGGCGATGGCCCTGCTTGTCGCCCACGCGCCGCGACATGCCGATCTGGTCGCTCGCCACATCCGCCGGCTCACCGGTTTGGGTCACCGAGATATGCGCCGAATCGGACGGGTCACGGTCTATGGCCGTGACCGGCGCGCCATCGTCCAGCCGGTCGATCAGGCCTGGATCGACCGTGCCCGCCACCACTGCTACGTCACACCATCCATCTGGGATGTCGCGCCCGGCGACGGGGCCGGCTTGCGTCGTTACGCCGAGATTCTCGTCCACGAGGCGGCACACCTCTATCTGGACACGCACGATGAAACCGAGTGCAACGCCGAAATGCTGGCCGCGCAGCATCTATTGGCACGAGCCGGCTGACATGGGAGACAACCGCTAGCCGGCGCGTGGGAGGGCGGCCAGCAGGCTGCCTTCCCCGGCGAGGCTTGCCTCTTTGCGAAGCGACTCCACGAGACCGAGGTGCCCACGGCGCGCATCGTGCTCGGTCTTATATTCGACCACGGCAGCCAACAGAGCGCCCATGGCCATGCCGGAATCGTCGGCCCGGTAGATCGCCGTCTGATACTGGGACACCCGTTGCTTCCACGGCTGAACGTCGCGTAGGTCGTAGGTGAGCACAACGACCGGCGATCCCATCGCCACGGCGGTCGTTCGTAGACGAAAGTTCCGCTTGCGCATCCGCGCTCCATTTCTCTCAACCAGAACATCAGTTCCAATTCAAGTATAACACGGAGCCGAACATTCGTTCTAACTCGGCGGCGGATTGGAAGGCAACGTGATTATGTCCAGTTCGATCCCGCCGCTCGTCGGCGGATCCTGCCCAACCTTAGTACTACCAGGCTATAAAGCTTGCGTTCATCAGGAGCGCGATGGCAAGCTGACTCTGACGTATGGTGTGCCCTTGCTGGGCCATTCGGAGTTCAACGGAAGTCGTTTTCCGCGGCTGTCAAGCAATGTGGCGAGCGTGGAAAGCGACCGGTAGCTAGGAAAATGGCATTGAGTTCGACTCCCTCCCTGGTCAGGCGCGGCGGGCTGGGTCTTGCCGTGTTGGTTTTGCTCTTCGCAACTGCCCCGAGCGGCGTCGCCGCCACATCAGAGCAAGCGCCAGCCCCAACGATGAGCATCGCCCCGCCGCACGGGCCAGCCGGCACGCGCATCTATCTCTCGCTCAGCGGGTTCGGCAACTCCGAGCAGGGCACGGTGACGTTCGACGGGTCGCCCGTATTCACCTTTACAACCAAACGGTCTGGGGTCATACTTCTGCGGTGGGCGGTGCCCACGGACGCCGACGGTGGCGATCACACCGTCGCGGCCAGCACGTCGGCCGGCACCGCGACGGGTACATTCACGGTGGACGGCTCCGGCGGGTCACCGACGGCCACGGCAACTGCCACGCCAACCGCGACGGCAACGCCCACTGCCAGTTCGACGCCGACTCCGACCGTTGCACCCAGCGCCACACCGACGGCAAAGTCGAGCCCCACGGCGACAGCCACCGCCACGATCACCCCGACGCCGACCGCAACCGCCTCCGCTACCAAAACCCCAACGGCCACTCCCACGGCAACAGCCACCGTCACGGCGACCGTGACGCCAGGGGGCACGGCGACCCCGACCGCCACCGCTACCGCGACACCAACAGCGACCGCCACGCCGACCGCCACGCCGACTACAGTTCCTGGGACCCAGAGGATCGCACTTGGGGCCTACATCCCCAATGCACCCTGGCTTCCCAGCGCCATCGACAGCTACACCAGCCTGGTAGGCACGGCGCCGCGCATCGTCATGTGGTACGAAGACTGGGCCAACAACGGTTTCGACCCCACGCTGATGAACACCGTGACGGCGCACGGCGCCGTGCCGGTCCTGACTTGGGACCCCTGGGACTGGAACGGCGACCCGATCAACCAGCCCGCGTACTCGCTGAGCACCATCGCCAACGGCAGCCACGACGCCTACCTCCAGCAGTGGGCCAAGGGCGCCGCCGCGTGGGGCAGACCCCTCTACCTGCGCTTCGCTCCGGAGATGAACGGCAATTACACGACCTGGGGCGTGGGGGTGAACGGCAACGCGCCCGGCGACTACGTGGCGGCCTGGCAGCATGTGGTCACCGTCTTCCGCCAGCAGGGCGCGACCAACGTGCGCTGGGTCTGGTGCACCAACATCATTTCGGGAGATACCCTCACCTTTGCCCAGTTCTATCCCGGCGACGCCTACGTGGATTGGGTGGCGCTCGACGGCTACAACGGCGGGACCGCCCTGGCCTGGGGCGGCTGGGAGAGCTTCAGCCAGGTGATCGGCGTCTCCTACAATGTCTTGACGTCGATCACCAACAAGCCGGTGATGATCGGCGAGACGGGATCGGCGGAGCAGGGCGGCGACAAGGCGGCCTGGATCACCCAGGGGCTGCTGACCGACCTGCCGGCGCAGTTCCCCGCCGTACGCGCGTTAGTGTGGTTCGACGACACTAAGGAGACGGACTGGCGGGTCAACTCGTCGCCAGCGGCGCTCGCCGCGTTCAGCCAGGTCGCCGCGTCATCACTGTACAGCGGCACGCTACCCTAAATCCGTCGCCACTGGTCGGCGCGCTGGTGATGGCACGCCTCCCGACGACCTTGCGCCCCACGCCATAATTGCTAGCATGGGGGTGTACCCGCGAGGATCGTCGCGGAACTGACCGCACAAGGAGCGCCGCGTGGCAAAGTATCGCTACGAAGAGATGAGCTGGCCGGAGATTCGAGACGCCGCCAAGGCTGACCCGGTCGTCGTGCTGCCGGTCGGCACCACCGAACAGCACGGACCGCACCTGCCGCTCATGGTGGATTACCTCACCGCCTCGCGCATCGCCGACGCGGCGGTCGCGGACCTGGCGGGGCGCCAATCCGAACAGCCGGCGCCGGCGCTGGTGATGCACCCGGTGCCGTATTCGTTCAATGAGCACCACCTTGATTTCCCCGGCACGATCGCCATCGACGCCCACGTGATCATCGACTACCTCACCTGCATCGGTCGGAGTCTGGCGCACCACGGCTTCCGGCATCTCGTCCTCTTCAACGGTCACGGCAGCAACGCCCCGTTCATAGACATTGCCGCACGCCTTATCAACAACCAGACGGAGGCCATCACGGCCGCCCTTAGCTGGTGGTCGCTGCTGCAACCTGAGGATCTCTCCTGGCGCGAATCAGCGTTCCCTGGCGGATTCTCCCACGCCTGCGAGGCGGAAACCTCATTGCTGCTGCACTTGCGTGGCGATCTGGTAGACATGGACAAGGCCGTCAAGGATATGGATGAAGTGCAGCGGTCCGAGCACATCTACTGGGATCTGCAGAAGGGCAGCTCGGTCAACTTCCAGGAGTTCTTCAGCCGCAACACCAGCAGCGGAATCCAGGGCGATCCCACCGTCGCCACCGTCGAGAAGGGTCGCAGCCTGGCGGCGGCCGCTACGGCCCGGCTGGCCGGCTTCCTGTTGGAATTTCGCGCCCGAGAGATCAGGCCGCGCCGCGACTTGCATTAGAGAGGACCATCACGATGGCTATCGCGGAAGCAACCGGCGCGCAGCGCCAGGCTGAGCTATTGGACATCGCCGAGCACGCGCTCGCCGGCGGAGGATTGGGGATCTTCCAGCTCCCTCCGGAAGTGAACCTGGTCATAGCCGAGGGACACGGTAGCCGGGTCTGGGCCGTCGACGGTAGGGAGTACATCGACTACCACCTGGGGTCCGGTCCCGCCTTCCTTGGTCACGCCCACCCGGCGGTGGTCGCCGCGGTCGAGTCCCAGTTGCGCAAGGGTTCGACCTACTATTTCCTCAACGAGCCGGCCATCCGACTGGCCCAGACGCTCGTCGCCGCGATTCCTTGTGGCGAGCAGGTGCATTTCACCGGCTCCGGCACCGAGGCGACATTCTTCGCGCTGCGCGTGGCCCGCGCTCAAACCGGTCGGTCCAAGATTCTCAAGTTCGAGGGCGGCTGGCACGGCATGCACGACTACGCCCTGTGGGGCACCGTGCCGGAGGGACCATCCGATTACCCGCACGCGCGTCCCGATTCCGCCGGTATTCCCTCGGCAATCGCCGGCCTGACCCTCGTCGCCCCCTTCAACGACGCAACCCGTGCGGTCGAGATGATCGACGGCAACGCCACGGAGCTGGCAGCCGTTATTGTCGAGCCGCTGCAGCGGGTGCTGCTGCCGCACCCCGGATTCTTGCAGGCGATACGTGACGCCTGCACTCGACACGGCATCGTGCTGATCTTTGACGAGGTCGTCACCGGTTTCCGTATTGCCTGGGGCGGCGCCCAGGAGCGGTACGGCGTGATCCCCGACATGGCGTGTTACGGCAAGGCGATCTCCGGTGGCTTCCCACTGGCAGCCATCGTGGGGCGGGCGGAGGCGATGTCGCCCCTGGACGCCAGGCGTAAGCCGCGCAAGGAGCTGGCGTGGGCCAGCGGCACGCTCAACGGCAACCCGATCAGCGCCAGCGCCGGCGTTGCCGCCCTCTCGGCGCTCCAGCAGCCGGGCGTCTACGACCGGCTCCATACCGTGGGGGGCAGGCTGCGCAGCGGCATTGAGGAACTGGGCCGCAAGCACGGCTACGCCGTCCAAACTCCCGGCGAAGACGCCGTCTTCGGCGTGCGCTTTACGGATAGACGCCCCCTACGGAACTGGCAAGACCTGCTCACCGCGGACAAGGAGCTTGGCTTCCGCTGGGCGATCGAGCTGCTCAAGCGAGGCATCCTGGTCAATCCCAACGAGAAGTTCTACTTGTCCACCACTCACACGCTGGACGATGTCGACCAAACGCTTCAAGTCATCGACGACGCATTCGACGTAATGGCACGAGCGAGATGAACGCGCCCCTGAGGTCCCTGCTGAAGGCTGATTGCTGAAGGCTGATAGCTAATGGCTCGTTACGATGTTATCGTCGTCGGTGTCGGTGGCATGGGCAGCGCGACGCTCTACCAGTTGGCGCGGCGCGGCCGCCGGGTGCTCGGGCTGGAACGCTTCGATATTCCCAACGACATGGGATCCTCGCACGGCGTCACCCGCATCATCCGCATGGCCTATTTCGAGCACCCCTCCTACGTGCCGCTGCTGCGCCGCTCCTACGAGTTGTGGCGGGAGCTGCAGCAGACCGTTGGCGAGCAGTTGCTCCACATCACCGGCTCGGTCGACGCCGGCGTGGCCGGCGGGCGGATCGTCGAAGGATCACGCCGCTCTTGCGAGCAGCACGGCCTGGCGCACGAGGTGCTGACCAGCGCGGACCTGGCCAGGCGCTTCCCCGGCTACCGACTGCCGCCAGGCATGATGGCGGTGCTGCAACCCGACGGTGGCTTCTTGCTGCCCGAGCGCTGCATCGTCGCCCACGTCCAGGCGGCGCAGGCGCTGGGCGCGGAGATACACGGGCGCGAGCAGGTACTGGAGTGGCGGCCGGACGGGGATGGCGTCACGGTGCGCACCGACCGCGGCGAATACCAGGCGGACCGCCTCGTCGTCAGCGCCGGCTCCTGGGCCGAGACGTTGCTGGATTGTCTGGCCGGGTTGGCCCGACCGGAGCGTCAGGTGCTGGCCTGGTTCCAGCCGCGCCGCCCGGAGCTGTTCTCGACTGGCCGCTTCCCTGTCTTCAACATCGGCGTAGACGAGGGCCATTTCTACGGCTTCCCGGCGTACCGCGTGCCCGGCTTCAAGCTGGGGCTCTATCACCACCTCCACGAGGCCACCGACGCGGACCGACTCGACCGCCAGTCCCACCTTCGTGACGAGGCGCCGCTGCGCGCGTTCACCGAACGCTACTTTCCCGAGGCGGCCGGTCCGACGATGGCGCTGAAAGTCTGCATGTTCACCAACAGCCCCGACGAACACTTCATCATGGACGTGCATCCTGACTACCCGCAAGTCTCCATCGCCGCCGGCTTCTCCGGTCACGGCTTCAAGTTCTGCAGCGTCGTGGGGGAAATCATGGCCGATCTGGCGACTACCGGCACGACGGCCCACGACGTCGGTCTGTTTCGTCTCGGCCGCTTCGGCCGATAGCCGGATCGTCCGGAGGGCAGATCCGATTGGGCTATGTTGCCGCTTGCTAACTTGCCAACCTCGATTGCCTATGCTATAAGCAGGACTCGTCCGCGTGTTTTTGTTCAGCGTCCATTCAGCGTACGCGCTGTCGGATTGCGACACCGGACGCCTCGCCGCCGCGTCCTTGCGCGGCATTCAACAGAAGGGTGTCCATCGTGGTCCACCATCCCTCCTTTACCCGGCGCCGGCTGTTGCAACGCGTCGGAGGCGCCGCGCTGGCAGCTCCTGCTGTAGGAATACTCGCCGCTTGCGGCGCCGGAGCGACCACCGGCGCCGCGTCGTCCGGCACGGCGAGCTCGTCCGCCGCGCCATCGTCCTCGGCGCCGGCAGCGACGTCGGCAGCCGCCAGCGCCGCGTCGTCCGCCTCGGGCTTGTCCTCGGCGACCTCCCCCTCGTCCGCGGCTGCGTCTTCCAGCGCCGTGGCCGCGTCGACGTCCAGCTCGGCCGCTCCCTCGTCGTCGGCAGCCGCGAGCGTGGCGCCGGCGGCCAATGCTCCCGCCAGCGGGCCGATGGTGGTCGAGCACTGGGAGCCCTGGCCGATCGATCAACCCACGCATGGCGGACCGGTAGGGTATAAGCATCTGCAGGATGCCTTCAACCAGGCAAAGCCGGGCGGCTACACGGTGCAGACCATCACGCCGCCCAGTCCCACGAACGGCACGTTCGCCACGGCGCTCAAGACGGCTATCGCCTCCGGCTCCTCGCCCGATACCTTTCAGCAGAACCTCAATGAGGTGGCGCTGTACGCCGGACAGAAGGCCACGCTGGCCCTGGACAGTTACATGGCTACCGACAAGTTCGATCTGAACCAGCTCTTCCCCTTCTCCGTCTTTCAGATGAAGTGGGACGGCAAGGTCTACGCCATGATGCAGCACACCGACATCAACATCATGTGGTACAACACCGACCTGCTCCGCCAGACCGGACTTGATCCCAGCAACCTCCCCAAGACGTGGGACGATCTGGAGCAGATGGCCCTCAAGGGCATCAAAAAGAACGGCCCGGACATGGTTCAGATCGGCTTTGATCCCACCCGGGGGAACGGCACGCCGTCCTGGCTGCAAGCCAACGGGGTCAAGATCTTGAGCGACGACGGGCGCAAGGCCACCTTCGACGGAGCCCAGGCCATCGAGACCCTGGAGTGGCTCAAGAAAATTTACAATCAGGTCGACGGTGGCAAGGCCGCCGTCGATGCCTTCCAAAAGAACAGCTCGAGCAAAGTCAGCGGCTCCAGCTTCGGCGCCTACGAGAACGGCAAGGCGCTGTCGCTCAATAACGGCAACTGGGAGGCCGACGCTATCCGCCGGGCCAACAAGCAGCTGCCCCTCGCCGTGGCCTCGCTGCCCAGCGGCCCGAGTGGTCCCAAGGACAGTTCGCACAACGTGTTCATGGGCGGCATCTTCTGCGCCCTGTCAGCGACCGGCAAGCACCGTGACGGCGGCTGGAAGTACTTGCAGTTCATCGGCGGACCCATCGGCGGAACGGCGGTCGAAACGGACACTGCCGACGTATCGGGGAACATCGAAGCCTCGAAGAACCCCACCATCCTCAACGACCCCAACAGCGGCTTTGGTCGCAAGGACACCCAGCCACTCTTCCCGCTGGCCGGCGGCACGCGCGACATTCAGTCCGCCGTTGGCCCGGATGTGCAGTACTCAGCCTTGGAGAATGCCGTTAGCCAGGTGCTCCAGAACAAAACCGATACCGCGACGGCATTGGGCGAGGCCGTAAAGGTTGCCAATGCCGCCCTGGACAAGTACTACAACAACCTATCGAAATAGTCAGCCGGCTCACGTTGGAAGTTCAGCAAATGATGCGGTGATTTCCTTTGGCGACGGTGGTGTCGGGACTGGCGCAAGGACGGCCCCCACACCACTGCCGGAAACGTCATTGGCGTCTGGTGACGCTGCTTCATTGGTTGACGCCGGCCCACTGTGGATGCTAGGATGCGAGTTGACAACTAAAGATTGCCAGGCTCTTATCCAGAGAGGTGGAGGGGACGGCCCTGCGAAGCCCGGCAACCAGAACGCGGTAGGACACGCTCCCAGCGCGTTGCTCGGTGCCAATTCCGGCGACGTTGTCGTATCGGGTGCTATGCCCGTGACGTCGCAAGATAAGAGGGAAGAGTGCGCTTCCCGCCCTAGGCGAGCGAATGCCGCGCCAACGGTGGGGTCCCCAAGGCGATGAGGGCTGGCCGAGTACATGTGAGCGGACGGCCACCCCGGACGCCGGTTGGGAGACAGCATTGGCAACATCGTCAGTCAAAGGGTTACGCTGCCGCGAGTGTAATCGAGAGTACGCGCAAGAGCCGATTCACGTCTGCGACTACTGCTTCGGTCCGCTCGAAGTCGTGTACGACTACGAGGCGATTACTGCCCAGGTCAGCCGAGCGGCGATCGCCCAGGGCCCGCGCAGCATCTGGCGCTACCGCCCCTTCCTGCCAATCGACGGCGAGCGGGTGGTCGATCTCGGCACCGGCTTCACCCCACTGTTGCACGCCGACAACCTGGGCCGGGAGCTGGGCCTGGACCGCCTGTACATCAAGAACGATTCGGTCAATCCCACCTTTTCCTTCAAGGACCGCCCGGTCGCCGTTGCCGCCAGCAAGGCACTCGAATTCGGCTTCGACACGCTCGCCTGCGCCTCCACCGGCAATCTGGCCGGCTCGGTCGCCGCCCACGCCGCCAAAGCCGGGATGCGCGCCTTCGTGTTCATCCCCGACGACCTGGAACAAGGCAAGGTGGTGGGCGCCGGCGTCTACGGTCCGCACCTCGTGGCCGTCCACGGCAACTACGACGACGTGAATCGCCTCTGCAGCGAAGTGGCTGACAAGTTCGGCTGGGCCTTCGTCAATATCAACGTTCGCCCATACTACACCGAAGGCAGCAAGACGCTGGGCTTCGAGATTGCCGAGCAGCTCGGCTGGCGGGCGCCCGATCACATCGTTGCGCCCATCGGCAGCGGCGGTATGCTGATCAAGGTGCAAAAGGGGCTCGACGAGCTCGCCAAAACCGGCCTCATCGACGAGCCGAAGACGCGCATGAGCGCGGCGCAGCCGTCAGGCTGCTCCACCGTGGTCGCGACCTGGAAGCAAGGCGGCACTACCATCCAGCCGGTCAAGCCGCACACCGTGGCCAAGTCGCTGGCCATGGGGAATCCCGCCGATGGCTACTACGCGCTGCGGGCGATCAAGGACAGCGGCGGTGACGCCGAGGACGCCGACGACGACGAGATCATCGACGCGATGCTCTTGTTGGCCGAGACGGAGGGTATCTTCACCGAGACTGCCGGCGGCGTCACCATCGCCGCGTTGAAGAAGCTGGCCCAGCGCGGCGTGTTTGGACGCAACGACGTGGTCGTCGCCCTGATCACCGGCAACGGTTTGAAGACGCAAGAGGCGCTGACCGGCAAGCTGGCGCCGACCATCCCGGTGGCGGCCTCCTTGCGCGACTTCGAAGCCGCCCTGGCTACTCTGACCGAGCCGCGTCGGGCAACAGGCAGTGGCGTCGCGCGAAAGGAGACCGCATGGCCCGCCTCCGCGTCAAGTTCACCTACCCTCCAGCCCTCGTCACCCAACCGGTGATCTACATGCTGGCGACGCAGTATCACCTGATGACCAACATTCGGCGCGCCGACGTCCAGCACGACGGCGGCTGGGTGGTGCTGGAGCTGGAGGGCGATCAGGCAGACCTGGAACGCGGCGTCGCCGCGGTCAAGAGAATGGGGATCCGAGTCGATCCCGTCGAAGGCGATCTCGTAGAAGGATAGAAAGCACGATGGCAATCAGCGTCCGCATACCAACGCCGCTGCGGCGGCTCACCAACGGCAGCGGCGAAGCGCAGGTCCAGGCGACCACATTGCGCGAAGCGGTAGCCGACCTGGAGCGACAGTTTCCCGGCATCAACGGTCGCATCCTGGAAGGCGATGGAGAGCTCCGCCGCTTCGTCAACGTCTACATCAACGGCGAGGACGTTCGCTTCAATGGCGGACTCGACGCTGCCGTCAAGGAGCGCGACGAGATCTCCATCGTGCCAGCGGTGGCGGGCGGCGCCGGAATAGTCGGCTAGCCCCGAGTCGCCTATTGTCATCGCCATATCGGTCGGCTATACTGCCACCGCGAACGTTCGCGGCGACGGGGGTGAGCCGTGTCGAGGCCAACCATCAAGGACGTAGCCCTGCGCGCTGGCGTTACCTTCCAAACTGTATCGAGGGCGCTCAACGGCACCGGGGAGATCAGCGAGAGCACGCGACGGCGAGTGCGCCGCGCCGCGGAGGAGCTCAACTACCGTCCCAGTCTACTGGCGAGAAGCCTGCGCCAGCAGCGAACGGCCACCATCGGGCTTATCGTCTGGTCATTCGACGTCGCGGTGCTCCCGCTCATCGTCAAGGGCGTCCACGACGCCGCGCGCGCCAGCGACTACGACCTCCTCTTCGCCAACGTCGAAGATTTGCGCGAAGAGCGGCGCTACCTCAATTTGCTCTACAGCAAGCACGTCGACGGGATCATCGTCATTTCCAAGTCCCTGCTCGATGTCGACAATGATCATATTCGCGGTCTGGATGGGTTGCCGTGCGTGCTCGTCAATCGTGGCGTGCCGGAGCCAACGGTGGATTCCATTCATTGGGACAACGAAGCCGGCGCCTACCGCGCCACGAGCTACGTCATCGCCTTGGGACACCGGCGCATCGCCTACGTCAGCGGCAGTGAAGACCGGCGCGCGAGCCATGAAGAGCTCACCGGATATCGTCGCGCCATGCAACAAGCGGGACTGGATAATCACGTCCAGCCCGGCGCCAGCGAAAGCGAGCTCGCCGGTCGGCATGCCGCGGAGGCCCTGCTGGCATTGCAGCCGCGACCTACTGCCATCATCGCCGACGACGACACCATCGCGATCGGCGTCCTTGCCGCTGCTCGCCAGTTTGGACTGGTCGTCCCCGATGATCTGGCGGTGGTTGGGCAGGACGACACCATCCTGGCGGCGCACAGCGCTCCCCCGCTCACCTCCGTGACGCTGCCCACCGGCGAGACCGGGACGGAGTCCGTTCGACTGCTGTTAGAGCAGATCAACGGTTCACGCACAGAGCCTGTCCATCTCGTGTTGCCGCGTGATCTGCTCGTGCGTGAGTCCTGCGGCGGTGGGCCGCGACAGGATCACGAAAGGGGAAAGAAGACCAAGTGCGAGAGATCTTCTTCGGATTCGATTGCGGCTACGCACCGACCGTGACCGATCTGGACGGGGACGGCAAGCCTGACTTCCTGATCAGCTCCTATCACGGTGAGCTTGTCGTGGCCTTCCACAACTCGGGGCGATTCATGTGGCAGTTCCGCCCAGACCGTGACGAGCCGCCGGGCTGGCCTTGGGGAGGTGTCAGTTGGGCGAAGGCGTACGCCGCCGACTTCGACGGTGACGGGGCGGCGGAAGTTGCTGTCGGCCGCTTCCGCCTCTACCTGCTCGACGCCGCGACCGGCCGGCTGAAGGCCAGCCGAGCGTTGCCGGAGCAGGTCCAGGACCCGGCGCCGGGGCTGCCCATCGGCGGCCTCGCCCCGATCCGCCTGCCCGGCGCTCAGCAGCCCGGCATCGTCGGGCTGGTCCAGGGCGCCGGCACATGGGCGCTGGACGGCAATCTGGACGTGGTCTGGCACAGTCCCGCGCCGCTCTTCGAGCACCTCCCGCACGTGGGTGACATCGACGGCGACGGCTTCGACGAGATCGCCGCGTCCGGCCACTGGGACCATAAGTTCTACGTTCTGGACCACGACGGGCGTCAGCTCTGGACCGACCAGCTCGACGGGCGCTACCGAGACTCGCACGTCGACTGGGCGGTCCTCGGCCTGTTCGGCGGAACGACTCGCGGCGTGGCGACGTCGGAGGGTGTGATCTTCGACGGCAGCGGCAAAGAGCTGATCGACGTGACCGGGCTCCTCCAGCACGGTCAGGAGTGCGTGGCCGGCCAATTTCGCTCCGACCGGGGAGACTGGCAAGTCATCTACTGCGATCGCCAGCCCGCCGCCGTCTTGATGGTCGACGCCCAGGGCCACCTGGTGTGGCGGCGCGACGACTTTCGCGACCGGAAGAACCTCTGCGGCATCAAGGCCATCAACTGGACCGGCTCCGACCCGAACTGTGTAGTCACCAGCGAGTTTGGCGGCGGCTGGGGTACCTCACGCGGTGGCGCCGGCATCTATTACACCTACGTTTTCGACGCCTTCGGCAATCGCCTGGCCCAGATTCCCTGGGAGGATAGCGGCTGCCGGATTGCGCCGTACTACGGCGAGTGCGCGCCAGGCGCCGCGGCCGACGTGGACGGCGATGGCCGCGAGGAGTACTGCTGCTGCACCTGCGATGGGCGCCTGTTGATATTCGGGGAGGACGATGCCAGGTAGGCAGCGCGGATGTCGGGTTGCGGTAAACGGTGCGATGAGATCCCGCCTGCCCATTAGGGACGCTGCCTACGCGGCATTCACGAGCGGTCTTCAGAAGGGAGGATGAGAACAAGCCCAGGTGTGCGAACGAGACTTGACACCCGGAGTGTTCTGTGGCCCTCGTTTGGGGCGCCTCAAAACGGATGAAGAGACGGGAGACGAACATGCGCACCCCACAGCTAACGTCGCGCCGTAAGACCCTGGCGATCCTGGGAAGCAGCGGTTTGGCGCTCGCGCTGGCGGCTTGCGGACAAGCTGCCGCCGGTGTGACCACACCGGCGCCGTCACAGTCGGCTGCCGCGCCGGCCGCCCCAACAATCGCCCCGACGGCTGCTCCAGCTGCCGCCGTGGCCACTGCGACCACCGTGTCGTCAGCGTCATCAGCGGCAAGCGCTTCGGCGGTCGCCACCGCTACGACGGCGCCCGTGACGTCGGCAGCGAGCTCCGTCGCGAAGCAAACCACCATTCGCGTCCTGTTCTGGGCGGACGGCGCCGACATGAACCTGTTCCCCAAGTGGACCCAACAGTTCACCCAGGCCGTCCCGAGCATCAAGGTCGAGGTGGACGGGGTCCCCGGCAAGGACTACCATACCAAGCTGAAAGCGCAAATCAGCGCGGGCGACCCGCCCGACTTCTTCGATGACAATGCTTCGCCGCAGTATGCCTACCTGAAAGTGCTCACGCCGCTGGAGACCTACGTCGCCCGCGACAAGATCGACCTGAACAACTACTGGTCGGTATCGGTCAACGCCAAGAAGTGGCAAGGGCAACTGGTGGCCTTCCCGGCCCACACGGGCGCCAAGGCCCTGGTCTACAATGTCGACCTGCTCAAAGCCGCCGGCCTGCCCGACCCGAATGACCTCTTTGCCGCCGACAAGTGGGATTGGCAGGCATTCCTCGACACGTGTCAGAAGCTTTCCAAGCAGCAGGGCGGTCAGCGCGTCCAGTTCGGTATGACGGATGTCGGCGACTACTTCAACTGGCTGGCGGAGAACAAAGCGTCCGTCCTCTCCGCCGACCTGAAGACGGTGACGATCACCGAGCCCAATGCCGTCGAAGCCATCCAGTACATGCAGGACCTCATCTGGAAACACCACGTCGTCCCCAGCGCCGACGAAAAGAAGGCGCTCCCGGCCGGGACCGATGTCTGGGGCAGCAGCAAGGCGGCGATGTTCCAAGGCTGGGATAGCTGGGACTCCTACGACAAGGAAGTGGGCGGACACTTCACCTGGGATGCCGTGCCGCTGCCCAAAGGTACGGTCATGGGCAGTCTAGGCGGCACCAACGGCTGGAACATTCCCAGTGGCTCCAAGCTGAAGGATGAGAGCTGGCAACTGATCAAGTTCATCTCCACCAGCATGGATATCCAGACCGAAATCGCCGCCAAGCTGGAGATTCCGGCGCTGAAAGCGGCCGCCGATAGCTATTTTTCCAGCGCCGACGCCGCCAGCTCGCCGCCAAAGCACAAGAAGCTGGCCACGCTCGACCCCTACGACAAGGGCTACCTCTACAACGCCGAGCGCTTCACGTTCCCGAAATGGGATGAGGCGAGCGCCGTGATTGGAAAAGAGCTCGGCCTCGTCTGGAGCAACCAGCAGAGCGCGCAGGATGCCTGCCAGAAAATCGCGGCCCCGCTGGAGGCGATTGTCAAGTCCCTCGGCTAGTGGTCTGTTATGGAACTTTCCCGAGGATGGTGCAGGGGCGGGGCTGGCCACGTTAACCGTGGTGCGCAGCACCCTGCCCACCTGGGCGAGGCTCGCCCATACAGCAATACGGCAAACCTACCATGACAGACCACTAGCGCGGGGCATCGAGGATGCGCACGTGCCGGCCCTCCACGCGCAGCCGGCCGGCAATATGCAAGCGAACGGCCTCGGGCAAGAGACGGTGCTCCGCCGCGTGGATTCGTTCGGCCAGCGTGTCCTCGCTGTCGTCGGCCAGGACGGGCACGGCCTCTTGCAGGATGATAGGGCCGTTGTCGTAATTGGTGAGTCCGCCCGGCTGCACGTAGATGATCGTCACGCCTGTCACCTTGACGCCGTGGGCCAGAGCGTCCGAGATCGCGTGCGCGCCGGGGAAGGCCGGCAGCAACGCCGGGTGGACGTTGAGGATGCGGTTCGGGAACCGGGCGACGAACACGTCGGCGCAGACGTGCATCCAGCCAGCCATGACGATCGCCGCCGGGTCCTCCGCGGCGACCATGTCGCCGAGATAGGCATCGTACTCCACGCGCTCCTGGCCGCGCTCCAGCCAGGGCCGCAGCGGCTCGTAGCGACTGGGGATGCCGGCTCGCTCTGCCCGCTCCCGCGCCCCGGCGGCGCGGCGGTTGACGATGACCAGGGAGATACGGGCGTCCAACCGACCGGCCTCAATCTCGTCGATGAGCGCCTGCAAGTTGGAGCCGTTGCCGGAGGCAAAGACGACCACGCGGTAGCTCATGGCAGCCGGCCCTCCAGCGTCACCCTTGGGCCGACGTCGGAGGCGACGACCTCGCCAATCTCGTAGGCGTCCGGAACGAGCCGCAGCGCCTCGGCAAAGTCAGTCGGATGGACCACGACGCCCATGCCGATGCCCGCGTTGAAGGTGCGCGCCAGCTCGGCATCGCCGAGCCCGCCCCGCGAGCGCAGCACCTGCAGGATGCCCGGAACCGGCCACGCCCCTGCCTGCAGCCGAACCCCTAGCCCGGCGGGAAGGCATCTCGGCAGGTTGTCAAACAGACCGCCGCCGGTAATGTGGGCCAGCCCCAGCACCTCGACCGTGGCCTTCAACGCTCGCACCGGGGCAAGGTAGCTGCGATGCTCGGCCAGCAGGGCCTCCCCGTAGGTCGTGCCCAGCGCCTCGCTCCAGACACCGTACTCAGCCTCGGCGATGAGCCGCCTGGCCAGGGTGTAGCCGTTGGTATGCAGACCGGTCGAAGCCAACCCGATCACGGCGTCACCCGGGCGTATCTTGCTCCCGTCGATCACGTGCGAGCGCTCGCCGGCGCCGATCACGCAGCCCGCCAGATCGTAGTCGCCCGGCGCATAGACGTCCGGCATCTCCGCCGTCTCCCCGCCCAGCAGGACGCAGCCTGCCGCCTCGCAGGCATCCCTGGCTCCCTCAATGATCGCGGCGATCACCGCGTCGTCGAGACGGTGGATGCCGATGTAGTCGAGGAAAGCAACCGGTTCCAGCCCGGAGCAGAGCACGTCGTTGACGCAGTGGTTGACGATGTCGCGCGCCGTGGCCTCGTGCCGGTTGAGCGCGCTGGCAATCTTGAGCTTGGTGCCGACGCTATCGACAGTCGCGCCGATCACCGGCTCGCGCAGCGGCGGCAATTGCAGCAGTCCGCTGAAGGCGCCAATCCCGGCCAGGAGCCGCGAATCGACCTTGCCTGAGACGGCCGCGCCGATCATGGCACTGACGGCGGCCTTATGATCGAGGTCAACGCCGGCAGCACGGTACGCGCCGGCGCTGGCCGATTCTGTAACGGCGCGGTCTGCCATAGACCCTGGTCCCTTTCCGCCTTTCACCGCTGCCATGACGGCCGATCACAGCGTGGCGATGGTCACCCCATCGCCGCCTTCTCCGGATTCGCCTATCCGGAACGAGCGCACCAGCGGGTGGCCGGTGAGCTGCTCCTGCACCACCTGGCGTAGCGCCCCGGTCCCCTTGCCATGGATGATGCGCGCGTAGGGCAGGTTCGCGCGGGAAGCGTCGTTGAGGAAGCGGTCCAGCTCGGACTCCACCTCCGCGGCGCGCTTGCCCCGAAGGTCGAGCTCCAGGCCGACCAGGGGCGTTGGCGGGAGGGTTACGACACGCTCTTCCCGTGGGCGTTCAGCACGTCGCGGCGGCGCATCCTCTGGACTAGGCGCCGGCCGGTGACCCGGCCGCAGGTCCGACGCCCGTACCCGCACGTTGAAGCTCCCGAACTGCACCTCGGCATTGTTGCGGTCGCGATCCAGCGACAGCAACTTGCCGGACTGGCCGAGCGTCTCCACGTGGACCCAGCTGCCCACGGCGAGCTCGCCTGGCGCAGGAACCTCCCTCCGGCGCGGCTGCTTGTGGCGGCGCTCCAGCAACTGGCGCAGCAGCGCCGAGCTCTGCTCCTGGACCACCTGGACCTCGCGGCGCGTCGACACCTCAGTGGCGCGCAAGCGCAGCTCCTCCAGGCCGCGCCGGAAGTCCTCCAGCTCCCGTTCGGCGTCCGCTTCCGCCTTCAACTGCAGCTGCTCCCGCTGACGATCGAGCTCGGCGTTGCGGCGGCGCGCCTCGTCCCAAGCGTCGGCGGCGCGACGCTCCAGCACCTGCGCTTCTATCCGCGCCCGCTCGGCTTCCGCACGCTCGTCGGCAATCTGCGTCAGGAAGGTCTCGATCTGGAGCTGCTCCGGCGCCAACGTGGCCGTCGCTTCCTGCACGATCTCCTGCTGTAGGCCCAGACGGGTGGCGATCGCCAGGGCGTTGCTGCGCCCCGGAAGGCCGACCGTGAGCTGGTACGTAGGCGACAGCGTCTCCACGTTGAACTCTACGGAAGCATTCTGTACGCCCGGCGTCGTGTGCGCGTAGGCCTTCAGCTCGGCGTAATGGGTCGTGGCGACGGCCGTGGAGCCGTGGTCGCGTAGGTAGTCAAGGATGGCGCGGGCCAGCGCGGCCCCCTCGACCGGGTCCGTACCGGCGCCGAGCTCGTCGAGCAGCACCAGGTCGCCGGGCTGGACGGCGTTGACGATGCGCACGATATTCGTCATATGCGAGGAGAAGGTGGACAGGCTCTGCTCGATGCTCTGCTCATCGCCGATGTCGGCCCAGACTTCGCCGACCACACCAATCTCGGAGCCTGGCTCCGCCGGGATGTGCAGACCCGCCAGCGCCATCAGCGTGAGCAAACCGACCGTCTTCAATGCCACGGTCTTGCCGCCGGTGTTGGGACCGGTGATGACCAACTGCGTAAACTCCCGACCGAGCTCCACGCTGATCGGCACGACCTTCCCGGTGAGCAGCGGATGGCGCGCCTGCCGCAGCGCCAACTGGCCCGCGTTGGCCAGGATGGGTCGATTGGCCTCCTGCGCCGTCGCCAGCTTCGCCTTGGCCAGGCAGAGGTCGATGGCCGCCAGCGCCGTGACCGTCTCGACAATGGCGTCGGCCGACCCGCCGACGATGCCGGACAGCTCGCGCAAGATGCGCTCGATCTCTTGCTTCTCCTTGAGCTGCAAGGTGCGCCAGGCGTTGTTCAGCTCGACCACCGGCAGCGGCTCGACGAAGATGGTGGCCCCGCTGGCCGACTGGTCGTGGACGATCCCCGCCACCTGGCTGCGCTGCTCCGCCTTGACCGGAATCACAAAGCGATCATTGCGCGAGGTGACGATCGGCTCCTGCAGCAGCGCGCGATGGCTCATGAGGTAGGAGTTGATCTTCTCGATGAGCCGCCCGTGGGCCACCCGCAAATCGTGGCGGATGCGGGCCAGCGCCGGGCTGGCCTGGTCGCGCACCTCACCCTGGTCGTTGATAGCGCCGTGGATGGCGTCGGTAACCCCCCGGCAAGGCTGTATCTGCGAGGCGATCTCCCGGAGCACGCGGTAGACATCGGCGTTGAGCTTGGCAATAACGCCAGACACAAACTGCGCGCCGGCCAGCGTATCGGCGATCTCCAGAAGCTGGGCAGGATCGAGCACGCCCCCCAGCGCCGCCTTGCGCGCCGGCGGTCGCACGTCGCGCGCGCCGCGGACGGAGAAGTCAGGCCGGTCGGCCAGCAGGCGGCTCGCTTCCTCCGTCTCCTCCTGGCGGCGTTCCACCCAGAACCGGTCGGCGCTCGGCTCCAGCGCCAGCGCCAGCTCGCGGCTGGCCGAGAACGCGGTGACGTCCGCCAGCCGTGCCAGCACCTTGGGAAACTCGAGGGTGCCCAGCACCTTCGCATTCATCAGACCACCTCGTCAGCCAACACAGCCAGTCACCAGCCCGCGACGAATCGCCGCGCACGGGAACCTCAATCGGTACGGTACAGCATACCGCACGCCAGGAGCACGATGAAGGGCAACACCTGCCAAGGCAGCCTGCCGCTTGCCTGAGGCGGGCCCGATGTCGTACACTCATGCGCGCTCCAGCGAGCGCCGGAGTGGCGAAATGGCAGACGCGGCAGTCTCAAAAACTGTTGGGGGGCAACCCCCGTGCGGGTTCGACTCCCGCCTTCGGCACAGGTGGGCAAGAGTGCGGAGTGGTGTAACGGTAACACGGGTGCCTTTGGAGCATTTGTTCCTGGTTCGAATCCAGGCTCCGCAGCACAGAAAGGTCTGACCACCATCCTTCCTCGATAGCTCAACGGTAGAGCAGGCGGCTGTTAACCGCAAGGTTGTAGGTTCGAATCCTACTCGAGGAGCCGTTTTCCACGACCAACTCTTTTCGCCCATACCGGTTCACGGAGTCGCCCACGACTCCCCTTGAACGTCACCCAAAACTCAAGTATAATTTGACTTATGGGTGACATAGCCATCGGCGCACCGACGCAACGGGCCACCGCCAGGCCTGATCATTCCCGGCTTTTTGAGATCGCTTCGGAGCAAGGCGGTTACTTCACGGCCGAGCAGGCGCGGGAATGCAGGTACAGTTGGGCGCTGCTCGCCCACCACGTCAAGAGCCGGCGATTCCTGCGCGTCCGGCGCGGCCTCTACCGCTACCGCGAGTATCCCTCGTCCCCGCGAGAAGACGTGCTCGCGGCCTGGCTTGCGGTCGGCAAGGAGAGTGCCGTGGTGTCGCACGACAGCGCGCTCGACCTGCTCGACCTCAGCGACGTGATCCCGGACGCGGCGCATCTCACCGTGCCCCGCTCCCGCCGCAATCTCCCGACGCTCCCCGGCGTGAGGATTCATACCACCGTCAGGCCGCTTCGGCCAAGCGACGTAACGCACCGCGACGGCATGGTTGTCACGTCGGCCGCACGCACCATCCTCGACGCAGCTGAGGCAGGCACGGCGCCGGACCAGGTCGAGCTGGCGGTGGTCGAGGCGGTTGAGCGAGGCCTGGCCGCTCCCGACCAGCTCCGACGGGACGCCGCTGGACGCGGGCGACGGGTGGCTACGCTGGTCGCCGGCGCGTTGCGCAGGCTGTCGGCGTGAAATATGCGACCGCCACAGCGTTCCGTACTGCGCTCGAGCAGCGACTCCTGGCGATGGCACGGAAGAGGGGCGTCCCTCTGGTGCGGCTGCGCAAGCTGGTCGCCTTCGAGCGGCTGCTGGCGCGCCTGATGATCGTGGCGCCCGACCGTTGGGTCCTCAAGGGCGCGATCGCGCTCCAATTTCGCCAAGGGGCACGCTTCCGAACCACGAACGACATGGATCTGGGCCGCTGGGACGACGAGCGAGCGGCCACCGACGATCTCGTCGCGCTGGAGCGGGTCGACCTGGGCGACCATTTCCGCTTTGCCGCGGAGAGAACGGCCAAGCTCGACCAGGTGCTCGAAGGCGCCGCCGTGCGATACCACGTCTCGTCATACCTCGCGGGGCGGCGGTTCGAGGAACTCACCATCGACGTCGGCTTCGGCAATCTGCTGACAGCGCAACCGGAACGGCTCCGCGGACCAGATCTCTTGGGCTTCGCGGAGGTCGAGCCCCACGTGGCCGAGAAAGTCCATGCCTACACCCGCGTCTACGCCGGTGGCCGCGCCAACACACGTGTCAAGGATCTCATCGACCTGGTCCTAATCCCGTTGCTCTCTCCCTTCCAAGCAGGCCGCCTGCGTAACTCACTCGCCGAGACATTCAGCGCGCGCGGCACTCATCCGGCTCCCTCAGCCTTGCCGCCTCCTCCTTCGGAGTGGCGCCCCGGGTACCGCCAAATGGCCGCCGACCGCACCAGCAGCGCCCGCCAGCCCCGCGGTCGGGCGCGCGGTGGAGGGCGAGGGAGCAGTCACTAACGAACCGCTGGTGAGCTGCCTACTCACGCGCCGCCCGACCGGGTCGCCGAGGCCGAGTGCGCACTGGTAATGCCGCGCCGTGCCGAGTAAACCAAGCGAGCGATAATAATACTGGCCATAGCGCTAGCGTAGTCCGAGATTCGACCGTACACGGCTCGGTTTTGCCCAATTTCCGGTTGGCGAGGCGCTGGCCATAGCGCTAGCGCGCTCTTCGCGCTCGGCCCATGGTGGGTTCGTGCTGCCATGGCGGCAGTCTCAAGCGAAGGGAGCCAGTCACATGGCCCGGTTCTTTCACCCCTATGCGCGTCCCATTCCTTCCGGTCGGTACTGGTTAGCACCGATATGTCGATCCTACGCCGGGTACCTACCCCGGCGCTGAGCGGATGCGCATCACCGCGCCGCTGACCTGCTATCGGGTTGTGAAAGGAAACCCGCCTATGCTTCTGGACTTCAGGCCGCCGGCCCAGATTGGTCGTCGGCCGATCGACCCCACCCCGGAGCAGTTGCGCCTCCGGGATGGCCTGTCCGTGTTTGCTACGGAAGCGCAGGCACACCGGCAGGCGCGCGCCTACCCGCCGCTGGGCGGCTACGTCGTTGAACTCACTATCCCCGGAGGCGCCGAGGTAACCTACGAGCGCACGTGTCACACGCCCGGCCATCACACCCTCTGGGCGGCCCCGGCGTTGCTACTCGGCTGCGTTGTGCGCGTGGTGTCCGTGTGCGCTCGTCGTAGACTGCTGCTATGACCATCTTTGCCCTGTGGGACGCCGAGTCTGGCAATCTAGCCGGCGAATACCCGACCGAGGCAGATGCGCTGGCGGCGTGCTCCCGCGCTTTGCGGGAGCACGGACCGGTCGCGCTGGCCGGCTATGCCCTCCTGCGTGACGACGGCCGGTATGATCCCGTGCCCATCGCCGCCGATGCCGAGCTGGCCGCCCGCGTCCGCCTCGGCTCCCAAGGTGACGACAGCTAAGGCGCCGCGCATGCTCAGGCGGCAGGCCTCCCACCCCACCATAGGCCGCCGGCAACGTGCCAGGGCGTCGCCGGCAGCCGCAATTCATCCCGTCTGACTTGAACAACACGGCTAATCAAGTGATACTGCCATGCGTGGATCGACTGAGCGGGAGCGGCGACGGCGAACCGGACCGGCCATGGCGGCCGCCGACGTGGCGCTGGACGTAAGGCACCGGACCATCCGACCGAGCCGTTGCTGACCTACAGCTTCACCGTCCGCCCCACCGACGTTGGCTACCTCAACGGGCTGGGCGGCGAGAACCTGAGCCTGGGCCGGCTGATCGACCAGGCACGCGACCGTGACCGGGCTTCAACACCGTCAGCTAGCTGACAACTATATCATCTCGCGGAAAGGAATATACGATGTCGCTGATCTTTGCCATGCCATACCTGCTGCGCTTGCTGGTCGGGTTTTGCGTCTTCGCGCTGGTCTGGGTCGTCCTCGGCCTGGTACCCGCGCTGATCGTGGCCTTCCTGTATGGCCTCGTCGTCGAGGCCGGCGCCGCCTACCGCCGCCAGCTTTCACTGCGCCATGCCCAAGGGAGCGGTCGGAGCCTGCACCGCAGACGCCGCGCCCTCAGCTCGAGCGGCGTTACCCGCGATCGCAACTCTGCCGCCGCCGTGTCAACGTCCGGGAACACCCTCAAAGGGAGCGACCACGCCCAAGCGCCCGACCACTGACCGGTGCCGAGGTGCGTACCGGCCTGCTCCAGTATCGAGTAAGTCAACGTCCACGCGCCGATCGGCCCCGATCCGCACCAAAACGTCGCAAAAGGCATTCCAAATCGCAAGTTATTGAAGGCCACAGCCCACCGGTACGTGGGTATTGATGCCGACTCCCTGGCCGAGTATCTGTTCCCGGCGCACGCATCGGGCCCGCTCTATGCCTCCTCGCAGGTGGAGTTCACGCTGGGGGGCATCGACGCCGTGTTCCGATCGAATATGACACAGTGGCTCGGCTCGGCAAGGGATTACGCCGGTCGTTGCTCGTTCGACCCGGTCTGCGAGAAGAGCGGCGGGGCCTGGGGAAATTGTCAAGACCTGTGGATTGCGTGTCACGCTGCTTGAGCCTCGCCTCCTGATTCGTCGGATCGTTCGACCAGGTGGCCGTTGGCGAAGCGGGCTCCGGCGCGGACGAGGGCGACGAGGTAGGGCGCGTTCACCGCACGCCACCGGGCTTGGGCGGCTTCGACGAGCTTGCAGGCCATCGCCAGGCCGGCCGCGCGCGAGCCTGCCGTCGGTCATCTCATTCGTGCTCGGCTGGCTGGTGGCTGGGAGGATGTTGCGCCCGCTGCGGACGATGAACACCGCCATCAAGCGGATCTCCGCCCGCAACGTCCACGAGCGACTCGCCCTCCGCGGACCCCGCGACGAGCTGCGGAATCTCGGCGACGCGGTCGACGGACTGCTGGAACGTCTTGACAGTGCCTTCGACGCGCAGAAGCGCTTCGTCGCCAACGCGGCTCATGAGCTACGCACGCCACTCACCCTCGAGCACGCATTGCTGGAGGAGAGCCTCCTGCATCGAGATTCCGACACCTCATCCATGCGATCAATCCTGGGGCGGCTGCTCGACCTCAGCGAACAGCAGGGACGCCTGCTGGAATCGCTGTTGACGCTGGCCAAAAGCGAGGGCGGCCTTGATCACCGCGGCCCTCTGGATCTGGCGGAGATCGCCGAGCGCATGGTAAGGACGGCGGAGGGGACCGGCCCCAGGGTTGGCGGGGACAACCCCAGGCCGGTGAGGGGGACGGCCCCGGAGCTGACGGGAACAGCCCCTGGGCCAGTGCGGCAATCGGTCCCGGGGCTCACGGGAGAACGTCCGGGGCCGGTTGTCCGCGCCTCCGATTGGTAACCGGGATCGCGCACGCCCCAACGGCGGGCGACCCGGCACTGGTCGAACGACTCATCGCCAACCTGCTGGACAACGCCGTGCGCTACAACGTGCCCGGCGGCCGGGTGGAGATCTCCACCCGTGGTCGAGGGCGACAAGGCCATCGTCTCCATCGCGAACACCGGGCCGGTGATCCCGCCCGAGCAGGTCCACCGCATCTTCGGCCTCTTCCAGCGACTCGACCGCACCCGCGTCGACGACCACCACGGCCTCGGACTGTCCATCGTCCGCGCCAGCGCCATCGCCCACGACGCCACGCTCACCGCGAACCGCGGGCGCAGGGTGGCCTCTCGATAGAGATCCACTTCCCGCTCATACCGTTCGCAATGCCACGGTAGGCGGCATCCGAGACGCTCGAACGGCCGGCATCAGGCCAGCGAACGCGCCGATCAGGATGGCCGAGGCGATGCCGCCCGACCACGCCTCGACGGGGATCACGACGGCCCAGCTCTTCGAGCTGGCGTACACGGCCGTTGCCGCGGCCCCGGCCAGCACGCCGACGACGCCGCCGATGACGGCGAGCAGGATCGACTCCGCGAGGAACTGCGTCCGGATCTGCCCCTTCGTCGCACCAAGGGCGCGCCGGAGGCCGATCTCCGAGCGGCGTTCCAGCACCGAGATGATCATAATGTTGGCGACACCGACGGCGCCCACGATCAGTGCCACCACCCCGAGCCCGAGAAAGAGGCTGTCGAACGCCCCCGCCGCAGCGGCCCGGGCGGTGAGCAGGTCGGACGGCTGGCTGACGGCCACCTCGTACGGCGCCTCGGGGTTGGCGGTCCGCGCGAGCAGCGACTGCACCGCCGCCTCATGACCGGTGGCGGCGCGCACGTAGATCGAGCTCGGCGGGCCGGCCTGCTCCTCGCCGCGGACCATGCTGATATAGCCGAGGTACTTCTGGGCGGCCGGATAACCGATTAAGGCGCTGTTGTCGATGTCGGGCGCCAGCGGCGAGGGCTCCAGAATGCCCGCGACATTGAACCACTGGTCGCCGAGCCAGATCCGCTGATCAGGGTAGACCCGGTCAATGCCGAGCCGTTGGGCGGCGGCCGAACCGAGCACCGCGACCGGCTCGCGGGCAGTGCCCTCGTTGAGCCAGTTGCCGCGTGCGACGCCGGTGCTGAGCACGGACAGCAGGTTCAGGCTGGTGGCCTGCACCTGGAGGCCACCGGTGTTGCCCACCGGGATCATCGAGTTCCGGTAGACCTTCGCTTGCTTCATCAGGGCGGTGTGTGTCACCAGTTGGACGTTGTCCAGGAGTGTGATCCGCGCCGGCGCTTCGCGGGGCAGCGTCGCCGCCCCCCCGGTGAGGCTCTGTCCGGCCTCGACGGTCAGCATGTTCGTGCCGAGCCGGTCGATCTCCGCGATCAGTCCGGCCTGCGAGGAGGAGGACAACCCGAGGACCCCCACGATCGCGGCCGTCCCGATCGCGATCCCGAGCGCGGACAGTGCTGCGCGCAGCGGCCGGGCGCGCAGCCCGACACTCGCCACCCGCAGCCCGTCTTTCAGCCCCAATCGTCCGCCCTTGGCACTCATGGCGCCTCTCCCTTCGCCCCCGCACCGTCCAAGGGCGCCACAAGGACGCCGCGATCGCGGCCGGTATCGGAGACCACCTGGCCGTCCAGCATCCGAATCCGGCGAGGCAGATGATCGGCGAGGCCCGCATCGTGCGTGATCAGGATGATGGTGGCGCCGGCGACGTTGAGCTCGCGGATGAGCTCCATGATCGATGCGCCGGTGGTGCTGTCGAGGTTCCCGGTCGGTTCGTCGGCGAGCACGATCGCCGGACGCCCGACGAGGGCCCGGGCGATCGCCACCCGCTGCCGCTCCCCTCCGGAGAGCTTGGTGGGCTTGAAGTTCGCGCGTTCGGAGAGGCCGACCCGTTCGAGCGCCTCATCCGCGCGCCGGTACCGCTCGGCGGCGGGGACGCCGGCGTAGAGCAACCCGTCGGCGACGTTCTCCCGCGCCGTGGCATGTTCGGCCAGGAAGAACTGCTGGAAGACGAACCCGATCTCCCGAGCCCGCAGCAGCGACAGCGCGCGGTCGCTCAGCCGCGCCGCGTCGACCCCACCGATCCGGACCACGCCACTGCTGGGCCGCTCCAGCGTCCCCATGACGTGCAGGAGCGTGGACTTGCCCGACCCGGAGGGCCCGACGATCGCTACCAGCTCGCCGCGCCGGACGGAAAAGGACACCCCCCGGAGGGCGGGCACCGGCGGCCGCTCACCGTAGACCTTGGTCACCCCATCCAGTTCCAGAACTGATTCGCCACTCATAACGACGGCACCACCACTTGATCGCCTTCGTGAAGACCGCCCTCGACCTGGACTCGTCCGTCTGCGGTGTCGAACAGGCCCAGCTGCACAGCCACCAGCTCGCGTCGCCCGCCGGCGCGCACGACCTCGACCGCGAACCCGCCGCCGGACTTCCCGACGAGCGCGGTAACCGGGACGCTCAGGGCGCTGGGCACGCTGGCGGTGGTGATGGTGACCTGCACCGGGGCCTGATCCCAGGTGCCCGTGGCGGCCGGGTCGGAGGGGGTGACGTCCACGGTGATGGTCGGTGTGGTGCTGCTCCCCGAGCTGCCCGACGAGCAGGTGTCCATTCCCGGCGCAGCGGAGCTGGAGCTTGACCCGCTGGACCCGGAGCTCGATGGGCAGGTGGCGACCGCCCCCACCGAGGACACGACACCTGGGGTTGTCTGGTTGTTGGGCAGGGTGATGGTCACCTTGTCCCCGACCGCCATGTCGGTCTGTTGCAAGGCGTCCAGATGGATGGTCACCTGGCGAGTTGTCGAGCTGCCCTGCATCACCGTCTGGCCGGTCTGAGTGCTGCCCCCTAGCTGGACTGACAGGGTCGTCACCCGCACGGCAGTGGGTTCGAACACCGCCTGGCCAAGAGTCAGCGTGCCGTTCTGGGTCACCCCCAGGGCGGCCTGGAGCTTCTCCAAGGCCGTGGTGGTGGCCGACCCGAAGGAGGCGGATGTTGGGCTAAGCTGAGCCGAGGTGGCATAGCCGAGCGCGACCAGATCCGCGTTGAGCTCGGCCACGGCGGCGCCGGTCGCCCCGGCCGATAGGATCCGATAGGCAGGTGTCGAGCCATACAGCAACACCACCGGGCTATCGTTCACCCGGTAGAGCACCTGACCCTGCGAGATCACCTGGCCGACCGCGGGTAGCTTGGTGTATATACCGCTGGCCTGGTTGATCACGGAGTAGGGCGAGCCGTCCGATCGCCCCCGATAAGTCAGGGTCCCATCCAGGGAGACCATGGCCGAGAGCGTCCCCTTTTCCACCTTCGCGGTGTTCGCCGGCGGCTCCTGCGCGGCCGGGGTCGCTTGCTTCGCACGGGACATGACGAGCACGCCGCCGGTGACGGTTAGAGCAACCAGGATGGCCGCTCCGGCCAGCACCCAAGTCTTCCGCATCACCGGCCCCCCGAGACGCCTGCATTCGCGGCGAGATCGCGACACTTCTGCATCGCGGCGTTGAGCATGCTCCTACCACCGTTCCTTGCGGCGGATGGGATTCGATTCGTGTCGACGAGGGGCCCATCTGGGGCGGGGTCCGGGAAGTCCTTCACGCCGTTGTCGCGGATGCACTGGGCGAACTTGAGGGCCGCCTTCTGCTGCTCGGGACTCCTCTTGCTTCCCGTGAACCCCGGTGGCTCCAGGTCCTTGCACGCGCTGATGGCCCGCTGGAACGCCGCGCTGCTGGTGTCCAGCGACGAGCCGTTCGCTATCTGATCGATGGTCAGATTGCCCGACGCGTCCGGGTCAGGGAACTCCCTGACACCGTTGGCGCGCATGCACTGGGCGAACTTCAACGCCTGATCCCGATTGGTGGCGTTGCTGCCGCCGCTGCTGCCGGCGCCTGGAACAGCTGTTGACGCGACCGTCGGCCTCGATGGAGTGGCGGCGGTGTTGTTGTCGCCGCTGCTGCCGGTGCCGTTGACGGCGGTGCTGTTGCCGCCGCTGCTACCGGTGCCGGCACTTGTTGAGGAAGACGATAGCGACTGCATCACGATGTTGTTGCCGCTGCCGATGCCGGTGCCGGCGGGTGCGTTCGAACAGCCCGTGCTGATCAGGGCGAGCATGGCAAGGGCGGCCAGCGGCAGTAGTGTTCTACGCATGCCTTCTCCCCGCATGTGGTGATTGCGTTGACACCGGTTCTCTGCCGAGCGTGCGGATCACTGCTGTATCCTTTCCTTGTGCTGGTTCGCATGTCGGTCATGCCGCCAGTCTAGGCAGCGTGGTGTTGCCAGCACGTATGTGATTTTCAATATGCCGACGATATGCGCCGGCTGGTAGCATCGAGCGCATGCGTGTGTTGGTCGTGGAGGACGAGCCCTATCTGGCAGAAGCCATCGGCGATGGCCTACGCCTGGCAGCGATCGCCGGTCTGCGGCTGGATCCGTTCCGCCGCGAGGTCTACCGCGACGGCCGCCGGGCCGGCGACCGCGGTTACTCGTAATGCAGCGCGTGTATCGGGTCCAGTCTAGCCGCACGGTAGGCCGGATAGAGGCCAAAAAGCAGTCCGGCGCCCACGGACACCAGGAGCGCCAGGCCGACGGCGACGAGGCGCGGCCAGGCCGGATAGGATGCTAGCGCCGGGACGGTCCGCGTCACGATAGCCGCCGCCGCGTAGCCGCTGGCCACGCCGAGCGCGCCGCCGACGAGGGTGAGGGTCAAAGCCTCCTCCAGGAACTGGAGCAGGATGTTGGAGGGCTGAGCCCCCACCGCCAGCCGGACGCCGATCTCCGGGGTGCGTTCGCTCACGGCGATAAGCATGATGTTCATTATGCCGAAGCCGCCGATGGCGAGGGCGATGCCGGCCACGGCGGTCAGGACGCGCGTCAGCAGCGCCGTTTGCTGCCGCGCCGCGTTGGCCACCTGCGTGTCGTCGGTGACGTTAAATTCGTTGGGCTGCCCGGTCGTGAAGTGGTGCGCCTGTTCCAGCGTCGCCGTCACGCCGGCGAGCACGGCCGGGATATCGTCCGTCGAGTCCGCCTGCAGCAGGATGCTCGCCAGGTTGCCATAGCCGAAGAGCCGTTGCTGCGCCGTGTGCAGCGGGATGATGACGACGTCGTCGAGGTCGGTCTGGGCGTCGTGCCCTTTCGCGGCGAGCACCCCTACCACCCGGAATTCGACGTTGCGGAGGAGCAACTGTTGGCCGACCGGGTCCTGGCCGGGGAAAATCTTGTCGACAACCGTCTGGCCGAGCACAGCAACGGTCGCCCCGGCGCTTTCATCCTGCGCCGTGAAGAAGCTCCCCGCGGCCAGGGCGTCGTCCTGGATCTGCTGGATCGTGGGTAGGGCGCCGATGACGTTCGTGGTATAGGCCAGCCGGCCGGCGATGGCGGGGACGCTGCCCGTCACCTCCGGCGTGAGCGCCGCAACGTCCGGGACCTGCGCCTGCATCAGGCTGGTATCGTGCAGGGTGAGGGCCGGGCGGACGCCGCCGAGGCGAACGATGCCGGGCGTCACGGTGATCAGATTGGAGCCGAGCTTGGCGAGCTGCGTCGCGACCGCGGCGTTCTGCGCTTGCCCCACGGCGTCGATCACCAGCACGCCGCAGATGCCAAGGACGATGCCGACGATGGTCATGGCCGAGCGGACCTTGTGCGTGAGCAGGGCGCCCAGCGCGGCGCGCACGCTCTGTCCAGTTGCCTGCCGCCAGGTCGACCCGCCGCGCCGCAGCGGCGGCAGGGCGAGCAGCGCCGCGACCTTCCGCCGGTGAGCGGCGCCCGGCGTCTGCGAATGCCCGGCGTCCGTGATCGCGGCGCCCAGCCCGGTTGGCGCGCTCATGTCGTCAATTCCGGCGCAGCGCCTGAATGGGATCAAGGCGCGCCGCCCGCTGGGCGGGATAGCTGCCGAAAAGGACCCCGAGCACCAGCGCTACACCCAGCCCGGCGCCGATCGCCACCGGCACCGGCGCCGGAGCGACGCCGCCCAGCCCGCCGAGCAGGGAGAGGGTGACAGCCTCGATCAGGAACTGGCGGCGGATGTCCGCCGGCTCGGCGCCGACTGCCAGGCGCAGGCCGATCTCCCGCGTCCGCTCGCTCACCGCCGCCAGCAGGACGTTCGCCACGCCAAAGCCGCCCAGCAGCAGCGCCACTGCCGCCACGATCCCCATGGCGAGATCGACGGTGCCCAGGGATTGGCGCGCCGCCCCCGACGCCGCCAGGAAGCCGCCGATCGTGAAGTCGTCCTGGCCGCTCGGCGCGATGTGATGGTTCTTTTCCAGCGCCTTCGTGATCTCCTGCTGCACGGCGGCGACGTTGCCCGTGGCGTCCGCCTCCACCTGCACCATCGGGACGGTGGAGCCTTGCAAGGCGCTCTGGCTCGGGCTCGGCGTGGCGCCTTGCAGCCGGACGACGTTCGCGCCCGGCGGCAGCTTGGTCTCACCGGCACTTCCGAGCGCTGGCCCGGACCTACCTTTCCCGCCGGGCCGCTGGCCCTGCAGCCGCTGCTGCCAGGTGCTCACAGGCACGATGATGATGTCGTCGGGGACGATCTTCATGCCGCCCTCTCCAGCAACAGGGGCGCCGCCCACCGTGTTCAGTACGCCGACGACGGTGAAGTTCACGTTGTTCAGCCGGACCTGCTGGCCCACCGCCGAGGCCCCAGGGAAGAGGTGCGCGGCAGCGTCCTGGCCGAGCACGGCCACGGCGGCACTGTTGTCCACGTCGGCCTGGCTGAAGAAGCTGCCGGCGTGCAGTTTGTAGCCCTGGAGGAGCTGCAGGTCGGGGAAGGCCCCCTCGGCCACCGTCTGCAGGTTGTGGTTGCCGGCCGCCGCCTGGACCGGCGCGTCCGTGCCGGAGGGGCTGGCCGCGATGACGTGTGGCAGTTGGCGCAGCGTCTGCACGTCCTGCAGCGTGAGCGAGGGCGGGCCGCTCGCGATGACCATCGTAGCGTGGCCCGGCGCGGACGGCGCCGCCGACGGCGCCATGACGAAGCCCTCCACAGTGATCGTATTGGCGCCGACGGCGCCAAACGCCCCGGCCGTCGCCCGCTGGGCGGCCTGGCTCACGGTCAGCACCAGCAGCACCGCTGCGATACCGACCACCAGGGCCAGCATCGCCAGCGCAGAACGCAACTTGTGCCCGGTGAGCCCGCGGAAGGCCTCCCGCGCGCCACTCAGCGTGAGCCGCCACCACGGCAGGCGTCCGCGTCCCGGCAACGGCGGCAGCAGGCGGGGGGATGTGGACAACGGCATTTCTTGATTTTGCATGGTTTCCTCCCTAACGACCCATTGGCGCTGCGGCTGGTTCGGTCGGGGCGCTCACGCCACGCCCTCCGCTGCCGCGCTGGCCAGTTCCTCGCTCGCCCGCCGTGGCGCCGGATTGGGGGCATCTTCCGCCACCCGCCCGTCCGAAAAGCGGATGATGCGCGGGCAGAACCCGGCGATGTCCGGCTCGTGCGTCACCAGCAGGATGGTGCCGCCGGCCGCGTTCAACTCCTGCAGGATGGCCATGATCTCCAGGCTGGTGCGGCTGTCCAGGTTGCCAGTCGGCTCGTCGGCCAGGATGATGGACGGGCCGGTGACCAGGCTGCGGGCGATGGCGACGCGCTGCTGCTGGCCGCCGGAAAGCTGGTTGGGATGGTGGTGGCCCCGTTCCGCCAGACCCACGGCGGCGAGGGCGAGCGCCGCCCGCTCCTCCGCCCGCTTGCCGGTGACGCCGGCATAGAGCAGCGGCAGCATGACGTTCTCCAGCGCGCTGACGCGGGGCAAGAGGTTGAAGCTCTGGAAGATCATGCCGATCCGCCGGTTGCGCACCCGGGCCAGCTGGCGCACGGTCAGCTTGCCCACCGCCACGCCGTCCAGCCAGTACTGACCCGCGGAGGGCCGGTCCAGGCAGCCCAGGATATTCAGGAACGTGGACTTACCGGAGCCGGACGGCCCCATTGCCGCCACCAGCTCGCCGGTGTGCACCTCCAGGTCCACCCCGCGCAGGGCCTGGACGGCGCTTCCGGCCATCGGGTAGACCTTGGTCAGCCCTTCCACGCGGATACGCGGCTTTTGCTCACCCGTCTCCGGCCTTGCCGAGGCGGCTTGCGCAACATCCATCAGACGATCTCCTTCCTTGATTACTCTCAACTCAAGTACTGTCCCGGTCCCCCGCTCTGCCCGGTGATCACCTGCTCGCCCGGCTGCAGGCCGGCGATGATCTCCGTCCGGTTACCATCGCTGAGGCCGCTCTGCACCGGCACGCGCGCTGGCTTGCCGTTTTGCAGCACCAGGATGGTGGCGTTGGTGCTGCCTTGCGTCGCCACGGGCGCGGCGGCGCTCGTCGCGGCGGCCGACTGGGCGAAGCTGAGCGCCGCCGCCGGCGCCAGGAGCACGTTGTGCCGGCTGGCGGTAACGATGGTGACGTTGGCCGTCATGCCGGGCAGCAGCCTGGTCTTCGTCGGGTCGATGGAGCAGGTGACGTTGTAGCTGACGACGTTGTTGCTGCTGCTGCCCAGCGGCTGGACCTCTGCCACCTTGCCGGTGAAGGTCTGGCCGGGGAAGGCGTTGAGCGTGAACTGCACGGGCTGGCCCAGGGCCACCTTCGCCATGTTGGCCTCATTCACCTGGGCCACCACCTGCAGCGCGTTCAGGTCGGTGAGCACGAGGAAGGCGGTGGTGGAGACGTTGCTACTGGCGCTGGCGCTGGTACCGACGGCGCCGCCGCTCACGAACTGGCCGGCGATGTCGTTCACCTGGGCCACCGTGGCGGCGATGGGCGAGCGCAGCGTGGCGTCGTCCAGGTTGCCCTGGGCGGTGGCCAGTGCTGCCGTGGCCTGATCGACCTGCGCCTGGGCGGCGGCGCGCTCGGCCGGGGTCGGCGGCTCTTTGAGTTGGTTGTAGTTGGTCTGCGCCGTCTGCACGGCCTGGCGATCGGCGTCGACCGCCGCCTGCACCTGCTGCAGGGCCTGCGCCGCCTTGCCGGTCTGGTCGTTGAGCGCCGCCTGGTCCGTCTGCACGCTGCCCGCCGCCGTCTGCAGTTGCGCCTGGTCCTTGGCCTGGTCGTTGGCCAGCGCCACCTGCGCCGCCTTCAGGGCCCCCGCCGCCTGGTCCAGGCTGGTCTGGGCCTGCACGGCACTGCCCTGGAACTTGGCCGTGTCGTCATGCAGCGCCGCCTGGGCCGTCTTCAAGGCGTCCGTCGCCTGGGTCACGGCTTGCTGGGCGGCGAGGCTGGCGGCCTGCTGCTTGACCTTGTCGGAGGCGGCGGCGTCCTGGGCGGTGTTGAGGGCCGCCTGAGCCTGGGACACAGTCTGCTGGGCCTGGGCCTGGCTCTGCTGGATCTGGGCCCGCACGGTGTCGATGGCCGTCTGCTGCGTGTTCACGGTGGCGTTGGCGGCGTTGCAGCCGGCCTGGGAGTTGCGGGCATCGGCGAGGTTACAGGCGGCGTCCCGTTGGATCTGCGACGTGTTGAGGGCGTTTTTGGCCTGGGCCAGTTGCTGCTGCTGCAGCGGCGTGCCGGTCGCGGCCACCGCCTGGGCGTGCTGGAGGCTCTGCTGGGCATTCCGCACGGCGGTCGTGTCGCTTTGCAAGGCGGCGGCAATCTGCTGCTGGCTGGAGGTCAGGTTTTGCTGGGCCGTGCTGACGCCCTGCTGGGCGTTCTGGAGCGCCACCTGATCGGCCTGGGTGGACGCGGCGATCTGCGCCTGTACCGCCGCGGCGTTCTTCTGGGCGTTGGCGAGCGCCGTCTGGGCGTTGCTGATGGACGTCTGGTCGGCCGCCTCGCCTCTGGCTACCTCGTTCTGGACGCTGCCCGTGTTGGCCTGGGCGTTGGCCAGCGCCACCTGGGCCTGCTGCACGTCTTTGGTGTTCTGCTGCGCCATCAGATCCAGGTTCTTCTGGGCGTCCGCCAGGTTGGACTGGGCGGTGCTGATGGCTTGCTGGGACACGGCGAGTTGCTGCGGCGTGGGGCCGGCCAGCAGCTTCTGCAGGGCTGCCTGCTGCTGGCCAAGCTGCGCCTTGACCTGGTCCAGGGCGTGCTGCAGGTCGGCGGTGTCCTCATGCGCCAGCACTTGCCCGGCCTTGACCGTGTCGCCCGGCTTGACCAGCACCTGCTTCAGGAGGCCGCTGTTCTTGAAGGTGAGGGGGATCGAGGCGGCGGTGCTCACCGGCCCGGTCGCGCTCACGCCGATAGCAAGATCGCCGCGCGTGACCGGCACGGTCGTGTAGGTCGCCGCCGCGGCGCCTTGCGCACGCACGCGGTAGGCGTAGAGTGCGCCGCCCGCCAGCAGCGCCGTGACCAGCAGCAGGAGCAGCGCCCGCCAGGGACCACGGACGGGCCGTTGCTCCAGCAGTTCCTCGTCAAGCACCAGCCACTGCTCCTCTCCGTGTGCTTGTTCGCCGTAGGTTATGCCTCCAGTCTCGGCGGCGTGGTGTTGCCGGCGCGTATGTGGTTTTCGATATGCCGACGATATGCGCCGGCTGGTAGCATCGAGAGCATGCGTGTGGTGATCGTCGAGGACGAGCCCTATCTGGCAGAAGCCATCCGCGATGGCCTACGCCTGGCAGCGATCGCCGCCGACATCGCCGGTGACGGCGACACCGCTCTGGAACTGCTGCGCATCAACGCCTACGACATCGCCGTCCTCGACCGCGACATCCCCGGCCCCTCCGGCGACGAGATCGCCAGACGCATCGTCGCCTCCGGCGGCGGCATGCCGATCCTCATGCTCACCGCCGCCGACCGGCTCGACGACAAGGCCACCGGGTTCGAGCTCGGCGCCGACGACTACCTCACGAAGCCGTTCGAACTCCGAGAACTCGTGCTCCGTCTCAGAGCGCTCGACCGCAGGCGCGCCCACAACAGGCCGCCCGTGCGAGAGATCGCCGGCCTGCGTCTGGATCCGTTCCGCCGCGAGGTCTACCGCGACGGCCGCTACGTCGCGCTCACCCGGAAGCAGTTCGCCGTGCTCGAAGTTCTCGTCGCTGCCGAAGGCGGTGTCGTCAGCGCCGAAGAGCTACTGGAACGGGCGTGGGATCAGAACGCAGACCCGTTCACCAACGCCGTGCGCATCACGGTCTCGGCACTGCGCAAACGCCTCGGCGAACCCGGGATCATCGCCACCGTGGCCGGCGTCGGGTACCGCATCAGCACTCGACCAGACACCGGGCGTGGGGGAGGGGACCGTGGATAGAGCGCCCGGTTTGAGTGTTCGCCTCAAACTTACCCTCAGCTACGCCGGCTTCCTCATGCTCGCGGGCGCCTTGCTGCTCGCGGCCGTGTGGGTGTTCCTTCTGCGATACGTACCCGACGGTGCGATCTACACGGCCCGTGGCTTACTGCCCGACGGCTCCGTCCTCCTGCGCGGCTCACTCTGGGAGGTCGCTCGGACTTGGCTCAGCATCGAGCTCGGTGCTTTCGGTCCGGCCGCGGCCGTCGTGCTGGCGTTCCTGCTGGTATTCGGTCTCCTGGGAGGGTGGCTTCTCGCCGGTCGGATCCTCACCCCTCTGACTCGCATCACAGACGCCACACGCATGGCCGCGAACGGATCGCTCTCCCACCGAATCCGGCTACCGGGCCGCAAAGATGAATTCCGCGAACTCGCCGACGCCTTCGACGCCATGCTCGCGCGGCTCGAAGCACACATCGCCGAACAGCAGCGATTCGCAGCCAATGCCTCCCACGAACTGCGCACCCCGCTGGCGATCACGCAGACACTGCTCGACGTGGCCCGCAAGGATCCGAACCGCGACAACGGCGAACTTGTCGACCGCCTCCACGCCGTCAACACCCGAGCGATCGACCTCACTGAAGCATTGCTCCTGCTCAGCCGCGCCGACCAGCGGTCCTTCACCCGAGGACACGTCGACCTGTCCCTCATGGCGGAAGAAGCCACTGAAACGCTCCTCCCCCTCGCAGAAAAACGCGGCGTCACCATCGAGACCTCCGGCGACATGACCCCCGCCATCGGCTCGCACGCGCTCCTGCTGCAGTTGAGTACGAACCTCGTGCACAACGCGATCGTCCACAATCTGCCTGAACAGGGCGCCGTGTGGGTCACGACCAGCGTTCACCCCAAGCGTGTGGTGCTCACGGTCGAGAACACCGGCGAGCAGCTCACCCCACAGTTCGTTGCCACGCTTGGCGAGCCGTTTCGTCGCGGCGCCGAACGCATACGCACCGAGCACGCCGGTGTCGGCCTCGGCCTGGCAATCGTCAAAAGCATCACCCAAGCACACGACGGAACCCTCACCCTCACGCCCCGCCCCGCTGGCGGGCTCTGCGTCACGGTGCAACTGCCCGCCGCGCCACCGCACACTGGCAGATGACGATCAGGGGAATTGCCGCACGACCCCGACGCGTGAGGAATAGTCAAGGCCTGTGGATCAGCCGTAGTGGGTCAATTTGAAGGGGGCAGAATAGCTCGTAAACCGTTTGCGCAACGTGGGCGGTATGCTTGATCAGATCGCGACGTGCGACCTTTGTGAAAGCAAGCTGTTGGTCCTTGCTTCGCCATTTCGGTCTTGGTTTAGTGCGCCTAACAAAACCGCGGCGCAAGTAGGCGAGAAAGCAGGATGGTTGCGAGCCATGGGATCGAGTCGGAGGAGCGCCTGGGGCGCCACCGGTTTCTCCGCAGGCGGTGAACGCTTCAGAAGAGTTCCTCGGCCAGCGCGACGATGATGCCCGCAGGGCCTCGCATGTAGCAGAGTCTGTACCGGTCCTCGTACTGGGCCACCTCGCCGACGAGTTCGGCGCCGTTGGCGCGCAGGCGAGCGACAGTGTCGTCGACGCTTTCGACGGTAAACATGACGCTCCGGAGGCCCAGCGCGTTCGGCGGTGCGATCGCCGGTTCGATCTCGACCAGTTCTGGATGGCGAAACTTCGTCAGCTCAAGCCGCCCGTGCCCATCTGGGGTCCGCATCATCACGATGTCGACTTGGACACGTTCGAGCCCGTTGACGCGGTCCACCCACGGGCCCTCGACCGCTGCTTCGCCTTCCAAGCTCATGCCGAGCGCGGTGAAAAACGCGATAGCGGCGGCAAGGTCGCGGACGACGACGCTGACGTGGTCCAATTTTTGATGGTCATGTCCCTAGTGTAGCAGAGGCCGTGCGCGGCGGTCCGGGCCGACCGTTCTCGCGAGCTGGACGTGGTTGGCCGAGGAAACGCAGGGAGATGAGGGCGCAGCCAAGCGGCAAGAAGGCCAGATGGATGTCAGCCCGGTGCTCGTAGCGGATCTTCAGGCGCCGGAAGCGGTTGAGCCAGGAGAGCGCCCGTTCGACCACCCACCGGGAGCGTCCCGGGCGGTTCTTGGGCTCGGCACCACCGCGGGCGACGCGGGGGATGATGCGGCGCTTGCGCAGGGCCAGACGGAGGTGACGGTAGTCGTAACCCTTGTCGGCATAGCGCGTGCGCGGTCGGCGACGGGGCCTGCCGCGCATCTTGGCGCGGGTGGGCTCGATGGCGTCGACGGCGGCGAGCATCATCGTCGAATCGTGCACGTTCGCGGCGCTCACCAGAACCGCGAGCGGGATGCCGTGGGCGTCGACCACAAGATGGCGCTTCGTGCCCTGTTTGCCGCGATCCGTCGGGTTCTTGCCCGTTTCTCGGCCCCCCCGGGGCCGGCGCCGCGGCGGAGTCCAGCGCGGCCCGGTCCCAGTCGATGCGATCGGCCTGGGCCAGCTCTTCGAGCAGCACCTGGCGCAGCCTGCGCCAGACGCCCGCTTGGTACCAGTCTCGCAGCCTGCGCCAGCACGTCATCCCGCTCCCACACCCCATCTCGGCAGGCAAGTACTCCCAGGGGATGCCCGTCTTCAGCACGAACAGGATCCCCGTCAGCGCGCCCGGTCCGACACCCGGGGCCGTCCGCCCTTGGGCTTCGGCGGCTCCGGCGGGAGCAGCGGCGCGATCCGCGCCCACAACGCATCAGGCAACAGTTCCTTCGCCATGGCACCCTCCTCTATGGCTCCTATTCTGCTGCCTTGGCTGCTTACGCGACGGTTTTGTTAGGCGTACTTGGTGCGGTTGTAATTATGGGCAGCGGGAGAGAACTATGGGCAAATTGACATCGTCTTTTGCGGCTGAGACGGAGGCGCTGAAGGAAGCAAACGCCGCACTCAACCGGAACGATATTCCGGCAACCGTCAAAGCATTTGACCCGCAGATCGAGTGGACCGAACCGGCCGAGTATCCGAGAGGCGGGACATATCACGGGCACGCAGGAGTGAAGGCACACCTGTCGCAGTCGCGCGAGAATTGGGCCGAAGGAAGTTGCGAGCCGGAACGGTTCATTGTCGCCGGCGAGAAGATCATTGTGTTCGTTTATGTGCGAGTGAGACTGAAACACAGCATGGAATGGCACGAAGGGCGTCTAGCGGATGTCTACACCTTCCGCAACGGCAAGGCCATTCAGATGCGCGCATTCGCCGACAGGCGGCAGGCTCTCGAATGGGCTGGAGTCAACGCCTCAGATGCAAACTGACCCACTACCGGATCAGCGTGTCATGCGGCGTGAGTGTCACCGCTTGGTGATTCGTCGGGTCGTTCGACGAGGACGCCGTTCTCGAGCTTCGCGCTGGCTCTGGCCAGCGCGACGAGGTGGGCGGAATTGACGGCACGCCAGCGGTGCTGTGCCGACTCGAAGCGTTTGAACGCCATCGCGATCCCGGCGGCCCGCGAGCCGGGTCCCTTGGTGACCCGCTGCCGTAGCCGGACGGTTGCGAAGGTCGACTCGATCGGGTCGGTGGGGCGCAGGTGGATCCGGTGCTCACCGGGGAAGTCGTAGAAAGCGAGCAGCACGTCGAGGTCGTTGGTGATCTTCGCGACCGCGTTGGGCCACTTCGCGCCGTAGGCCGCGGCGAACGCCTTCGCGGCCTGCTCGGCGTAGTCGCGGTCTTCGGCGTTGTAGATCTCTGTTGGATGTCAACTAAAACGGCTCTGACACACATTCCGTGCTGCTGATCAAACCTCGCCACATGATGTCGGGCCCATATTTGCACCGAGGCTGGCACGGGCCTACCATGCCACCCGGCGGCTAGGGCGGGGCGGCGCCGCCGGGCAGTCGCTGACGAGCGTGCGGCTGCCGTCCACTAGGGGCGGCGCTGTGGAAAGGAGAACTCACATGCGAAAGTTCTGGGTGAAAGCGTGGACCACCCTGGATGGTGTCTTTGACGCAGATACGATGGATTATACCGATCCCTCCTGATCTTGCCGTATAATTGGAGCAGATCGGGAGGGGAGTGCGATGGCAGGACGGGGGCGGCCGTTCGTGGTCGCGTGGCGCGAGGGGGACGACGAGGCGGCGCTGAAGGCGGCGTACCGGGCGGAGCAGGATGTCGAGCTGCGGCCGCGG